>Ga0302314_10012421_pt1 | contig 14743 bp, 12 predicted proteins | sample III_Palsa_N2_3_FD_200533 | JGI IMG/M metagenome (GOLD analysis project Ga0302314, IMG submission 200533) | Peat permafrost microbial communities from Stordalen Mire near Abisko, Sweden - III_Palsa_N2_3 | ecosystem: Environmental > Terrestrial > Soil > Palsa > Peat permafrost | place: Sweden... | reverse complement strand
ATAGTGAATTTGCTTCCCATCTATTTGTGATGCAGGATTTACAATCCGCATGTAGTGGACCTGTAAATCACCATTAGGGAGCGTCTGAATATCGGACCGATTGACTATTGACGCAGTAGCAGGCGTGTCGAACGGCACCATATAATCTAATGCAAGGCACGGGCTCGACATCGCACCAACCAACAGGGTTAGTCCGAAGGCCCACCGATACAGCCGCATTGAACATCCTCCAGTTGTCCGGCCACCGACCTATTTGACAATCAATCCACGGCAACGTCGAGTCCGCCAGTCAACATCGCCGATAGGTCTGCTGTCCCCTCATTCCAGACCTAATACCCCTACCCCTCGCGCCACGCTCCGCTTCGATACCGGAATGGAAGTTTCCGCCCGTTCCATGGGTCCAAACCCAGGGCTTTGACCTCATTGAACCAGCGGTCTCGTTTGCTTTCGGGGAGAGCTTCGCCGCAAAATGGGCAATAGAATAGCAACTGTCGCGCACCACCGGAGGGTACCCAGTACTCGTCAAACCGTGCGTCATACCTGATGGCCCGCCACGCATTCTGGCTGTGCCGATCCATGTGACCCGATGAAACCGGCGGTTTCGGCGACTTCGCCTCCTGTGATCCGAAGGCAAGCTACAGGCAGTGCTTGAGTCCGCAATCCCCCCACAGCACGCATTCCGAATGTCAGCTTCCGGGCAGTGACAACGACCCGCGATGAAACCGACCGATGAGCCCCAAGCAAGCCCGGCCAAACGGATTGAAGTCGCCTGGATTCTAGGGTCCGGAACGTCGGGGCTGGCCTGATCGGCGCGGGCGGGCCACAATGGTCGTGAACCCGCGATTCCTCGTCATGACCTCACCGTCCGCCCCCGACGGCGCCGCGCCGTCTCCGCCTGCCGACACGCCGACCATCGACGTCAGCGCCATGCCGCGCGTGCTGCGGCGCATCGTGGCGATGACGCTGAAGATCGATCCGCGCGGGGTCGCCCTGGCCGTGCTCTGCTCCCTGGGTGCGGCGGCGATGGGGCTGACCACGCCCAAACTGTTCGGCCACGCGGTGGACCAGGTGGTCGCCGGGCTGAAGACGGCGAACCAAACCGGCTTCGTACAGGCGCTGATGCTCACCGCCGCCCTGGTTATCGGGGCCAGCGCCATGCGGGGGATCCTCACCGGCCTGGGGGGCTATGCAGGGGAGAAGGTCAGCCAGAAGGTGGCCTATCAGCTGCGGCTCGACTTCTTCCAGCAGCTGCAGAAACTGCCGTTCGGCTTCCACGACAAGATCCACTCCGGCGACCTGATCACCCGCGGGATGATCGACCTGGAGGGCGCGCGGATGTTCATCCAGAACGGCATGCTGCAGACGGTGACGCTGGTGCTGCTGCTGTTCGGCGCCAGCGGGCTGATGATCGCCGAAGACCCGAAGATGGCCGCCCTCGGCCTGGCCTTCGTGCCGATCGCCATCTTTGCGTTAGGGAGGATGGGCTTTCTGCTGCGCGTCACCTGGATGCGGGTGCAGCAGCTGATGAGCATCCTGACCCTGACCATGGAGGAGAATCTGCAAGGGGTGCGGGTGGTGCGCGCCTTTGCCGCCGGCGACTTCGAGATGGCCAAGTTCGACAAGGCGGCGGCCGAGACCCTGGCCTATTCCTACAAGCGGATCGTGCTGCGGATGCGGGCGGTCACCGCCATGACCCTCAGCTTCTATGGCTCCATGGCCCTGCTGCTCTGGTACGGCGGCCACCGGATCGCGGCGGGGACCATGACCGGCGGCCGGCTGACCGAGATGATCTTCTATCTGCAGCTGTTGCAGGCGCCGATCCGCCAGGTGGCGATGATGGTGATGGCCGCCGCCCGAGCCACCACCTGTGGCGGGCGCCTGTTCGAAATCCTCGATATCAAGCCGACTATCGACGACAAGCCGGGCGCGGCGCCGCTGGCGCCGACCAAGGGTGTGCTGAAGTTCGAGCATGTGGATTTCGGCTTCGATGCGAGCAAGCTGGTGCTGCACGACATCAGCTTTACTATCGGCAAGGGCCAGACCCTGGGCATCGTCGGGCCGCCGGGCGCGGGCAAGTCGACCATCGCCAACCTGATCCCGCGCTTCTACGACGTCACCGCCGGCCGGGTCACCATCGACGGCCAGGATTTGCGCGACGTGCAGCTGGCGTCCTTGCGGGAATTCGTCGGCCTGGTGCAGCAGGAAGCCTTCCTGTTCGATTCCTCCGTCACCAACAATGTCGCCTATGCCGACCCGTGGGCGGACGAAGGGCGGATCGTCGGGGCGGCGAAGACGGCGCAGATCCACGACTATCTGGCCCAGCTGCCCGGCGGCTATGAGACCCGGGTCGGCGAGCGGGGCGTCGCCCTGTCCGGCGGCCAGCGGCAGCGGATGTCGATTGCGCGCGGCGTGGTGCCGGGTCCCGGCATCATGATCTTCGACGACTCCACCGCCGCCATCGACGCGGTGACCGAAAAGCGGGTGCGTGACGCCCTGGCCGACGCCACGCGCACCAAGGCGACCATCATCATCGCCCACCGCCTGTCATCGCTGATGCACGCCGATGAGATCATCCTGCTGGAAGAGGGCCGCATCGTCGAGCGCGGCACGCACCAGGAGCTGCTGGCCCTGGGCGGCGAATATTTCGACCTGCACCAGCTGCAGACCCGCACCGAACAGGGGCTGTCCACCGCCGACGCCAAGATCAGGCGCAAGGTTGCGGAGGACGCGGGATGAGGGGCTTCTCCGGTCGATCAGCCGCAATTGCGCCCCCGCTGGGGGAGCCAGGTGCGCGCAGCGCACCTGAGGGGGCAGGTATCACCCGCTTAACGCCACATCGGCGGCGAAGCCCCTTCAGTCCGCTTCGCGGCCAGCTCCCCCAAAGGGGGAGCAATTGCAATTGGATGGCGCCATGACCGACGCCGCCATCACCCCCACACCTCGCAAGCGCAACGCCAACCTCGGGACCAACGACGCCGAAGAGATCTTCATGTCGTTCGACACGCGGATCCTGCGGCGCTTCTTTGTCTTCCTCAAACCCCACCGGGTCTTCCTGTTCGGGGCGCAGCTGGCGGTTTTGGCCTCGGCCGCGACGGCGCTTTCGCTGCCGCTCATGATCGGGCGGGCGGTGACCGTGGCCACCACCGCCAAGGGCGGCGCCCACGCGGTCGATCAGGTGGTGATGGTCTTTTTCGCAGCCGTCGTCCTGAACGCCCTCACCTCCTTCCTCGACCAGTGGATGAGCACGCGGCTGGCGCAGAAGGTGATCTTCGATGTGCGCCGGGCCATGTTCGCCCACTTCCAGGCGGTGTCCCTGTCCTTCCTCGACAAGACCCATGTCGGCCGGGTGATGAGCCGGCTGCAGGGGGATGTGAACGCCCTGCAGGAGTTTCTGGAGAGCTCTACGGGCACCCTGGGCGACCTGGCGGTGCTGGTCGGCACCGTCATCATCCTGCTGGTAATGAACTGGAAGCTGGGCCTGCTGACCATGCTGGTGCTGCCGGCCCTGATCGGCATCCGCGCCGTCTGGCTGCCGTTCTCGAAGAAGACCTTCCGCCGCGCCCGCGACGCCTCCTCGATCGCCAACGGGGCCTTGGCCGAGAACATCAACGGCGTGCGCACGGTGCAGGAGACCCGCCGCGAGGCGATGAACTTCGAGCTCTATGAGGAGAAGGCGCGGGAGAATATGGACGCCCAGGTGGAGTCCGCCTTCCTGGCCCAGTTGATGACGCCCACGGTGGATATTCTCACCGGGTTTGCCATGGCGACGATCATCGTCGTCGGCGGCGAGCAGGTGCTGCACAGCCAGCTGACCATCGGCGCCATGGTCGCCTACGTCTTCTACGTCCAGCGCTTCTTCGAGCCGGTGCGCATGCTGTCTATGCAGTACACGGTGATGCAGCGGGCCATGGCCGCCGGCCACCGCATCTTCGAAATGCTCGATGTGCCAGTGACCATCGTCAACAAGCCGGACGCGGTCACCCTGGGGGACTCGGCTTCCACCGTCGAGCTGGACCACGTCACCTTTGGCTACGACCCGGCGCGGCCGGTGCTTCGGGATGTGTCGCTGAAGGTCAAACCGCGGCAGGTGGTGGCCCTGGTCGGCCCCACCGGCTCGGGCAAGACCAGTATCATCTCCCTGGTGCGGCGCTTCTATGAGGTCGACCAGGGCCGGGTTCTGGTGGGCGGCCACGACGTGCGCGACGTGACCCTGGAAAGCCTGGGTAAAACCATCGGCATGGTGCTGCAGGAGCCCTTCCTGTTCTCCGGCACCATCGAGGAAAACATCCGCTATTCCACATCAGGCGCGACCCACGAACAGGTGGTGGCCGCGGCCAAGGCCGTCCGCGCGCACGACTTCATCGTTCGCCTGCCCCTGGGCTACGACACCCCCCTGGGCCAGCGGGGCCGCAACATCTCGGTGGGCCAGCGCCAGCTGCTGTCCTTTGCCCGCGCCCTGGTGGCGGACCCCAAAATCCTGATCCTGGACGAGGCCACCGCCAACATCGACAGCTTCACCGAGCTGGAAATCCAGCGGGCGCTGAAGGTGCTGTTCGAGGGCCGCACCTGTCTGGTCATCGCCCACCGGCTGGCCACTGTGCGCGACGCCGACGAGATCATCGTGCTGCAGCAGGGCCGTATCGCCGAACAGGGTCCGCACGACGCCCTGATGGCGAAGGCCGGGCTTTACGCGCGGCTCTATGCGTCAAGCCACGGATCGTTCGACGACCTGCCCGGCGAGGGCGAAGATCGGGCGGATCGGGTGGGGGCGTTGCAGACCTGAGTTCAGCCCTTGTGGCCGAACGTCACCAGCGCGACGTAGGCGCCAGCGACGATCAACGCCACGATGGCGCCAATCACGACCGGGCTGGGTTCGCCTGCCTGCCCCTGCCATCCGACAGGACGATTGGCCTTGAAAAAATCCTTCAGTCTCATCGGCGCCTCAACAGTCCCCGACCGCCTCAGACCAGCATTGAAAGCCTCGCGGCGGGGAGAGTCAGCAAAATTGTGCGACTTTTTGACAAATCCTGTTTGAGGCCCAGCGTCCGACGCCAGGCCGCGGGCCGGTGTTCAAATCCCAGGCGATCCTGCGGCGTCGACTGACGGTCGTGTCCGAAAACCGCGAGACTATGGACGACGCCGCGCCCATATTGAGGTGATGGACCTCGATCATGACGCCTGTTATCGCGCCCTGCAGACGCGGGACGCCCGGTTCGACGGCCGGCTCTTCATCGCGGTGAAAACCACCGGCATCTATTGCCGGCCGATCTGTCCTGCCCGGACACCCAAGGTCGAGAACATCACCTTTTATCCCACTGCGGCGGCGGCGCAGGAGGCGGGATTTCGGCCCTGCCTGCGCTGCCGGCCGGAGACATCTCCGGACCTCGGCGCCTGGCGTGGCACGTCCAACACGGTCTCGCGGGCGCTCAGCCTGATCGAGGCCGGGGCCTTGGACGAGGCCGATTTGGACGCCCTGGCCGCCCGGCTAGGCGTTGGAGAACGACAACTGCGGCGCCTGTTCCGCCAGCATCTGGGCGCCTCGCCGATCGCCGTCGCCCAGACCCGGCGGGTGCTGCTGGCCAAGCAGCTGATCCACGAAACCCAGCTGCCGATGGTGGAGGTGGCGATGGCGTCCGGCTTTGGCAGCGTTCGCCGGTTCAACGAGACCTTCCAGACCCTCTACGACCGGCCCCCCAGCGCCCTGCGGAGGTCGAGCAAGCCAGAGCAGTCCGCCGCCGGGGCGGTGACCCTCAAACTGTCCTATCGCTCGCCCTATGACTGGGACGCCATGCTGGCCTTCCTGACCCTACGCGCCATTCCCGGCGTCGAGATGGTCAAGGACGGCGTCTATGCCCGCATCATCGCGCTGGGCGACAGCCGCGGCATGATCAGTGTTGGTCCGACCACGGGCGACAAGCTCAGCGTCACGGTCCGGTTCCCCGACCTGACCGCCCTGCCGTCGATCATCGCCCGGGTGCGGCGGGTGTTCGACCTGGCCGCCGATCCGATCACCATTGGCGCCCATCTGGCGCAGGATCCGACACTGGCGCCTTTGGTCGCCGCGCGGCCCGGCCTGCGCGTGCCGGGCGCCTGGGACGGGTTCGAGCTGGCCGTGCGCGCCGTGCTGGGCCAGCAGATCACCGTGCCGGCGGCCATCATCCTGGCCGGCCGGCTGACCCGGGACTACGGCGAGCGCCTGACCGAGACCTGGCCGGACTTCGAAGCCCTGACCCATGTCTTCCCGAGCGCCGAACAGCTCGCCGCCGAGGACCTCTCAGGCCTGCCCATGCCCCGCGCGCGATCGTCGGCCCTGTCGTCCCTGGCCCACGCCGTAGCGGCCGATCCGTCGCTGGTCACGCCGCGCGGCAGCCTGGAAGAGGCGATCACCACCCTGCGCGGCCTGGCCGGCATCGGCGAATGGACCGCCCAATACATCGCCATGCGCCAGTTGCGCGAGCCGGACGCCTTCCCAGCCGCCGACATTGGCCTGATGCGCGCCATGGCCGACGCCGAGGGAACGCGGCCCAGCGCCGCCGCCCTGCTGGCCCACGCCGAACGCTGGCGGCCCTGGCGCGCCTATGCCGCCCAACACCTGTGGGCCTCTGAAGCCTACCCGGTGAAATCGACCCCCGCGAAATCCAACAAGCCGTCCAAGGAGAAGCCCCATGCCGACCGTCAAGCCGCCTGAGGGCCTGGCCTTCGACCGCATCCCCACCCCGGCCGGGGAAGCCCTGGTGATGTGGGACGCCGCCGGCGCTCTGCGGGTGTTCGACTGGACCGGCTATGAGGCGCGGATGCAGCGCCTGCTGGCCCGTCATTATGGCGCGGTGACGCCGAAGATGGACCGGGCGCCCGAGCGTATCCGCAAGGTCCTGACCGCCTACTTTGACGGCGACCACGCCAGCATCGACACCCTGGACGTCGCCACCGGCGGCACAGTGTTCCAGCGCACGGTCTGGGCCGCGCTGCGCGACATCCCCGCTGGCCGGACGGAAAGCTATGGCCAGCTCGCCGCCCGGATCGGCCTGCCCAAGGCGGTGCGCGCGGTGGGGCTGGCCAACGGCGCCAACCCCGTGGGCCTTGTGGTGCCCTGCCACCGGGTGATCGGCGCCAACGGCTCCCTCACCGGCTATGGCGGCGGCATCGACCGCAAACGCTGGCTGCTGAACCACGAAGGCGCGGCGTTCAAGCTGGCGGCTTAGGCTGGGCGGCGCCCCAAACTACGTCATCCTGAGCCGCGCCTTCTTGGGCGCGTGTCGAAGGACGCACACTGCCGCCAGCGCGTCCTTCGACACGCCGCTTCGCGTCGGCTCAGGATGACGTAGTTTGGGTGGGCTGAAGGGACGAGGGCGGTAACGCCCCTACACCGCCACATGCTCCCCGTCGCTCGTCGCCAACAGGCGTCTGGGCACGAACAGCAGCACCGGCAGGACCAGGGCGTAGACCGCGATGGTCGCCAGCGTTGCGGTGACGAAGCCGCCGTGGTGTTCGTAGAGGTCGGTGCCCCACACATCGCCGAGCCGCACCGCGATCCAGTACATGCCGACGTACAGCATGATCAGGGTGCCCTGCAGGCCCGGCGGACAGGCGCGGATCGCCAGGTCGGTCAGGGCCGCCACCGCGAGGCCGCCCATCATCCCCATGGGCGCCGCCGCGATCAGGGCGCCCGTGGCGGTGTGGATGAACAGGAGCGGGACCATCTGGAAGACGGTGACCACCGCGCCTGCCCAAAGCAGCCAGCCCAGCTTCACATATTGACAAAGCCAGCCGTAGAGCAGGTAGACCGGCAGGAAAGACAGCGCGAAAATGGCGTTCCATTCCCCCCACTGCGCGTCGGTCGCGTGCAGGGTGTTGGACATATGATACTGCAGCACGATCCCCATGGCCGGGGCGAACTGCCAGAGCAGTTGGCTCAGCAGCACCGGATAGATGGGCCAGTGTCTCAGTAGCCGCCCCACATCGGCCCAGGCCGTGTGGGTTGGCCGCTCCCGCCGGGCGGCGTCGAACAGCTGCCGGGGCCCGATGGCGCCGAATAGGGCCACCATCGCCATGATCGCCGCTGCGGTCAGAAACAGAACATGGGCCGCCGCCCCCGGGGCCTTGGTCTCCATATACTGGCTGAGGGCGCCGCCGATCAGATAGGCGGCGAAGGCGGGAAATGAGGTGGCGATCGACAGGGTGGTGCTCATCTGGCCGGCCATGGCGTGCTGCTGGCCGATCGCCGAGACCAGGCCGGCGGAGGCGCTGAGGGCGGTCTGGGACACGGCGGTGACCAGCAGGACGCCGCCAAGGAGCGCCGCATAGGTGGGGCTGATGAAGGCCAGGGCGACGTAGATAACCGCTGAGCCGCCGCCGAAGATCAGCAGATGCCCCCGGTCGCCGGCGCCGAAGGGACTCCAGCGATCGCGCAGGAAGCCGAATACGAAGCCGGCAAAGATCGGAATGCTGACCCACAGATTGAACAGCGCCACCTGGTTGGAATTCAGGTGCAGGCGGTTCTTCAGGAAGAAGGTCACCGGAATGCTGATCAAGCCGTTGAACGGCGCGGCAAGGTTGATCAGCATAAAGATCGCGCCGCCGATCAGCATGATCCGGAACCGCACGGCCGGCGGCAGAATCTCGTGCTCGATCGTTGCGTCTGTCGTCATGCCGTTGGTCCCCCGCGCCGAGACACCTTAGGGCGGATAGTCGGACGAGCAAGGGTCGGGACGATGGGAGGCTAGCCCTCACGACCGAGAGCAGACTCCGCCAAGGTCAGTTGTGGGGGGAAAGCTGCCCTACCCACCGGGTCCTGCCTCTCCGCTAAATCTGTGCAACCTTGACGTGGCAAAGCCGCCTGTCATCGTGCCGAAGAAGGCGAGGGGTACAAGTGATGGGCTATCGGCCCTCTGAGATTTCGGCTGCTGTCGTAGCGATGGCGGCGCTCTGGTGGGCAGGCCAATGCGCTGCGTGCAGCCCGGACCCCAGGTACAAGCAGCCCACAAACTTCGATCTCGTCCAGATGGCTGACGCGATCGTCATCGCGCGCGCGACCGATCAGCGCCTTTCGCGCATCAAGGAAAAGGAGTTTCCGATCGTCGGGAATGACGCCGTCCATTTCAGCGTCGACGGCGTCCTGAAAGGCCCCTCGCCGCGCGAGTTCGATGCGGATGGGGCGATGTTTGCGGATAGGACCCCGTGGAAGACCGTGCCTCCAAGCGATCCGAAAGAACTAATGGCGGCAAACATGCAGGCCTACGAGGGCGCGTGCATTCGCCTGCTGTTTACCAAGGGGCAGACCTATGTGGTTTTCCTCTCCAAGCGCCGCGACGGCGTGTGGGACGAGCTGAATTGGCCATTCACGCGGGTGAACGAAGACTATTTCGGCGAGCGCTCGCTCTGGGTCCGCACGATCCGCGACTATCTGGCGGTGCAGGCAATGCCTGAAGGCTGGCCTCAGCGCGGAGCGCTAGAGCGCCTCCTGAGAACCCGGCAGACGGAAGCGACACCGGACGGAAAGGCTGCGACTGAAGACATCCGTCACGCCCTGCGAGCCCTTTCCGCGCGTGGGTGGCGGCGTTGGCGTAGACCGAATTGAAAGCGGCCACCCAACTCGGCGTTAGATATTGTCCGGAAGCAGACTTATCGACCTTCCGCAACGGGTCGTTTGAGGTCATTGGCATCCTGCCCGGAAGCGGACGTTGGCTGGCAAGTGCCTAGGCGGTAGGATCAATGACCCCATCGGAGACGCGCAATGCGATCCATCTTCGTCGTTCTGTCTGCCTTCGCCCTGCTGAGCCTTGGCGCCTGTGCGGGCTGGTATGTGGCCGGCGACACGGGCGTCGGCGCTCAGGACAACCACCGCAATTTCACCGCGGATCGGTGATTCCTTCTCCCTCTTGGGGGAGAAGGTGGGCCCGAAGGGCTCGGATGAGGGGGCGCGCCGGCCTCTCGAGCTTCCTGCAAACAGACTGTCCGGATAGGTCAGCGCGACCCCCTCATCCGTCAGGCTTCGCCTGCCACCTTCTCCCCCAAGAGGGAGAAGGAAAACGTTTGCGCCGCCGCGACTATCAATTGATCGCGTGCAGCACCGCCGCGATCCGCGCCACTGATGCCTCCACGGTGTCGCGCGGGCTGGCCGGCAGGAACCCCAAGGCCCCGGCGCGCTCGGCGTGCCCGTGGCCGATACCTTCGAGCGCCGGGCCGCTGCACGACCCGTGCACCTCACGCACGCCGGTCCGGGCGATCAGGTCGGCGACATTGTCCGCGTTCAGACCGCCGCCGGCCATGATCGAGATGCGGCCGGCCGCCTGAGCGACCAACTCCTCCAGTCGCGCCGCGCCCAAGGGCGCCGACCGTTCGCCGCCGGAGGTCAGGATGCGTTCGAAGCCCAAGTCGATCGCCGTCTCCAGCGCCGAGGCAAAATCGGGGACGAGATCGAACGCCCGATGCAGGGTCACGCCCAGACCTTTGGCATGGTCGATCAGTTCACGGAGCACTGCGCCATCCAGCTCCCCCGACGGCCTATTGGCCCCGATCACCACCCCCGCCAGGCCTGCGTTCCGCACCGCGTCGATGTCCCGCTTCATCGCCTCCACATCCAGCGCCCCGTACACGAAATCCCCCTCGCGCGGCCGGATCATCGCATAGACCGGGCAGGCCCCCCGCGCCGCCTGGGCCGTCAGGCCGGGGCTTGGCGTCAGCCCGTGCAGGGACAACGCCGCGCAGAGCTCGATCCGGTCGGCGCCGCCGGAGACGGCCGCCGCCAGCCCCTTGGGCGTATCGACACAAACTTCCAAGGTCGCACGATCTAGCGTCATGGCTCGGCTCCGGGGCATGCTAAGCACGTCTCATAGGGTTGCGGTGTTGGAGCACAAGGATGATGAATCGCAGAGGGCTGATCCAGGTCGGCCTGACCGGCCCAGCGATCCTGGCGGCGGGCGCGGGCGGCGTCGCCAGCGCCCAGGCGAGCAGCGGCGGCGTGAAGCTCTCCCTGCCCTGCGTCATCTCCACCTGGGACTTCGGCGTCGCCGCCAACCAGGCGGCCTGGGCTGTCCTGTCCAAGGGCGGGCGGGCGCTGGACGCGGTGGAGGCCGGCGCCCGCATTCCCGAAGCCGACCTGAAGAACCACAGCGTCGGCCGCGCCGGCTATCCCGATCGGGACGGCCATGTGAGCCTGGACGCCAGCATCATGGACGAGCAGGGCAATTGCGGCGCGGTGGCCTGCATCGAACACATCGCCCACCCGATTTCGGTGGCGCGCCTGGTCATGGAAAAGACCCCCCACGTGCTGCTGGTGGGCGCCGGGGCCGAACAGTTCGCGGTGGAGCAGGGTTTTCCGCGCGAGGAACTGCTGACGCCGGAATCCCGCGCGGCCTGGAAGGAATGGCTGAAGACCAACAACTACGCGCCTGTCGCCAACAGTGAGGTCGGGACCTACGGCAAGGGTTCGGCCCCGTTGGGCGTGCCGGGCGGCGCCGGCAATCACGACACCATCGGCATGCTGGCCATCGACGCCAGGGGCGACCTCTCCGGCGCCTGCACCACCAGCGGCATGGCCTGGAAGCTGCGCGGCCGGGTCGGCGACAGCCCGATCATCGGCGCGGGCCTCTATGTGGACAACGACGTCGGCGGCGCCACCTCCACCGGGGTCGGCGAGGAAGTGATCCGCAACTGCGGCAGTTTCCTGGTGGTGGAGCTGATGCGCCAGGGTCGTTCGCCCCAGGACGCCTGTAAGGAAGCCGTGGCCCGCATCCTTAAGCGCAAACCGCAGGCCAAGGACATCCAGGTCGGCTTCCTGGCCGTGAACAAGGCGGGCGAGGTCGGCGCCTGGTCGATCCAGCAGGGCTTTACCTACGCCCTCTGCGATGGGCGCAAACAGGACACCCTGCTGCCGGGGCGGAGTTTCTTTTGAGCCGCGAAGTCGCCACCTTTGCGACCTAAATCAAGCTGAACGGAACGCTCAGCCAGCGTTCAGAATTGATCTGATTAGATGCGGGTTCAACCATCAGTCTGGGGAAATCGAAAGATGACCACAAAGCTTCTCTCACGTGCTGTCCTGCTGGCGACCGCCGCATCGATGGCGGCCACCACGCTCGCCGCCTCGGCGGCCTCGGCGCAGGACTACGGCGGCCCGCCGCCACCCCCGCCTCCGCCGCCGGAAGGCTATGACGGCTCCCAGCCGCCGCCCCCGCCGCCGGGTTATGATCAGCCGCCGCAGGAATCGCCCCAACAGATTCAGGCGGACCGGCGCTACGCCCAATACGCTCAGCAATGGGCCCAGGCCTATTGCGTCAAGGCGCATGGCGACACGGCCGGCGGCGCGATCACCGGCGGCATCCTCGGGGCCATTATCGGCTCGGCGGTCGGCGGACGCGGCAGCCATGCGGCTGGCGCGGTCGTTGGCGGCGTGGTTGGCGCTGGCGCAGGCGCGGCGGTGGCCGACAGCCGCGGCAGCATGGCCACCAGCCCCGGCTGCCCTCCCGGCTATGTCACCCGCAGCGGATCGCCGGCCTTCTACTACGGCGGCCCCTACTATTACGCCGCGCCGGGCTGGTACAATCCATGGGTCTTCTACGGCGGAGACTGGGTGTTCCGGCCCTATCCGTACCACAACTGGTACTACCGCCACTATTGGCGGCGTTGATCGGACCTGACGGTCTGATCATGCGGCCGGGGTTCACGCCCCGGCCGTACGCTTGACTCCCCTGTGCCTGCCGGGGAGGTTGGCCGCCCCTCAGCGGCAAGAGCAGTGTTCATGGGCGACAAGCTTCGTATCGGCCTCCTTGGCGCCGCCAGGATCGCCCCCAATGCGGTGATCGTTCCCGCCGAGGCGCGAGACGATGTGGCGATCACCGCCGTCGCCGCCCGCGACAAGACCAAGGCCCAGGCCTTCGCCGCCGCCCACGCGATTCCCGCCGTCGCCGACGACTACGACGCCCTGCTGCGGCGCGATGACGTCGATGTGGTCTATGTCGGCCTGCCCGTCGCCGGCCACGCGGAATGGACCATCAAGGCGCTGGAAGCCGGCAAGGCGGTCCTGTGCGAGAAATCCTTCTGCATGGACGCCAGCGAAGCCAGGGCCATGGTCGCCGCCGCCGAGAAGGCCGGACGGCCGCTGATCGAGGCCTATCACTATCGGTTTCACAAGGTCATGCGCCGGGCCGAGGCCATTATCCGCTCCGGCGAGCTTGGCCGGCTCACCAGCGCGCGGGCCAGTTTCAATGTCGCCATCGCCTACAGCCCCGACGAGATCCGCTGGCGCGCGGACCAGGGCGGCGGCGCCCTCGGCGATCTGGGCTGCTATCCCCTGCACGCCCTGCGCACCCTGATCGGCGCGGAGCCGGCGGTTCTGTCCGCCCACATCGTCGAGCAGCATGGGGTCGACGCCTCCGCCTCGGCCCGGCTGGGCTTTGACGGGTTCGAGGCCGAAATGACCTGCTCCATGATCCCCGAGGGCCGGAACGCCGCGCTGACCATCGTCGGCGAGAAGGGCCAGATGGAGATCGTCAACTACCTGGCCCCGCAGATCGGCTGCCGGTTTACCGTGGCCATCGGTGGGCAGACCCGCGAGGAGCCGTCGGACGGCCCCACTACCTACGCCGCCCAGATGGAACACCTGGTCGAGGTCATGGCCGGGCGGACCCAGCCGCTCACAGGCGGCAAGGACGCGATCCTGATGATGGCCGCCCTGGACGCGATCAAGGCCAAGGCCAGCCGCGAGGTGGTGAGCTAGCCCGTGGAGCCGCCGTCAGCCAAACGCCCCAGCAACGCCGTCGTCATCCTGCTCGAGAGCCTGAACCGGCATATGCTGAGCGCCTATGGCGGAATGGAGTTCGCGACTCCCAACCTGGACCGGCTGGCGGCGCGATCGGTGCGATTCCAGAAGCATTTCACCGGCTCCCTGCCCTGCATGCCCGCCCGCCACGACATCCTCTGCGGCGCGCTGGACTTCCTGTGGAAGCCCTGGGGGTCGGTGGAGCTGTGGGAGGACGCCATCACTCGCCAGCTTCACGGGGCGGGGGTCGTCACCCAGCTGATCAGCGACCATCCTCACCTGTTCGAGACCGGCGGCGAAAACTATCACGTCGACTTCACCGCCTGGGACTATCTGCGCGGCCACGAGGGCGATCCGTGGAAGACCCGGCCCGATCCCAGCTGGATCGGCTCGCCGAAATTCTTCGACCGGCCCATGCCCTATGACAACTCCCGCGGCTGGTTTCGCGGCGAGGCGGACTTTCCCGGGCCGCGCACCATGCAGGCGGCGGCGACCTGGCTGGACGACAACGCCGGCCAGCACGACCGCTTCTTCCTGTTCGTCGATGAGTTCGACCCGCACGAGCCGTTCGACACCCCCGAGCCCTACGCCTCCATGTATGACCCGGAGTGGGAAGGACTCCATCCGATCTGGCCGCCCTATATCGTCGGCGGGATCGCCAAGGGGGTGCTGACTGATCGCCAGGCCCGGCAGGTCCGGGCGCTTTACGGCGCTAAGCTGACCATGATCGACGCCTGGCTTGGCAAGGTGCTGGACGCCCTGGACCGGAAGGGACTGTGGGACGACACCCTGGTTATCCTCTGCACCGACCACGGCCACTACCTCGGCGAGAAGGACATCTGGGGCAAGCCGGCCACGCCCATCTTTGAGCCCCTGGGCCACATCCCGCTGATGATCTCGGCGCCCGGCGTGGCGGCCGGCGACTGCTCGGCCCTGACCACCAGCGTCGATATCCACGCCACCTTGACCGACCTGTTCGGCGTGACC
>Ga0302314_10012419_pt1 | contig 14744 bp, 11 predicted proteins | sample III_Palsa_N2_3_FD_200533 | JGI IMG/M metagenome (GOLD analysis project Ga0302314, IMG submission 200533) | Peat permafrost microbial communities from Stordalen Mire near Abisko, Sweden - III_Palsa_N2_3 | ecosystem: Environmental > Terrestrial > Soil > Palsa > Peat permafrost | place: Sweden... | reverse complement strand
GCCGCGTCTTCGCTGGGCAGGCCCATGTAGCGTTCGGTGTAGATGGAGTCGTAGTTGCGGAAGTCGGTGACGGGCGCGACGGCGACGCCGGCCTTGATGCGGTCGGTGTGGGTCATGGCGTAGAGGGTGAAGCTGCCGCCCCAGCTCCAGCCCCACCAGCCGATGCGTTTGGGATCGAGCTGCGGGTGCTTGGCGAGGGTCTGGTCGAGCGCGGCGAGCTGGTCGGCGAACTGGGGTGGGCCGAAGTCGTGGAAGGCGAGCTGGAGGAAGTCGCGGCCGCGACCGCCTTCGCCGCGATTGTCGACGGAGAGGACCGCGAAGCCGTGCTGGGCGAGGAGCTGGTTGAAGAGATGGCCGCCGCCCCAGTCGTTGCGCTCGCCTGCGGTGGGGGTGGGGCCGCCGTAGGGGTTGAGGATGAGGGGGATGGAGGCGGGCTTGTTGGCGTTCGCGGGGAGAGTCAGGGTGCCGTAGAGGGTGGTCTTGCCGTCGGCGGCGGTGAAGGTGACGGGCGTGACGGTGATGTCGGGGGCGGGCGGGATTGGGGTCGACTTCCAGAACGGCGTGCAGCTTTGATGAATCGTGCAGAGGCTGGCTACAGGCGGCGTAGTGGTCGTGCTGCTGATGTCGGTGAAGTGGGTGGCGTCGGAGCTGACGAGGACGTCGTGGATGCCGGGGCCAGAGGTGAGCTTTTGCTTGGCGGAGCCGTCGAAGTGGATCGACCAGAGGTTGTTTTCAAGGGGTGAGCCTTCGGTCGAGGTGAAGAAGAGGGTGTGGGATTTTTCGTCGACGGCGGCTACACTTTCGACGTCGAAGTCACCCTGCGTGAGCTGGCGGTCGAGGATCGCGGCGGCAGAGAGCGGGTGCTTCTCGTCGAACTTGTAGAGGTAGAGGTGGGTATGGCCGTCGCGCCAGCTTGTGGTGAGGAGACGGCCACCGGGGAGGATGTCGATCTCGTGGTCGAAGTTGAGAAACTTGGGGTCGGTGTCGGTGTAAACGAGGCGCGAGGCGCCGGTGTGGGCGTCGGCGAAGTAGAGGTTGAGGTGCTGGTGGTCGCGGGTGAGGACCTGGATGTAGAGGGTATTCGGGTCTACCCAGCCGAAGCGGGGGATGTAGTCGTTGCCGGGGCTGAAGGGGAGGTCGATGAAGCGGGTTTGCGGCGTGCCGTCGCCGGGCTTCGCCGAGACGACGCCGACGCGGACGACGGGGTTGGGGTCGCCGGGCTGGGGGTAGCGCTGCTGGTCGATGGTGGCGTGGGTGGGGATCCAGTCGGTAAGGGGGAAGATGGGGACCTTGGCCTCGTCCATCTGGAGGTAGGCGATGGCGGAGGAGTCGGGTGACCAGAAGTAGTTGCTGCGGACGTCGAGCTCTTCGAGGTAGACCCAGTCGATGCCGCCGTTGAGGATGGTGTCCGAGGTGGAGGTAGTGAGGGCGTTGTTGGCGGCGGACGAGGTGGAGTGGATGTAGAGGTTGTTGTTGCGGAGGTAGGAGACGTATTTGGCGTCGGGGGAGAACTTGGGATCGTCGCCGGAGCCGGTCTGGGTGTCGACGACGAGCAGGCCGGTGGCGTCGGCGGTGTTGTAGAGCCAGAGGCGGCCGTTTTTGTCGAGCAGGAGGTGCTTGGAGTCGCTTGCCCAGAGGAAGTCAGCGGCTCCATAGCGGGCGCGGTGGTCACGATCTTTCTCGGAGATCTCGGGGGCGCTAAAGGCGTTCAACTGCGCGGCTTTGGCGAGCACGGTGGCTTTGCCGGTGCGGGCGTCGAGCTGGATGAGGTCGTCGGGGTGGCCGATCTGGTCGTCGTCGGCGAGGAAGATGAGGCGCGAGCCATCGGGGCTCCACGCACCGTCGCTGGGTGGGGAGCCGCCGGGGTTCGAGTTGGCGAAGGCGACGGTGCGGGGAGTGACCTGGGCGAAGGCGGGAAGGGCGGCGAGGGCGAGCAGGAGGGCAGATCGGGCGGCTAGGGGCATTTTTCTGAGTTTAGCGAAGAAATGTCCTGCCGGACGGGCCCGCTACGCGCGGGCGGGCACTTCGTGGAGGGTGATCGCTTCGCACGGTCCTCCCGATGGTCGGCACGGAGATTTCGGGTGGGCAACGCGAAGCCCAAGACACACCACGAAGTGGTCGCCGCCCGCTTAGGGCGATTTTGAGTTATTGGCCGCATTCGGAGAGTGGGGCGAGGCGACGGCCATCGTGAGCCATAGCAGAGACGAGGAGGCTGCTGGTGTGGGCCCAGGTCTCGTCGGCGGAGTCGGCTTGCCCGTTGGAGCCGGTGAGGAGGAGGGATTTCTGGGTGCCGCAGAGGTTGAGAGGCTCTCCCTTCGGCATGAGGGCTGGGTCGCCGTAGATGGGTTGGCCGTTGAGGACGACGAGGGCGATTTGCGTGGGGGTCGCGTGGGTGAGAGACCACCAGGCGTCGTGATGCTCGGCAGGATCGGGGGTGAGGATGAGGAGGTCGGCGAGGTGACCGGGGGTGAGGCTGCCGAGCTGAGCGGAGAAGCCGGCAAGGGCGGCGGCGTTGACGGTAGCCATGCGGACGAGGTCGCGGTCGGTGAAGAGCTGGCCGTGGGTCTGGCTCCAGAGGGCTGCGTAGTTCAGCTCGCCAAGGGTGCCGTCGCTGCCGGTGATGCTCCAGTCGGGCGCGATGGCGATGAGGACGCCTGCGGATTTGGCGGCGGCGACGTTGGCGGTGTCGCCGTAGAGCTCGATGTTCGAGCGTGGGGACCAGATGAGGCCGACGTGGTGGGCGGCCATCTCGGCGTAGTTCTCGGGCTTGAGGCCGCCCGCGTGGATAAGGGAGACTCCAGGGAGGAGCAGGTTGCGGCCTTTGAGGAGCGCGAACTCGCGGGAGGCGGAGGCATCGCTGGGTGCGCCTTCGGCGACGTGGATGAGCAGGGCGTGGGTGATATTGCCGGGGGTGTTTTCGGCTAGCTCCTGATGGGCCTGGGCGAGCTGGGCTTCCGTCATCTGGAAGGGGAAGACGTTGTAGTCGACCGGCGCGATGCCGGGGATGGCGTTGGGAAGATCGAGGTTGCGGGCGAGGCCCTGGCTGCAGGGTGCGTGGAGGCTGCCGACGACGGAGGTTTCGCCCTGGGCGATGGCTTTGAGCTCGGCGTAGCGCTGCATGGCGCATTCGAGGCCGTCGGCGACCAGGGCGGCGTGTGGGGCTTCGACGGTGGTCTGGTAGACGGCCTTCTGCTGCCAGTCGTACCGGTTGCCGAACTCCTGTACGGGATGCCAGCGGGGGAAGACGTTCCAGGTGAGGTGGTTGTGGAGGTCGAGGAAGCCGGGCGCGATGATGGCGTGGGTGGCTCGCAGATCCGTGACGGGCGTGTTGGCGGGGAGGTCGACGTGCTCACCTGCGGCGATGATGACGCCATCGCGGATGAAGAGGGTACCGTTGGGGATGAGGGTATCGGGCAGTACGAGGGTGCCGCGGAGGGCCCAAGTGGTGGGCTGCTGGGCGGGCGCGGCGAGGGGAAGGGAGAGCAAGGTGAGCAGGATCGTGCGCAGGCTGAAGATTCGCATGGAGTTGCGGCGATTATTGCATAGCGGTTGGCTTGGATTGAGGCAGGGCTAGAGCAGATTGTCGTCCGGGGCTGGTTTTGGGGAGGAGCTGGTGTCGGCGCGGTCGTCGAGGCGGCGCTCGAGCTGCTGCTGGAGGGCGGCGAAGGCGTTGAGGAGGGCGCGGTCGGGATGGAGGGCGGCGACCGGGCGGACGTGGCGAACGTTGACGGTGGCGATCTCCGAGCCGTTGAGGAGGAAGATCTCGCCGGGGATCTTGTGCCAGTAGTCCTCGGTGTCTGGCTTCTCGAGTGTGGGGTTGGCAGCTTTCTGCTCTTCGTAGGCGGCGCGGTCGCGGAGGTAGTCGGAGCGGATGAGGCGCTGGGCGTCTTCGAGGATGAGGGTGGCGAGGTCGCCGTCGCTGTTGATGCGCTTCTCGAAGACGGTGCCGCGGTAGAGGGTTTCGTTCTTGGTGAGGACGTCGATGCGGACAATCAGCTCTTTTGGGTCGCGGACGAGGATGGTCGAGAGGGCGACGTCCCACTCCGAGATGCGGGGAAGGAAGGCCCAGAAGAGCAGGCGGGTAAGGCCGGGCCAGCGGCGGAGATAGCCACGGACGATGCCTAGGCGACGGGCGATCCAGCCGAAGACAAGCGCTGCGATGATGACAATTGCATAAGTGCGGTAAAGCAAATAGAGATTGAAGAGTGCGAATCCGTGGAAGGCGGCGTAGAAGGCGGCAGAGTTCTGCTCGAAGTACTTTTCGCTGTAGAGCGAGGAGAAGACGACGCGGGTGTTGGCGGCGATGTTGGGCGGCGCGATCCCCCAGCCGATGTTGCGGGTGATCCAGGCGAAGGCTACGGGGACGCCGGCCCAGAAGGCGGCGCGGAGGATCTCTTCGCTGCGGGTGCCGGTGGGAGCTTTGCGGACGAAATAAAAGCTCACCACGAAGCGGGTGAGCAGCTCAGGAACGACGAAGTAGGCGGTTGCTAGAACCGTGACCAGAAGCGTCAGCATGCCTTAGGCGCGTTGGAGGTCTTCGCGGGTAAGGAGAAAGCTGCCGTTCGAGGTGGGGATGATCGCCTCGCCACGTCTTTCCAGCTCACCTGCGACGTCGGACATGCGGGTGTTGATGTACTCAAGAACCTCACGGCGGGCCTGGGCGGGATTGAAGGCTGCCTTCGGCTCGATGAGGGTTAAGAACCGTTCGATCTGTGCTCCGCCCATGGTGCTCTCTTCCTGCCTACAGTGGATTAGACGCTGAAGACAACGGCTTCGGATCGAGTCTAACGCGGATTGTGCTGATTTTAGTAGAGGAAATGCGCCCTACGCGGGCGGCGGTCACTTCGTGACACGTATCGGGCTATCGCGTTGGCGCTCGCTCGGGCTCGCGAATGAAGCCTGTGCCGACCAACGGGAGGAGCACGCGACGCAATCACACACCACGAAGTGGTCGCCCCGCGCGGAGCGGGCCCGTCCGGCAGGACAAAGTATCTTCAGGAACCCCGGCAGATACTTCCCGCTCTGCGGCGTTTGTTGCTGTTTGTTCACAGGGGTTGGCGGCGTATTCTTGGAAGCATGATGCGGATGACAGTGCTGGCCTCGGGATCGAAGGGCAATAGCACCGTCATCTCTTCGAGCCGGACGCGGGTGTTGGTGGATGCGGGGCTCTCCTGCCGCGAGCTGCTGAAGCGGATGGCGATGGTGGACGAAGATCCGGCGAAGCTGGACGCGATCCTAATTACCCATGAACACCTGGACCATGTGGCTGGGCTTGCCGTGCTGGCGCGTCGGCTGAAGATTCCTGTGTTCTTTACCGAACCGACCCACCGGGCGTGGGTGCGGATGCTGACGCCGCGCACGACGATGAGCTATGCGAAGTGGATGGATCGGATGCAGTTGGAGAAGGCGGCTCGGGCTGAGGCGAGTGCAGTTGCAACGCTGGCGGCGGCGGAAGAGGGCGACGAGGCGGCCGGCCGGGGCGATCCGTTCAGCGCGGAGATGGAGTTGCCGGTCGAGGCGGAGGGCGATTGCGACCGCGAGGCGTTGGCGGAGATCGCGGTATCTGCTCCGGCGGCGGCTTCGATCAAGGCGGATCCGGCGTTTCTGCCGGCCGTGGAGTACTTTACGGCGGGACGGAACTTCTCGATTGGAGATATTGCGATTACGCCGTTTACGGTGCCGCATGACGCGGCGGATCCGTGTGGATTTGTGTTTGAGGCCGAAGGGATTCGGATGGCGCTGGCTACCGATCTTGGATACATGCCGCCCAATGTGAAGCAGGCACTGTGCCGGATCGACGCGCTGCTGCTGGAGTCGAACCACGATCTGGAGATGCTGCGGGATGGGCCGTATCCGTGGTCGGTGAAGCAGCGGGTGCTATCGCGGGTGGGACATCTGTCGAACGATGCGACGGCGGAGTTTCTGGCCAAGGAGTACGACGGCGGGGCGGCGTACATTGTGCTCGGACACCTGTCCGAGTCGAATAATCAGCCGGAGTTGGCGCGGATTGCGGCGGAGAACGCGATCGGAGATCGGATGACGCTGTTGGGGAATAAAGTTTTATTGGCGGAACAGGCTGCTCCGCTGGCTCCGATCACTCTTTAGGGGCTACCGGGGTTGAGCAAGAGGCTCGAAACTAAAGGCTAACGGCCGCTTTTCTGCGACTAACGGCTGCCTTTCTATGAACGTTCTGTGAATCGCCAGGGCCGGATTGGGGATCAAACGAGGTAGAATGGGAGATGCCAATGAATCCAACCAACCGACAAGAAGCAACGGACCGGGCGAGACGCGCGGGACTTCGGCGCGGCCGGCTTCCGGCAGACCCATGCGTCGATCCGGTGATCGGAGATATTCTCTCCGGCTGGCGGTATGACATCTCCGGGCTGTCTCCGGCGATGCGCACCGACTACGACCTGCACCTCGCGGAGTGCGGCCACTGCCGCTCGAAGCAACGGCTGCACCGGACGGTCGATGTGCTGCTGATCTCGGTAAGTTCGCTGTCGATCCTGGCGTTTCTGCTGGCGGCGGTGGTGATGCACCGGGTTGAGGCGCTGATTCACCTCGGGCAGTTGCATGTTCATTTCCATCATGCGGCGGTGTACATCTCGCTTGAGGCGGTTGCCGTGGCCGGACTGGTGATCTCGACAATGCTTTGGGTTCTGGTTGCGATTGCGACGCCTCTTCCGGGATTTCTGGGCGGAGTTCTCGAACGCAGACTCCCTGCGGAGCTGCTGGAACGACTGCATAAGGATCGTACTTCCAAGAACGCGGCGTAAAAGCGGGTAAGCTTACCCCTATGGACGAGTCCTTCACGACCGCTTCGTCTCACACAAACCATAGCCCTGAAGGCGAGATGATTCCGCCGATCGGCCCTCCTGTGGCTGTACCGGAGTACGCGCCGGGGGAGCCTCCGGCGTCGAAGCGGGGCTTGCGGGAGCGGTTCGGTGCGCCTGGAACGTATGTACTGGTAGGGATCAACTGCGCGGTGTTCCTGTGGATGGTGACGCATGGGGTTTCTGTGCAGTCGCCTACCAGTGATCAGCTTGTCCACTTTGGCGCGACGAATGTGGGCAGGATGCTGTTGCATGGCGAGTGGTATCGACTGCTGACAGCGATCTTCGTCCATGTGGGGTGGATCCATCTCGCCACGAACATGTGGTGCCTGTGGAATCTGGGAATGCTGGGCGAGCCGCTGCTAGGGCCGTGGGGGCTGATCGCGATCTATGTGCTGACGGGCGCGGCGGGCAATCTGCTCTCGATGGCGGTGAACGTTCTCTTCCGCGACTACAACGCGGTGGGCGCGGGCGCTTCGGGTGCGGTGTTTGGGATCGCCGGGATCCTGATTGTGCTGCTGTCGAACAAGCGGCTGCCGATTCCGTGGGCGGAGCTGCAGCGGCTGCGGCGGTCGGTGATTCAGTTCGCGGTGCTGAATTTGGTGATTGGCCTGGGAAGCGTCTTCATGGACGTGATTCGGATCGACAATATGGCGCACATCGGAGGGTTCCTCTCCGGGCTGGCGCTTGGCGTACCGCTGGTGCCAAAGATGACGGCCGGGCGTGAGCGCTACCTGGCACGGCAGAAGGCGACGTTTGTGGGCGCGGCTCTGCTGCTTTCGCTCTTCGGATACTGGATCGCCAACTTACGGTAAGAAGCCAGTCCTGCCGGACTGGCCCCCTGCGCGTGGTGCTCCCGTTGGCCGCGAGGGAGATTTCGTTAGCTGGTCGCGGTCGAGGCGAACTTGCGCACCATCGCGAGTAGCAGGCGGCGGTCGCTGTCGCTGAGGTGGGCGGAGTAACGCTGCACTTGGGTGAGGAAGCGGATCTCGTCCTCGCGCAGGTTGAGCGTGGACATGTCCTTACTGACGACGTCCTCGGCGAAGAACTGGGAGAGCTGAAGATCGAGGGCACGGGCGATCTTCTGGAGGGTTTCAAGCGAGGGCACGGTGTGGCCGTTTTCGACGCGCGAGAGGTAGCAGCGGAGCAGGCCGGTGCGCTTCTCGATATCTCCCTGCGACATCCCCTTTTGCAGCCGGTAGTCCCGGATTGTCGTTCCGATATTCATCGAGATCGAGGGAGGTTGGGCCGATTCGGAGACCAGGTCCGGGGAGAATGTCTGCATGTGTGCCATTAGCCACAAGGTAAACATCGCGAGGCGGCGGGTCAATGGATATCTGCGCGAAGTAGCGAAGAAGAGGCGGGTTGTACCTTTCGGGGTTCGTCGGCAGTATGGGGAGCGTTGCCGGGGATCTTCGGGTTTTCTCCCGTTCCGATCGGCCTGCTCCGGCGGGGTTACATTTCCCAAAAAGGGAATCATGACCCCGCCCCAGGTGGTTACTACCCCATGTACATGCCGCCGTTGACGTCGAGCGTGTGGCCGGTGATGTAGGCGGCGTCTTCGGAGGCGAGGAAGGCGACGGCGGCGGCGATGTCCTGTTCGGTGCCGGCGCGCTGGAGGGGGATGATGCTCATCATGGCGGCGCGCTGGTCGTCGGTGAGGATGCCGGTCATGGCGGTCTCGACGAAGCCGGGGGCGACCGCGTTGACTGTGATCGTCCGGCTGGCGAGCTCGCGGGCGAGCGCCTTGGTGAGGCCGATGAGACCGGCCTTCGAGGCGGCGTAGTTGACCTGGCCTGCCTGGCCGGTCTCGCCGACGACGGAGGAGATGTTGATGATGCGGCCCCAGCGGGTCTTGAGCATGCCGGACATGACCGCCTGCGCCATGAGGAAGGAGCCCGTGAGGTTGGTGGAGAGAACGTCGTCCCAGTCCTTGCGCTTCATGCGGAGGACGAGGCCGTCGCGGGTGATGCCACCGTTGTTGACGAGGATGTCGATCTGGCCGAAGTGGGCGAGGACGGCCTTGCTGCAGGACTTGATGGACTCGTCGCTGGCGAGGTCGAGGGCGAAGACCTCGGCGATGCCACCTGCCGCGACGATCTCGGCGGCGACCTCGGCGAGTTTTTCGGTGTTGCGGGCGGCGAGGGCGATCTTTGCGCCGGACTGGGCGAGACGAAGAGCGCACGCGCGGCCGATGCCCTGCGATGCCCCGGTTACCAATGCGATGCGACCTGAAAGTGTATGCATGATGTTGGTTTGATTATACGAACAAGTGTCCTGCCAGACGGGCGCCCTACGCGGGCCCGTCCGGCAGGACACGTCTCTTACTCTTTGATCGAGACGCCGAGGGCCTTCATCTTGCGGTAGAGGTGGCTGCGTTCGAGGCCAAGGGCTTCGGCGGCGCGGCTGACATTGCCACGCATGTCGTCGAGCTTTTTGAGGATGTAGTCGCGCTCGTAGGCCTCGCGCGCCTGCAGGAGGGTGGCGAACTCCTCGCCGCGCGGTGAGCCGGGCTTGCCCGAATCGCGGGCGGCGTCACGGGCTGGATCGCGGTAGACCAGCATGGGCAGGTGCTTGCGCTCGATGCGAAGAACCTTGGGGTTGAGGATGAGGACGCGCTCGACCAGATTGCGCAGCTCGCGGACGTTGCCGGGCCAGTGGTACTGGCGGAGGGCGGTGAGTGCGTCTTCGGCGATCTCGATGCGGGCCCGGCCATACTGCTGGCCGAACTCCGAGAGGAACTCCTTGACGAGCAGCGGGATGTCTTCCTTGCGGTCGCGCAGCGGCGGGACGTAGAAGGGGATGACGTTGAGGCGGTAGAAGAGGTCTTCGCGGAAGTTGCCGCGGGCGATCTCCTCTTCGAGATCTTTGTTCGTGGCCGCGATGACGCGGACATCGACGTGGACAGGATGCGAGGCGCCGACGGGCAGGAAGCGCTGTTCGTCGAGCGCGCGAAGAACCTTGGCCTGGGTCTTGAGGCTCATGTCGCCGACCTCGTCGAGGAAGAGGGTGCCCCCGTCGGCGCGCTCGAAGGTGCCGCGTTTTTCGGCGGGACGGCCGTTGCCCGGCGTGCCTGCACCGGCGCCGTGGCGATAGCCGAAGAGCTCGGCTTCGATGTGGTCTTCGGGGATAGCGGCGCAGTTGAGCTCGACGAAGACGCGGTCTTTGCGCAGGCTTTCGGCGTGCATGGCGCGTCCAATGAGCTCTTTACCGGTACCGCTCTCGCCATAGATGAGGACGCGGCCGTTGGTAGGAGCCATCAGCTTGATCTGCTGGCGGAGGGCCTTCATGGGGACGCTCTGGCCGGTGACGGTGCCGCGCACGGCGAGCTGGCGGGCGAACTCCTGGTTGTCCTCGCGCATGCGGCGGGCCTGCGTCGCGTTCTTGAGGACGAGCAGGGTGCGGTCGAGCGAGAGGGGCTTTTCGAGGAAGTCGTAGGCGCCAGCTTGGTGGCGCGGACGGCGGACTCAATCGTGCCGTGGCCGCTGATGATGACGACCTCGGGCGAGCTTTCAAGCTGCTTGATCTCGACGAGGGTGTCGAGGCCGTCGCGGTCGGGCAGCCAGATGTCGAGCAGCACGACATCGTAGGCGGCGTCGTGCAGGAGGGCCATGGCCTCGCCAGCAGTGGCTGCGGTGGTGACGATGTATTCCTCTTCGCGGAGGATGTTTTCGAGCGACTCGCGGATCTCGGCTTCGTCGTCGACGATCAGGATGTGGTTCAATCGCCACCTCCGACGGGATTGGAGGTGAGGGCGTCGGCTTCTACCTCAGAGGGTGCGGGCATAGGGGTTGCGGCGAGCGACTCGGCTTCGAAGTTCTCGGCGTTCGAGGCGGGGCGGAGCTCTACGATGAACTTTGCTCCGGCGGGAACGTTCTTCTCGGCACGGATGCTGCCCTGGTGCTCCTGGATGATTTTGGCGGCGATGGCGAGGCCGAGCCCGGTGCCACGCTGCTTGGTGGAGAAGTAGGGCAGGAAGAGGCGCTCGCGCATCTCGTCGGTGAGACCAGTGCCGGTATCGGCGACGGTGAGCTCCAGCAGGCCGCTCTCGTTGAGCAGGGTGGTGACGCGAAGCTCGCGCAGGAGGCTCGACTGCATCGCCTCGGCGGCGTTGTCGATGAGGTTGCCGAGGGCGCGTTTGAGCGCTTCAGGGTCGGCCATGACGAGCGGCAGTTCGCGGCCCATTCGGGTAATCAGGCGGATGTTCTGCAGGCGGCCAGCGAACATGGCGAGCGAGTTCTCGACGATGGTGTTGAGGTCTGCGGGACGCGGGCGGGCGGTGGGAAACTCGGCAAGCGCGGCGAACTGGTCTACAAGGGACCGCATGCTCTCTACAGACGACCGGATTACCTCGCTGCAGCGCTCGATGACGGCGGGCGAGGGGGACTCGATGGCGCTCTCGGCGAGCAGCGCGGCGAGGCGCCCGATGTGGCGCTGGATCTGCTCGGCGGAGAGCGAGATGGGGGTTAGCGGGTTCTTGATCTCGTGAGCGACGCGGCGCGCGACCTCCTTCCAAGCGGATTGCTTCTGGGCGCGGAGGAGTTCGGTCGCGTTTTCCAGCACGAGGACGTAGCCGCGATGCAGCCGTTCCGAGCCGGTGAGGTTTTCGAGCAGCGCGACGGTGGCGAGCAGGCTCTGGTTGCCGTCGGGGTGGATCATCTCGAGCTCGCTTGAGGCCGAGCCCATGCGGTGGCTGCGCTTGATGAGGCGGTCGAGGACCTCGACAACCTCTCCCGGGAAGGCCTGCTCCATGGTCTCGCCGAAGAACGGACGCTGGCCGCCGGGATCCATCATTTCGGTAAGAGCGCGGTTGGCGAGGACGATGCGGCGGTCGGCATCGAGGGTTGCGACGCCGTTGGGGATGGTCTGGAGCATGGTCTCGAGCTCGTTGCGGCGGGCTTCGAGGGTGGCGTTGGCCTGGCTGATCTGGACGGTGGAGGCCTGGAGCTGGGCGCGGCTGCTTTCGAGGTCGCCGACCATGCGGTTGAAGCTGTGGACGAGCTCGCCGAGCTCCTCGGTCGCGCTCTCCTGCACACGGTGGGCGTAGTCCCCGGCGGCGATCTGGTCCATCGCATCGGCGAGGGCTTCGACCGGCTTGGTGACCTGCTTCGAGAGATGCAGCGCGAGCCAGCTTGAGGCAAAGAGCGCGAGCGTGGTCATCATGAGCAGAAGCTGCATGTAGACGCCGCGAATCTGGCGGCGGTTGCGGAAGAGGGTCCAGTAGGTCTCGGCGTCGGCACGCAGGCGCTTGACGGTGGCTGCCATGCCGGAGGGCATGGGCAGGCCGACGACGATCAGGCCGCCGCGATCCATGCTGGCGGTGCCGAGCACGTAGTCTGTGCCACCGAGCGTGAGCAGCGGCTGGTCGGGCTGGCGGGCGGCTTCGAAGATCTGTGCGGCAACGGGCTGGGTGCCCATGGCGGCCTCGCGGGCCTCCAAGGCATCCACCGATTCCTTGCTACTGGCTGCGGCACCGTCCTCGGTCGCAGGTGGCAGCCAGGACTTGACCTGCGCGGCGCCTGCAGTGGGGTGAGGCAACCGGTAGCCCGCGAGGAGGCTGGAGTCGTGGAAGACCAGGCAGAAACCGCCCTGGAGGGTGATCTCATGCTGCTGCAGGACGCGATAGATGGCCGCGCGCTCCTTCGGCGAGAGGATGGCGGAGGACTTCGGCATGACGCCCTGGGCGAGCGAGGCGACGACGGAGTCGGCTTCGGCGCGGGCGTTCGCGGTGGTGTAGCGGGAGAGCTCGAGCGCGAGCTGGTTGCTGTCGTCGCGCATCTCGGTGACGGGGTTCGAGAACCAGTGGTCGACCGCGCGGTTCATCAGCACATAGCTGAAGAGCGCCATGAAGGCGATGGGCAGAAGACTGACCAGCACTGCGCCGACGACCATCCGGGTGCGGAGACGAGTGCCCATGACCCGACTCTTCTGGTCGGCGTAGAGCTTAAGAACGTTGCGGACAAGCATCACCAGGATGCTGACGAAGACCAGGAAGACCAGCGCGGAGAGGCCGGTGAAGACGAGGATCTCGCCGGTTGTGGAGGGATTGAGGAAACGGAGGTTGTTGTTGAGCGTGGCGAGCCCGGCGATGAGGATGACCAAGGCGCTCGCAAGCGCGATGCTGACGACCTTGCGCCCAACGGTTGTCGATCCCATCGCAGCAGCCTCCACCGCCCATTATAGGCGGCGGAGGCTTACGGGATATGGGGTTACGCGCCGAGCAGCTCGGCGATCGGGGTCCAGGGGCGGTCCTGAGCGGCGGCGACTGCGCCGTAGGTGAGGACGCCGTTGTAGGTGTTCACACCCTCGGCGAGGCCGGTGTCGCGGGGATCCTTGATTGCCGCCTCCGCGCCCAGCTTCGCCAGCTTCAGCAAATATGGGAAGGTCGCGTTTGTGAGGGCCAGGGTGGAGGTGTTGGGCACGGCTGCGGGCATGTTCGTCACGCAGTAGTGGACGACGCCGTTGACCACGTAGGAGGGGTCGCTGTGCGTGGTGGGGCGAGCGGTCTCGATGCAGCCACCCTGGTCGATGGCGACGTCGACGATGACCGCGCCCTTCTTCATCTTCTCGACCATGGCGCGGGTGACGATCTTGGGCGCGGCTGCGCCGGGGATGAGGACGCCGCCAATGACGAGATCGGCCTCCGAGACGGCGCGCTCGACGTTGTAGCTGTTCGAAGCGACGGTGTAGAGGCGGCCGCCGAAGATATCGTCCAACTCGCGGAGGCGGTTGAGGTTAAGGTCGATCAGGGTGACCTTCGCGCCCATGCCGAGCGCGATCTTTGCCGCATTGGTGCCGACGATGCCGCCACCGATGATGCAGACGTTTCCCGGAGCAACGCCGGGGACGCCGCCGAGCAGAACGCCGCGTCCGCCATGCTCTTTTTCGAGGTAGGTGGCGCCGACCTGCACGCTCATGCGGCCCGCAACCTCGCTCATCGGGGTGAGGAGCGGCAGCGCGCCGGTGCGATCGCGGACGGTCTCGTAGGCGATGCCGGTGACCTTCTTCTCAAGCAGCGCGTTGGTGAGCTCGGTGAGCGGGGCGAGGTGCAGGTAGGTGAAGAGCACAAGGCCCTCGCGGAAGTGCTTATACTCTTTTTCGACCGGCTCCTTGACCTTGACGACCATGTCGGCAAGCCGCCAGACGTCATACGCAGAGCCCACAATCTCAGCTCCAGCAGCTTGATAGTCGTCATCGGGGAAGGCCGACAGGGCTCCGGCATCGTGCTCGACGAGCACCTTGTGGCCGGATTCGACCAGCGCCTTCACACCTGCTGGGGTAACGCCTACACGGCTCTCGTGGTCTTTTACTTCCTTCGGCACGCCAATGATCATTCGGTCCTCTTTCACTTCAATTTTAGTATGAAGCTGTCCTGCCGGACGGCCCCGCTACGCGGCACTTCATGCGGTGTACCGCTTCGTGTGGTGCTTCCGACGGGCGCACGTTGAATTTTGTGCCGACCAGCCGGAGAATCGACACGAAGCGGAATACGGTACGAAGTACTCGCCGCCCGCGCAGGGCGTACTTCTTGTCTATTGATCCTTCAGCTACTGGACCGCTTTGAGGGATTACAATGGCCTCAGACCACCAGGATCTGGTGTAGAACAGACTCACATCCGCACTACGCGAACAGGAAACGACCCCAGAGAATGTCATCGAACGGTTACCAAATGCGGTATTCGCGCATCCACAACATGCGCTCCCTCTTCAGCCTCTTTTCGAGCGACCTGGCTATCGATCTGGGTACGGCCAACACGCTTGTGTTCGCGCACGGCAAGGGCATCATCGTCAATGAGCCGTCGATCATCGCGGTCAACAAAGTTACAAATGAAGTCGAGGCGGTTGGAAAAGAGGCCAAGGAGATGCTTGGCCGCACGCCGGGCAACATCGTGGCCATCAAGCCGATGAAGG
>Ga0302314_10012417_pt1 | contig 14746 bp, 12 predicted proteins | sample III_Palsa_N2_3_FD_200533 | JGI IMG/M metagenome (GOLD analysis project Ga0302314, IMG submission 200533) | Peat permafrost microbial communities from Stordalen Mire near Abisko, Sweden - III_Palsa_N2_3 | ecosystem: Environmental > Terrestrial > Soil > Palsa > Peat permafrost | place: Sweden... | reverse complement strand
GTCCCGGGGTACGGCCCGGGACCAACCACTTCTGCCGTTCCGGGGCGATCGCCCGCGCGGCTCATGTGAGAAGGTGTCGCGGTGGCGCGTCCCCCGGCATCAGCTCGCGTACTTGCAGTCGCCCGTGGCGATGAGCCCGCTGATCTGCTGATCACCGGCGGCAACGTGTTCGTCCCCTCCACCAAGGAGTGGATCGCAACCTCGCTCGCAATTGCCGACGGCGTGATCGCCGGCTGGGGCGACCGTGATGCCCACATGACAACCGACGTCGGCGGGGCAGCACTGACGCCGGGGTTTATCGACGCGCATATGCACCTTGAGTCGACCAAGCTGTGGCTTGACGAGTTCGTCGCCGCCGTGCTGCCGCACGGCACCACCGGCGTTGCCGGCGACCCGCACGAGATGGCAAACGTGCTCGGGGTCAAGGCGATCGAGGAGCTCGCCGACGCTGCCAGGCAGGTCCCGTTCACGTTCAAGGTGTACGCCTCAAGCTGCGTTCCGGCCTCGCCATACGAGTCCGCTGGGGCGAACCTGGATCACAACGACATCACGCGACTGCTTGCGGACGGCACCGCCGAAGGCGTTGCCGAGGTCATGAACTACCCGGGCGTGATCCACGGTGATCCTGAGATCCTCGCGCGGATCCACACGGCCGGCCCGAAACCGACCTATCGCGTTGACGGCCACAGCCCCGGGGTCCGTGGCCGGCTGCTCGACGCCTACCTCGCCGCCGGCGTCGAGTCAGATCACGAATGCACAACGCTTGAAGAGGCCGAGGAGAAGCGGCGCAAGGGAATGTGGGTGTTCCTGCGCGAGGGCTCAGCCAGCCGCAACCTGATCGACCTGGCGCCGCTCGTCACGAAGTACGGGCCAGCAAACACCGCCCTGTGCACCGATGACCGTGAACCGAGCACGCTGCTCAGTCTCGGCCACATCAACGACTGCTGCCGGATCGCCGTCGCCCACGGGATCGACGAGAAGGACGCAATCCTGTTGGCCAGCACCAACCCCGCCCGCTACCACGGCTTCACCGCCCTCGGTGATCTCGGACCAGGCTTCCAAGCCGATATCGTCGCGTTCGCGCAGCTGAGCACTTGGGAACCAACCCAGGTCTGGCAGAACGGCAACGTCGTTGCCGCCAACGGCCATCTGGTGGCCGGCGCCGTTCAGAAGCTAACCGCACCCGCCAGCTTCAGAAACACCGTCAACGTTGGGGCACTGCCCGAGCCCCAACAACTGATCCTCGAGTTCCCGCCCGGCACCAACGTCCGCGCCGTCGGCGTGGAGAGCCATACGCTGACGACCGGCAACCGGGAGATGAAGATCGGCGACCCCGAGCTGAACCACGCGGCGGTGATCGAGCGCCACCACGCGACCGGCAAGATCGGCCGTGGATTTGCCGTTGGCTTTGGTCTGAAGCGCGGCGCGATCGCCTCGACCGTTGCTCACGACGCCCACAACATCGTGGTCGTCGGTGCGAACGGGCCGGATATGGCGAAGGCTGTAGCCAGACTGACCGAACTCGGCGGCGGCCAGATCGCGATCCTTGACGGCGAGGTAATCGGTGAGGTGCCGCTGCCGCTTGCGGGCCTGATGTCCGACCGCCCGGCACAGGAGGTCGGCACGCAGATCGCCCATCTCAACCACGCGATCGCGACCCAGCTCGGGACGACCACCGAAGAGCCGTTCATGCAGCTCTCATTCATCGCCTTGTCAGTGATCCCGAACCTGCGACTGACCGACGGCGGCCTGGTCGACGTCAACAAGTTCGAGTTCGTCCCAGTGACGATCGACAGCTGATCAACTTTGTCCACACGGACATAAACGTCCGCCGCCGCGATGGCGAGAATGTGGCGCTGGTTTGACTAACGATCTGGGGAGGATCGCGTGAGCGCGACCGTGACAACTGGGGCTGACTCCGCCGTGGGCGGATCGATCACCGACGAGCCTGTCTTCGAAGCACGTGGGATCGACTACATCCCACACTCGGAGCGCAAGGGCACACCGATGGACCTCGCGCTGATGTGGGCCGGCGCGCTGCTGAACATCGAATACGTGCTCTACGGCGGCATCCTCGTCGCGGGCTTTGGCCTGCGCTTTTGGCAGGCCGCGCTGGTGATCATCGTCGGCAATCTCTCGTACCTGATAACCGGGATCGGCTCGTTGCAGGGACCGAAAGCCGGCACCGCGGGCTTCACGATCAACCGGGCGCCGTTTGGGCCCAACGGCGCGCGAATCATTGCGGTGTTCAACTGGATGGCACAGGTCGGCTATGAGGTAGTCGGATTGCTGATCGTCGTCGTCGTCGCCCTGGCGATGTTCAACAAGGCCGGTGTGCACAGCTCCACCGGGCTGAAGATCGCAGTCATCGCCGCGGCCGGCGCAATCCAGCTGCTACTGCCGCTGTTCGGCCATGGCACGATGCTGCGCGTACTGCGGGCAATGGTGCTGCCGTTTGTGATCCTGCTGGTCCTGTTGGCGGCGCTGACACTCGGCAAGGCGCACCTCGGCGGCGGCCACAACGGCAGCTGGCAGTCGATGATGGAAGGACTCGCATTCGTGCTATCAGCAGGAGGCTACGGCTGGTTGATGAACTCAAACGACTTCTCGCGCTACCTGCCGGAGAAGACCAGCGAAAAGAAGACGATCTGGTCGGTGGCGCTAGGCGGGTTCATCCCGACAACGCTCTGCCTGCTGCTCGGCGCCGCGATCGCCACCACCGCCGGCTCCAACGCCGAAGGTGCCACCAGCCTCACGGGTAGTTTCGCCAGCTGGTTTTTCTGGCCCTACCTGATCTTTGTGCTGTTCCAGGTGTTCGCGATCAACTCACTTGACCTCTACACCTCAGGTCTGACGCTGCAGGCGATCATCCCGAAGATCAAGCGCTGGCAGTGCGTCCTGCTCGACACGATCATCGCCACCGGACTGACCGCCTGGGCGGAGTTCAACTCGAGCTTCAGCACCTTCATCAGCGACTTCATCCTGTTTATGCTGATCTGGATCGCGCCGTGGGTCGCGATTTTCCTCGTCGACTACTTCTTGCGCCGGGGTAAGTACGACTCGCCGGGGCTGATGGAAACGGCGAAGGGGATCTACTACCGCAACGGTGGTTTCAACTGGCGGGGACTACTCGCGATGGGGATCGGGATGGGTGCGGCGGCATCGTTCCTCAGCGCCTACCCCGCATGGAACTCACCGCTGACCAACGCGACCAACGGTGCCGACTTCAGCGTTTTCATGGGTGCGCTGTTCGGCGGTGGTGTCTACTTCCTGCTGTCGCGCAAGAGCGTCGCCGCTGAAGCCGACGCGACAACCGACGCTGAACCGGTCCTCGCCTAGGTCGCCAGCCTTTCGGCCTTGGTCCACGAAAGTTGAATACGTAGTCAGAGAATCAACAAATTTTCTACGTACGGCGGTATTCTTCGATGCCGACGGGGTCGAGACCCAGTCCGAGATCCACTTTCGACGAAGAGGAGAGGCGATGCGCGCACGCGCTGTTTCAGTAACGGTCGGTGTTCTGACCGCAAGCGTTCTACTTGTCGGCGCCAGCACAGCAGTGGCGAAGGGCCTACCGCAGATCCGTCCGTTCGAGCCCGCCCACTCGGGCGAGCTCATCCCGCTGCACGGCGGCACCGTACAGAGCGGCAACTGGTCCGGCTATGCCGTTACACCATCGGCCGACAACGTGACGGGCGTCGACTCAAGCTTTGTCGTCCCCACCGCCAGTCCGTTGATTCCGGGCTTCGCCGCGACCTGGGACGGCATCGGTGGCTACACCGGCAGCGACCTGATCCAGGCCGGCGTTTCGGAGAACTCGCCTGAAACCGGACTGATCGAGGGTGGCGACTACAACGCGTGGTACGAGATCCTGCCCGCCAGCGAGACGGAGATCTCCGACTGCACGGGTAACTCGGCCTGCACCGTCAACGCCGGTGATCAGATGACCGTCGACATCCAGCTCGTTACAGGCCAGACCTGGAACATCGACATCGTCGATTCAACCGAAGGTTGGACCTGGGATCAGGACATCAACTACGCGTCCTCCGAGTCCTCCGCCGAGTGGATTCTTGAGGCACCGACGGTGATCGAGCAGACGATCCTCGCGGACGTCGGCACGGCCAGCTTCGGCTCCGATGACACCTACACAACCGCGGACGGCGTGACCCACACAATCGCCGCTGGTGACCCGACGGAGATCGAGCTGAGCCCAGAGGGCATCGGTGTGCTTGAGGAGGCAACGCCCTCAGCGCTGGCAGCTGACGGCTCCTCGTTCAACGACTGCTCGTACACGTTGAGCACCTGCGCCGCACCGTAGGCAACAGTTACAGATGACGAGTGCCCGTTAGCCGGGCGCTCTGCGCGGGGGTCCTGGCTTGCTGGCCAGGACCCCCGTCTTGTTCCTAGGCTTGAGCAGTGATCATCTGGCATGGCATCCGCGACGGGTTGTTGATGGGCTGGCAGGTGTGGTGGGCGCTGGTGCTCGGCTTCCTGATCTCAGGCGTGGTGCAGGCGTGGGTGCCACGGGCGCGGATCGAGGCGGCGCTGTCGGGTGGCGGCGTCGGGCCGGTCAGCCGCGCGACCGGGTTGGGGGCCGCCTCGTCGTCGTGCTCCTACGCCGCGGCGGCGATCGGCAAGAGCCTGTTCCAGCGCGGCGCCTCGGCGACGACGACGCTGGCGTTCCAGTTCGCCTCGACCAACCTCGTGTGGGAGCTCGGATTCGTGCTGTGGGTGCTGATCGGCTGGCAGTTCACGCTCGCCGAGTACGTCGGCGGGATCGTGATGGTGGCGCTCAGCACGTTGCTCGTGCGGGTCTTCATCTCGCCCGCGCTTGAGGCGAGTGCACGTGAGCACGCGGTGGCTGCCGACAGCGGCCATGTCCACAACAGCGCCGGCGGCGACGGTCGCGCATCGCTCTCAGACGTCGCGCACAACTTCCGTGGTGACTGGCAGATGCTGTGGAAGGAGATCGGGCTCGGGCTGCTGGCGTCAGGGTTCGTCGCGCAACTCAGCAACCGGTTCTGGCATCACCTGTTTTTGAACGGGTCCAGCGGTGCGGTGAGAGTGGCGTGGGGCGTGCTGATCGGCCCGCTGATCGCGGTCGCCAGCTCGGTCTGCTCGGTTGGCAATGTGCCGCTGGCGGCAGTGCTGTGGAGCGGTGGGATCAGCTTTGCAGGCGTGATCGCGTTCATCTTCGCTGACCTGCTGATCCTCCCGCTGGTGGCGATCTACCGCAAGTACTACGGCGGCGCGTTCGCGGCGCGGATCGTCGTCGTGATGTTCCTGTCGATCGTCGGCGCGGCAGTCGTAATCCAGCTCGTGTTTGGGGCGCTCGGCGCGATCCCGAGTGGCCCGCGACCGTTGCGGGCCGATGTGTTCGGCTCGGTCAGGCTCGACTACAAATTCGTCCTGAACGTGCTGGCGACGGGCGCGTTCATCGCGTTGATGGCGGTGACTTGGCGGCGCGGCGCGACCGATCCGATCTGCGGGATGACGGTCGACCGTGGCAAGGCTTTGTCGCAAGTACACGGAGGACGGCGGAGCTACTTCTGCAGCGAGGGTTGCCGGCAGAAGTTCATCGCCGGGCTTCAGGAGCGCGAGCGCAACTGAGTGCGAAGCTGATCGAGCACCTCGCCGGCGCGCTGCAGCGTGCTGGCGCTGACCTGGGTGGCAGCCTCGCAGGCGAACACCTCGAGCGGCTGTGACTTGCCCTTCAGCTCGATCGCGCCGCGTGAGATCACCTCTTGATGCCGGCGCAGCGCGTTACGCGTGTCGGCGGAGATCAGCATCCCGTCGTTCGTCTTGCGGGTGAACTGCTCGATCCGCGCGGCAACGTTGACCGCGTCGCCGATCACGCTGAAATTGAGCCTGCCACCGCCGCCGATCGAGCCGGCGATGACCGGGCCGGTGTTGACGCCGACGCCCACCTCAAGCCGTGCGTCGAAGGTGTTCACGGCGTGGACGATGTCGAGCCCGGCGCCAACCGCACGATCCGCGTGGTCCTCATACCCCTCGGGTGCACCGAACACGGCGAGCAGACCGTCGCCCATGAACTTGTCGACATGGCCACCGTGCTCGCGGACGATCGGCACGATCACCTCAAACAGGCTGTTGAGCTCGGCGACGACTTCTGGCGCTTGCGCGCTCTCCGCAAACGCGGTGAACCCACGGACGTCGACGAACATGATCGACACCTCAAGCTCGACGCCCTCCTGCGGGAAACGGCCGGAGAGGATTAGCGGGACGATGTCATGGTCGAGATAGGTGCCGAACGCGTCGCGCATCTTCTCGCGTTCGGCGAGATCGACGGCCATCTGGTTGAAGTCGTGGGAAAGCTCACCGAGTTCGTCGCTTGTCAGTACCCGCACACGCGCGCTGTAGTCGCCTGCGCGGATCCCTGACACACCTTGACTGAGCTCGCGGATCGGGCCGGTCACGGAGCGGCCGAGCAGAACAGTCAGCTCGAACGAGAAGAGGAAGCCGACGCCAACCGCCGCGGCGACGCTCTCAGCGAGCGTCTTGGTGCCGCTGCCGTGCCTGCTCATCAGCGCGGCGACGACGAAGCCGACGAACGAGGTGAAGATCGGCAACAGTAGCTTCAGTCGCTTCTGCAGGAGTAGCCCGTTGGCGGTGAAGGGGAAATCCTCGGGTAGCGTTTGGGCGACCTCTTCGGTGATCGGCCTGATCATCAGCTCGGCGATCGCGTAATTGAGTGCGGTGCCGTAGGCGACCGGAATCAACGTCGCGAGAAAGACGATGGGCATCGCACTGGCGGACAGATGCAGCTCGAGCGTGACGAACGCCACGGTCGGCACGGCCGCAATCGCCGACACCCAGATCGAGTTCGCGCGGAAGCTGCGCATCGGGTAGTTGGTGGCGGCATCCCAGGCGGTGACCGAAGCCTCGGGAGTCGGCTCTTCGCTGTCCCACCAGTCCACCAGCGGCGCCAGGTGAACCCGTCCGCGCCAGAGCGCGAACCCGACGCCGACGAGAACGGCGACCGCCACCAGACCGAGCGTGTTCAGCAGCTGTGCGGTCGTGTGCCGGTAGAACTCGAGCATCAGCGGCACTGCGAGGCAGCCGACGGCCAACGACGCGGCAAGCTCGGCCAGCACGAACATGTGCAGGTAGCCCCGGCCCATCCGTTGATACATCGTCGCCGCCAACCGGTTCAGCACGGCCCCTCCGATCCGATACGAACCGCTAAGGATAGGCCGCAAGCGTTAGCGTCTCGGCTGATTTGTCACCCATCACGAGAATCCGAGGTCGCCACCGTGCCCACGCCTGAATTGTTTCGAACTCCCGACGAGCGATTCGACGCGCTGCCGGGCTACGACTTCGCCCCCAACTACGTTGAGATAGACGGGCTGCGGCTGCACTACATCGACGAAGGCCCGCGTGACGGCCGGCCGATTGTCTGCTTCCACGGCGAGCCGAGCTGGGCGTACCTGTACCGCAAGATGCTCGTGCCGCTGGTCGCTGCCGGGTACCGGGTGATCTGTCCTGACCTCGCGGGCTTCGGTCGATCGGACAAGCCGACCGACCGGCGTTGGTACACCTACGACCGCCACGTCTCGTTGGTGACCGGTGTGCTGGACACGCTGGCGCTGAGTGATGCGGTGGCCGTCGTGCAGGACTGGGGCGGCCCGATCGGACTGCGTTGGGCGGTTGAGCACGACTCGGCTGTGTCGGCCTTGGCGATCATGAACACGGGCCTGTTCACCGGCCGGGTGTCGAAGGGGTTCATGGCGTGGCGGGAGTTTGCGGAGAAGACGCCTGATTTGCCCGTCGGCTTCGTGCTGCAGGGCGCCACCAAGAGCGAACTGACACCGGAGATCGTGGCGGCGTATGAAGCTCCATTCCCAACGGTTGAGTCGAAGGCCGGCGCGGCCGAGTTCCCGTTGCTTGTGCCGATCTCTGCGGATTCGGTGGGAGCGGCCGAGATGGCTGCCGTGTCCGACGCCTTGAGCCGCTGGCAAAAGCCGGCATTGATCGCGTTCTCGGATTCAGACCCGGTCTTCCCCCACCCGCGCGCCGGGCAGGTGTTCTGCGATCTGATCCCAAGCGCCGGCGAGCAGGTGACGATCGTCGATGCCGCGCACTTCTTGCAGGAGGACAAGGGCGAGCAGATCGCTGCCGCAATGCTCGCCTCGCTGCTCTAGGGTGCCGCGCAATGTCACAGCCTGAGCTGGTCCTCCACGTGTTGCCGCCGTCGCACCCGTGCATGGGGGTTGAGGGTGTTCTACGCCTGAAGGGTCTCCAGTACGAAAAGGTGTCCCTCATCGCGCCGCACGCCGCGGAGATGCAACGGATCTACGGCGAAGGGCAGACGACAGTACCCGGGCTGTTGATCGACGGAGAGCCGGTGCACGGCTCACGCCGAATCTTCGCCCGGCTGGAGGAGTTGAAGCCGACCCCGAGCCTCTACCCCACACCGATCGCCGAGCAGGTTCGTGCCGCGGAGATCTGGGGTGACGGCGAGTTTCAGGATCTCGGTCGCCGGCTACCTTGGGGGGCACTTCACTTCCGCCCGGAGATGCTGGGTGCGCTCGGCGGCGCGGGACCGCTTGACGGGCCCGGCACCGACTACGCGATGAGGTACATCCACGCCACCTGGAAGTACCACAAGCTGACGGCGGCGCGATTGGCTGAAGACCTCGCGGGATTCCCGGAGAAGATCGCACACATCCAGTCGTTGATCGATGAAGGTGTGATCGGTGGTGATGAACCGAACGCGGCCGACTTTCAGATCGGCGCGACGCTGCGGGTGATGCTGGTCGTCGGTGACCTGCATCCGCTGCTGAGCGGCGCGCCGGAAGCGCTTGCCCGCAAGTGGTTCCCTGACTACGCCGGCTTGATTCCCGCCGGCGCCTACCCCGCCGGTTGGGTTCCGGCAAGGAGCTGAAATGAGCGAAAAGCCGGAAGTGCTGGTCCCGGACGGCCCGCCGTCCTACCAGCTTGAACTCGAGGACATCGTGGTTGGCGACGGCGCGGAGGCCGCCTCAGGGCACCTGGTCGAGGTCCACTATGTCGGCGCGTCGTGGAGTACGCAGAAGCAGTTCGACGCCAGCTGGGATCGCGGCAGCACGTTCAAGTTCCAGCTCGGCAAAGGCAACGTGATCGCCGGCTGGGACCAGGGGGTTGTCGGGATGAAGATCGGCGGACGTCGCCGGATCACGATCCCGCCGATGCTCGGCTACGGCAAGCGTGGCGCGGGCGGCGTGATCGGACCCGATGAAACGCTCGTGTTCGTCGTCGACCTGATCGGCTTGCGCTAAGCGGCCGGAGCGCTGCGCGCGCAGGCCCGCCGGCCGGGCCAGCTAGCTGGCCGGCGGGGTGAACCGATTATTCGGGCCACTCGGCAGGCACCATCACGCCGTCGCCCTCCTCGGGGCGCGGGCCGCCGATGCAGATCAGCTCAAGGCCGTCAGGGCCGCCTTCGAAGGCGCGCACGACTTCAGGCGCGACCCGCACCACATCCCACAGGTGTAGATCGATCACTTCCTGATCGAGCAGCAGACGGCCGCTGCCGGCGGCGACGACATACGCCTCTTCCTGCGTCTTGTGATGGTGCGCGACCGGGCTGCGGACGCCGGGGCCGTAGCGGAACTGGCTGAGTCCAAGGTCGCGCGAGCCGAGGTGCGTGCGCAGGAAGCGTCCCTCGATACCAGGGGCGCGCTCGCCAACCGAATCAGGAACCTCGGTCAGGTTCTTCACGACGTAGCTAGACATGCGGCCTCCAAGGTCAGCGGGGTGGACGCCAACCCTATCCGTGTTTTGGCCGGGCCGGTTGCAACTTGTCGGCGCGGGACCGCGCCAGTACCTTCAGGGTGAGTGGGGAGATCAGGGGCAAAGCGGGCGAGATGGTTGGCGCTCGTAACGGTGGCCGCGGCGATCGCGGCATTCGCGGCGTCAACCGCGGGCGCAAACGCGCCAGGGAAGCCGACCGTCGTGATCCGCTGGACGGCGTACGGGATTCCGCACATCGAGGCGACGACATATAAGGGCGCCGGCGAGGGCTACGGCTACGCGTTCGCGCAGGACGACATCTGCACGATGGCCGACGACTACGTGACGGTCACCGCGCAGCGCTCGAAGTACTTCGGCCCGACCGGCACCTACGAGCAGCGCGGCAACGGGGTCACTGTCACCAACCTCGATTCGGATTTCTTCTTCCAGCAGATCATCGACTCGCACATCATCAACAAGCTGCTGGCGCAGGGGCCGCCGAACGGGCCGTTGCCGGGCGTGTTCCAGATGGTCGCCGGCTATGTCAAGGGGTACAACCGCTACCTCGCGAGCGTTGGCGGCGCGGCCGGAATCCCCGACGCGCGCTGCCGCGGTGCGGCTTGGGTCAAGCCGATCACCGAGATGGACGTCTGGCTGCGCTTCTACCAGCTGATCGAGCTCGCCAGTGGTGATGTGGCGATCCAGGGGATCACCGAGTCAAAGCCGCCGGTGGGGTTGCCTTCCGGCGCCAGCCTGAGCGTCGAGCAGACAGCGAAGCTGCTGGCCCGCCGCTTGCCTGAAGGCGGGATCGGCGCGATCGGTTCAAACGCCGTGGCGATCGGCAGTGCCGGAACCCAGAACCACCATGGCTTGCTGCTCGGCAATCCGCACTTCCCGTGGCTGGGAACAGAGCGCTTCTTCCAGGCGCAGATCGATGTCCCAGGCAAGATGGACGTGGAGGGAGCCGCGCTGTACGGAGTGCCGATCGTGCTGATTGGGCACACGGCGACGATGGCTTGGAGCCACACGGTCTCAACCGCGTACCGCTTCACGCCGATCGAGTTGACGCTGGTCCCCGGTTTCCCAACCGAGTACCTGTTCGACGGCAGGGTCGTGAAGATGACGCCGCGGGTCGTGACCGTTGCGGTCCGCCAGGCCAACGGCAGCATCGAGCCGGAGACGCGCACGCTGTACTGGACGCAGTTCGGGCCGATCTTCGACTCGCTTGAGGGCATCCCGCTGCCATGGACCGACGTCACCGCGTTCGCGCTTGAGGACGCCAACGCAAACAACTTCCGCGCGTTCGACACGTTCTTTGAGTTCGACCATGCGCGGACGGCGGAGCAGATGCTGCAGATCCTCGAGCGCACCGAGGGGATCCCCTGGGTCAACACGATCGTCGCCGACAAATGGGGGCACGCGCTCTACGCCGACATCGGGTCAATCCCCGGCGTCTCCGACGCTTTAGCCAAGACCTGTGACACCGCGCTTGGGGCGGCCACCTTCGGCCTGCTCGGCCTGCCGATCCTCAACGGCGAGAAGTCGTCTTGCGACTGGCAGACGGGACCTGGCGCAGCCTCCCCGGGGCTGTTCGGCCCGAACCAAGAGCCACACCTGTTCCGCAGTGATTACGTCACGAACTCAAACGACAGCTACTGGCTGGCCAACCCACACCACCCGCTGGACGGGTACGCGCGGATCATCGGCGATGAAGATTCGGCGCGGACCCTGCGCACGCGGATCGGCTTGATCATGGTCCAGAACCGGATCGACGGCACCGATGGTCTTGGCAAGCCGGGTTTCACCGTGGGGAGCATGGAGAACCTCGACCTGTCGAACATCAGCTATTCCGGCGAGCTGACGCGTGATGGGCTGGTGGCGTTGTGCCGCTCCTACCCGGGTGGGCTCGCGCCGACGACGAGCGGCGCGCCCGTTGCCGTCGGTGACGCCTGCAACATCCTGGCGGACTGGAACCTGCGTGAGAACCTCGACTCCAAGGGCGCGGTGCTGTTTGACCAGTTCTGGAACTACGCCGATGAATACGTCGCCGGCGAGGTCAACATCGCGCCGTTCAAGGTGCCGTTCAGCGTCAACAACCCCGTCTACACGCCCAACACTCTGAACCCACTCGACCCGTACGTGCAGACCGCGCTCGGCAACGCGATCAAGGAGCTTGACGCCGACCACATTGCGCTTGACGCGACGCCCGCTGCGATCCAGTACGTCATTTGGCACGGACGCACGATCCCGATCTCTGGCGGCCCCGGCGACCCCAACGGCGTGTTCAACGCGATCTACACGCCCTTGAGCCAGGCCCCGGGCTACAGCGCGGGCGCCGGCAGCACCCCGATCTACATGGGGTCGTCGTTCATTCAGGTGATCAGCTGGAACAACGGCCCCTGCCCGATCGGCGGCTCGATCCTGACCTACTCGGAGTCCGATAACCCCTCATCGCCGCATTACGCCGATCAGACCGAGCTGTTCAGCCGCAAGCGGTGGATCCCCGACACGTTCTGCCAGGCGGCGGTGCTGAAGGGCACTAAGCAGACGTTGGTGTTGCAACGAGCCGGCTCCTGATCTGCGCCCACGCCTCAGTGCGCGGATCGATCAGCTCAAAGTGACCGACGCCGGCTAGCTCGAGTAATTCGCAGTTCTCGCCCGCGGCGCATTGGTAGGAACGACTCTGCTGCACCGGCACGCGGTCATCCGCATCGCCGTGGACGAGCAGCAGCCGAGCATCGACCGGCAGCCGTGAGAGCGGGTCGGCCGCCGCGTACTGCTGTGGACGCTGCTTTGAGGTTCCGCCGAGAAACTCAACCGCGGCACCGCTACCGATGCCTTCACGTTCGGCCGCGTACAGATCGCAGACGCCGGCCAACGAAATGATGTGGCGTACCGAGGGGAGCCCCGCCGCCCACAACGCCAACTGCCCGCCGGCTGAATGGCCGATCACCGTCAGCGAGCTTCTATCGATCGGCGCCTCAAGAGCGATCAGCGCAGCGATCGCAGCCGCTGTGTCGTCAAGTGTCTCGGGGACGCCGCCACCAGAGCCGCCGCGGCGATACTCAACGTTCCAGCTGGCCCAGCCGTGTGCCGCCAGATCGGCGGCGAGCGCGCCCATCAGCGTGAGCGTGTAGGGCGCCCGCCAGAAGCCGCCGTGCAGGAGCACCGCAACGGGCGGCGGCGTGCCGGCCGCGACGGGATAGCGGAACTCGGCGAACTGCTGCGAATCGGTGCCGTAGCGAACGATCCGCGGCGCCGGACCGCGGGTCTCGGCCTCGCGCTCAAGCTCAGCGATCAACGCATCGAGGTCCACACGCGGGAGCCTAGTATGGGCCCACTCATGGACCTCGATCGTTCCGCTGCCGAAGCACTTGACGCCGTGGATCCACTCGCGTGGTTTAGGGATCGCTTCGTGATACCGGACGGCATCGTGTACCTCGACGGCAACTCGCTGGGGATGCTGCCGCGCGCGACGGTTGCCAGGCTCGCCGCGGTGGTTTCGCAGGAGTGGGGCGAGAGACTAATCCGCGGCTGGTCGGAGGGCTGGATGGAGCTGCCCAACAGTGTCGGTGACGAGCTCGGATCGGCGGTTCTCGGTGCCGCTCCCGGACAGGTGACCGTCGCCGACTCAACAACCGTCTGCTTCTACAAACTGGCAAGCGCGGCACTAGATCTCCGGCCCGGCCGGACCGAGATCCTCACCGACCTCGACAATTTCCCGACCGACCGCTACGTGCTCGAGGGGCTGGCCGCCACACGGGGTCTGACGATTCGCTGGCTCTCGGGACCAGCGGATGGCGGCATCTCGGTGGGGGACGTGGCGAGCGCGGTCGGAGACAGGACCGCGCTCGTGACGCTCAGCCACACCGCCTACCGCTCGGGCTTCATCGCCGACATGGCTGGCATCTCAGCTGCAGCCCATGAAACGGGCGCGCTGATCCTCTGGGATCTGTCCCACAGTGCCGGTTCGGTGCCGCTGGCGCTTGACCGCGATGGTGCCGATCTCGCCGTCGGGTGCACCTACAAATACCTCTGCGGCGGTCCAGGATCACCTGCCTACATGTACGTCCGCGACGAGCTGCAGGAGCAGTTGCGCCAGCCGATCTGGGGTTGGCTGGGGCGCGAGGATCCATTCGCGATGGCGGCCGGCTACGTCCCGGCGGCTGGAGTCGATGCGCTCCGCTCAGGTACCCCACCGGTGCTCGGTCTGGCCTGCGCGCAGGAGGGGATCCGGATCGTCAGCGAGGCCGGCGTGCCCGCGATCCGCGCCAAGGGAATCGCACTGACTTCGTACCTGATCGAAGTTGCCGAAGGGCTGCTCGCCGGCTTCGGCGTGGGGGTTGGGTCGCCGCGAGATCCGGCTGGGCGTGGGTCGCAGGTAGCGCTGACACATCCGGATGCGCGGGGGTTGTGCGCGGCACTGATCCACCGTGGTGTGATCCCGGACTTCCGCGAGCCGAACGTGATCCGGTTCGGACTCGCGCCGCTGACGACGCGTTTCGTTGACGTGTGGGATGGCCTCAACACGCTGCGCGATTTGCTGGCTAGCGCCGCTGGGGGATCATCGAGGCCGTAGCGCGGCTCAGTTGCTCCCTGGATAGGTTGGAGCCGTCGGCCCGATCTCAGGGTTGCGTGAGAACGTTTCGCCCGTGGGCACGTGGTTGATTCCGGTGAAGGTCGTCCCGAGGTCCGTCGGACCGTTTGAGTCGGTCTGGAAGTCGCGCCCCTCGGGGTCGTTGTGGTTCTCCTTCTTCGGGTAGCCGCGCTGACCGGTCTCGCAGTCGGCGTCACCGTTGGACTCAACCGCAGCACCGTAGTCAGGGCTGTGGTCAAATTCATCGCCGCCCACGAGCGGCAGGTAGGCCGCGCCACCGCCGTCTGGCGGAGCGGTTGCACCGAGGGTCCCGACGTTGTTTGTCTGTGCTGGGTTGCCGAGCATGAACAAGGCCCGTTGTGCGAAGCCAAAGTCAGTCGCCTCGTCAACGTCGCCCGCCAGGTCCGTCCACCAGTAGTTCCA
>Ga0302314_10012416_pt1 | contig 14747 bp, 13 predicted proteins | sample III_Palsa_N2_3_FD_200533 | JGI IMG/M metagenome (GOLD analysis project Ga0302314, IMG submission 200533) | Peat permafrost microbial communities from Stordalen Mire near Abisko, Sweden - III_Palsa_N2_3 | ecosystem: Environmental > Terrestrial > Soil > Palsa > Peat permafrost | place: Sweden... | reverse complement strand
TCGTGTAACCGCAGTGCGTAACTTCGCGGATGGCCCGGTCCACGAACAGGCCGCCTTCGCCGTGCGCCACCATCATGGCGTCGTACTGCTGATCCATGGAGAGCGGAACGAACAGGTCCCCGATCCCGTGGACCGACAACACCGGGATGCCCGGATCGCCGTGGATCACCGGCAGCTCGGCCGGCGACAGGGCGTCGGCCGAGGAGGTGGCCGTGACCGGTACCCGCAGCACGGCGCGGTTGAGCGCGATTTCCTGTGGGAGGTCGAACAGCGCCTGGTCGCTGAACGTGTAGAACGTGTGCTGGTTGCCGGCCACGCTCCCGTTGGCGAAGCCGAGGGTGCCGCCGTTGGTCCCGGGGTAGACGCCGAACAGGAACGGGACCTGGGTGAGCGGAGCGAACCCGAAGCTGTCCCAGTAGTCGATAGCGCTGGCGAAACCGGGCCGGGTACCGCCGGAGAGCTGCTCGACGGTGTCGGCCCACAGCGTCCCGGTCTTGGTCAGGCTGGTGGTGAAGGTCTGGCCGCCGGTGGCCGGGTCGGGGGTAATCCCGAGGGCGGGCAGCTCGGTCTGCACGGTGGACTGGTACTGGGGCGCGTACGCCTCGCCTGCCGCCAGCGTCGTCGGGTAGCTGATCGTCGTCCCGGTGAGGCCCGCGGCGGTGACGTTGGCGCCCAGATAGTAGTTGAACAGGTTGTTGCCCGCCAGCACCCCGCAGTAGGGCATGGCACCGGCGAACTCGCCCTTGTAGGCCTCAATCTCGGCCGTGGTGATCTCCCCGCCCATCGACAGGCCGCTCATGATCACCTGCCGGGCGCGCAGTCCGGTGATCGACGGAAACGCCATCAGCAGGTCGTGGACGTCCGCGACGCCGTCACCGGGGTCGTATCCGTTCATCGCGTAGCTCGGCGCGGCCCAGGCGAACCCGTTATCGACGAAGTACTGGCGAAGTTGGGGATCATCGATCCACACCTCGTTGCCGGTCCCCCGGTAACCATGGGCGAACATCACCAGGGTGCCGTTCCAGTGCGGCGGTACCTCGACTCGGTAGGCACTGCCATCGCCGGCGATGCCCGTCCAGACCTGGGACAGCTGGCCGCTGCTGTCGGCGATCGGGCTGAACGGCCCGGTGTAGGCCGCGCCGTTGAACTCGCACGCCGGGTCGGCGATTTGAACGCCGGGGACCACGGTGCTGGCCGTGGTGACGCAACTACCAGGGCTGAACGCCATCCCGACGGCCACGGCCGACCCTGACCAGCCGGCCAGCGATCCGAGGAGCAGGAGGCTGCCGGTAACGAGCGAGACGATGAGGCGACGTGGGTGAGAGCGAGCCGACATTGGCATTCCTCCCGGGATGGCACTGAGCTACCCGTAGCTTCCTCTCGTGTTCCACTGGCTTCAAGACCGCCGTACCCATAAGTTTCCAGTGGCCTTGGGCCACGGAGAGCGGTCAGCTGGCCCGAGCCGTCACCGTGATCTGCGAAACGCCCGCCGTGGCGTCGATGTCGAAGCCGGTCACGCCCGGGCGCCCAGCCGGCGGTGGTGAAGACCGACCCGCCCGCCACGCCGCTGTGCTGCTGACCCTCTAGCGACACCTCGCTTGCCCCGCCGCCCGCGGTCACCCGGGCGGGAACCCCGGGATGCAGGCTAAAAGCCCCACAGGCGTTATTGTGTGCCGTTCAGGTCGTATAGCGCCCAAAACGGCACACGATGATGGCAGCCTCAAGCAGGAAGCTCTTCCCCTGCCGTCGGCGCCCGCTGACTACGCCGAGCATCGCTCCCGTCTGCCGGATGAAACCGCAGGTCACTCTTGACCGCTATCGTCTCTCGCTTGTACGCTTCCAGAATATGGTAATGACTACCACAATGTGGTAGTCATTCGGATCGTAGCGGGAAGCAGGTGCACTGTGGCACCAGGAAGCGGCACGGGACGTCCCGCCACCCTGTTTGAGAAGGCATGGCGGCCGCACGTGGCGGCCACGCTCGACGACGGCCCGGATGTGCTGGCCATCGACCTGCACCTCGTCCATGAGGCATCCTCGCAGCAGGCCTTCGACCAGCTCAGGCAGCGTGGCCTCCGGGCTCGCTGCCCGGACCGGACGCTGGGCGTCACCGATCATGTGGTTCCGATAACGAACTCGTGGACCCCTCGGGCACGCGAGTGGGCAGAAACGCTGCTGGCCAATTGCGCGAGCCTCGGCATTCCCTGCCTTCCCTATGGCCATCGTCGCCAGGGCATCGTCCACGTGGTCGGTCCCGAGCTTGGTCTCACCCGGCCGGGGATGACGGTGGTGTGCGGCGACAGTCACACGTCGACCCACGGTGCGCTTGGGGCGGTCGCGTTCGGCATCGGCACCACGCAGGTCGCCCATGTGCTCGCCACGCAGGCCCTGCTGGTGAACAGGCCGAAGACGATGGAGATCCGCATCGACGGTCGGCTCCGCCCGGGCGCGGTGAGCAAGGACCTCGCGCTCGCCCTCATCGGCCGGCACGGCAACCTCGCGGCCGCCGGGCACGCGGTCGAGTTCCGCGGCGCCGCCATCGACGCGCTGTCGGTCGAGGCCCGGATGACGCTGTGCAACATGGGCGTCGAACTGGGCGCGCGGATGGCGATGATCGCCCCCGACGAGGCGACGATCGGCTACATCCGGGACACACCGCACCCGCCCGACGCGCGGGAAGAAGAGCGGTGGCGCTCGCTGCGCACCGATGACGGGGCGGTCTTCGACGCGCGGCTGACCCTGGACGCCGGCGGCGTCGCGCCGTACGTCACCTGGGGTACCACGCCCGCCCACGCGGTTCCCCTGGGCGGCACCGTTCCCGACCCGGGCAGCCTTCAAGATCCAGATCTAGCAGAACGGGCGCTGGGTTACATGAATCTGGTTCCAGGGACTCTGGTCAGCAGCATCACGATCGACGCTGCCTTCATCGGCTCCTGCACCAACTCCCGGATCGAGGACCTGCGGGCGGCCGCCGATGTGCTGCGCGGCAGGCGGGTGGCGCCGGGCGTCACCGCGGTCGTGGCGCCAGGCTCGATGAGCGTGAAGACACAGGCGGAAGCCGAGGGCCTTGACGATATCTTCGCCGCGGCCGGCTTCGCCTGGGGCGGCGCGGGCTGCTCGCTGTGCATCGCCGCCAACGGGGACGTCGTGCCGCCGGGTGCCCGGTGCGCGTCGACCACCAACAGGAACTTCGAGGGACGCCAGGGGACGGGCTCGCGCACGCACCTGATGTCGCCGGCCAGCGTCGCCGCCAGCGCGGTGGCCGGCCGCCTGGTGGAGCCGGGGAGCCTGGCATGACCGGGATCAGTGAGGTCAGGGGCGTGGCGGTCCCGTTCGGCTACTCGGGCGTCGACACCGACGCCATGTTCCCGGTCAGCGGCGAGGCGATCGCCGCCGAGCAGGGGTTCGGCGCCGCGCTGTTCGCGCGGTGGCGCAGCGATCCGGACTTCATCCTGAGCAAACCCGTCTACGAAGGAGCGCGGATCCTGGTCGCGGACGCCGACTTCGGCATCGGGTCGTCCAGGGAGACCGCCGTCTGGGCGCTCAAGGGGGCCGGGTTCCTGGCGGTGCTCGCGCCGAGCTTCGGCGACATCTTCCGGTCTAACTGCGTACGCAACGGGGTCCTCGCCGCGGTCATCGACCCGGCGGCGCGGGAGCGCGTGCACGCGTACCTGGTCGCGCGGCCAGGCGCCGAACTGGTGGCGGACGTCGTCGCGGGCACGGTTGGCCCGGCGGACGGCTCCTTTACCGAGGAGCTGGCGATCGACGGGTTCGCGCGGCACTGCCTGGTGTCCGGGATCGATGAGTTCGGCCTGCTGGCGGGCTACCAGGTCAGCATCGACCAGGCTCTCGCCGCGGCCGGCCCGCTGCCGCCAGGCACGCACCGTATCACCGGGAGCGATTCATGATCACGGTCAGCAACCTCCGGCATTCCTACGCCGTTCCCGGAGAGAGCACCAGGCAGGCGCTCGACGATATCGGGTTCACGGCCGCCGCCGGCGAGTTCGTCGCGGTGGTCGGGCCGAGCGGCTGCGGCAAGACCACGCTGCTCAACGTGCTCGCGGGGCTGGAACCAGTCCAGGACGGTGAGGTGCTTGTCCAGGGCGCGAAGCCGCGGGCCGGCCGCCGTGACGTCGGGTACATGCTCGCCCGCGACTGCCTGCTGCCGTGGCGGCGGGCGCTTGACAACGCGGCGCTCGCGCTGGAACTGCAGGGCGTCGACACCACGACCAGACGCGAGCGGGCTGCCGTCGCGCTCGCCTCGGTGGGGCTTGCGCAGGCCGGGCGCCGCTACCCGGCGCAGCTGTCGCACGGCATGCGCCAGCGGGTCGCGCTGGCCCGGGTGTTCGCCGCCGCGCCGGACGTGATCCTGCTCGACGAGCCGTTCTCCGCGCTTGACCCGCAGAACCGGATCCTGGTGCAGGACGCCTTCCTGCAGGTGTGGGAGCGGCAGCGCAGCACGGTCGTGCTCATCACCCATGACCTCGGCGAGGCCATCTGCCTGGCGGACCGGGTCCTGGTGATGTCCGCGAGCCCCGGCCGGATCAAGAGCGTCTACGATGTCACGCTGCCCCGTCCCCGGTCGGCCTCGGACCTGCGCGGGGCGCCCGAGTTCCACGAGCTCTACGAGGCGATGTGGGGCGACCTGCGCACCGAGGTCGAGCGCGCCGCCGTCGCCGCCTACGACGGGGCGACCAGATGAGGCTCAAGGTCCTCTCCCTCCAGCTGGCCGTCGTCGTCATCATCGCCGCGGCGTGGCAGATCCTCGCCATCCGCGGCACCCTGCCCGACATCTACCTGTCCCGGCCGACCCGCATCGTCGCGGCGATGTACGACGGCTTCAGCAACGGCACCCTCACCTCCGCTCTCGCCGACACCCTGTACGAGACGGTCGTGGGCTTCGCGCTGGCGTCGGTGCTCGGCGTGCTCGGCGGGATGGCACTGTACGAGTTCCCGCTGCTCGAGCGGGTGAGCAGGCCGTTCATCACCGCGGCCAACAACATGCCGCGGCTGGCGCTCGCCTCGCTGTTCGTGCTCTGGGCCGGCGTCGGCACGGAGGCGCACATCGCGCTGATCGTGACGATGGTGTTCTTCGTCGTGCTGCTCAACACCTACGCCGGGTTCTCCAGCGTCGACCGGGACTACCTGGTGCTCGCGAAGGTGCTCGGCGCCTCGCGGGCGAAGCTGTTCGTCAGGTTCCTGTTCCCGTCCGCGGTGCCCGCGATCTTCGTCGGCCTGCAGCTCGGGCTCACCTACTCGTTCATGGGCGCGGTCATCGGCGAGATCATCACCGGCGGGTCCGGGCTCGGGGCGCTGATCTCGACCTACGCGTCCACCTACGACTCGGCCGGTATCTTCGCTGACCTGCTGTTGATGGCGATCGTCGCCACCGCGCTTTCCACCCTGATCAAGGTCATCGAATCCCGGCTGCTCGGCTGGCGCAGGCATGAGCTGCGCGGGCTGGTCAAAAGCTGAGCAGCGGGCCAGTTCCCCGATTTAGCGAAAATTTACCAAAGGAGATGTGCTCATATGCGAAGACTCGTACTCAGGGCGGCGGTGCCGGTGGCCGCCCTCATGTCCCTGGCCCTGGTGGCCTGCGGATCCTCCTCGTCCTCGTCGTCGGCGGCGTCCGGTTCCGGCGGCGCCACGGCGGCGGCGGTCAGCATCTCGATCATCAACTACCCAGGGAGCGACGCCAGCTGGCTCGCGTACATCGCGCAGCAGCAGGGGTTCTTCAAGTCAAGCAACCTGAACGTCAGCTTCGTGTCGCTGCAGGCGGGACCGCAGGCGATGGCCGCGCTAGTCGGCGGCTCGGCCGATATCGGCGTGCTCGACACCGACAACATGGCGCCGCTGCTGGCCAAGGGCCAGAAGTACACGCTGCTCATCAACACGGTGAAGAACTTCTGGGCCGTGGTGGGCAGCAAGTCCCTCGCCGGGAAGTCACTGGCACAGGTGGTGCAGGCGCTCAAGGGCCAGTCGGTCAGCGCGCCTTCGGTCGGCGGGACCGGCGGCAGGCAACTCGACGCCATCTTCTCCGCCTACGGGCTGTCCGGCAGTTCGGTGAAGATCGTCGCCGACCCGACCAACGTGAGCCTCACGGCCGGCCGAGTGCAGGCCGCGATGACCGACACGATCGGGGCGTGCCGGCTCACCACCCTGGGCTACCCGGAACTCATGAACTTCGTGAACCCGCCGGCGGCCACGTCCTCGTATCCGGCCGGCGTGCAGTCCCTGATCGGGCTGCCAGGGCTCGGGTACTGGGCGAAGTCGTCCTGGGCGACCGCCAACCCCACCGCCGTCAGCCGCTTCCAGAAGGCGATCGAGCAGGCGACGGCCTGGGCGAAGAACCCCGCCAACGCGAAGGCCGAAGATACCCTGCTGCGCAACAGCCCGTTCAACCTGGCAACGATGACCGACAGCCAGTGGGCCACCTGCGTCAGCCGCGTCACCGCCGCGTTCAGCAACTCCTACACGGCCGCCGACGCCGCGACCTGGCAGAAGTTCGTCTCGTCGCAGGGCATCGCGGGCGCGCTGCCGCCGTCAAGCCAGTGGCTGGCCGCCGGCATCCCCCAGAGTTAGAGGAATCCCACCAATGGCCGAGTCCCCCACCCGCGTCCTGAGCAAGTTCCGCGCGGTCCTCGACTGTTTCCTGCCCGATAACAAGCCGATGACGCTCACCGAGGTTGCCAACGCGACCGGCCTGCCGCTGTCGACCACGCAGCGCCTGCTGCGCAGCCTGGCGGCCGAGGAGTTCATCGCGAAAACCGACGCCGGCTACGCGCTCGGCATCGGGCTGATCGGGTGGGCGTCGGCGGTCCGCCGCGGGCTGAACGTCATCGACGCCGCCCGCGGCGGCATGGAGGCGCTCAGGGACGAGACCGGGGAAACGGTCACGCTGCTGGTCCGCAACGGCCTGCAGCGGATCTGCGTCGCCTCGGTCCCGAGCCGTCAGGTCGTCTCGCAGCGGTCCGAGCCCGGCGAGGTCGGGCCGCTGCAGGCTGGATCGCCCAGCAAGGTGCTCCTGGCCTGGGACCCCGAGACGACCGCGGCCGTGCTTGAACGCGGCCTTGTCAAACTGACACCGAGCACGGTCACCGACCCGGTCAGCTTCACCGAGGAGCTCGCCCGGGTCCGCGAGCAGGGCTACGCCCTCAGCGTCAGCGAGAACGCTGAGGGCGTCGCCTCGGTGGGGGCCCCGGTGCGGGACTCCTCCGGCCGGGTGATCGCCGTGCTGGTCCTCGGCGGCCCCACCACGCGAGTCACCACCGGCTGGCTTGAGGCACACCGCGAGCAGGTGATGGAGACGGCACGCGATGTCTCCCGCCGCCTCGGCTGGAACCAAAGGCCCAACTCTCAGGAAGGCAGGGCATGAAGCTCGCCACCCGCCATCCGGGCATTCCCGTCCTCATCATCGGGGACCGCGCCGTCGACGTTGACCACGTGCTGAGGGCGGCAGGGTACCTGGGAGAGACGCCACCGTCCGTTCGGGACATTCTCGAGCGGTGGCCGGAGCTGGGGGATCCCCTGCACGCGACCTCAGCCGACGGCCTCCCAAGCACGGACCTGCGGGACCTGCGGCTCCTGCCGCCGGTCGGACCCGGACAGCTGATCGTGTGCTGCGGGTTCAACTACGCCGCGCACGAGGCCGAGGTAGGCGGCTCGTCGGTGGGCGCCACCTGGTTCATCAAGAACGCCAACGCCACGACCGGGGCGGGCGCGCCCATCATCATCCCGCCGGACAACGAGGACGTCATCGATTACGAGGGCGAGCTCGCCGTGGTCATCGGCCGGCCCTGCCACCGCGTGCCCGCGTCGGCAGCGCTCGGCTACGTCGCCGGCTACACGCTGGTCAACGACGTGTCAGCGCGCTTGCTGACGGCGAAGACCGGCACCGCCGACGACATCAGGCGGTCCGTGATCGATTCGCACCTGGGCAAGCAGTACCCGAGCTTCTGCCCGATCGGCCCGGTGCTGCTCACGGCCGACGAGGTTCCCGACCCAAGCAAGCTCTCGTTCACCACCTCGGTGAACGGCGTGGTCGTGCAGGAGGCGCACCTGCGGGACATGCGGCTGGGCGTGCCGGAGCTGATCGAGTGGCTGTCGTCCGTGTTCGCCTTCCGGCCAGGGGACGTGATCAGCACGGGCAGCCCGGGGGGCAGCGGCGTGTCCCAGGATCCGCCGCGATTCCTGCGGGACGCGGACGTGGTCACCGTCGCCGCGCCAGGGATCGGCGAACTGAGCAACGAGGTAAGGAAGGTAGCAGGATGAAAACGCTGCGGCCCGGCCACGCGATCGTCGAGGCACTGCGCGCCGAGGGGACGGACGTGGTATTCGGCCTTCCCGGTGGGCACATCCTCGGCATCTACGACGGACTTTACGACGCGCCGGACATCCGGCACGTGCTGGTGCGGCACGAGCATACGGCCGCCGCCATGGCGGCCGGGTACGCGCAGCTCACCGGCAAGCCAGGTGTCGTCCTGGTCACCGCCGGCCCGGGGGCGACCAACCTGGTCACCGCGGTCGCGGAGGCCTACGTCGGCGCGCTCCCGATGGTCATCTTCGCGGGGCGGGCGACGACCGCCACCGCGCACCGGGGGGCCGCACAGGAGGTGCCCACGGACCGGGTCTTCGCCCCGATCACCAAGTCCGCCGTTCGCGCCGACCGGTCCGATCACCTCGTGGACCTTACCCGGCAGGCGTTCGCCATCGCCCGCAGCGGCAAGCCGGGGCCGGTCCTCATCGACATACCGCGGGACCTGTTCGAGGGCGAGATCGAGTTTCCCGACTACGTCCCTGCGCTCACCCGGCAGCCGGTCGGGGGAGCTGCTGCTTTGATCGAACGGGCTGCGGCCGAGCTGCTGGCAGCGGAGCGCCCGCTGATCGTCGCGGGTGGCGGCGCCGTCGCCTCCGGCGCGTTCGGTGAGGTCAGGGAGCTGGCGGAACTGCTGCGGGCACCGGTGCTGACCAGCATGTCGGGCCGCGGCATCCTGCCCGACGACCACGTGCTGGCGGCCGGCGGTCTTGGCGCGCACCGCAACGTCCTGTCCAAGCGGCTGCTGGCCGAGGCGGACGTGCTGCTCGGCCTGGGGACGCGGTTTGAGGAGATGGAGACGAACTGGCGGCCGGGCTATGTTCCGGCGCCGGGTGCGCGGTACATCCAGGTCGACCTGGACGGCGCCGAGATCGGCCGCAGCATCCCGGCGCACACGCCGATCCTCGGTGACGTGCGCACCGTCCTCGGGCAGCTGCTTGAGGTCCTGCGGCCGCGGGCGGCGGTCGGCCCGCTCGCGGCGGACCCGCGGGTGCTCGAGGTGATCGAAGGCGTCGCGGAGATCGACGCCGTCACCGACAAGGCGCTGGCCGACGACCGGGTTCCGCTGAGCCCGCTGCGGGTGATTCGCGAGGCGCGGCTGGCTTTTCCGCGCGAGACGACGGTCGCGGTGGACGTGGGCTGCCTAGCCGAGCACATCGCCGGCGCGTTCCCGTTCTTCCGTGTATACGAGCCGCGGTCGTTCATCGCCCCGTCCAGCTTCTACGGCATGGGCTTCGCCACGTCCGCCGCCCCGGTCGCGAAGATCGTGTACCCGGACCGGCCCGCGCTGTGCTTCTGCGGAGACGGCTCGTTCCAGATGGTGCTGCCGGTGCTGCCGGCCGCCGCGGAGAACCGCCTTCCTGTGACCTGGTGCGTGCTCGACGACCAGGCCCTCGGGTCCATCCGCGACCTGCAGGAGTTCCGGATGCACGGGCGTTACCTGGCGACGTCCTTCGAATTCCAGCCCGATTTCGCGGCGATCGGCGCCGCGTGCGGGTGCTATGGGGAGACGGTGACGTCGCCGGACCAGATCGGGCCGGCGCTGCGCCGGGCGCTGGCGGCCAACACCGCCGGGCAGCCGGCGGTTCTCGCGTTCCGGGTTGCGCCGGACCGGATGGAGCAGAGCCGCGAGCACTTCAACCTGTACCCGGCGGCCCGGTAATGGGGGTGCTGGAGGGGAAGGTCGTGCTGCTGTCCGGCACCGGGCGGGGCATCGGCCGGGTCGCCGCGCGGAGGTTCGCGGCCGAGGGCGCCATCGTGGCCGGCGGGGACATCGACGCCGCCGCGGCGGCGGAGACGCTGCGGCTGATTCAGGCGGACGGCTCCGTGCCGGGGACGGCCGGGCCGCTTGACGTGACCGACGAGGACTCCGTGCGTGCCTGGGTGGAGGGATGCGTGGCGCGGTTCGGCCGGGTCGACGTGCTCTACAACAACGCGGGCGCGGTGCGGTTCGCGGATATAGCAGGCCAGCCGTTCGCGGACTGGCGCTTCACGCTCGCCGCCGAGCTTGACTGGTGTTCCTGGTCACCCGGCAGGCCTGGCCGCAGCTCACCGCCTCCCGCGGGGTGATACTCAACGTCGGCTCCGTCGCCGGGATCAGCGGCTCGATGACGGTCGGCCGGGTCGCGCACTCCGCGTCGAAGGGCGGCGTCATCGCGGCTACCCGGCAGCTCGCGGCCGAAGGCGGCCGGGCGGGCATCCGGGCGAACGCCATCAGCCCCGGCCTGATCGCCACCGAGGGCACCGCCGAGTCACTGCTACGGCCCGACCACCCGATGAGCCGGATCGGCGCGCATATACCGCTCGGCCGGGTGGGCACCGCCGAGGAGGTCGTGAACGTCGCCGTGTTCCTCGCCTCTGACGCCGCCGCCTACGTCACCGGGGCCAACATCGTCGTGGACGGCGGCTGGTCAGCGGTGCTCAACTCACCAACACTCCCGAATTTGGAGGCCTGATGGAGCTGAAAGACAAGGTCGTGGTCGTCACCGGGGCGGCCCGCGGCCAGGGCGCCGCCGAGGTGGCCGCGCTGCTGGCGGCGGACGCGGTGGTCGTCGCGTGCGACATCGTGTGGCCCGCTGACGGCGCTGCCGCGGGTACCGGGTCGGCTGGTGGCGACGGCAGGCTGCGCCGGCGCGAGCTGGACGTCACCTCGCCCAAGTCGTGGTCCGCCCTAGCCGCCGAACTGGCCGACGGCCCGGTACACGGCCTGGTGAACAACGCCGGCATCGCGCAGCGGTCACGGCTCGGCAGCGTCGACGTCGACGCGTGGAATCAGGTGTTCGCCGTGAACGTGACCGGGCCGATGCTCGGCATCCAGGCACTGACTCCGCTGATGCCATCCGGCTCGTCGATCGTCAACGTCGGGTCGCTGGCGGCGCTGACCGCGCACGCCTCCGCCGCCTACACCGCAAGCAAATGGGCGCTACGCGGCCTGTCGCGGGTGGCGAGCATGCAGCTAGGCGACCTCGGCATCCGGGTCAACCTGGTCAACCCCGGGTTCATCGAGACCCCGATGACCGCCGCCGCACCCGAGGCGTTCCGGACCGCGAACATCGCCAACAGCCCGCTCGGGCGGTCCGGCGTGCCGGAGGACGTGGCGCCGCTCGTGGTGTTCCTCCTCTCGGACCGGTCCTCCTTCATCACCGGCGCGGAGATCCCCGTGGACGGCGGCCAGTCGGCGCACGGCGGAGCGAAGTACATCTACGACACCGAGCGACGGGAGGCGTCGGCATGACCGGCCCGGCATTCGCGTTCGGCAGGCCGCCGGGTGAGGTGATCCAGTACGCCTACACCGTGCCGGACGTGTCGGCGGCGATCGACGTGTACATTTCGCGGCTGGGCGTAGGCCCCTGGTTCCGCCGCGGGCCGTTCACGCCGCCCGCCGCGCGGTACCGCGGCAAGCCGTGCCCGATGACGATCACACTCGCCCGCGCGTTCGCCGGCGATTCGATGATCGAGCTGATCCAGCAGCATGACGACAGCCCGTCGGTGTTCACCGAGCGCGGCCACGGTTTCCACCACTGGGCGATAGGAACCCACGACGTCGACGCGGAAATCCGGCGGTTCGCCGGTCACGGATACCCGGTCGCGTTCGAGGACCGGGTACCCTCCGGCGCCCGCATCGTCTACGTTGACGCGACCGCCGAACTCCCCGGGATGATCGAGATCATCGAGATGAACGAAGGCCAAGAGGCCATGTACGCCAGGTTCCGTGCGGCCGCGGTGGCATGGGACGGCACGGACCCAGTCCGCGAGGGCTGAGGCCGGCTATTTCGCTGCCGCTGCCGCAGATGATCGCCTGGCGTCGCGCAGGGCGACGGTCGCGGCCTGCAGGCGGTGGCGCTGGGCTACGACCGCTGCCACCGATTCCGCGAGCGACGTCCACGAGGCCGCCGCCGGGTTGATCCGCGCGGCGAGCTCGGTGTGCCAGGCCGACGGCTGTGCTCCGGCCGGCGGGTCGAGCAGCTGGACTCCGGCGGGCTGCGATCCGGTGCTCTGCCGGTAGAACTGCAGCGAGGCGGTGTCGAGGTCGTCGTTGACGAGCACCGCGACCCCCGCCTGGACCGGCCAGGGGGTCGCCGTGTCCACCACCCAGCCGCCGGTGTTGACGACGTCCACCGGTCCGGGGAAGCCGGCCAGGGCCATCTGGTCGACGAACGGCTTGTGGGTGTGGCCGTAGACGAAGGTGAGCTCGTCCGGGACCTGCCCCCACTCCTGCAGCAGCTGGTTGCGGACCGGGCCCTGCAGGTAGCTCGTCAGCCCCGCCCGCCCGGTGTCGGTCAGCGCGGCCGTGGGGGTCGCCCGCTCGCTGCTGGCGATCTTGTTGGCCTCGCGCTTGAAGACCTCGTTGAGCACCGCTTCTTCCGGGCGGTGGAGGAAGCCGGGGCCTTTCCCGGCCAGCATTCCCGCGACCAGGTTCGCGACCAGCGTGTCGATGTCGGCCGGGCTGGTCAGGTCGGCGTAGATCAGGCCCATGTCCGAGCCGACCTGGCCGGACCGTCCGAGGGTCGACCAGAAGAAGTCGATCCAGGCGAAGTTCTCTTCCTCCAGGGCCGCGATGTCCGTCGGCGGCTCCCGCCGCTGCCCCGGGTAGAGGGTGTCCCGCAGCCGCGACATCAGGGAGTAGATGGACTCGGTGAAGTGCCCGTGGCTCACGATGAGGCTGCGGCGCCCGCTGGCGGACTGCAGGGCCAGGTTCGGGTAGGACACCTGCACCTGCGCCGCCGAGCCGCCCGGCTGGCTCCGGGTGAGGGTGGTCAGCAGCGCCGAGCTGGCCTCGGGCCGTTCGTCGGAGGACCGGAGCTTGGTGACGTGCCAGGGGGCCGCCAGTTCCGCCGTGCCCGACTGGGCGGACAGGTAGCCCGCGTACTGGGTCTCCCGCGCGACCTCCCACTGGTGATGGTCGTGGTTGCCCGGCACGTAGTGGATGACCGGGTCGAACACGGGCGAGCCGTCGCTGAACGCCAGGTTCGCGAACAGGCGGAACACCATCGAGCAGACCTCGTCGACCGACAGGGCCAGGTCAAGGACGTCCCCGGCCAGAATCAGGGTCGGCGGCCGGCCCTGCCCGCGGGTGAGCTCGCGGAGCCCGTCGACGAGCCCGGACAGGGCCGGGCTCGATCGCTGCGGATCGACCGAGAAGCCGGTCGCGATCGCCGTCGCGGGCCGCTCGTTAAGCGTGGTCAGCACGCTGTTCTCGGCCCCGAAGTGCAGATCCGACACGATCACATACCGGATGTCGGCCACGACGCGGTTCCTTTCCCCTCCGTTGCGGCCGGCTCATCTCCACGTCTGCCCGGCCCCCAGACATCCACGACTCTTTCACGAACGCCTGCCCACGGCGCGCGGTAGTCCGGAATGTCAGGGCTGGCGTAAGGCATCCCCCGACTTGCGCGCGGGAGCCCGCCGGGGGATGAACACCCACAGCACCGCGGCGGCGGCGAAGCCGACCAGGCCGCTGACGATGATGCCGGCCACCAGGCCGGCGACGGCGGTCACGCCGGACAGGATCAGCGGCCCGACCCCCTGCCCGGTATCGGACAGTTCCCGCCACAGCCCGAGGAACGTCGGCCGGCCGATCTCGGGCGAGACGTCGGCCGAGAGCGTCATCACGATGCCGGACCCGATGCCGTTGCCGAACCCCATCAGCATCGCCGCCAGCGTGAGCGTGAGCGCGCTGTGGGTCGCCGTCATCAGCACGAAGGAAAGCCCGAGGACCAGCGTGCACGGCACCGCGACCCAGCGCCGCCCGTAGAGGTCCATGACCTTGCCCGCCGGGTAGAACGTGGAGACGTCGATGAGGCCGGCCGTGCCGTAGATGAGCGAGTTCGCGGTGGGGGACAGCCCGATGTGCGCGGCCCACAGCGGGATGACCACCTGCCGTGTCGCCCGGATCGCCTGCAGCAGGACGACGCCCAACCCCAGGGTGAGGAAGGTCCGCCAGTACTCCTTAAGGATGCCGCGCGTCGTCACCTGCGCCGCCGCCGCCCGCTGCTGGTCGGTCTTCTCCAGGTCGGGCACCCGCAAGACGATGACAGCGGCGCCGCCCATCGCCACCAGGCTGACGTAGTAGGCGCCCGGCAGCCCCCACAGTTCCTCCGCCCCCGCGCCGAGGAAGGGACCCACGAACATGCCGATGCGGAGCACGCCGCCCAGCGTTGACAGCGCCCGGGCCCGCAGCTGGGGCGGCACCGACTCGGTCAGGTACGACTGCCGCGCCAGCGTGTAGACCGAGCTGGCCGCCCCGAGCAGCAGCACCCCGAGGCCGAACACGACCAGCGACAGCGCGCCGCGGCCGAGGTTGACTAGGCACAGGATCAGGCCGGCCACCGCGACCGCGGCCGCCACCAGCATCGACTTGCGCTCCCCGATGCGGGTGGCGAGGATACCCGAGGGGATGTTGGTCACGATCGAGCCGATGCCAAGCAGCGCG
>Ga0302314_10012415_pt1 | contig 14748 bp, 16 predicted proteins | sample III_Palsa_N2_3_FD_200533 | JGI IMG/M metagenome (GOLD analysis project Ga0302314, IMG submission 200533) | Peat permafrost microbial communities from Stordalen Mire near Abisko, Sweden - III_Palsa_N2_3 | ecosystem: Environmental > Terrestrial > Soil > Palsa > Peat permafrost | place: Sweden... | reverse complement strand
TGCGGGGGAGGAGAAGCTATGCGTCGGCTAGAGCGGGTTGGGATTAGGCGACTCCGTAGCCTGAGTTTGTGAAGTAGTTCCGGCATTCGTCTGGGGCGTAGGTGTCGAGGAGCGATGCGATGGCGTCGAGCAAGCCGTCGTAGGAGCGGGCCTGGGCCTTGCGGAGCATGTGCTTGAGCTTGGAGAAGACCTGCTCGATGGGGTTCAGGTCGGGCGAGTATTTCGGCAGGAAGAGGAGCCTGGCGCCAGCCTTGCGGATGGCCCTTCGGACCGCTTTGCCGCGGTGGCTGCCGAGGTTGTCCATGATCACCACGTCGCCGGTATTCAGCGTCGGGACCAGGAAGGTCTGAACATAGGTCAGGAAGGCCTCGCCGTTGATCGGCCCGTCGAAGAGGCATGGCGCGTCGATCCGGTCGCACCTGAGGGCGGCGATGAAGGTCATGGTCTTTCAGTGGCCGAACGGGGCCTTGGCCTTCAGGCGAGCCCCACGAGGACACCATCCTCGCAACGGCGCCATATTCGTCTTGGCCCAGGTCTCATCGATGAAGACCAAGCGGCTGGGATCGATGCGCCCCTGATGTTTCCGCCACTGCTCACGCCGCCGCGCGACGTCGGGCCGATCCTGCTCCTTGGCGAACAGGCTTTTTTTTGAAGCTGAGCCCTTCGGCGTGAAGGAACTCCCAGACCGAGTGCCGATCGACCCTCAGCCCGCGTGTCGCCTGCAACTCCTCCACCAGTTGGCTGATGGTGAAGTCCTTCTCCCGGCAGCGGGCGATCAGCCATTCGGCGTGATCGCCACGCAGGGTCCGTGGCTTGTAGCCGCCGATCTGTGAGGGCGCGACGCTGCCCGTCAAACGATAGCGCCGCACCCAATGCACCGCCGTGCTCACCGCCACTCCAAACCGCGCCGCAGCCTGGTGACGAGACAAGCCCCCCGTCTCAACCGCAGCCACCACCCGATCCCGAAGGTCCAACGAATAAGGCTTGGTCATCCCCGCTGGCCTCCTCACCCAGCAGGAAGCTTGAATCAGATCTCAGCTGATTTGGGAATCCAACGATTCTTAGAAATCCCAACCCGCTCTAGCCGGCGGACTGCCGTTGGGCGAAGTCCAGGATGATCTGCCTGAGGCCCGGCTCCTGAACCGAGGCCGCGGCGGCCTGCCAGTCGAGCCATCGGGTGCTGCGCTCAGCCTGCTCTCGCCAGGCGCCCCTCTGGGCGGCCACCTCCAAGGCGAACACCGTCACGCGACAGAGCTGGCCTTCGCCGGACTTGAGGACCTTGAGATAGTCGAACTCGCCAAGCGGCTCCTTGGCCATACGGCCCTCCACGCCCGCCTCCTCCAGCGCTTCCAACGCCGCCACCTGACGCCGGGATTTCGACCGGATCGGCCAGCCCTTGGGGATGACCCACCGTCCGGTGTCGCGGGACGTGACCAACAGGATTTCGAGATCCGGCGACCGCCGGTAAGCCAAGGCGCCATACTGGGCGCGCGGCTTGGCGCGGGCGACACTCTTACGTCCTGAGGCGGCGGGATCCTTCAAGGCGACTCAGGTGACCCCCGCGATGCGCTTGGCGGCGGTGAGCGTGTTCTGCAGGAGGCAGGCGACGGTCATCGGGCCTACGCCACCCGGAACCGGCGTTAGCCAGCCCGCCACGCCCTTGGCCTCCTTGAACGCGACATCTCCGACCACTCGCGTGCGCCCAAGGGCAGCCTGGGCCGGGTCGCGAAACGGCACGCGGTTGATGCCAACATCGATGACAGCCGCACCCGGTTTGATCCAGTCGCCACGCACCATCTCGGGCCGCCCGACCGCGGCCACCAGGATGTCTGCCCGCCGACACAGATCCGGCAGGTCGCGGGACCTCGAATGAGCGATGGTGACCGTGCAGTTGTCGGCCAGCAGGAGGGCCGCGACCGGACGCCCCACGAGCACGGAACGACCGAGCACCACGGCGTCGCGCCCGGCGAGGTCGCCCAGGGACTCGCGCAGCAGGATCAGGCACCCCAACGGCGTGCACGGCGTGAGGGCCTCCAGTCCGCTGGCCAGGCGCCCGGCGCTGGCTACCGTCAGGCCGTCGACGTCCTTGTCCGGGCTCAACCGCGCCAGCACCGCGCCGGCGTCGAGCGGGGCCGGCAACGGAAGCTGGAGCAGGACACCGTGAATGGCGGGATCGCGATTGAGGCGCTCGACGAGGGCGATGAGATCGGCCTGCGCCGTATCGGCCGGAAGGCGGTGGGTCTGTGAATGCATGCCGGCGGCCAGGCTCTGTTCGCCCTTGGAGCGTACATAGATCTCGCTGGCCGGGTCATCTCCCACCAGGATCACCGCCAGACCCGGCTGCAGACCGTGCTCGGCTTTCAAGCGAGCCACCTCGGCCGCCACACTGGCGCGAAGGGTCTCGGCCCGGACCCTGCCGTCGATGATGACGCTATCGACCACTGGATTCCTCGCGGGCAAGATTGGCTTAGTCGACACCATAGAGCGAGTCGTACGGATCGACCTTGCCGGCCACGATGTCCGCGACGCCGATTTCAGGCCAGCCCACCCGCCACGTGGCGCTGGCCCGCCAGGCGTCGACCACCAGGTCACGCAAGGCCGAGGCCCCCGCCGCCAGCCGTTCTGTGGCGAACGCCCGGCCGCGGACGTCGCCTGGGCTGAAGGCGCCAGCCTTCTGCAGGTCGTAGAACGGCGTCACCCGACTTGCGGTGGCGGTCAGATAGGCGCTCGTCCAGCCAGCGATATCGCATTGGCAGTCGCGATAGGGCGCGATGGCCGCTCGCACCGCGGCCGCCGTCACATTATTGCGGACAAACTCGCCCTCGAAGAGGCCGTGGACGTGCTGCTCGGTATAGCCCTGCGGATTGGGGAATGGCCCCCAACCGTTGAAGTGGATCGTCACGTGCAACGGCTGGCTGCCGTCACCAACATAGTGGGCCAGGGCCCCCAGGTCGCGCAGGATCAGGGCCTGGCGCTGGGCGCCGTCGGCAGCCAACCAGGCCCGATGAGCCGGATCCGCCGTCTTCGCGGCCCCGGCGGTGTCGGCGCGCCAATAGGCGAAATCCTTGCGAAGCTGCTGCCACCCATCGATGATCGAATAGGGCAGGTAGCCCACTTTCCAACTCGTGGCGCCAACAGCGCGCAGCGCGGTGTCATAGGCTTCACGGGTCGGCGGCAAGGCCTTGATCGACGGGCCGCCGGAGATCGTTCCATCGTCGCCGGGGTTGACGTAGTGGCCGGGATCGCGGTCGGCATCGTGAGCCAGGCCGGCGTCCTTCCAGCGATCCGGCTCGCGCGCCAGTTCGCCCACGGCCTCCGCCGCCGCATCCGTCCGCACGAACGACGGCATGTCGTCAGGCAAAGCCAGGACCGCCTCGCGCCCTATCAGCCGGTGTCCCGTCGAGCCCCAGGCCAGGGCCGCGCCCGTCGGGACACACAAAGCGGCGCAAACACCGAACAGGCGAACGGTCTCAAGCATTCGGATCATCCCGCGTTCATGCGGGTTTCGCGCCTAGACGGTCAAGCGATGCGGAAAAGGCGGGATTGCGGCGTTCGTGACAGTTTTATCAATAAACCCTCGCGTGCGTGTCGGCACCGAGTACAATTCCCTTCGCTTTTGATATGGTATTAACATCTCACTCAACACTAGAATAGGGTGAAGCACAACAAATTCCAAAGATTTGAATTGTCACGAAGACAACTCTCAAATCGACTGCTCGTCGAACCGGCAAATCGACTGTGATCTCAGCGTCCATTCGGTTTGGGGGTTGCCTGACCTGGAGGATGCCGCTAGCCATAGGGTCACAGGCCATTTGGCGCTACCCGGAGCACACCCGTGAGGCCAGTCCTGGCATGCCTCGTCGCCGCGGCGATCGCCCTGCCGCTCACCGCGGCGCACGCTGAGACCAAGGATCCGATCGGTGATCTGATCGGTCAGGTGGCCGCCAAGGTGGCGCCCTTTCTGCAGACGTTCGACCTCAAGGCGACGCTTTACCACCTGGGCCTGCGGGGGATCCACGATCACGACTCGCTGGGCTGCAAGGTCGTTCCGATGCGCACCGCGGCAGTGGACGGCGTGACGGTGAAGCGACACAGCGTCCTGTTCATCAAGGAGACCGTCGGTCTGCCGATGCCTGACGGCCGGCTGCACGATGGCTACTGGTTCGCCAGCGACATCGGCGGCGGCATCCACTCCGGACGTATCGACCTGTTTACCGGCGAAGGCCGCTCGTCCATGCTGCCGATGCTGCACCTCAACCTTGCCACCCTGACCGTCGCTAAAGTCGGCGAGTTCACCGGCTGTCCCCAAACCTGAGGCGATGCTGGACGCGCCTCTCCGCGCGTTGAAGCAATCGCCGATCAGCGGACCATGGCCGCGACGTTGCCGCCGTCGACCGTGATCACTGCGCCCGTGGTTCGCTGCATGAGGGCGGCGAACACGAAGGCCTGAGCCACGTCCTCGGCGGTGACCTCCTCTCCCAAAAGATTGCCGGCCATGTAGGCGCCGGGGTCCAGTCCGCGCGCCGCGGCGCGGGTGGCGATCATCGGCTCGGTGAGCAGGCCCGAGCGGATGCGGTCCGGATTGACGGCGTTGGACCGGATCCCCTCGGCGCCATGCTCGAGGGCGTACTGCCGCATCAAGGCCATCAGGGCCGCCTTGGAGGCGCCGTAGGCCCCGAACTCGGGGCCGGGGTTGAGGGCCTGCTTGGAGACGTTGAAGAGCAGCACGCCGCCGAACCGCTGAGCGCGCAAGACCCGCACGGCCGCCTGGGCGACGGCCTGATGGCCGAAGAAGTTGACCTCGAAGCTGGCCCGCAGGTCGGCGTCGGAGAGGGTGGCCATGCCCCCGGGAATTGCGGTTCCGGCATTGGAAACAACGATATCGAGCCCGCCGAATCGCGCGCACACGGCGCCCAGGGCCTTATCCACCGAGCCCCGGTCGGTGACGTCGCAGGCGAGCGCGAGCGCGGCCTTGCCGATCGTGCGCGCGGCCTCGCCCGCCGCGTTGGTGTCGCGGTCCAGGAGCGCGACTTGGGCGCCTTCGGCGGCGAAGGCCCTCCCGATGGCCGCGCCGATCGCGCCGCCCCCGCCGGTGACCACCACCACCCGGCGCTCCAACCGCCGCTCAGCGGTCTTGCCGAGCTTCGCCTGCTCCAGCGACCAGTACTCCATGTCGAATGTATCGGCCTCGCCGAGCGGCTGGAAGCGGCCGATGCTCTCGGCGGCCAGCAGGGTTTCGGCCCACGATTCGGCGACGTCGGCGGCCACCGCCGCTTCGCCGGCGTTGCGGCCCAGCCCAATCAGGCCCAGGCCTGGAATCGCAATCACCCGCGGCAGCGGATCGAGGCGGGTCTTGCCTCCCGGATATCGCGCCGCGTTGCGTGCGAAGTACGCCTCATAGCCGCGGACGAAAGCAGAGGCGGCGGCGAGCGCGGCGCTCCGCCATTCGGCGAGGTCGGCGGAAGGCGCGGGCAGGACCAGCGGACCAGGCTTGGTGCGAATCACATGGTCCGGGGTCGCCACGCCCCTTCCCGCCCACTCGCCAAGCGCCGCATCGTCGGCAACGGTGCGGGCCGGCCCTGTTCGCCGCGAGTCGAGGATCCAGCGCCTCGACTCGCACGACGCGGCGACCTCGGCGAGCACGCCGCGCACCAAGGGGAGGATCTCGGCGGCCGGGACGTCGGGCCTCCCCGCCGCCGGACGTGGTCGGCCGCTCCCGCCAATATACACCTCGGCGCGGGTCACCAGGGCGATCATCCGCTCGTAACTCTCGCGGGCGGTGGGGCCGAAGGAGAAGATTCCGTGGTTGAGGAGGATCAAGCCCTCCACGCCGGGGCGGCCCTCCCACGCCCAGGCCGCCGCCTTGGCGAGATCGAATCCCGGTCGCGTGTAGGGGACGATGGCGACCCGGTCGCCGAAGACCTCCTCGATCAACCCGGCGGCGCCCGGTTGATTGGCGAGGGCCAGGACCGGCAGCGCGTGGGTGTGGTCGATGTAGGTCTCCGGGATGAAGGCGTGCAGCAGGGTCTCCACCGACGGGGTGGGCGCGTTGGCGTCGATCAGATTCTGGCGCTGCGCGTTCACCATGTCTTCGTCCGAGAGGCTCTGTAGATCGCGCAGCCGCAGCAGCGAGGCGAGCCGCACGGCCGGATGCCCGGCCGGCTCGATGGTCGCCAGGTCCCACCCGCTGCCCTTGACGCAGAGGACCGCCACCGTCTCGCCGAGAACATCGGTCGCGCTGGTCTTGACCGAGGTGTTGCCGCCTCCATGGAGGACCAGGCGCGGATCCGCGCCCAGGAGGCGGGCGCTGTAGGTGCGCAGGGCGAGAGGACTCTCAACCCCCTTATCGGCGTAGCGGGCGACGGCGGCGCGCGCGTCGGCCTCGTTCCACAGGCTCTTCATCGGCGTATTCGGTCTCGGTCTTCCAACGGCGGTGAGTGTTTGGACTTCTCGTCCTGACGCTCTAAGCCAGCACGGCCAGGAGTGCGAAGGTCGCTAGCCAATGTTCGCCCATGTAGTCACCGGTGATGTGCGGCAGGCTGGCGGCCAGATGAAGGTCGGCCGCCTGTTCGGCGACGCCTTGGAGGCGCCCGCCGCCGGCTGTGCGGGCGATCCCGCGCCAGCACCAGGCGCGCGACAGGTTGAGCCCGTCCAGGTGGGCGATCTTTCCGTCACCGCGGTCGCTGACCCGCACCGGTGAGAACAGCGTGGCGGGCTCCCCGAGAGCGGCGCGCGGCAGGAAGCGAGCGAACCAGGCCCGGAAATCCGGCTCCGACAGGATGCTCCGCATCAATTCGGCCTCGATCAGAGCTGGCGAGAGGAAGTCGTCGCCGGACGGCTCCCAGGCCTGACAGTCTTCGTCATGGATGTACCAAAGGGTCGCCTTGGCCTCGATCAGACCTGCGAACACCTCGTCCCGGACCGCGCGCGCGTAGTTGTGGGCGAGGGTCAGCGCGAAGGCTGTGTTGGAGTGGACGCCGGCCCTGACCGGATAGTCGGCTTTGGGGAGGAACGCCCGGAAGCGGACGACGAAGGCCGCGGCGAGCGGCTGCATCGCCAAGTCCCAGGCTCGCGCTCCAGGACCCTCAGCCCTGCCCAGCTCTGCGGCGAGCATAAGCAGCCAGGCCCAGCCGTACGGCCGTTCGAAGCCGCCGCTCGTCGGGCGCGCGAGATAGGCGAGTTCGCCGGCGACCTTCTCGGCGGTGAACGCGGCATCGAAATGCGCGCGGATGACCGACGCCTCGGGAAGGTCGGGCTTAAGCCGCAGAAGGCGGGCTAGCATCCAATGGCCGTGGACGCAGGAATGCCAGTCATAACTACCGAAGAAGATCGGATGCAGCGCGCGGGGGGATTCGAGGTCTCCAGGGCCCGAAAGCGAGATGACGAGCCCGTTGGGGTACTCGCGATCGACGTGTCCAAGCGCAGCCCGGGCGAACCGGGAGGCGAGGCCAAGGGCGAGATCGGGTTCGGAGGTCATCGTCCAGCATGCCTGAAGGCGAGAGCCTCCATCAACGCCAGATTGGCCAGGAGCACCAGCAGGGCCGTGGGGGCCTGCACGCGGATCACCGCGCCGGGGGCGAGGTTCAGCAACGCGGCGGGGACGATGTTGTGCGCGGCCATGGGCGTCATCAGGGTCCCGCAATAGCCGCACAGCATGCCCAGCGCGCCGATCGCCGCCGCATCGCCGCCGAAGCGGCGAATCAGCAACGGCGCGCCGAGCGCCGCGACCATCACCGGCAGGGCGGCGAAAGCGTTGCCCATGATGACCGTGAACAGCATCATGCCGACACCATAGGCGGCGACCACGGCGAAACGGTCGTCAAGCGGCAGCCAGGGGCCGATCAACGAGGCGACGGCCCGCCCGACTCCGGCCAGGGCGAAGACCGCGCCCAACGCCGCGAGCAGCTGAGGCAGAATCGCTGCCCAGCCGACGGAGTCCAGCAACCGCCGAGCTTCCTGCACCGGAGCGGCCGGCGGCGGACGCACCAGAACGACGGCCGCGACAAGCGCCAGGACGACCCCCAAGGCCAAGGAGATCACGGTCACCTGGGCCGGGTCGACCAGCGGGCGCCCGCCGCTCGCGATCCCCTTGAAGGTCATCGAGCCGATGAGAGTCGTCAGGGGGACGAGCAGGACGGGGAGGAAGAGCCGCGGGCCGAAACGCGCCGCCAGGGCGGCGCGCTGCGGTCCCGAGGTGGTGTGCGGCTGGCTCAAGCCGAGGCCGCCGACACCGCCAATCAGCACCAGCGCGAGGACCAGCGCGCCATTGCCGACATCGCCGATGAGGTCGCCGAACAGGAAGCTGACGGCGAGGAGGCCCCAGAAGGTGGTATTGCGCCAACGGCGGGGGTGGCTTCCATCCATGGCGGTGAAGGCGGCGATGGCCGCGAACAGCACGCCGGCCAGCGCGTATGCGGCGCTGACCTTGATCACGAACGCAGATCTCGCCGTTGCAATCGCCGGTCCAGCCACAGCAGACGCAGGGCGTGGACGGTGAAGGCGATCAGGGCGGTCGGGATGGCCCAGAGAGCCACGCGCAGCGGCTCGACGGCGATGTGGTTCTGCTGCAGCACCGCCTGGATCAGCAGCACCGAGCCCAGGGCCACGAAAATGTCCTCACCGAAGAAGGCGCCGATGTTGTCGACGGCGGCGGCGTGGGCGCGGATCAGCGCGGCGCGGGCCGCGCCTCCCCCGCCCCCGATGCTGGCCCCCAGTCGCGCCTCGGCGATCCCTTCGGCCATCGGCGCGATCAGCGGTCGCACCATGGTCGCCTGGCCGCCCAGCGAAAGCAGACCCAGGGCCGAGGTCAACTGCCGGAGCGCGAGATAGGCGAGGAGCAACCGGCCGACGGTGAGGGCCCGAAGCCGCCCCACCGCCGCGCGCGCCTCCACCTGCAGGCCTGACCGCTCCAGCACGCCGATCACGGGCAGAATGAGGAAAGCGATGCTGATGTAGCGGGCGTCGTTGAAGGCCTTGCCGAAGGCGCCCAGGAGCCGCAGCGGTTCGACGCCGCCAGCAATGCCGGCCACGAGCGCGGCGGCGGTCACCACCAGCAAGGGATTGCGGCGCGCCACCAGCCCTGCGAGCAGGACCAGCACGCCCAGGAGGCTCATCATTCCTGTAGATTAGGCGATCGGGTCGGGCCCGCACCAGCCTGGCAGGAAGGCGGCGTCCCTGGATTTGGCGAGCTTGACGGCGCGGTCGAGGGCGGCGGCGAAATCGGCCGAGATGGCCTTCGCCTTGATGCGCGTGCGCAGAAAATCCGCCCACAGGAACTCGCTGAAGGGCGTGAGGTCCTTGGCGTAGCCGCCGGCGTGGCGCAACTCACCGGCCAGACTTCGATAGGGGTCATCCTTGAGCTTGGAGAGGTTGGCCGGAATGGCGTCGAAGGGGGTGCGCTCGCCATTCTCGTCATAGGTATGACACCAGTTGCGGTTGTCGAGGAACCGCCAGAACGAGGTCTTGGACAGAGCCGTGAGATCGGCGACCACGGTGACCAGCGCCGACTCCACCTTTTCCTCCTGCAGAGCTCGCGCCAGGTGGTGGTTGTCGATCAGGTAGTGCCGTTCCTTTGGTCCGAGCACAGTCGGCAGCATGTGCCGGCCGAGGAAGTCGCCGCCGGCCTTGTCGTTCATCTCGGCGAACCGCTTGCGCTTTTCGGCAACCTCCCGAAATCCGACGGTGATCTGGGTCGGCTTGAGTTCATCGATGGCGACGGGACTGAGGATGGGTTCATGGGCATTCATCCGAACACTGTACAGCTCTGGCGCATTCCGGAACAGCCCGCCGCGATCACGGCGGCGTTCGTCTTGCCGCCACCTTGAAGGTGGCGTTGGCGCGGGCGCACGGCCGGCCATCGGCGCTGACGACGGCCTGAGCGAAACAAAGGCTCGCTCCCATCTTCACGATCGTCGGCGTGACTTGCAGCCATTGACCAATCTGCGCCGATCCAAGGTAGTCGATGGCGAGACTGACGGTCACGAGCCCAGGGGCGCCGTCGAGCCTCTGCCCACAGCTGAGGCCCATGGCGTTGTCGGCCAGGGCGGCGATCAGGCCGCCATGCACGAAACCACGGCTGTTGGTGTGCGGGGCCGCCGCGACCAGACCCAGGTCCACCCCCTCCTCGCTTCGCCGGCTGTAAAGGGGTTCCCAGGGGTCCGTAAGCGGGCTCTGCCGGAAATGCCGCGAGAACCCCTCAGGCGCAGTCTGGTCCATCGGCGAGCTCCGTGATATAGACCGGTCTATATAGCGAGTTTGATTCGAGAGCAACGTTGATGGCCATGCCCCCGCAGCACCGGCAGGCGCTGATCCGCGCGGCCGTGGCCCTGTTCCGCAAGCAGGGTTACGCCGCCACGGGCCTCAGCGAGATCCTTGCGCGCAGCGGCGCGCCGAAGGGGTCGCTCTACCACTACTTCCGGGGCGGCAAGGCCGAGCTCGGCGAAGCCGCCGTGCGGCAGGCCGGCGCCACCGTGAGCGACACATTGCGCCACCTTAGCGACCGGGCGCCGAGTGCGGCGGAGATGATCCACGCCTATGTCGACCTGCTCGCTTCATGGATGAGAAAATCGCACTGGCGCGATGGCTGCCCGATCACCACCGTCCTGCTGGAGACGGCGGGGGATCATCCTCGGCTCGCCGCCTGCGGGCGCGAGGCGTTCGCCGACTGGGCCGCCGTGTTGAGCGCCGCCCTGGAAAGCGAAGAGGTCGAGTCCGCCCGCGCCCAGCGGCTCGCCCGCTTCGCGATCTCGGCCCTGGAGGGCGCCCTCGTTCAGGCCAAGGTCGAACGCGACGCTGCGGCCCTGCTCGAGGCCGGCGACGAACTGGTCGGCCTATTCAGATCGGCAGGCCGACGTAGTTCTCCGCCAGGGCCGCCTGAGCCGATCGGGAGTCCCGGATGAAATCGAGCTCCGCGACCTGGAGCCGGCGTTCGAGGCCGTCACGGCCGGGAAACCGGTGCGTCAGACTGGTGAACCACCACGAGAACCGCTGCGCCTTCCACACCCGCGCGAGCGCCCGCGCCGAATAGGCGTCGAGCCCCGCCGACGATTGTTCGGCGTAGTGGTCGCGCAGGGCGTCGGCGAGGATGATCACGTCGGAGACGGCGAGGTTCAGCCCCTTGGCGCCCGTGGGCGGCACGATGTGGGCGGCGTCGCCGGCCAGGAAAAGCGCGCCGTGGCGCATTGGTTCGACCACGAAGCTGCGCAAGGGCACGATACTCTTCTCCAGGGTGCGGCCCCGGACAACACCGCCGGCGACGCGCTCGCCCAGGCGGTCGCGAAGCTCGTCCCAAAACCGATCGTCGGTCCAGGCGTCCGGGTGCTCGTCGGAACCGCACTGTAGGTAGTACCGGCTGCGGGTCGCCGAACGCATGCTGGCGAGGGCGAAACCGCTCGGATGATTGCAATAGATCAGCTCGTCATTGGCGGGGGGCGCCTCGGCGAGAACGCCCAACCAGCCAAACGGGTAGGTCCGCTCGTAGGTCGTCAGAACGCCTTCTGGAATGCTGCCGCGGCTCACGCCGTGAAAGCCGTCGCAGCCGATGACGAAATCGCAGGTCAGTCCCTGCTTTGACCCGTCCTGGCGCCAGGTCACGCGCGGATGCGGCCCCTCTATTCCGATGAGTTGGACGTCTTGCGCCTCGAAGACGATTTCAACGCCGCGCGCCGCCGCCGCATCGAAAAGATCCCGCATGACCTCCTGTTGTCCGTAGACTGTGATAGTCGAACCGCCGGTCAACGCCTTCATGTCGATACGGAACATCTCGCCATCATGGGCGATGTTGACGCCCTCGTGCACGAGCCCCTCGCGACGCACGCGCGCACCCACACCCAGTTCGTCCATCAGGCCGACAGTGGTTCGCTCCAGAACACCGGCTCTGACACGACCCTCGACGTAGGCGCGGTCCCGCCTCTCGAGCACCACCGTCGCAAGATCGGCTTGGCGCAACAGGTGCGCGAGGAAGAGGCCCGCCGGCCCCGCGCCGATGATCGCCACCTGGGTTCGCATAAGCGCCTCCCCGCCTCCGCCCCCGCCGTCAGTCGCGGCGCGGGCGGCGCAGGGTGAAGGTCTCGAAGGGGGCCAGCTGACCGCTGGTCCCGACCACGTCGTAGTAGGTCACCCTGATCTCGGTCATGCCGCCGGGACGCGTGCCCGGGTCGACGGCGAACGCGGCGAATCCATAGGCGTGGTCGGCATTGCGGACCGCCGACCAAGGCGCATGCTCATGCACATAGACGGGCGGACGGCGCCCGGTTGCGGGATCGGGCGGGCCCACCGCGACGATGACCCGGCACTGCGGCGGGTTGAAGAATTGCTGGTTGGACGGGCGCGACGTCCCGCCGCCGCCGATGACCATGTGCACTGTCCCCTGCGAGGTGTCGATGACGTCGGCGGCGGTGGCCGCGGGAAGCGGTGTCAGGGTAGCGTTCGCCTCATGGCCGCGGATCGGGTGGGAGCGCTCGTAGTGGTGTTCATGTCCGCAAACCACGAGGTCGACCCCGTACTTGTCGAACAGCGGAGACCACTCCTCACGGATCCCGAGGTCCGCGCCGTTGGCCTTGTCCGCCGTCGAGATCGCCACCTGGTGCATGCACACGACGATCCAGTCGATGTCCGGATTGGCCCGGGACATCGCCAATTCCTTTGCCAACCAGGCCTTCTGCGCGCCCGCGGAATAGCCGTGAACGTAGGAACTCCCGCTGTCTTGATAGCAGATGTCGTCGTTGGCGATGCTGACAACGCGCACGGCGCCTGCGGAGAAGGCATACCAGAGGCCCCGAGTGACGTCTGTCTGGCCAGCCGCCTCGGGCACCGAGAAATAGGTCTGGTAGGCCTGATACCCGATCGGCCCGTTGCCGAGTTCGTTCTCGTGATTGCCGGGCGACGGCATCCAGGGGCGCCGACGAGCGCTCCGGCTGTTGTTCGCCCAGAAATCCCACCAGGTGCGCACCCGGTCTTCGGCCAGATTGGCGTAGCAAAGATCGCCGTTGAAGAGGTGGAACAGCGGTTGCACGCGCTCGACGCCGAGTGTGGTGTCGGCGGCCGCCGGCGAACCGAGGTTGTCGTTCACGAATGGAGGGTCCGGGATCGTTACGCCCGGCGGGGGTCTGTACCGCTTTCCAAGCGTCGGCGTCCCCTGGTCGCCGAAACTGGTGAAGGTGAATGCCGCCCGGCCTCGCGGTGCGGTGCGGAACGTCCCGAACTCCGGCTCGCCGTCGTCGTTCAGCGCGCCGTAGAGATAGGCGCTGTCGGGCAGCAGCTTCTCCATTTTCGCGTGATAGGCGCAGACGAGCTGGCCCGACTTGGCGTCCGTGTAGCTGACTTCCCTCGCTTCAATCACGCGCACGAGCCTGCCGTCGAGGCGCCCCAAGAGCACACGAGGGCGGCGGACCTGTTCCAACGTGTGCCACGACACCACCACCTCGGACGAGGCGTCCGCGCCGAACTGCAGATGCAGTCCCGCGACCGGCGGCGGCGCAGCATCGGGCCGCCCGCCCGGCTTCGCCGCAGTCTCGCGTGCGCCGGCTTTCGCGAGCGTGGCCGCCATCGCGACCCCTCCGGCCACTCCCGCTGCGGCAAGCAGCTTGCGCCGGCTGACGTCCAGGTCGGATGGATTGTCGGGTGGGGTCATAACGGACCTATCTGAGCCACCCTGAGCTGGCGCCGGCGAGAATAACCGCGCCGAGCAGGCCACGGTAGACGACGAACGGCCAGGCCGAGAAGCGCTCCAGGATGCGCATGAGTCCCCAGATGGCGACGAAGGCCGAGATCGAAGCGACCACCAGGCCGACAGCGAGCACCGACCAGCCGTGGGCGTCCAGGTGGGCCTGGTGCAGCTCCCAAAGCTCCTTCAGCCCGGCCAGGGCAATGGCGGGAATGCCGAGGAGGAAGGAGAAGCGCGCGGCCTCCTCCCGCTTGAACCCGAGGCCGAGCGCCGCCGTCAGGGTCGAGCCCGAGCGCGAGACGCCGGGGATGAGGGCCCCGACCTGGGCGACGCCGACGATCATGGCGTCGAGGAACGAGGCGTCGGCGAGGGTCTTGCGATGTTTCGCGGCGATCTCGGCCAGCGCCAGGAGGACGGCCATGGCGATGCAGGCCCAGCCCACCACCGCCAGGCCGCGCATCGGCGAGCCGCACTGGTTGAGGATCGGCGAGAGAACAACGCCGGCAAGGGCGATCGGGATGGAGGCGAGCGCGATCCACACCACCAGGCGCAGGGCGGAATCGTCCCACTGCCGGCGCGCAGCGGCGATGACGCTCTCGCCGGCCAGACGCCGCACGTCACCCCAGAAATAACTGACGACCGCCGCGAGGGCCGCCAGCTGCATGGCGGCCGAAAACGCTGAGCCGGGATCGCGCCAACCCAACAGCGCCGGCACGACCCGCATATGGGCGGTGGAGGAGATCGGCAGCAGCTCGGTGATCCCCTGGATCACCCCCAGGAACGCCACCTTGGCGTAGCCGAGGGCCACGAAGCCGGTGTCGAGGCCCTGGGTGCAATCGGTGGCCATGCCGGAACTTCCCCACTGTGGCGATGCGACGCCGCGCTTCGCACAGTTCGCGCCCGCTTGCCAGCGGGGCGACCTGCTCCCCGACGTGGGGAGGGCCGCACGGCAACGCCGTCAGGGTGGGGTGCGGCGTCGCGGTTTCCCGCCCGGGCCGCTCTCGCGGCCGGTCCCTCCGCTGAAAGGGAGGGGGGAGGCCCGCGCTCCGGGCTAGGCTTTGGCCCGCACGATCCACACCGCCGCG
>Ga0302314_10012413_pt1 | contig 14748 bp, 10 predicted proteins | sample III_Palsa_N2_3_FD_200533 | JGI IMG/M metagenome (GOLD analysis project Ga0302314, IMG submission 200533) | Peat permafrost microbial communities from Stordalen Mire near Abisko, Sweden - III_Palsa_N2_3 | ecosystem: Environmental > Terrestrial > Soil > Palsa > Peat permafrost | place: Sweden... | reverse complement strand
TTGAACTCCGACGTGAACGAGCGGCGAGGGCGCGGCTTCTTCTTCCCCATGCTCTCCATGATGGACATCATCCTTCTGGGACCGAAGCCCCTGATCTCAGGTGTCCGTCAAAGCGGATCAAGCCCAGGAGAGAGCTGACGGTGTCGTTGCCGACGGCGTCGGGGGTGGCGAGCCGGTCGACGTTGTAGCTGCCTTCGGCCAGGGTCAGGCTGGCGCCGGAGTAGTTCTGGTCGACGAAAAGCTGTACTGCACCGCTAGCGGGGGGCATGTGGGACCTCCAAAAGACGTCAAGAGAGTCTCTATGCTCGCGTGATCGGCGAGCGCAGATTCGCGTTTTGGTGAAGACCTGCCAAAGTCCCCGGATGCCTGCTAGGCGACAGGTTCGCTCCGGAGTTGCGCCCCGCTACTGAACCCCATGCATGTGCATGTACTTGTTCTGTGGATCCGAGGGCGGATGCAGGCTCTTTGACAACCGGGCCCGACTGAGCCCCTCCGGCGGAGGGGCCCGGCGTCAAGGGGGTCTGGTGGGGTGAGCTTGTTACTTAACCGCCCTCGGCGGGGCTGCGCCTCTGGCACCCTGCGCGACCAGGGCCGGCCGCTGGCCTACTCGGCGTGGCCGGCGGGTGCTTCCCACCCTGACAGCCGCGCCGAGGGCTCGACATCAATCGGGCTACCCCACCTCGACGTTTGCGCCGGGGAGGACGATGTTGAGCGAAGCCAGGACATTGTCGAGGATTTGGCCGGGGATGGAGGTGGTGATGGTGAGGACTACGCCGTCCGGCGTGTCGTCGTCGGCAGTGTCCACGGTGGCGCCGGGGAGGATGAAGTTGAGCGTGGCCAGGACATTGTCGAGGATTTCGCGGGGGACGGTGGCGGTAATGGCGAGTGCTTGCATGCCCGGTGTGTCGTTGCTGTTCATGGCCATGACATGGTCTCCCGTGTAGATAGGTGCGAGGTGTGTTGCATTCGGCTAAGCACGGGCCGGGCCCGGTGGCTACTCCTCGGCGAGTTCGGCGACCGTCTGAGAGGGGTCGTCCGAAGTCACCTCCGTGATGGGAGTGCCGACTTTTCCTCGAACGACTTGACCAAGTCGTTCAGGTCCAGAACGGTGAGCTTGCCGACAGCATCGAGATGGCGTCCTTGTCCAATGCCATGGGGGGTACTTCCTTCCAGGGGGTTGGTGGTCCCTTGGATCTTTCCAGGCTGCCCCCACCGAGGTCAGCAGATTCGCGGAAAGGCAGCGCCACATACCTGTCATGTGCATGGTTTTGCGCTCGACATCCGAGGGCGGATGTACGGATCCACCGGCACTCCGCGACAAGGGATCTTCTACGTTACGCATGGCCGCTCAGGGGAGCCCTTCAAGTGCGGGTGGGAGGAAAAAGCGGAGTCGGCGCAGGACGGTGCCGGGTGGTCAGCCTTCAGCGAGACGAATGAGCAGCTGTCAGGCTTCGGTGATATCGGTCAGCCTTCGGTGAGACCGGACAACGGCGCCAGGCAGCTGGAGCTGAGGCAAGGCACCATCCGGTGGGTGTAACGCCAGGTGTAACAGCGCCTCCAGCGCTGGTGTAACGGCGCTGCTTTACACCATTGACCTGCACGAACATGGAGCAACCGGCCTCGGCTCCGACAGCGTCACGCCGTTGCGTTGCACCTTGGTAGTAGCAGCCGTGCTAGCCGTTTCTCCCCGTTGCGAGACGGGCAAGGCAACGGGCCTGGCAGCTCTACCATCGCAGTCATGCGCCCGTATGCCGCGGTTCGAGTCCGCTTCAGCAACGCCGACTACGAGAACGTCTGCGACCGCTACGGTGGCGGCCCTGACCGGCTGGAGCAGTGGCGGGACCTGGGGGACCTTCTCCACGGCCGCGCCGGGTGGCACTTCAACGTGGTGAACGACGGCGAAGCGCTGTGGTGCCTGGGCGTCCTCGGCAGTTCGCTGCTGAGCATCGACGTCGACGTCGACCGGGGAGGCTTCCACTGCTTCGACCTCCTCCAGGACGGGGATGCCTGGGTGGGCGACCTGGCCTCGGTGGAGGCATGGCTGGCCCCACGCGAGGACCAGGCCAAGCAGATCCCCGCCGACCGCCGCGCGTGGATGCGCGCGGACGACTGGCAGCTCCTCAAGGGGTTCACCTTCGAGCTCCAGGTGAGCTGGTCGGACGGCACCTACGCGGCAGCGGCGACGCAACTGGCGGAGGTGGCCTTCGGCAGCACCCTGGAGCAGGCCTTGAGCAACGCCGCCGAGATGATCTGCTCGCTGTTCGAGGCACCCCGCGAACTGGCATCTCAGCTGAAGCTCACCGTTGAGCTCGACTTGAGTGCCACCCGGGCACTGCGGGGACTCTGAAGCCCTGTGTGCCGAGACACGCTAGTTGTCACCGGTTGTAGAGCGTGGCCTGCGTGTTTGCTCGTGCTGGGACAGGCTGGTTGGCACCGTTTGGCCATCGTTGTTGTCACCTGCGGTGCATGGTCGGTCTTGTTGTCACCGGTTTCGAAGGTCTGCCCCGAGGCTTGTCGGCGGTCGGTTTCCTGGTGTCTATGGACGAGAGACGGCTCGCGCGTGGGTGTACGCGGCTCGGCGCGATGCAGGCTGGCCCGCATTTGTGGTCCCACGACTGCGGGTGGCAGGACCTTCTGGTTCCGGTGTCGGTGGCGTCCGGGCGTGAGGGCCTGGACCTGGAGGAGGGCTGGACCCGGCGCTGGACAGCCACCTGGCGGGCCGGAGGCAACGAGACCTCGAGCACGGTGCAGGACCTCGCCCGGCTCCCGGTCGTCGACAGCGACCCGATGCGCTGGTTCTCCTGGCAGCGCTCCCAACGGCACCGTCCCGGCCTGCAGTTCCTGGTGAGTACCGGCCGCCACCATGGCACCGAGAGCCTGGAGGAGGCCCGGGTGCTGCTCGCTCTGGACTTCGCGGCCGACCTGCTCGACATCGTGTCGCAGCCGATCAAGCTCTGGTTCGGAGCGTCGGGCAGACGTCGGAGCCATATCCCGGACTACCTTGCGGTGACCCGCTGCGGCGTCTGGCTGATCGACGTCCGGCCTGAACGGCTGATCAAGGACGAAGACCGGGAGTCGTTCGCCGCGGCGGCCGAGGTCGCCCTCGCCTGCGGATGGCACTACACGGTCGCGGCCTGTTGGCGGGAGCACACTCCTGCCGCTCTGGACGCCTTCTCCTCCCAGCGTCGTCCGCTGTCCGACCCGCTCGGCCTGCGGCTGGCTCTGCTCGCCTCGGCACGCCAAGGCCTGACGTTCGGTGAGCTCGCCGAGACCACACCGTTCCCGCCCGTCGCCCGAGCCCAGCTCCTTCATCTGCTCTGGCATCGGCGGCTGGGCGTCGACCTGAGCCTGCCACTGGCAGACTGGTCCCTGGTCGTCGCCGGTGAGGAACAAGAATCATGACCGCCGCTGCGAGGATCTTGGACCTGTTGCCGGGCGCCGGCCTGGTGCTGGACGGCATCGAGTGGACGGTCGAGCGGCGCGAGCCGGAGCTCGGCCGGGTCCAACTGGTGGACCGGACCGGCACGCGGCAGCGAGTGAGCTTCCGGTTCCTGGCCAACCATCCGGGCTGCAAGGGGTCTTCGCGCACCGCGTCCGCGGGCGCCGACCGCGGGCGCCAGGCGAAGACCGTGGAGGACTTGAAGCCGGGCAAGCGGGAAATCGCCGCGCTGAGGCTGGCTCACCTGCTGGAAGTCGCCACCGGCTTCCGCAGCGGTGATCGGCTGCGGCCGGGGCCGGGCGAACCGAAGCCCGAGTACGACCCGGACGTCACGACGCTGACCGGCCGGCGGAGGGCGAAGGTGGCGGAGCTCGCGGCCATGGACCGCCATGAGGCGGAGTTGCTGGGGTTGAGTCGGGCCGGCTATCGCACGTTGATCCGCTGGGAACAGGAGCGGCAGCGGTTCGGACTGATCGGCTGCGCTGACGACCGCTGGCTGCGGGAGAGCGGCGGCCACCCGAGCATCACCGAGGCCGTCCGGGGAGGCGATCCTCGCGGTCCGGGCGGAGACCCTGCATCGCGCGAAGGTGACCATGCGCACCCGCGAGCGCATGATCCACCAGTACGTACGGGAAGAGCTGAAGCTCGACCCCGGAGCCGAGGTCCCGACCTACCGGACGCTGTGCCGGGTCTGGCGGGAGTGGTTCGGAGCGGGTGGTTCTCGCCAGCGCTATGCCCGCTCAGCCGAACTGCCGGTGAAGAACGGGCACGTCGTTGTCCACCGGCCCGGCCAGGTGGTCGCGCTGGACACGACGGTGTTGCCGGTGATGGTCCGCGACGGCGTGTTCGGCGATCCGGTGAAGGTCCACCTGACGCTGGCGATGGACGTGCACACGCACTCGCTCTGCGCATTCTGCCTGACGCTGGTCTCCGACACGTCGGTGGACGTCGCGATGTTGCTCAGGGACGTGATGCTGCCCCTGCCGATGCGCGCCGACTGGGGCGAGGAACTGCAGTGGCCCTATCCCGGGCTGCCGGCGGCGGTGGTTGCCGAGTTCGCCGGGCATCCCGTCGCCGGGCTGCCGTTCTTCGCCCCGGAGACGGTGACCACTGCCTGCTGACTATTCCTCCAGTGCCCTGCAGTCATCTCACTCTGATGCCCCGTGGTTATGGCCCCGTCTGGCCTTTGATCAGGATCAATGGCGTCACGCATCGTCAAGTGTGTGCGCTAGATGATTGGCTGATCGGGTGCTATGTGAGAATCACCAGGGCGCTGGAGTGAGAATCTCAATCAGAACCATGGTCTGAGCTGGTCTTTTGTGGGCAAGGTCGTGGTGGTTCAGGGCATGTGCTCGCTCTTTGTGGAGATCGAGGTCCCTTGACTCGACGTCCTGGCCGTTGAGTCGCCCCCGCTGGCGCGGGGTGGAGCGGTGCCCGGAAGGAATGAGGAGGCATGCCTATGGGCCACCCCCGCTTGCGCGGGATGGGGGGAAGAACGCCTTGGCGTACTTCAAGCGGGCGGGCGAGTCACTCCCGCTTGCGCGGGATGGAGGCCTTCTCAACAGCTAATTTATCAGGGCGGGTTGGGGGCATTCGCTGCTCTTGGCGTGTGGTCGAGGACCGTGCGGGTGAGCGTGACTTTGGAGTGCATCGCGATCAGCTGGGCGGAGCACCTGAGGGCCTTGTGATCGTATATGCGGGCCCAAGCCTTTCCCTGGGCGGTGCCGTTGCGCTGGGCACGATGCCAGAGGCCCTGTGGTGCTCCGAGGAGGCGTCTCGGCGTCGGAAGGAGATACCCCTGCTGTCGCAGGGATGGCTGAAAGCTGTGGACATGTCGATGAGGCACCTCCGCTGGCGCGGGGCGGGCCCAAGATGGTCGTCGTCGACCGGGGGAAGGTGGGGTCATTCCCGCTGGCGCGGGAAACGGACCTTGCTCCCAGGCGCCGCGGCGAGTCGTGAGGCTCACCCCCGCTTCCGCAGGGAGCAGTGGAGCGCATGCGATCCACTGCCGCTGTCCGAGTGGATTCGTGCGAGATACGCGCGGACGGGGACAAGGAGCCATCCCTGCTTGCGCGGGGTGGATCAGGGCGTGGCCGAGGGCGTACTTGCCGTGAATGGAGTCATCCCCGCTGTCGCGGAGGCGCTGGGAGTCGTCTGGACCGCACACGAAGCCGCCGAGCCACCGCTGGCGCGGTGGCTGAACACCCGCCTACTAACAATCTACCAGCGGGGAATGGGATCTCGCAGGTTCGACCGCAAGCCTTTCCTTGCTGGTGGTGGCGTCCTGGGTAGCCGACCCCGGGCACCGGCGGTGGCTGGCTGAGTCGCCTCGCATCCCCTGCTTGCCAAGAGGGGATGGGGCCGCCCCGATCCGCCCTGCCCCTTCGAGTGGGGATCGCTGTATGAGCCGGTCCGTGGGGCGGTAGCCTGCGGGCGGGGGTGTCGATGAGCGAGGCGAGCAACAACCGTGTCGGCGGGGAGCCGCGTACGGTCCGCGAACTTTTGGCGGGGCGCAGGTACACGCTGGACTACTACCAGCGCGGCTATGCCTGGGAGCGCAAGGAGATCGCGGAACTGCTGGAGGACCTGTCCGGCAAGTTCCTGGCGAACTACGCCGCAGACCACCAGCGGCAAGCGGTTGAGGGCTACCGGCAGTACTTCCTCGGCTCGGTGATCATCAGCCAGCGGGGCGCCCAGCGGTTCATCGTGGACGGCCAGCAGCGGCTCACCTCGCTGACGCTGCTGCTGGTGCACCTGCACCACCTGGCCAAGGGCCAAGGCAGCGGCCAGGAAGCGGCCCAGGTCACCGAGTTGATCTGCTCACTGAAGTACGGGGAGACGAAGTTCAACCTGCAGGTGGACGAGCGCCTGCCCGCGATGCAGGCGCTGCTCGACGGACGGCAGTACAACGCCGCCGGGGCCTCGGCCTCCGTCAAGGCGGTCATCGCCCGGTACGAGGACATCCAGGAACTGTTCCCGCAGGAACTGACCGGACGCGCACTGCCGTTCTTCGTCGACTGGCTGCTCGACAACGTGGCGCTGATCGAGATCACCGCCTACAACGACGACGACGCCTACACGATCTTCGAGTCGATGAACGACCGCGGCCGACCGCTAACGCCGACCGAGATGCTCAAGGGCTACCTGCTGGCGAACATCAGCGGTGAGGATGCCAAGGCAGCGGCCGACCGCGCATGGCGCGAGACGACCGCGGCGCTGGCCGACAGCGGCGGCAAGGACCTGACGGCCGAATTCATCAAGGTCTGGTTCCGGGCCAAGTACGCCACCAGCATCCGCGAGCGCAAGAAGGATGCAGCCCCGCGGGACTGGGACCAGATCGGCACCTCGTTCCACAAGTGGCTGCGCGACCACGCGGACACGGTCGGCCTGACCTGCCCGGTGTCGTTCAAGGACTTCGTCCACACCGCGCTGCCCACCTTCGTACGCCACTACCGCACTCTGCTCGGTGCGGCCGAGCGCCCGGTGCCCGGGCTCGAGGCGGTGCAGTACAACGCGCACATCGACTTCACCCTGCAGTACCCGCTCATGCTGGCCCCCGTCGAGGTCGACGACAGCGATGAGACGGCCATGCGGAAGATGGGACTGGTCGCGGACTTCGTCGACATCTACACCGCACGCCGGATCGTGAACTACAAGCAGACCGGCTACTCGGCGATGTCCTACACGATGTTCAACCTGGTCCGCGAGATCCGTGGCCTGGACATCCCCGCTCTGGCCCAGGTCCTCAGGAAGCGACTCGATGAGCAGGAGCAGACCCTGCAGGGCGTCGCCGACTACGGCCTGCACCAGATGAACCGGCCCCAGGTCCGCTACATCCTGGCGCGCCTGACGGCCTACGCCGAGGCCGCCTGCGGGATCCCCTCGCGCTTCGTCGACTACGTGTCGGGCTCCTTGAAGAAGCCCTTCGAGATCGAGCACATCTGGGCCGACGACTACTCCAGGTTCAGCGACCAGTTCCCCTCACCCCAGGAGTTCGCCGGCTACCGCAACCGCCTGGGTGCGCTGGTCCTGCTCCCGCGCGGCTTCAACCAGTCCCTAGGCGCCGACGACTACCCGGCCAAGGCCGTCGCCTACTTCGGACAGAACCTCCTGGCGAAAACTCTGACCGCCCCCTGCTACCGCAACAACCCGACCTTCCTGGCCTTCGCTCAGCGCACCGGACTGCCGTTCAAGCCATACGCCGTCTTCGACAAAGGGGCCCTGGACGAGCGCCAGGACCTGTACCGGGCGCTGGCCGAGCTCCTGTGGAGTATCGACCGCATCCAGGTGGACTGACCACCCCGATGGGTCCCACTGATATCTACGAAGGCGCCGTCTGGCATTGACGGCCAGACCCCGAGACAGACCGTTAATGCTAGCCGTGGAACGACAAGGCAGATCAGGGCTTCCCTGCCAAGAACCACGAAGTCGACCGCGTGAGAGGGGACCAGCGCGACGCAGCCGTCCGAGTGAGAGCTCGCACCCGGGTGGCGGTCTCCTCCTTCGTGCTCGACTGCACATTGCCTGGAGCAGAGAGCGACTGGCGCAAGCACCCGCAGCAGACACTCCACGAGGGCCGTGCGCAGCCCCGAGCCATCCCCGCTGGCGCGGGGCATATAGGGGATCGGGCTCCGAGGTGTCGTCACGGCGCCGGACGTACCCCCGCTGGCGCGGGGCGGGCCCAAGATGGTCGTCGTCGACCGAGGGAAGGTCGGGTCATTCCCGCTGGCGCGGGAAACGGACCTCGCTCCCAGGCGCCGCGGCGAGTCGTGAGGATCACCCCGGCTTCCGCAGGGAGCAGTTGGAGCGCATACGATCCAACCCCCCGCTTGCTCGGGTGGATTCGTGCGAGATAGGCACGGGTGGGGGCGAAGAGCCATCCCGCTTGCGCGGGGTGGATACTTCCTAAAGGTGGGACGTTAGCAGAGGCACGGGCACGGAATCGGGTGTTTTGGGTCAGTGCGTTGTGCGTGCTGGCCTGGGGGCGGATTGCGGTAACGCCGGGCTGTCTTCGGGTGTCTGCCGCGGGGCGGCATCGGGGGCTGCCTGAGCTGCTCGTCAGGGGATGCATGCTGTCACGCATGCGAGTTGAGCCGCCTATCAGTGGAAGTACGTCGGCGATGCCGCAAAGGCCCGGCTTTCAGCCAGGGTGAGGTTAGGGTGGGGTGGCCGTGCCGATGGGAGGCGGCTGGTGGGAGAGGTGAACGTGGCGCACTGGCAGCGGCTCCCGTGGCAACGCCGGGTGGTGTCCTTGGAGGAGCCGGCTGGCATGGACCGGCATGGCTGGCCCGTGACGTTGGATTACGCGGGTAGCGGCGCGGGACGGCCCCTGGCGGCGCTGCGGGCGGTCCCGCTACTGGTGCTGCGCGCGGAGTGGGGGATGGGCAAGTCGTTCGCCTTCGCGCAGGAGACTGATGAACTGAAGTCCGGCGGCGTGCCCGCGAAGCCCCTGGACCTGGGTGAGTGTGGAACGGTTGCCGCCCGGGTCGGGGAGAAGCTCTCCAAGGCCTTCGAGCCTCCCGTGGATCAGCCGGGGGAGTGGCATGTGCTGCTGGATGGCCTCGATGAGGGCATGGACAACCTGGCGGACCTGCCAGAGCTGATCGTCGAGCAGATCGAGGCGTTGGCGCCGCAGGCCAGGGGATCACTGCGGTTGCGGATCAGCTGCCGCACCGCCCGCTGGCCGCTCGGGTTCGAGGCCGATCTGGACCGGTTGTGGCCTGGTGAGGGCGAGTGCGAGACAGTGACCCTGGTCCCGCTGTCCCGCGAGGACGTCTCCATGGCCGTCGACCGGGCGGCAGTGGGCGATGCCGTGGCCTTCACCGCACTGATCGAGAATCTGGGGCTGGTGCCTTTGGCCACCAACCCGATGACGCTTCGTCAGTTGTTGGAGAATTTCAAGGGCTCGCAGTCTTTGCCGGCTACGGCCCGGGAGGCGTACCGGCAGGCGTGCCTGCGGCTGTGCACGGAGACCCGCCGCCCCAGGCAGAGCGAGCGGCTGCGCACCCAGGCGGCCCCCGAGCACCTGTTCGCGGTCGCGACGCGGGTCGCGGCGGTACTGCAGTTCAGCGGCCACGCGGTCGTGTCGGACATCGATGCCCAGGAAGGCGAGCCGGCAGGGGACGCAGTCGCCCTGTCGCAGCTGGAATCGGGTACCGAGCCGGGGCACCTGGGGCATGAGGTTCCCTGCACCATGGCGCAACTGCGCCAGCTGACCGAGTCGAGCCTGCTGACGCCCGTCGGGGACTACAGCTGGCAGTTCACGCATCAGAGCTACCGTGAGTTCCTCGCCAGTGAGTTCCTGCTCGCCCACCGGGTCCCGCAAGTGGTGCAGCGTGAGCTGCTGTGGATCGGTGACGGGCCGGGCCGGCACGTCATCGCGGCGCACCAGGAGGTCGCCGCCTGGCTCAGCGGCAGCGACCGTGAGGTGTTCGAAGACCTCCTGAAGGACGACCCTGTTGTCGCGCTGCTGTGCCGGGACCTTCCCTCGCGTCCGGACGATGACCGTGGGCGCCTGGTCGACGCCCTGCTCGGCCTCCTTGAGCGGGACGACTCCGCCCGCCTCGACTACGCCTCGCTTCACCGTCTGGACCATCCGCAGTTGCCCGGCCAACTGCGCCCTTTTCTCACCGCGGGAGCCGCGCAGGATTGGCTGGTGTATTGGGCAGCCAGGATCGCCGGCGGCGGTCGCCGCCGCGAGCTGGTGGGCGACCTCCTGGACATCGCGGAGTCAACGGCGCACAGCCTGGAGACCCGGGTCGCCGCCTTGCGGGCAGTTGGCACCCCCGGCGGCCAGGATGTCCAACGCCTGCTGGTCCTGACACAGGACGATTCGGCCGAGGTGGTGGCCGCTGCGCTGCAGCGGCTACGGCCCGACCATCTCTCGCTTTTCGGGTTCCTCAGCCTCTTCCGCGAACCTGAGCCCCTGTACGTGGGTGTCGCCTGGGCACTGCGCCGCGAGGTGCCCCAGCAGATCACGGCCGCTGAGGTCGGTGAGGCAGTCCAGTGGGCCGACCAGGTTCTCCAGCATCCCGGTGCCCGAGGCAGCCAGAGCCTGGCCCTGTCGGTCCTGGCCCGTGCGGTCGCCCTCACGGACCAGGGCGCGCAGTTGGACGACGTGGTCCCCTACGTGGCCAACGCCCTCCTGGGCGCGGCCTGCGACCGCGACCTGCTCTGGGCCAACGAGTCCCGGCAGCCCCTCAAGGAACTGGGCCGGGCCCTCGCGGCAGCCCAGGCCGCGCGGCGGGCACTGGTCCTGCGGCTGCTCACCAGCGGCAGGACCAGCCACACGCGCACCCTGTTCGCCAACATGCCCAACGGTTCGCTGTGCCGTCCCGAGGATCTGCCCTACTGGATGGAGCACTGGGGGCAGCTCCGCGAGGTCGACCACCAGCTCTCCGCGCTTCTGCTGGCCTTCCCCCGGCCCCTGGACAGCGAGGCGCTGCGGCGCTGTGAGGCCGCGCGAGCAGCCGACCGCGCACTGGCGCAGGCAACAGCGTCGTGGGATGCGGTACCTGCGGAAGCGCCGCATGAGCAGGGGCGCCGCCGCAAGTCCGTTGAGCGGAACCGGCTGCGGAACACCTATAGCGAGACCCGCCTGCGCGCCGCTGTCGACGCTGTACTGGCAGCCGCCGGCGACACGGTCCGCACGCGCTGGGGTGAGGTGCTCCTCGAACTGCTGCGCACACCCGACGGCAAGTCCTACATTTCGGCGGGGTCGCTGATGACCCTGGTCACCGATGCGCCCTCCTGTCCGCCGTCCGGCACTGCGCTCGCCCGCAAGCTGCAGCAGGCGGCCTTGCACCTGCTGCGCGAGGCACCAGTGCTGCGCGCTGAGGATCTCGCCCCGCACGGCATGCTGGAGTTCCGGCAAGCACCTGAACTGACTTCCTTCACCCTCTTCGGCTCTTTCGCCGACATGTCCGTCGATCCGGACCGCTGGGCCGGGTGGGCGGCGGCACTGGCGTGCACCCCGACTGGGCGCGCGGACGCGCTCGAGGTCCAGCACCGTTTCCTGGTGCAGTGCGACCAGCGCGCCGCGGATTCGCTGCCACCGCTGCTGACCGCGTTCCTGGATGCGGCCTCCGCCGAGGGGGCCCGTACCCTGGCCCGCTCGTACGCCAGGCTCGCGGACGCCGGCACCCGGGGCGTGGCGGTCCTGCGTGAGTGGGCCGACCGGCCCGGCATCGCGCCCGAGCAGTGGCAGGCGGTGCTGGGTGAACTGGCCATCGGGGGAGACGAGCAGGCGCTGGACGCAGTTGCTGAAGTCCTCCGCAAGGGCCCGGGCACCCTTGAGGGCGACTCGCCGGGGACCGGGAGCTGGATGCGTGCTGCCGAGATCCTCCTTCAGTGCGAGCGGCTCCCTGAATTCTGGCCAGCCATTCACAGCGGCCTCGGCGAGGAGGCTGTCCTAGAGGACTTCCTTGCGCGCGTCGCCCGGATGCCTGCCCTGGAGGGGTACTGGCCCGGGCCCGTGGGCCGGCTTCCCGAGCAGGACCTGGCGGACCTGTTCCGCCTCCTCGTCCGCCACCTCGGCCCCGCGGCCGCGGCCGGCCCGGTCCTGCGCTCCGGGTTCCTCAGCGAGCAGGACCAGATCCGGGAGATGGTGCAGAGCCTGCCGAACATCCTCGCGACCCGGGCCACGACACAAGCCGCCCGTGAACTGCAAGCTCTGAGCGAGGAGTATCCGCAGGGGCGGCAGTTGCGACACCAAGCGCGCACGACCGCGCGCGCCTCAGCCGCCTCAGCCGCCGTCCCCCTGACCCCCCATGACCTGCTGCAGTTGGCCGCGCACTCCTACCTGCGAGTCGTGCGCGACGAGAGCCAACTGCTCGGCGTGGTGATCGAGGCACTCCAGGCGTACCAGGAGGAACTCCAGGGCTCCAACGGGACCGCGGTGAACCTCTGGAACCGGGACCAGGCGCCGTTCCAGGCCGACACCAAGTGCTGGCCCGCATGGGAGGACGACCTCAGCGACGCCGTCACCGCGTTCCTGCGGCGTGAGATCGGCGGCAACCGGGCAGTGGTCAACCGCAAAGTGGTCGTGAACCGCGAGGTCGAGACCCGTCGAACCGGACTCCCGGGCCTGCGCACCGACATTCACATCGACGTTCCCGTCTCCGAGGACGGCGAGCAGGACAGCTTGCGCGTGATCATCGAATGTAAAGGGTGCTGGAGCGACGAGCTGTCCACAGCACTGGAGAGGCAGCTAACCGCGTACCTCACCGGGCCGCGCACCGCAGGGCTGTTCCTGGTCGGGTACTTCAACTGCACCCGCTGGAACCACAAGACGGATCGGGGCTGCCCTGCCAAGAACCACGACATCGACCGTGTGCGAGGGGACCAGTGCGACGCAGCCGTCCGAGTAAGAGCCCGCACTCGGATGACGGTTTCCTCCTTCGTGCTCGACTGCACACTGCCTGGAGCAGAAAGCGACTGGCGTAAACAGCCGCCCGAGCCGTCCTGACCGCAGTGGGTGTCTGCGATGAGGCCCGAACCCTCGCACCAGCGTGTTGTGAACCTGGAGTACCTTCAGCACAGCACCCCCGTACTCGCTGTCTTGCCTGTCGGCCATGAACTTCTGCCCTGCCTTCGCTCATGGCGGTGATCTACCGGAGTACAGGAGGGAGGTCGGCGCCGACCGCATACCGCAGCTGTATCGCGGCCCCGCTTCAACTGGACACCAGCTTCCTGTGCACCGCGAGGATGTCGGCCATCACACGTGAGAGACGAGCCGAGATGCCACGGGACTGTGGGGCGGCCGCCCCACAGTCCCGTGGAAGAAGATCGGGGGAAACGCGCTGCCTTGGAGAGCCCCGCTTATGCGGGATGCAGGGAAGGGGATCAGGTGCCTGGGGCAGCCGGGTTGGGGTCATGCCCGCTGGCGCGGGGCCCCGATTCGCCGCTACGGAGGGTCGATGCCGGGCCCGTACTCGATGGGCTACCACGTCACTCCCGCTAGCGCGGGATAGGGCAGCCCCTCAACCACGACAGCCTCAATCCATCGGAGTTATCCCCGCTGGCGCGGGGCAGAGGCAGGGGCCCAATCCGCGCCGGGTGAGCTGCCACGAATCATCCCCGCTGGCGCGGGGTGGATGTCATCACCTGCCCAGTACCTCGTAGGCCTGAGAGTCATCCCCGCTTCTGCGGGGTCGGTGATCCGTCAGGACCTGACCGTCCCTGATTATCGTTCCGTTGAAATTTCGCACAGGCAGAGCCATCCCCGCTGGCGCGGGGGAGGAGGCAGGGCCTCCCGACCCGTGCGTTGCTGGAGCAGACCGAGACGACCTCGCTGTGGCGGGGCCGGGAAGATCGACACGACTCGGCTGGATGTCCTTGCCGTCGGATCACCCCCGCTGTCGCGGGGTGCTGCGGGTGGGGTGGCTGAAGGAGCTGGGGATGATCGAGACATTCCCGCTGGCGCGGGATGGCGTGTTGCTCGGCTGCCGGGGTCGACGTTATGGCTGGGGCAACTCTGCTGGCGTACCGTGAGCAGGCTTGTGGGCGCTGTCGCGGGGGGAACACGCGTCGGCTGTTCGTGACCGCTACCCCACGTCTGGGGCCATCCCCGGTGACCCGGGGCGTGCCAAGGATCATAGTGCCCGCCGGGGATCCGATTGCCTTATCAGTAGTGGCAGTTGGCGTTGGTTGTCGACTGGGTAGGGTTGTGGGTGGTTGGAGTTGAGGGCGGTTGGTTCGAGGGAATTGATCTGGGCCCACGAGTAAGGTCGAAGCGGTAGACCCTGGCTATGCGCCCGCCGGTGTTCCGCTTATTGGACGTGCTGGCGGCCGTTTCGAGCTGCGGGGCCCGCCCGCTGGCCAGGCAGGACACTCTCCGGAACAGGGACGGGCTGACCTCTTCGGGAGGGAACTGTCCCCGCTGGTGCGGGGCAAAGTCTAGGAGCGCCCTCGCGTTCGATACCGCTTTCGAAGCATCCCGGCTGTCGCAGGGAACGCGCGACGGCTGTATCTCACCGCTACCCCGCGAGTCGAGCCATCCCCGGTTGCCCCGGAGCGCGGATATGATCATAGCGTTTCGCCGCAGCGGTCAAGTCCCCCACAGCGCGTCCCGAGTGCCCTTCGGGCGAAGGTAGTTGGCGTGCGAGCCTGGTTGGCGGGGTCGGTGCGGGGCTGGGTCAGGACGGACGGTTTGGGGGCCTCGATCTGGCCCGTGGGCGAAGTTCGATGGGTGTAGTTCCTCTCCAGTGAGCCCGATGATCAGGTGGTGAGGGTGTATCTGCGCTGGTGCTCGCGTGCGAGGCGGAAGCAGTAGTAGGCGTCGAGGTGTCGCCTTCCCACCGCCCGAGCGC
>Ga0302314_10012412_pt1 | contig 14750 bp, 17 predicted proteins | sample III_Palsa_N2_3_FD_200533 | JGI IMG/M metagenome (GOLD analysis project Ga0302314, IMG submission 200533) | Peat permafrost microbial communities from Stordalen Mire near Abisko, Sweden - III_Palsa_N2_3 | ecosystem: Environmental > Terrestrial > Soil > Palsa > Peat permafrost | place: Sweden... | reverse complement strand
AGCGAGCCGCCACCCATTGGACCAGTGCCGGTGCCGACGCCGAACGCGCCAGACAGCCCTGCGTCTTTGCCCGAGTGCATCAGGATCAGCCCAACAAGGCCGATGCTGAGGATCACCTGGAGGAAGTCAAGGACGGTCGTCACGACTGCAGATGGTAGCTACTCGCTGCGGTCAAGCCGGCGGAGGATCTCGACGGCTTCAGCGCGCAGCGCAGCGTCCACGGCGGCGAAGTCTGCGTCGGACAACTTGCCGGTTTGATGATCAAGCTCGGCATCACGAATCTCGCGGTATTTGCCGTCGCGGGCCGCCTCGAGGTCACGGCGCGCGGTTGAGCGAGTTTCCTCCTGCTCCGCCCCCTGGTTGGCAGCAGGTGAGCGCAGCGGTGTGCTGACCACGAACACGACAGCGAGCAGCAGAACAACGAGAACGACGTAGGCCATCGGATCGCCTGCGCTACGCGAGCTCGCGCGTGACCCGCGCGCGGTACAGCGCCAGCTCGCGGCGGCGGGCCGCGAACGGCATCGGCCATAGCGCGACGAAGCCGCCGAACGCCATGATGATCGCGCCGAACCACAACCAGCTGACCAGCGGATCGACGATGAACAGGAACTGCACCGGCCACGGATGCAGCGTGTACTGGCGGGCGATATCGTCGACCGCGTCGTCGCGGAGTTGGTAGAAGCGACTGGCACCAAGAACCCGGTTGAACTCGGCGTTTGAGTCATGCCCCGTCTTCTTCAGGATCGCGTTGTGGATCGCGTTGTAGTAGTTCGCGAACAAGCTGTTGCCCTTATTGATGTCGCCCGCAACCGGCGTCAGGTTCGAGCTGTTGACGACGCTCCAGATGTCTTGGAACGGCCCGGCGTCGAGGCCGATCGTGCTGTCGGCGTTGGAGCTGTCGAAGAAGCGGCCGATCACCCCGTCGCTGGGGTTCGTCGAGGGATACATCGAGCGGTAGGTGTTGAGCGTGACAACGTGCCTGCCGTTTTGAGTCACATCGACGATCGAACCGAGGCTGATTCGCTCGGCTGTAGCCGTTTCCGTCGGCCGTATGTAGTGAAAGACGTAGCCGTCAAGCCGCACCGACTGCCCGGGCCGGAGCCAGATGTTGCGCGAATGCTGGAAGGAGGACGAGGCGGCGATCCCGATCAGCAGGACGGCGACGCCGACGTGGACCAGGTAGCCGCCGTAGCGCCGGCGGTTTCGCTGCACCAGCGCGAGCAGCGCTGCCGGCCAGGAGTCCTTGGTCATTGCCCGCCGCGCGGCGGTGCCGCGATAGAGCTCCTGCACCACGCCGGCGATCACGAACGCCCCCAGCGCGAACATCGCAACGGCCAGCGGTTTGCGCCCGGCGTCGGTCAAGATCAACACGAGGATCAGCACGATCAGCCCAAACGACACCGGCCCGACGAAGTTGCTGCGAAGGTTCGCGAACGTCGCGCGGCGCCAGGAGATCATCGGACCGATCGCGGTCAGCAGCACCAGCAGCAGCGCGAGCGGCACCACAAACGGCGTGAACGCCGGCGGTCCGACCGAGATCTGTGTGCCGGTGATCAGCTGCGAGATCTTCGGGAACAAAGTGATCCAGAAGATCACGAAGACGAGCGCCACCAGCACCAGGTTCTGGAACAGGAACATCGCCTCTCGTGAAAGCAGTGAGTCGATCTGGTCATCGGAGCGCAGCTCCGGGCGGCGGTAGATGATCAGGCTGACCGTGCCGACCAGCATCAAGGCCAGCAGGCCGAGGAACGGGATCCCCAGGGTTGAGGCACCGAACGCGTGAATTGAGTCGAGAAAGCCCGAGCGCACGAGGAACGTGCCGAACACGGTCAGCACACCGCTGAGCAGCACCAGCGAGACGTTCCAGACCTTCAGCATCCCCCGCTTCTCCTGGATCTGGATCGAGTGGATGAAGGCGGTGATCATCAGCCATGGCATCAGCGCTGCGTTCTCAACCGCGTCCCACCCCCAATACCCACCCCAGCCCAGCTCGGTATATGACCAGCGCGCGCCGAGGATGATTCCGATCCCCAACGCGAGCCAAGCGGCGAGCGCGAACCGCCGCGTGTCACGGATCCACTCCGAGCCAAGCTTTCCCGTGATCAGGGCGCCGAGCGCGAACGAGAACGGGATCGCCATCAGCGTGTACCCCGTGTAGAGCATCGGCGGGTGGATGATCATGCTCGGGTGCATCAGCAGCGGATCTAGCCCGTTGCCTTGGGCCGGCGTCTGTGCTGCCGAGAAGGTGTCGAACGGATTGGCGGCGAACGCGGCCAGTGAGAGGAAGAAGGTGGCGAAGCCGAGCAGCGTCGCGGTCGCCCAGGGAGCGATTTCACGCATCCGCTTGCGCGTGATGTAGAGCACGATGCTCGACCACAACGACAACAACGTCACCCACAGCAGCAGTGACCCCTGCTGCGAGGACCACGGCGCGGCCATCTTGTAGAAGGTCGGGATCGTCGTCGCGGAGCTCTGCGCGACGACCTTGAAGGCGAAGTCGTTACGGACGAACGCGATCTCAAGCAGCGCGAACGCGACGATCATCAGGCCCGACAGGCTGTACATCGCCCGGCGACCCGAGACGACCCAGTCACGGCGGCCGCTGCGGGCACCGTAGATCGACGCGCCGATTCCGTATACGGCGACGCAAAGGCCCAGCAGCAAGATCGCGCGGCCGAGCTGCCCCATCAGGTGTTAGGAGTAAGCCCCGGACGCTGCGACGTACTTCGAGGGGCACTTTGTCGTCAGCGAGTTGCCCTGGCCGACGAAACGGCCGTTGACGTCCGAAACGTTGAGCAGCACGGCGCGACCCTGGGCAAACGGGTCGGGAACGATTCCCGAGTAGCTGACCGTGACGGCGACGTGCTTCGTGGGGTCGCGGATCGCGAAGTGCAGCATCCGGCCATTCTGGTGAACGGAGCCGTCGAGAACCGTTCCGGCGAGGATGTACTGCCCGCCGGGCTTGGCGTTCTTCAGCAACTCCGACGCGGTGTACTCATCGCGGCCAGCGGTGAAGCTGACGTAGATGAGGGCCGTCGCTAACAGGAGCGCGGCGGTCAGAGCGACGGTCAAACGGATCGCGCGCTTACGACTTGGGTCCATGCGCCGGGGATTGTCCCATACCGGAGTTCCGGGGCAATCCGCCACGGTTCGGGCACGCTCAGTAGGCGCCGGGGCGGGTGTTAGCGTTGCGTTACTAGGGCTTCGCTAAATGGACCGGCGACGAAACCAAACGGCTCTTTAGGAGTTCCTACCACTAGGTGCTTGCGAGAGCGACAACCAGCCAGAAACGCCGCCGCCTGTCAAGGACAGTGCGCGACGTACCCGGTTCGGCGGCCGCGCCTGGCGTGCCCGCTGAACGGGCGACTGCGCGCCGCGATCACGATCTGACGCAGGACACCGCGACCTACAACTGCAGCTGCGGTCTCGTCTTCGAGGCTCCGGTACAGACCTCGGTCGACTGCCCGCACTGCGGCGGGCAGCAGGCCTGGTAGACAGACCTGCAGCCCGCCTCGTGCGCGGCGTTACTTCTTCTTGTTGCGATCCCGCGCGGCCTTCATGAAGGCGTCGGCAAGCTTGGCGATCTCCTTCGCCTGCTTCTTCGCGACCTTGATCGCCTTCTCGATCTCGCCCGACTCCGACAACTCCCTGATCTTGGTCGCCAGCGCCTCAAACTCCGGCCACTCGAGCGCCTTCAACTTCTCCAGCGGATCCGACGACTTCGCCGGAGCTGGCTTCGGCTTAGCGGCGGCCGGCTTAGCGGCGGCCGGCTTGGCGGCTGCGGGCTTGCGGGCAGCCGGCTTGGCGGCTGCGGGCTTAGCCGCGGTTGCGCGAGGCTTCGCTGCCGGCTTGGCGGCGGGCTTGCGGGCGGGCGCGCGGCGAGGTGTCGCCGGCTTCGGCGTCTCCCCGGGACCGCTACTGCTGGGCTGCGGCATCAACTGCCTCCTTGTTGTCGAACACGGTGTTCGCACCCTACCGCGAGCGCGCATGTTTGACATGCATCACATAGCGGGTATCAGAGCGATTACTCCGACGTATTACAAGCATGCGCGAATTCCCGGAAAACAACAAGTCCCTCGCGGTCCACGTGCGGGCAGCCGCGCGGCCGCGTGCTGAGGGTGAGTTGCTGACCGCCCAGCTGCTCAAGATCTGCTGGCCAGGTGGCCATCACGACCGTGACGAGCCGATCGCCCGCGATTGGCTGCGGTTGTGGGGACCGGGCAAGGTCGTGCTCGCGGTGCCGGTCTGCCGCTGTGCCGAAGGCCGCTGCGCAATCTGTAACTAGAGCCTGCTGAGCGCTCCCAGCGCGGGAGCCGAGCCGGTAAGCCGGCTCCCGCAGCGGATACCGTCCTCGCAATGTTTGAGATCCGCACGCGGGCGAGCGACTCGCGCGCTCGCACCGGCACGCTGCAGCTGACCCACGGCACCGTTGCGACCCCGGCGTTTGTGCCGCTGGCGACGCGCGGCTCGGTGAAGATGCTCGAACCCCGTGACGTCCAACAGCTCGGCTACGAGATGGTGTTGGGGAACACGTTTCACCTGATGCTGTCCCCCGGGCCGGAGCTGTTGAGCAAGTTCGGCGGGCTTCACGAGTTCATGCGCTGGCCACATCCGATCATCAGCGACTCGGGCGGTTTTCAGGTGTTCTCGATGGGCCACGGCAGCGTCGCCGACGAGATCAAGGGACGCAGCGCGAGCCGTGCGAGCGGGTCGGACGGCAAGATCCTGGCGATCACCGAGGAAGGCGTCCGCTTCCGCTCCTATGTCGACGGCAGCGAGCGTTTCATCGCGCCGGAGACCTCGATGGCGGTGCAGGCAGCGCTGAACTCCGACATCGCCTTGGCGTTCGACGAGTGCACCCCGTTTCACGTCACCCGCGAGTACACGGCGCGCTCGACCGAGCGGACCCACCGCTGGCTCGACCGCTGCCTCGCGTGGCACGCCGAGCACGGGCCGGCGGGTCAGGCGCTTTACGGGATCGTGCAGGGCGGGATCGAGCCGGACCTGCGGCTTGAGTCGACTGAGGCGGTCGCCGCGCGGGCAACCGCCGGGATCGCGATCGGCGGCTCGCTTGGGCAGGACAAGGAACAGATGCGCGGGGTTGTCGACTTCACGACCGCGGCGCTTGAGCGCGTCGCGGCGGACCGGCCGCGGCACCTGTTGGGGATTGGTGACATCGACGACTTGATCGTCGGCGTCGGGCAGGGCATCGACACATTCGACTGCGCGATGCCGACCCGGCTGGCGCGGCACGGAGTCGCGGTCGTTGCGGACCCGGCCGCGCGTTGGCGCGTTGACCTGGCGAAGGGCCGCTGGCGCGCCTCACAGGAGCCGCTGCTTGAGGGCTGCCCCTGCCCCACCTGCGCCGCCGGCTTCACCCGCGGCTATCTCCACTACCTGTTGAAGGCCGGCGAGACGACCGGGCCGCGGCTACTGACGGTGCACAACCTGAGTTTCATCAACCGGCTGATGGCCGATCTGCGCGGTGCAATCGACGGCGGGCGTTTGGCGCAGCGGTCGCGAGAGCTGATGGCGGGCGCGGCGCCGGTAGCCCCGCCCGCGTAGACGCCACGTCTGTTCAGCGCGCGCGGAGAACCTTCTGTAGCGCGAGCGAGTTCCCCGGCGCAATCGACGCGCAGTCACTCGGCGTGGCCTTGCCCTCGAGGCGATCAAGCACCCAGCTCGTCGCCTCCGGTAGCCACTCCGGGACTGATGTGACATGGCTGAAGTCGTACTGCTGATAGTCGACTGAGACCCCCGAGGCGCAGATCTTGCGTGCCAGCGAACGGACGTCAGCGGCGACCATCACGCCGTCGCCCGCGCCGTATTGCGCGCTGACCGGCGTGCCTTCGAGCACGCCGCCAGTGCCCTGGCCCATGAACATCGGAATCGTCGGCATCGGCCGGACGCCGAGATCGAGCTTGTTGGCCGCGCTCACGAACGGGGGGACGCTGTCCGGGATCGCGTAGGCAGGCTTGGCGAGCTTGGCCCAGGTTAAGCCGGGGTATGCACCGAGCGCGCTGGCGATCGAGTAGCTCTGCATCTTGTTGTAGAGCGTGACCCCATACGGGCTCATGTACCGCTCAAGGTCGATCCTGTCGGCGCGTGCGATGCCGATGATCGACATCGGGATCACGCCCGACCAGATCGTCGAGCCACTGATGTATTGCAGATTGTGCGCCGGGTCTACGAGGATTCCACCCTCCGCCGCACCGACCAAACGCTTGTTCACGTCTGGCGCGTACGAGGGTGCAAGCTGCGCCGCCCAACCAGTGGCGATCGCCCCGCCTGAGTAGCCGAGCATTGCGACCTTGGCGGTGCGTGGAATGCCCGTCGCGGCCGAGTTGAACGCGGCACGGATCGAATCGAGGGTGTTCTTCCCGTAGACGGGGCCCGCGGCAAAGTCAGCGCTCTGGCCCTCCGTGTCCGATGCCACAACCGTGATCCCGTCCAGCAGGAAATCGGCGATCAATCCGTTCTCGGCAGTCCATATCTCGCCCCCGAGTGTCTGATTGCCGGCGATCGCTGCTGAGGGTTCGTCGGCGGGGTTCAGGGAGTCATAGAACGACTGGTAGGACACCACGCGGACGGTGGCGGACTTGATCACCGGTTCGATCACCGAGGTGACGTTGACGGTTGGATACCCGAGCTCGCCGGTTGAGCGGTAGAGAAGCTGGACTACCTTGATCGGCGTCGGTATCCCGGTCAGGTGGTAGCTCAGCGTGCGGGTCTTCAGAACACTCCCGGGCGCAAAGTCCTTGAGCGGCTCTGAGCCGCTGTACGCGTAAAAGCTCGAGCCGGTGTTGGCCGCCGGCGCTGAGCCGGTGCTGGCGAGGAGCAGCAGACCGGCCGCTGTTGCGCAGAGTCCGACTGCTTGGAGCGCGCGCAGTACGCGATTTGTCCTCCGATGGCCCTCCTGCCCGTGCTGCCGGTGCGACGTTCTTGTCAGGCTCATCTGGCACTCCTCATCCCGGAATTGATAGCCCGCACCGTACTTGAGCCCGGTCGGGCGCTACTTGGTGTAGCGGTTGATCAGGCTCTGCACGGCGTGTAGCTCGCTGTGGGCGTCGTGCGCGACGACCTGCTCGTAGTGGATCACGGTCTCGTGCGCCTGGTTGGCGAGGAACACGACGACGCCCCCGATCACGAGCGCGAGCAGCAGCAGAATCACGAACGACAACGCGATCCGGCGCATCGACCGCGCGAATCCGCTGCTGCGCCTGGAACTCGTGTGCTCATCGGTTAGATCGTTCCGGCGCCCGGCCGGCACGGTGCGCAAGGCCAGCGGCTTGACGGTTGTGGAGGTAGTCGCCGGCGGCAGGTGCGGGTCGGGTTTCGGCGTCACCCGCGGGGTGACCTGGGTCAGCGCGGTTCGATCGGCCGCCCCCCGCCCACCGGCTCCCATCACGCGCGTCATTGCAGCGCTGTGGTTGTGGCGGGTTGGGGCGTCGTCAAGAAACGGTGAGATCCCCTTAGCACCGTCGCGCAGCAGCTCGCCGAACTCGAGCGCGTCGGCAGGCCGAGCTTCAGGCTCGATCTCGAGCGCCAGCGCAACCACGTCGGCGAGTTCCCGTGGGACCACCGGGTTAATCTGCTGAAGCGGTGTCGGCAGCTCACGTTGCTGTTTCAGCGCCAGCTCCGACAGTGATGCTGCTTCATAGGGCAGCCTGCCTGACAGCAGCTGGTAGGTGACAACACCGAGCGAGTAAAGGTCGGCACGTGGGCCAGCATGCTCGCCGCGAGCCTGCTCAGGGGCAAGATAGGCAGCGGTGCCGAGCACGGAGCCGACCTGGGTGATGCTCGACTGGTCCGCCGCGCGGGCAATCCCGAAGTCGGCCAGCTTGACCACCTCGGTCTCTGACACGAGCAGGTTGCCCGGCTTCACGTCGCGGTGGACGACGCCGCCGCGATGCGCGTAATCAAGTCCGCGGCAGGCCTGGCTGACGATCTCGACAGCCTGGTCAACGTCGAGATGGCCGCGGTCTCGCAGCAGCTCGGCGCACGAATGTCCCGACACATGCTCCATCACGATGAAGTGCTGCTGGCTGGCCTGATCGAGCCCGAAGTCGAATACCTGGACGATGTTCGGATGGATCAGCCGAGCGGCTGACAGCGCCTCACGCCGGAATCTTGAGACAAACGCGGGATCGTCGGCCAGATGTTCGGCGAGCAGCTTGACTGCGACGTAACGCTCCAACCGATCATCGAACGCGAGCATCACCGTCGACATCCCGCCAATGCCGATGCGGCTTTCGATCCGGTAGCGGCCGGCGATCGTTTCGTAGGTGCCGCTCATTGCCCGCCCTGGCCGTACAAGCCCTGCCCCCAGCCGGCCCAACGGTGCCAGCGGCGGTGGAGCATGTTGCCGGACAGGCCGACGCCGCCGGAGGGCGGGTTCGACGTGGTGGTGATGATCGTCAGCGATCCGGTTGGGGTCGGGATCGTCGTTGTCGTCGACGTTGACGTTCCCGTCGTCGCCGTCGTGTTGGTCTGCGTTGTCGCTGTCGTGGCGGTCGTGCTGGTGGTGGTAGCGGTGTTCGTCGTCGTGGCTGTAGTGGTCGGGCAGTCCTGTTGCGTCAAGCTCGACAACTTGCCGGCTGCCTGCGAGAGCATCAGCACGAGCGTCTGGTTGACCCCGCTCAGGCCCGAGACCTGGTTCTGGAAGCTGACGACCGCGTTCTCGGCCTGCACGCAGCTGCCTGCGTTGAGGTCCTGGTTGATTTGGTTGATCTGAGCGTCGAGTGCCGCACTCTCGGTCTGCGTCAGGTAGGAGCCGCTGCCGCCGCAACCGGCCAGCAGCACTACGACGCTCACGCTCAGGGCGGCGAAAAGTGCCCGGGGAAGAAAGCCCATCGGCCCGTTGACTTTAGACCGTGGCACGCGTGGCGGGCGGGCGGGCCCCCGACGCGCCCGGCTGTTTCACTGCCCCAGGCGCAACCGCTCGCCCAGCACTGGTGGCAGGCCGGCTTCGACAATCGCCTCGATCGCGGCCTCGATGTCGTACTCAACGCGGTGGTAGGTCGCGGTCTGCGTTCCTAGATCAAGCTCGAGCCAGGCGGCCCGACGATCGCCGTCACGTGGCTGGCCGACGCTGCCTGGATTCAGCAGCCAGCGGCCCTTGCTCCAGTCTGCAAGATCACCGTCGCCGTGAATCCGTCCATCGACGGGCGCGGCGCCCTGCTGCGAGAACGCGAGCGCGAGGTGTGAATGCCCGATCAAGCCGACACGCTCGGGTTGCACGGCGAAACATTCCGCGGCTTGTTCGGGCGAGACGACGTATTCCCAGACGGGGTCGCGCGGGCTTGCGTGGTACAGGCCGAGGCGGCCCTTGGTGGCGGACGGGGTCAGCGTGTTCAGGTACTCCAGCGTCGCCTCGCTGGCATGTTCGCGCGTCCACTCGGCGGCCACGCGAGCGAGCTCGGAGAAGTCGTCGACCGCGAGCGCACCGATTGCCGCAAGATCATGGTTGCCGGCGAGTGAAACCGAGGCGTGTTCGATCGCCAGCTCAACACAGGCATCCGGATCCGCGCCATAGCCGACCAGGTCGCCGAGGCACCACAGCTCGTCGGTGTTGTGCCCGCTGATGTCGGCCAGCACGGCCTCAAAGGCATGCCTGTTTGCATGCACGTCTGATACGACCGCGACTGTGGCCGGCGGCGACCCGCGGCCTGTCGGGTCCTTCCGCCGCTTGCTACTCGCCGTCAAACTCCGGCAGGTTCTTGATGTTCTCCCGGGTCTGCCACTTGGAGTAGTTGTCCTTCATCGCTTCAAGCAGTTCAGCCATGAACTTCGGACTGAGGTTGATCCGGGACACGACAACGCCAGGGACCTCGTCGTCTTCGACCTCGTGGTCGACGCGCGCGAACGTGATCGTGAACTCGTATTCGGAGTGACTGACGTTCGCAAAGTTCGCGTAGTGGCCGCCCATCACCTCGGGCTGAAAGTGAATGTTGATTTGTCGCTCTGGGCGATTCTCGTCCATATGCGACGTAGTATCCCATCGTGCGGATCGTGATCGTCTCCGTGGGCCGTTTGCGCCCGCCATTCGCCGATGACGTCGCCCACTATGTGAAGTTGCTGAGCCGCTACGCGCGGCTTGAGCTGATCGAGGTACGCGAGGACGAGCAGGCCGCGCGACGAGTCCCTGAGCGTGCGTTCGTCTGCCTGCTCGACGTCGGCGGGGTTGCGCCCGACACCGACGCGTTCAGCTCGTTTTTGGAGGCACGGCGAGCCAGCGGGCTCGACCTCTGCTTCGTAGTCGGTGGCGCCTTCGGCGTGCCCGAGCTTGAGCGCGTCGACATGCGGCTCTCGCTCGCTGCGATCACCCTCCCCCATCAGCTCGCCCGGGTGGTCCTGCTCGAGCAGTTGTACCGTGCGCACAAGATTCTGGCCGGCGAGCCCTACCACCACTAGAAACCTTGTTCATCACGCAAAAACAGGTGGCACGGCGCTTCGGCGCACTGCTGGCGCTGTTACTGACGATGATCGCGGCGGGCAGCATCGCCTTTTCGCTGGTGCAGGGAGTGTCGGTCGGCTTCGGCTTCGTCTGGACGCTCGACACGATCACGACGATTGGAACCGTCCCGCAGCCACACGACACCGGCGGGCGCCTGATCATCATCTGCCTTGAGCTGGTGGGCATAGGTACGCTGTTTTATGGGCTGGCAACAGTCGCTGAGTTCTTTGTCTCCGGCCACCTCAGCGTTGTGCTTGAGACCCGCCGGAACAACAAAATGATCGCGTCATTCAAAGACCACTACGTCGTCTGCGGTTACGGTCGTGTCGGACGGCAAGTCGCGCGGGATCTGAAGACCCGCAACGTCGATGTGGTCGTCATCGACCGCGACCCCACGCATCAGGAGCTTGCGAAGTCGGAGGGGATCCTGTTCATCGACGGCTCGCCCGCCGAGGACGCGACCCTTCATCGGGCGGGGATCGAGCGCGCGGCCGCGGTTGTCGCCTGCGTCGACTCAGACGCCGAGAACATCTTCATCTCGCTATCGGCGCGTGAGCTGCGCCCGGAGATTCTGATCATCGCACGCGCCTCCGCCGAGGACTCCGAGAAGAAGCTTCTGCGGGCAGGCGCCGACCGCGTGATCTCGCCATATAAGACAACCGGCTCGGAGATGGCGCGTATCGCCCTGCACCCGCAGGTCGGCGGTGCCGTCGACGTGGCCGACTACCGCGTTGAGGAAATCGAGGTTCCGCTGGCCTGCGCGGGTCTTGGCAAGACCGTCGGCGAGGTGCGGGGTAACTCAGTGATCGTCGCGCTGCGGCGCCACGACGGCAGCTTCGAAGCCCAGCCGGCACCGGAGTCCGTCGTCGCCGCCGGTGATCGGCTCGTGACGCTCGGTACGCCGGAGGCGCTTGAGGCGGTCGAGGCGATGTTCCAGCCGGTCGCGCCGGCATGAGAGTGTCGGACGCGCTTGACCCGGTCGAGACGCTACGCCACGCGCTCGACGAGGCGGTCGATGCGGTCCGGGTTGAATTCGGAAAGGCGATCGGCGAGCCGCTCGCTGCACTGAAGCTGGAGCGACCGAAGCGCGCCGAGCAGGGCGACTACGCGACCAACGCCGCGATGATCCTGGGGCCGGCGGTCGGCTCGACGCCACGTGAGGCAGCCGAGCTGGTCGGCACGCGGTTGGCCGGTCTGCTCGGGTCGTCTTTGCTTGGCTACGAGGTCGCCGGGCCGGGCTTTCTGAACCTGAACCTGTCCGATGACTGGCATCGCGAGGCTGCCCGCTTCGTGCTCGACGCCGGCTCTGGGCTTGGTGGCGGCGGAGTGGCGGTGCCTGAGCGGATCAACCTGGAGTTCGTCTCGGCCAACCCGACCGCTGACCTGGTCGCCGCGAGCGGCCGGCACGCCGCGTTCGGCGACTCCCTGGCGCGGATCCTGATCCACTACGGGCACAACGTCTCCCGCGAGTACTACTTCAACGACGCCGGCGGGCAGATCGAGAAGCTGGGCGAATCAGTCCGGGCGCGGGCGCTGGGCGGCGAGGTACCGGAAGACGGCTACCAGGGCGAGTACGTGGGCGAGCTGGCGGCCGAGATCGAAGGCGCCGGTGATCCTTCCGTTCCGCTCGAGCTGATCTCCAGACGGGCGGTGGAGATCCTGCTCGCGCGGATCAAGGCGACCTTGGTCCGTTACGGCGTGGCGTTCGACACGTTCTTCTCGGAGTCCACTTTGCACGCGGGAGTTCCGAGCGAGCTCGACGAGGCGATCGCCGCGGTTGACGCTGCCGGCCACGTGTACCAGCACGACGGTGCCGTCTGGCTGCGGACCACGACCTTCGGCGATGACAAGGACCGTGTGCTGCGCCGCTCCGACGGGGCCCCGACCTACTTCGCCGCTGATGTGGCGTACATGCTCGATAAGCGTGAGCGCGGCTTTGAACGCCAGCTGCTGCCGGTTGGCGCCGACCACCATGGTTACGTGGCGCGGCTGAAGGCGGCGTTTCAGGCGCTCGGTGGCGATCCCAGCCTGCTTGAGGTGCTGATCATCCAGTTCATGCACCTGGTCGAGGGGTCCGGGCGCGCGGCTATGTCCAAACGCCGGGGCGAGTTCGTCACGCTTGACTCGTTGCTTGACGAGATCGGCGTCGATGCGACCCGTTACTTCATGCTGCAGAGTTCGCCGGATCGGACGCTTGACCTCAACGTCGACCTGGCCCGTTCGCAGTCCGCGGAGAACCCGGTCTACTACATCCAGTACGCCCACGCGCGGATCTGTTCGGTGCTGACCAAGCTCGGCTCGGAGCGTGTCACCGCGGCGGTGGCAAGTGGTGCCGACTGGAGCGCCCCTGAGGGTGAAGGCCTGCACCCGTCTGAACGCGAGCTGATCAAGAAGCTCGCTGCCCTGCCGGATGAGATCGCCGAGGCCGCCGAGAAGCGTGCGCCGCACCGGATCGCCGGCTACGCCCACGAACTCGCCCAGCAGTTCACCGCCTTCTATCGCGACTGCAAGGTTGTCGGTGCGAGCCCCGAGTCCAGCGAGTCGTTCCGGATCGCCGTCTGCGTGGCGTCGAAGACGACGCTGGCGTTGGTGCTTGATCTGCTCGGGGTCAGCGCACCCGAGTCGATGTAGCGCGCTAGCGGAAGCTCTCGAGTTCCGCGTTCAGGCGGGCTGTGTCGTCAGCTGTTAGTCCGGCGCTTGCTGGCGCCGGACTCGTGGACGCTGCGCGACCCCGTGCACGCCACTTCGGCAATGTCACGAGCAGCACCACGATCCCGCCGGCCAGCAATACCGGCGGCAGCACGTAGAGCAGCAGGTTGAAGCCGCTGGCGGGAGGCTCGGCCAGCACTGCCGTGCCGTAGTAGCTGACCATCGTCGCCTTGATCTGGGCAAGGCTCTCCCCCCTGCTGATCAACCCGGCGAGGTAGTTCTTCTCGGCGATCGCCTGTGGTGAGGAGACCATCGGCAGCGGCTCATGGCAGGAGGTGCAGATGAACTGCCCTTCTACGGTGAGAAAGTTCAGGCGCTGCGCGGCGAGCGCCGCCGGCGCGCCCAGCATCAGCACGCAGAGGGCCGCGATTAGTCCGAAGCGCTTCACGATGCCGACTTCAGATCGCTGGCGACCAAGTTGACCCAGGCGCCCGTGATCTCGCCGCGGTTGAGCGCGATCACCCGCCCGGCGGGGCTGACCAGAAACGACTCGGGAACGCCGTTGACGCCGTAGGCCGACGCCAGCGTCTGATTCGGATCGCCAAGCAGCGGATAGCTCACGTGGTACTCGTGTGCGTAACTGATGTCGGCGGGATCGTTGTCCTGGTAGTTGACGCCGATCACCGTTCCCCCATCTGCGCGGAGCATGCGCTCAGCATGATTGATCAACGGCGCCTCGACCTGGCACGCGGTGCACCACGAGGCAAAGAAGTTGACGAGCACGAAGCGCCCGCGGTAGTCCGCGAGATCGAGGCGCCCCCCCTGCACCGTCAGCAGCGAGGTCGTCGCGTCGGGGGCTTTCGCCGGTCGCCCCTGGGCGATCGCGCTGTCAAGCGAGGTGCTGTAGCCGGAGTCGGAAATCCCAACCGCGAGCAGCACCAAGAACGCGACGACGACGGTGGAGAAAACGGCCGGCCAGACGAACCTTCGCATCGCGGCGAAGCGTAGCTATCACCCCATCTCGGCGGGTTCATGCGAGTTCTGTTAGAGATACCGCGATGCCGACGACCGAAGAAGTGATCAAGGAGTTCTACGCAGCCTTCAACCGGCGTGACGGGGCGGCGATGGCTGCGCGCTACGCTGCGGATGTTCACTTCAGCGACCCGGTTTTCACTGATCTTCACGGCGGGCAGGCTGGTGCGATGTGGCGGATGCTGACTTCGCAGTCCAAGGACCTGTCCGTTGAACTACTTGACGTTCACGAGCACGGCGACCACGCGCACGCGGCCTGGCGTGCTACCTACACGTTCAGCCGAACCGGGCGGCCGGTCGTCAACGAGGTCCTCGCGACCTTCCACCTGAGCGATGGTCTGATCGTCGAGCACATCGACGACTTCAGCTTCTATCGCTGGTCCCGTCAGGCACTTGGCGTCAGTGGCCTACTGCTCGGTTGGACACCGCTACTGAAGCGCAAGGTCCGCCAGGAGGCCGCGGCCGGACTCGCGAAGTTCCTCGCTGAAGCGTGATCTAGAATCGCCGCTCAGCGCGGTGGTAGCTCAGTTGGTAGAGCGCAAGCTTCCCAAGCTTGAGGTCGCGGGTTCGAAGCCCGTCCGCCGCTTCAACGGGATCCCTGCGATCCAGCCGC
>Ga0302314_10012411_pt1 | contig 14750 bp, 16 predicted proteins | sample III_Palsa_N2_3_FD_200533 | JGI IMG/M metagenome (GOLD analysis project Ga0302314, IMG submission 200533) | Peat permafrost microbial communities from Stordalen Mire near Abisko, Sweden - III_Palsa_N2_3 | ecosystem: Environmental > Terrestrial > Soil > Palsa > Peat permafrost | place: Sweden... | reverse complement strand
GGAGTCGATCCCCGTATCCTCCACGAAGCCATCGCCAGCCTGAATCTCAACGCGACCCTCAAAATCGAAAAGGTCGATCGCAGCGGAATCTCCGCCACAAAGATTCACGTCTTCGAAGGCGAAGAGTCAGCCGAAAAAAATCACGCCTCTCACGATCATCACTACGAAGACGCATCACCCGACCACAACCATCAGCAAAGCCACACCCACCAGCACCACCCCAAAACCCAGCACCAGCACAAGATCGGCCACGCCCACACTCACGAGCACGATCATCCCCACGAGCACATCCACGGCCGCTCCCTCACCACGATCCGCGCATTAATCAACTCCGCCAACCTGGCCGCTCCGGTCAAACAAACCGCCATCCACGCCTTCGAACTCCTCGGCGCCAGCGAAGCCAAAATCCACAACGTCGACATCGAAAAAATTCACTTCCACGAGGTCGGCGCCGTCGACGCCATCGTCGATATCGTAGCCTGCAGCGCCGGCATCCACGCGCTCGCCATCGACCGCTGGCACTGCTCCCCCCTCAACGTCGGCGGCGGCATGGTCGACTGCGCCCACGGCCGCTTCCCTGTCCCTGCGCCCGCCACAGCCGACCTTCTGCGCGGCCTCCCCACCTACTCCGCGCACATCGAAAAAGAGCTCGTCACCCCCACCGGCGCAGCCCTCATCCGCGCCCTCGCCCCCACCTTCGGCCAGCAGCCCGCCATGCGCGTCGAGCACATCGGCTACGGCGCCGGAAGCCGCAATCCAAAAGACTTCCCCAACGTCCTTCGCCTCAGCATCGGCGAATCCTCCGACTCCGCAACCCTCTCCGCGCCGCCCGCCACACACTCCGCGCAGAACGACCACCACCATCACCACGATGCGCAGACCGTAACCGTGCTCGAAACCGCACTCGACGATCTCTCCCCGCAGATCCTCGCCTACGTCTCAGAGAAGGCGCTGGCAGAGGGCGCGCTCGATGTGATGCTGACTCCCGTTCTCATGAAAAAGGGGCGTCCTGGCACGCTTCTGACCGTCCTTTGCAATCCCTCCGAAAGCCATGCGCTCGAGCAGCTCATCCTGCGCGAGACCAGCACCCTCGGCCTCCGCATCCGCCACGACAGCCGCTCCTGCCTCGAACGCAGCCACATCAGCGTGGACACGCCCTACGGCGCAATCCGCATCAAAATCGGCACCGACAACGGAGAAGAGCGCAACGCCGCGCCCGAATTTGAAGACTGCCGCGCCGCAGCAACAAAACACAGCGTTCCTCTCAAACTGGTGCAACAGGCCGCCATCGCTGCGTATCTTCGCTGACGGCAAACAGCATCCAAAAACATCAGGAGCGAAAGCCAGGAGCAAAACATGAAGCGAAGAGAATTTCTCAAAAGCGCAACCGTCGTCGGCGTCGGCGCAGCGATCCCAGCCAACGCGCAGAGCCGCAGTACCTCCAACGCATCGGTCAAACGGCCCGAGTCGCCCGGCATGATCTACCGCGAGCTCGGCACCACCGGGGAGCGTGTCTCGGCCATCGGCATGGGCGGCTACCACCTCGGCAAACAGAAAGACGCCGACGAGAGCATCCGCCTCATGCACGCAGGCATCGACCGCGGCATCACCTTCCTCGACAACTGCTGGGACTATAACGACGGCATCTCCGAAGTTCGCATGGGACAGGCTCTCCGCAACGGGTACCGCCAGAAGGTCTTCCTTATGACCAAAATGGACGGCCGCACCGCCGACGAATACAACAAACAGCTCGAGCAGTCCCTCGGCCGTCTCCAGACCGATGTCATCGATCTCGTTCAGTTTCACGAGATCATTCGCATGGAAGACCCCGACCGCATCTTCGCCCCCGGCGGAGCCATCGAAGCCGCCGTGGCCGCGCGTCAGGCCGGAAAGATCCGCTACATCGGCTTCACCGGACACAAAGATCCCGCCGTCCACCTCCGTATGCTCGAAACCGCGCAGAAACACAACTTTCACTTCGACACCGTCCAGATGCCCATCAACGTCATGGACGCGCACTTCCGCTCCTTCACCCGCGAAGTCATGCCCGTCGCCCTCAAACAAGGCATCGGCGTCCTCGCGATGAAGACCTTCGGCGATCACTTCATCCTCGCCAGCAACACCGTCCAGCCCATCGAAGCCCTGCACTACGGCCTCACCCAGCCTGTCTCCGTCGTCATTACCGGAATCGACAGCATGCAGATCCTCGATCAGGCGATGGAAGCCGCGCGCACCTTTAAACCCCTCGACGAAGCGCAGGTCAAAGCGTTGCTCGACCGCACCGCCACCGCCGCCAGCGAAGGCAAATTCGAACTTTTCAAGACAACCTCCCACTTCGACGGCACCGCCCAGAATCCAAAGTGGCTGGGATAACGATCGATACAGCACAGCCCTCCTCATGACGAAAAACTCGCTCCTCGAACTCCTCGCTGCCGTCCAGACCGGAACGATCACACCCGCCGCCGCCTCCCAGCGTCTCGCCGACCTCCCCTACGAAGACATCGGCCACGCCCGCATCGACCACCACCGCGCCCTCCGCACCGGTCTGCCTGAGGTCATCTACGCCCAGGGAAAATCCCCCGAGCAAACCGCTGAGATCTTCGCCCGCATGGCCGCCGCCGGCACCGACGTCCTCGCTACCCGCGCCGACGCCGCAACCGCCGCCGCCGTCCTCGCCTCCACTCCCGCAGCCGTCTACTCCCCAGCGGCCCGCACCCTCACCCTCCGGCAATCCCCCGCAGCCGAGCCCAGGGGCAACATCGCCATCCTCAGCGCCGGCACCAGCGACCAGCCCACCGCCGAAGAGGCCGCCGTCACCGCCGAACTCTTCGGCACAACGGTCACCCGCCTCTACGACGTCGGTGTGGCCGGCCTCCATCGCCTTCTGGCGCAACGCGAAGCCCTCGCCCTGGCCGATGTCATCATCGTCTGCGCCGGTATGGAGGGCGCCCTCCCCAGCGTCGTCGGTGGTCTTGTCGGCGTTCCCGTCATCGCCGTCCCCACCTCGGTCGGCTACGGAGCCAGCTTCCAGGGGGCCGCTGCCCTTTTGGGAATGCTTAACTCCTGTTCCCCCAATGTCACCGTCGTCAATATAGACAATGGCTTCGGTGCGGCATACACTGCCGTATTAATCGCACGTGCCTCTTCCCGCAGTCGCTGAAAAATGAGGCACAGACAGCGTTTTAGCTGCTCGTGCGTGATGAAAGGCGGTCCGAGATGCTTCCTCATGACGACAAACCCTGGGCAAAGACCCTCGCACGTACCGTCATCGGCGTGACACTCGTTGTCCTCGCCATACTGACGTACCTCCTGCATATCCACGGTTCTTTACACATTCCCGAGATGGTCGGCATCTTCCTCCTGTTCCTGACGATCGTCCCGCCCAACCTCGCAGTCATCTACCCCTGGATACTTCCAGAGAAACACTTACCTCCGACCGGTCACCCCTCCAAATCAACGGCCCGCTGAATCCTGCAGACATTCCAGGGGACACGAGGCCAACCCCCGTGTCCCCTGGAGTGTTTTGCAATCCCAGCTAAATGCCACCGCCGCAGTGTTTCGCAATCCCAACTGACCCAACCGCCGTAGTGTTTTTGCCACCCAGCCGAACCCACCGCTGTTGTGTTTTGCCACCCCAGCTAAACCCAACCGCTTTTGTCTTTGCTCTTAAGTTTTTGCTGTCATCCTGAGCGTTGCGAAGGACCCCGACGAAGCCCGTCCCACCCCCACCGTTCATCCCTTTCAAACCCCCATCTCAACGCCTTTGCCTGTCCTTTCGCCCCACCCCAGGCTCCGGTCGTCGTCTTTTTTCCTGTCAAGCCCCCAAATCGCAAAACCCCGCGCCAAACCTGAACAATCAGGTGGCACAGCAGTTCCACCCCAACCGCTATAATTAATACAGAGACCAAAGAAAAAAGCCCCGTCAACCGACCGGGGCTTTTCCACTTTAAGGGGAGCTAACACATTGAGAAAGAATACTTTACCAATAAACCATCTAAAATGAACACTTTACGCAATAAAGTGCGAGCTTAAATCATTTCGAATGAACACTTTAGCAAAATAACCCCACAGGGGGGGACCATACTTTACCAGCCCATCGACCACACGGAGACCAACCCGAACACGAATTCGGATCGTTCCTTACTGATTGACGCCGCTGGCCAAAAACCCGCCGTCCACGACCAGAATCTCTCCGGTCACAAAGGCCGAAGCATCGCTGGCCAGAAAGATCGCCGATCCGACGAGCTCTTCGGTCTTGCCGAACCGTCCCATCGGAGTCCGCATCCGCAGCTCCTTGCCGCGTTCGCTCTCGTCCAGCAGCTTCTGGTTCAGCGCCGTCCGGAAGACTCCCGGCGCAATCGCATTCACCGTCACGCCCTGCGAGCTCCACTCCACCGCCAAAGACTTCGTCAGCGCGCCCACGGCAGCCTTGCTCGCCGCATAAGCCGTCACTTCCTTCAGGCTGACGAACGTATTCAGCGAAGCAATATTGATAATCCGTCCATAACCGCGCTCCAGCATATGCTTGCCGAAGATCTGGCAGGCCCGCAGCGTTCCGGTCACGTTCGTGTTCATAATGTCGTTCCAGGTCTCCTCCGAGACCGTCAGCGTCGGCTCCCGCTTGATCTTGCCCGCGCAGTTGATCAGAATATCGACCTTGCCGAACTCCTTCACCGTTCCATCCAGCAGCGCCTGCAGCGTCGCGCGATCGCCCACATCCGAGGTCAGGCGCAACGATCTGCGTCCCTTCGCCTCAATCGCCTTCGCGGCCTCTTCCACCTGCTCCGCCCGCCGCGAGCTGGCCACCACATCGGCGCCCGCCTCCGCCAGCCCGATCGCCATCGCCAGCCCAATGCCGGACGTTCCACCCACCACCACAGCAGATTTGCCGCTCAGATCAAACAACGGATGCCCCATTGAAAAAGTCCTCTCTTACTCCAAAGTCTTCTTTGCACTCAGTTCCTGAACCGGGGAAATATGCGCCAGAATCTGGCTCACAATCTCCTCCGGACTACGATCGTTCACAATACGCAGAGCATCGCTCGGCATCTCCAGCGTGGCCAGCTGGCTGTCCAGAAGCTTCGGATTCATATACTCATGCTTCCGCTCCGCCAGACGTTCCGTGAGCAGCTCCTTTGATCCATCCAGCACCACAAAGGTTACCGCATCCTTCGGCAGACCGGCTCCCAGGGTCGTGCGATAGCTGGCCTTCAGCGCGGAGCAGGCCAGCACACCGGACCTCCCCGCGCTGAACCAGCCCTGCAGCAGCCGGTTCAACTCCTCCAGCCACGGCTGCCGGTCCTCGTCGTTCAGCGGATGCCCCGCCGCCATCTTCTGCTTATTGGCCAGCGGGTGATAGTCGTCGGCATCGGCAAACTCGGCCCCGGTACGCCCCGCCAGCAGCGTCCCGATCGTCGTCTTACCCGACCCGGTGACCCCCATCAAAACAACAATCATTCCGCCTCGCATTACCAACCGGATTCATACCGCTGCCATCATAGCCGACGCTTAGAGCCCAAGAAAAACAGGCTTAATGTGCCGCTCGAAGAGGTTCGTCGTCACATTGCGTGCCACAACCTCTTCATTCGCCTCCAGCGCGGTCAGATAGCGACTGCCCATCTTCGCCGCAACCTTGAAGCCAACGTGCAGCAACTGCCGGAAGCTTTGGTTATACGCCTTGTTGCTCTGATCGTGCCGCAGCGCCGAGGTGAACTGCTCGCTCGTCCAGCCGTTGACCACCTCCGGCTTCGGCAGCTTCGCCGGATCGATGTCGATCACCGTCGCATACGGCGCACACAGCTCCTCGCTATGCGCATAGGCTTCGGCGTAGACCTCTTTGGCGATCTCAAGCCCCGAGCCACCCGCCTCCGCCAGCCCAATCAATTCCTCCAGCCACGTCGTGCCGGCCGTCTTCAGATGCACACCGGCGTCGAACTTCTTCACCGCATCGTGAATGGCCTTGTAGATAGAAAATTTATCCGAACCGGAGTGTACGCTCAGCTTCAGGTTGTCAGGCAGACCATAGGTCCTGATCGCAAACGCAATGGCCGCGAGGTCCTCGTTGAACTCCTTGGTGAACTGCGCCACATCGCCGACGTAGTCCACGCCCTTGTTGAAGCGGCCGGTAAACTTCGGCGCAATCGTCTGGATCGGAATCTTCTCATCCGCAATCGCCGCCAGGATAATCAGCAGCTCCACCGGCGTCTGCGGCGAATCGGTCTCGTCCATCGAGACCTCAGGCACAAAGCGTCCAGCGCCCTTGTTCTCCACCAGGAAGCGATAGATACGTCCCGCATCCTGCACCGCCGCCAGGAACTTATTCGCCACGCCGGTCACAAATGCGGCGTCCGTCTTGAACGGCTCGTCGATGTGCGGAATCGTCACCGTGCCGACCAGCTCCGGATGCCGGGCCACAAACGCCGCCACGTCCTTCTCATCGGCAGGCTTTCCGATCATCTCCGCGACATCCAGCGTAAAGAAGTCGCAGGGATCGAGAAACCGTTCCACTGTCTTCAGATTGATATGATCGGCATCCAGAAAGTAGGGCTTCGTCCATCCCAGCTCTTTCACCGCAGCGTCTGCCGCAATCCGAGTCTGGCTCGGCTCCGACCCAATAATCATGTGCTCACGGTTTGACTTGTTCCAGACCGGAACCACTTCAACGCCTGCATTCGCAGCCAACACGCACGCAGCCAGCTGTGCCTTCGCCTGATGCGCAAACCTGTCACCCACGCCTACGGAAAACTTCGGAAGCTTCAATTCCTCACTCATCGCACACCCTTCTGAATCTGTACATTAATTGGTCTAACCAATTCGCAGCCGTTTCAGGATACCGGCTAAACGGCATTGTGGGCAAATCGGTTAGTCTTTGAATCGTCCTTCGTATGCCCAAAGCCCCAGGCCAGGGTTGGAGATATAGAAGATCTCCTCGCCGTCCACGACGTTCCAGCCGTCTTCGAGTTTCTCGGGGTTGTATTTCTCTGTCATCTTCGCAAGGTCGCCGTATTCAAAGTGGACGCTCTCGATCTCTTCCTGAGTCAGGTGGCCGGGGCAGTAACGAATCGTAAAGCGGCCTTCGCTTGAACCGTGGATCAGATGAGCTGCGGCGCTCAGATTTCCAGCGAGAGCGGCATCTTCCTTCACCAGTTCCAGTGTGCGAGGAGTTCCACAGTACCCATATTTTCGGATGAGTTTATCGATGGCGGCATCTTCGCCAAACTCATGCACTCCTGGAGCGAGCACGATGAGTTCAGCGTTGTCGGCCAGCGCCATCCGTGTGCGGTAGACGCTCTTGTTGCCGAGCCAGGTGCTTCTGAACTCGTGCGGATCGAGAAATACGACTGCCTTTTTGATTTCACGATCCATCATTTTGAAGTTCACCTTGAGACTCAGAGCAGCCGCAAGCTCAAAGCACTCCGCATCATCGCCTATATAAAGTCCGCGGATGACGAGCTTACCGGCGTCGTTCTTGCCCACGACCGTCTGCACATAAACAATCTGCGGCAGCTCTTTGCCAAAGTGGTCGCTCGCATAGTTCAGGACCTTACGCACGGGAGTGTCTGCGCGGCCCATCATCCGCTCCATTCCGTACACCGCGCCGAGGAAGTGGCTGCGGTGAATTCCGATCGAGCCTCCGGTGCCGATGAAGATGTTCTTGTTGTAGTTCGCCATGCCGACGACTTCGTGCGGAACCACCTGGCCGATGGACAGAATCAGATCGTGGCCGCCGTCGCGCAGCAGCTTGTTTACCTGCGCGGGCCAGGTGTAGTCGAGCTTGCCTTCGCTGACTTTGTACAGGAAGTCGCCGGGGACTTCGCCCAGGGTCACGACATCGTTCCGCCAGTCGTGGACGCGGAAAAGTTCGCGTGGAGTAGTGCCGAACATGGTCGCTATCTCGTTGTCTGTCATTGCTTTGTGGGTGCCGAGCGCGGGGAGGACGTCGGCCAGGGCGTCGCCGTAGTAGCGCCAGGCCATCTCGGTCAGTGCGCCGCTTTGGGAGTGCATTCGGGTGAAATCTGGTGGAAGTGCGAGCACTTTACGCCGGGGACCGAGTTGATCCAGCGCGTGGGACAGGTTCGTTTGGACTTCACTCAGCGACATCTCTGTTGTCGCGCTTCCGGCAGCAAAAAAAAGGCTCATAATCTTTGATCTTACTACCGGGAGGGAGGCCTGGAGGGTGCTGTCGGGGTTTCGCTGGCTGGTGTTTTGTACAGAAAAAATTTCGCGGGATTATTGGGTCGATTTTGCTGTTTTATGGGGCTTTTTTGAAGGGGGTTTTGGAAAATGTGCGTGTTTTTTGTGGTGTTTTGATGGTGAAATCGTGGTGAAATGCGACATTATCGTGGACGATACGTGCTCTTAAAAACGGCGTCGAAAAATACGCCACCTTTTTTGAAATATTTTTGGCCGGACCAACAGGGGTCATAACGCCAAACGTCGAGAATCATGCGCGAGGCTTTCTCTTGACAAACCATAACCAAATGGTTATGGTTTCGGGTGTGAAACCGGCCAGTGCCAATCCCGTGTTCCGTGCTCTTGCCGACCCGACGCGCCGGGCCATCTTCGAGGAGCTGACCCGGCAGGGCGAACAGACCGTCCACGCATTGACTCACTATGCGGGCGTGTCCCAGCCTGCTGTCTCCAAACACCTGACGGTGCTGAAGAGGGCAAAGCTGGTACGGCATCGCCGCGAGGGACGCGAAACGCACTATCGCGTGCAGCCCGATGCGCTGGCGCCGATGGTGAACTGGCTCAATCTCTACGGGGCCTTCTGGCGCGACCGGTTTGACAGGCTTGAAGCAGTTTTGGAAAGGATGGGGTCATGAGTCATCCAGCAGAGGGGAGCAATCCCGCAGAGAGTAGAACTCGTACCCTTGTGATCGAGAGGGTATTCCCATACCCGCCAGAGAAGCTGTGGCGAGCGCTCACCGAGAGCACGCTCCTCGCGCAATGGCTGATGAACAATGACTTCGAACCGGTGGTCGGACAGAAGTTCCAGTTCCGGGCCGAGCCTGTGCCGAACTGGAATGGTGTTGTCGACTGCGAGGTACTGATCGTCGATCCTCTGAAACAGCTCTCGTATAGCTGGGGTTCGCTGGGGCTCGGCTCGGTTGTGCTCTGGACGCTGACTCCAGCGGAGGGCGGAACCCATGTTCGCATGGAGCAGTCCGGCTTCCGTCCCGATCAGCAGGCAGCTTATCAGGGTGCAAATTACGGCTGGCAGAGATTCCTTGGCACCCTGGAGCAGGTGCTCGGCGGGTTGGACTGACCATGAAGACAAACAACATTGGTTATTGGACAACGACCATCCTCATCGCGTTTTTTATGGGAAGCGGCGGTATCGCGCAGATGGCGCAATATCATGGCAACCCCCATGGCGTCGTGCCCGTCCTTGGCTACCCAATGTACTTCTTTGCCATCCTGGGATTCTGGAAGGTGCTTGGAGCCATTGCCATACTTGCGCCGCGTTATCCACGGCTCAAGGAATGGGCCTATGCCGGCATCTTCTTTGATCTGACAGGCGCGGCAGCATCCTGTGCTGCGGTCGGCGGCTACGGCGCTTACGGCTTTCACGTCCTCGCCCCGCTCATCCTTACTGGTCTTACTGTGGCATCGTGGGCGCTGCGACCCCAGAGCCGTACCATCGGCGTCCTATTTCCTGCGACAAACGGCAGCCCGGAATAAACTTTCGCCGCAAACATGCGGATATCGCTGATCGGTCCTGAGGCATGCGTTACTAACCGCGTTGGGTTGGGACACAACTCATTCAGCATCGTTCCCATCTACACCAGAGACAGCACGTTGGGAGGAGACCTCATGCGAAATCCGTTCTTCTCCAAACGTCTTCTGGTGCCTGGCACATGAATATTCTTTTTGTGAAACGTCTTCGAATTTGTTCCCTCCTCCTCGTGCTGGCCTGGGCATTGCAGCCGACCGCACAGTCGGAACCGGTCCCCGTGCGCTCTGTGCAGGGCACGATTCACGGTTTCCTTGAACTGCGCTCTGAGGATGGACAAGTGGTCGCTTCAGGAGACAGCTTCCAGGTCGTGCGAGGCAGCCGCGTCACATCGCGAACGGTCTTTCATTTCAAAGACGGCTCGATTGACGATGAGACGACAGTCTTCTCGCAGCGCCGCGCCTTCCAGCTGATCAGCGACCACCACATCCAGAAAGGACCTTCCTTTCCTCATCCGACGGATGTGCTGATTGACGCTCCTACCGGACAGGTCACGGTGCATTCCACGGGAAAAGATGGGAAGGAAGAGGTGAAGACCGATCATCTCAATCTGCCGCCGGATCTGGCGAATGGATTGGTGCCCATCGTGCTCGAAAACCTGCCTCCGAACCCTCCGGCGACAACCGTCTCGATGGTGGTAATTACACCGAAGCCGAGGCTGGTGAAACTCGTCATCTCCAGCGTGGGCGACGACAAATGCGTGGTCGCCGGCTCTCCACGGAAGGCGATTCACTATAACATCAAGATCGACCTTGGTGGAGTCGCGGGCGTGGTGGCCCCGATCATCGGCAAGGCGCCTCCTGACATTCAGGTATGGACTATCGGCGGCGACGCTACGACCTTCGCCAGAGAACAAGGTCCTCTCTACCCGGAGGGCCCCATGATGACGATCCAGCTGGCCAGCCCTACCTGGCCGGACACATCCAAATCCGACCATTAGCGCTCGGTTATCGCTTCGAGAATCCGTATCGGGTAACGCTCTTCTCGTGAGTGATTTTCGAATGGTTGTTGCAGGCTACGCTGAACGCATCGAGATCAGGTGCGAGAGCTGGAGCGTTACATGAAAAAACCGTCGCGATGGAATCTGCCTCTGCATTGATTGACGAGAAGATTAAGGAACCTGGGGACTGGCGTGGGAAAATGCTCGCGAAGGTGCGTGAGATCATTCACGCGGCAGACCCGGAGATCGTCGAAGAGTGGAAGTGGTGGGGGACGCCGGTGTTCTCCCACGGCGGTATCGTTTGCACGGGAGAGACGTACAAGAGCGTCGTCAAGATGACCTTTGCCAAAGGAGCTGCGTTGAAGGACCCTTCCGGTCTGTTCAATTCAAGCCTCAACGGGAATGTCAGGCGAGCCATCGACATCCACGAAGGCGAGAAGGTCGATGAGGCGGCGTTGAAGGAGCTTATCCACGCTGCGTTGTGCCGCCCGGCTGCGCTGTTTTTCTGCCTCGTATGCGCCACGCCGGTATCGGATGGGCTTAGATGGAGTAGGGCTTTCCGTTGATGACGACGTCTTCAAACCTGAGGTCGGTGACGCCGGAGGTGTTGAGTTTGTCGTTCTTGATGGTCACGTCGAAATCTTTCAGGAGGATGTTGCTGATGTCGGTCTGGCCGGGGTTGGGCTTAATGGTGCCGAAGGAGTTGTACGTGCCCTTGATGCCGATGAACTTCAGGTTCCTGACGATGGATTTGGGCGGCTCCATGCCCTGTAGATCGAAATACTGCGACCACGGCGACATGTTGATGATGCCGCTGGAGGGGCCTTCGGAGGTGATGTTGCGGAAGGTGATGTCCTCGTAATGCTGGGGGGTATCGGGGCGCAGCTTGAGGGTTGCGATGCGGACGCCGCCAGTGATCGTACAGTCTTCTGCAATGACGTCGCGGACGATGGTAGCCTCGCTGCCGCAGGTGAGAACGCCGCCGCCGCGCTTGAAGGTGCAGTTGCGGACGCGGATGTGCTCGACGACCGGGCTGTCCTTGTCCTCAAGGGCGTGCGGCCCCTTGGAGCCTTTGCAGGCGATACAGTCATCCGTGACGGAGAAGACGCAGCCATCGATTGTGACGTTGCGGGAGCTGTCGATGTCGATGCCGTCGGTGCTGGGAGCCTGCTTGTAGTCGTCGGGCACCTGGAAGTGGACCTTATGTACCAGGACTCCGTCATTTTTGTAGAGATGGCAGTTCCAGAACTGCGAATCCTTGAAGGTGATGCCCTCGATTTTGACGTCCTTCGAGCCTTCGATGAGCGCGAGCCGGGCGCGGGGCATGCCGGTATTCGCGAAGCTTTTGTTTTCGGCTCGATTCTTCCAGAAGAGCTCCCAGATGGGCATCCCGGCGCCGTCGAGGATGCCGTCGCCGGTGAGCTGGAATCCGTCGCAGTTCTTCGCATTGATGAAGGCGGGAGTGAAGTTCTCCATGAAGTGGCCTTCGATGCGGGTGCGTTGTGCGGGGAAGTTCGAGAGGTCGGTGGAACACTTCAGGACAGCGCCTTCGGTGAGGCGCAGGTTGACCTTCGGTCTGAAGAAGAGAGCGCCTGAGACGAAGACACCTTTGGGGACGACAACAGTGCCTCCGCCCCTGGCGGCAAGCTGATCGATGGCGGTCTGGATGGCTTTGGTGTTGACGGTAGAGTCGTCGGCGACCGCGCCAGAGCTGGTGATGAGGAGCTCACGCGCAGGCGCGGCGTAAGCTTTTGCGGCGAGCGACCAGAGAGGGGCCGAGGCGATAAGGGCGTTGAAGCGGCGGCGGGTGTAGCGCTCGATCGACATCAGTAGATCCTTTAGGACAGGGGCAGGCCCGAGTCATTTCAAGTATGGCTTTGATGATCCGCTGTCGAGAGGTTTGTTGTCCAATACGAATACAAATTGGGCCGGTTTGTCTGATTGCCTGGATAGACCCTGTGCCGCTTGTCGCGTGACCTCGTGAGGATCTTCGAATGGTTGTTGCAGGTTGCGCTGAGCGCGGCTAAATTAGGTGCGAGAGTTGGAGCGTTATATGAAAAAAGCTGTCGCGGTGGAATCTGCTTCTGCATTGATTGACGAGAAGGTCAAGGAACTTGGCGACTGGCGCGGGAAGATGCTCGAGAAGGTGCGCGAGATCATTCACGCGGCAGACCCGGAGATCGTCGAAGAGTGGAAGTGGAGGGGGACTCCGGTGTTCTCGCATGGCGGCATCGTCTGCACGGGGGAGACGTACAAGAGCGTCGTCAAGATGACCTTTGCCAAAGGAGCGGCGTTGAAGGACCCTGCGGGGCTGTTCAATTCCAGTCTCGACGGGAATGTCAGGCGCGCCATCGACATCCACGAAGGCGAGAAGATCAATGAGGCGGCGTTGAAGGAGCTTATCCGCGCTGCGGTGGCACTCAATCTCGCGGGCAAGGCCAAAGCCAGGAGCAAGCCCAAACCGAAGCCCGGCGAGTAAGCAAAAACTGACAACTTAACACGGATTGGCACGGATGAGACGGATTTATGAATAGGCAAAAGCAACGACGAAATACAGGGTTCTTCCCCATTCGGCTGCGCTCAGGGTCAGGATGACGACGCAGAACAAATGACGACGGAAAAAACAACTGCGTAAAACTATCTCAGGATAGTTTTACGCAGGTTCTTAGAGTTTGTAGGCTTTGCGGACCAGGTTGACGGTGAGGTCCTTCGCTACTTCGAAGGCTTCGGCTTCGTCGAGGCGATGCTCCGCTACGAGGCGACCGAGGAAGGCGCAGTCGACGCGGCGGGCGACGTCGTGGCGGGCGGGGATCGAGAGGAAGGCGCGCGTGTCGTCGTTGAAGCCGACCGTGTTGTAGAAGCCGGCGGTCTCGGTCGCGGTTTCGCGGAAGCGCATCATGCCCTCGGGCGAGTCGTGGAACCACCAGGGTGGGCCGAGCTTCAGCGCAGGATAGTGGCCGGCGAGAGGAGCCAGCTCGCGGGAGAACGTGGTCTCGTCGAGGGTGAAGAGGATGAAGGTCAGGCGAGGGTCGTTGCCGTATTTGCTGAGCAGCGGACGCAGGGCGCGGACGTACTCGGTGGGCGAAGGCATGTCTGCACCCTTGTCGCGTCCGAACTTCTCGTAGACCTGGCGGTTGTGATTGCGGACCGAGCCGGGATGAAGCTGCATGGTGAGGCCGTCCTCGACGGACATGCCGGCCATCTCGGTGAGCATCTGGGCCTGGAAGATCTCCTGCTCCTGCGGGACGGAGCGGCCGGAGAGGATGCGGCCGTAGAGCGAGGCGGCGGTGTCGGGGTCGAGGTCGGCGGTCTGCGCGGTGAGATGGCCGTGGTCGGTGGCGGTGGCGCCCATCGACTTGAAGAAGGCGCGGCGGTTGCGCAGAGCGTTGAGATAGCCCTTCCAGGTGCCGACGTCCTCGCCGGTGATCTCGCCGAGCTTCTGGATGTTATCGAGGAAGCCGGCGTACTCGGCGTCGATGACGGAGTCGGGGCGGAAGGTTGGCAGTACCCTGCCCTTCCAGCCGGACTCTTTGATCGCTTTGTGGAACTCAAGGGTGTCGAGGGGTGAGTCGGTGGTCGAGAGAACTTCGATGTTGAAGCTTTCGAAGAGGGCGCGGGGACGGAACGCCGGACTTTCGAGCTCCTTCGCGATGATGTCGTAGTACTCGTCTGCATTCTCCGGGCTGAGGCGCTCTTTGAGGCCGAACTGATTGACGAAGGTGTAGTCGAGCCAGAGGCGCGTGGGCGTGCCGCGGAAGAGGTAGTAGTGCTTCGCGAAGATGCGCCAGACCTCGCGAGGGTCGGCGCTTGCCTTGCCGTCGAGCTGCGGGACGCCGAGCGACTCCAGCGAGACGCCCTGCGAATAGAGCATGCGGAAGATGTAATGGTCGGGCTGAATCAGGAGCGCGGCGGGATTGGGGAACGGCTTGTTCTCCGCGAACCAGCTCGGGTCGGTGTGTCCGTGGGGAGAGATGATCGGGAGATTACGCACTGTCTCGTAGAGCTTTACTGCTACCGAGCGGGCTGCGGGGTCGGCAGGAAAGAGTCGATTGTCATTCAGCATTATGTTCCTCA
>Ga0302314_10012409_pt1 | contig 14751 bp, 13 predicted proteins | sample III_Palsa_N2_3_FD_200533 | JGI IMG/M metagenome (GOLD analysis project Ga0302314, IMG submission 200533) | Peat permafrost microbial communities from Stordalen Mire near Abisko, Sweden - III_Palsa_N2_3 | ecosystem: Environmental > Terrestrial > Soil > Palsa > Peat permafrost | place: Sweden... | reverse complement strand
GACTGAGGGGGCGAGTAGTGATCGAGCACCGGCGTAGCGGCGAGGCCCCATCCACCACTTCCCCCGAGCCTGCCGCATGCGGCAGGCGTTCGGCGCGGTGATCGCCAAGCAGTTGGCGATCACATCGACCACGCAAAGCGCGTGGTCGCGCTTCTCACCCCCCTTCCCCATCGGGGAAGGAATTAGAGCGGCGCTCTAAGCCCGAACCGGCGCTTCCGGGTACGCCAGCTGCTCGCGCGCGCGCCACTCATCGGTGACGTAGTTGATGATCACCGATTTGCGCACGCCGTGGATCGGGCGGGCGGCGAAGCCATGCCAGGTGTTGTCGGAGGGGACGAACACCAGGGCTGAGTCGGGCTGAAACGCCGAGCGTTTGGCCCAGCTGTCGGCGTTGGCGAAGATGTCGGTGCCCAGCTCGTCCTGGCCGCCGCCGTTGTCCAGATAGTAGAGCATGGTCAGCTTCTTCACCCCCAGATCGGTGTGGGGCGCCAGCCAGAAGCCGTCGGTGTCCTGGGCGTATTCGATGCGCAGATAGCAGCCGTCCAGCTTCGCGCCCGTGGCTGCGCCGATCATGTCGATGGTGTCCTGCGCGTGGAAGGCGTCGGCGATGGTGCGGCAGACGGTGTGTTTGGCGATGTTCTCGGCGTCGAAATACTGGCGGGTGTTGTTGTGCAGCTCGCGCGCGCCGGAAACGCCGTCCAGCGCGGGGACGGGGAAGTCGAGCGCCGAAAGCGCCGCGGCGATCTCGCCGCCGAAAATGTCGGTCAGGGTCCAGTGGCGATAGGGCTCGTCGGTGCGCGCCGCACGGCGGAAGCTGTCGGCCAACGCCGCCTTGACCCCATCGACGTCCGCGATGGAGTCGGGAGCCTTGGCCGCGGCTTGGGTGGAGATCATCGACACTGAGCAGATTCCTAATCGGTATGGGCGACTTAGGCGCGCCCCCGCGTCGTCGCGCGGGGACTTACTGACACAAATCTGGCGAAAAGGCGACCGCGCGGGCCGAGCCTCCTCGTCGCGGGGCGCTCAGCGGCTGGGCTGGGGATAGGGTTTCAGCAGATCTTGGCCGAGCATGACGTCGACCTCGGCCTCGTTCCGGCCGCCCCGACCGACCTCAATCGGCGCCTGCGGCGTCAGGGTCTGGAAATAGGTCTGCAGTTCCGCCCGGTGAGCGGCCATGGTTTTTGGCGGGGCGATGATGAGCGCGTCGTGGCCGACCAGGGACTGGGACTGGACGCGATAGGCGAACTCGCGCGGGTCGCCTGAGAAGACCAGCACCGGCGCCTCGCCGCCGACGGCGTCGTCGATCTTGCCGGCCTCGTTCCATTTCAACGAGACCACGAAGACGCCTGGCGTTTTCAGCAGGCCGCGCTGGTCGAGCGTGGTGCGCAGGGCGGTCCAGTCGATCGATTCGGCGGTGGGGTCGCCCTTCTTGAACGCCTTGGGGAAGGCTGCGCCGAGCCAGCCGGTCGAGGCTTCGGCCACCGCGCCGGCGCCGACCACGATCAGGATCGCGGCCGAGCAGATCGCCCAACGCCGGGGCCACGCCTTTCCGGCCTGGGTGGCGGCGGCCAGCATCCATCCGATCAGCGGAAAGATGAACAGCCAGCCGGGCATCGACCAGTGCGGCAGGGTGCGTGGACTGACCAGGGGGACCAGGGTGAACAGGGTGATGGCCGGCGCGGCCAACATCAAGCAGAACCAGCGCTTGCGGTCGGCGGCTCCGGCGCGTGCGGCCGAGACGCCAGCCATGGCCAGCGGCACGAACACCCAGGGCAGCAGCAGGGCGAACTGGCCGAGCAGGGCGACAAACGGACCGTCGATATGGACGCCCTTGTTGGGAACCCCACGCCCGCCCTGGAAGGCGAAGGAAGCCCAATGGTGCTGGGCGTTCCAGATCAGCACCGGCGAGAGAATCAGCACCGTCAGGATGGCGGCGGCATAGAGGCCTGGCGTGAGCAGGTCGCGGCGCCGCTCGCGGTCGGTCAGGACGAAGACGCCGAGGCCCACGCAGAACAGGGCGGCCTGGTATTTCGACAGCGCCGCCAGCCCGATCCACAGACCCGCCCATAGCCAGGTGCGGAGCGGATGGGCGGGCGTCTCGGTCTCGCCGAACCAGCCGTCGGCCAGCACATTGGCGGCGGCCAGCAGGAAGAAGATCAGCGGCCCATCGGGCAGCACCCAGTCGCCGGCGGCGACGGCGAAGAAGCCGGTCAGGTTCAGGGCCAGCGCGGCCCAGACGCCGGCGGTCTCGCCGAACAGCCGCCGGGTCAGGCGGAACATCAGCCAGGTTGAGCCGGCGAACAAGGCGATGAAGGGCAGGCGGCTACCGCGTCCGTAGCCCAGCACGGGCGACAGGAAATGCACGATCCAATAGTGGATCGGCGGGTGGTCGAAATAGGACAGGTGAAGGTCGCGGGAGACGGCGACGGTGTAGCTCTCGTCCGTGCCCAGCCCCATGAAGGCGGCCTCGAGCAGGCGCAGCAAGGTGAAGGCGGCGATGATCCAGAGCACCTGGCCGCTCGCCGTGCGGCGATCCGGCAGGAACGCGATCCGTCCGCTGGCTTGCGTCATCTGCGCCCCTCATCAGCCCCGCGCCTGGGCTACGCCGGGCGAAGCGCCGGTTTAGACCATGGCGTCAGATTTTATAAGCGGGCCGGGCGCTTCCGACAGCTGTGAGTGCAAAGAGGAAAGGGAAGGTGTCGGCCAACCGGCGCTCCGCCGATCTAGGGGGGCTGGGGGGGCTGTTCAGGGTCCAGGACCCGCGAACGCGTCGATCAGCCGACGCTGTCTTTGTGAAGGGCGGGTGCGGCTGGCTCGCGTTCGGAATAGGGCCATTTGGTGTCTTTGGCGGATTATTGCACCGCTGCGCGATTGTGCCCGGTCTGCCACAGTGCGTTCGCATTACGATGTTCTCTGACGATGCGCGCTTGCCAAGCGGGGGCCGGGCGGGACAATGGCGATAACGAAAACTTCACGGAGCCGCTCGCGGCTCTGTTGGGGCGAGGGGGTTTCGCGGGGCTTCCGCTCAGGTCGTGCGAGGGTGCGCGAACTGGTCGCCGCGAACATAGATGAAGCCAACTAAGGGCGGTCCTTGCGGCCGCCCTTTTTGCTGTCTGCAACGCCCCATGGCGGTCGCGACGGTAGACGCGGACCTGAGTCGTCGGCCATTAGAGCCGCGCTGGTTTGGGAGAGTGGAATGAAGCGTCTGGCGGTCGCGGCCTTGGTCGCCCTGGGGATGCTCGCCGCCGCCCAGGCCCGCGCCGACCAACGGGCTTGGGTCCAGATGACCCGAACCGGCGCTCAGATCCGTGTCGAAACCGCCGAGACCCGTTGTCCTGCCGTGGCGATCGACGGCCACTCCATAGAGATGCAGCCGCGGGCGCTGCCAGACGCCGCCTTTCCCATGACCGTGTGCCAGCTGGACGTTCCGGCCGGCGCGCGGGAGGCGGTGCTGGGCGGCGAGCGGCTGCCTTTGCTCAAGAGCCCGCCGCAGCGGATTTTGATCTTCGGCGACACCGGATGCCGGCTGAAGGGCCAGTTGGTTCAGGACTGTAACAATCCCAAGGCCTGGCCGTTCGCCCAGATGGTTCGCCACGCCGCCGCGCGAAAGCCGGACTTGGTGATCCATGTCGGCGACTACTATTACCGCGAGACCCCCTGTCCTGACGGGGACAAGGGCTGCGCTGGTTCCCCGTTCGGCGACAAATGGCCGACCTGGCGGGCGGAGTTCTTCGATCCGGCCAGGCCGCTGCTGACCGCCGCGCCCTGGGTGTTCGTGCGGGGCAATCACGAGTCCTGCACCCGCGGCGGCCGGGGGTGGTTCAGACAGCTGGATTCCGGACCCAAGCCGCTGGCTTGCCCCGCGACCAGCGCGCCGTTCGCCGTCGATCTGGGCGGGCTCAACCTCTATGTGCTCGACAGCGCCGACGCCGACGACCGCGGGCCGACGCCGCAAGGGGTGGCCAACTTCGTCGCCCAACTCGACGCGTTCGGCCCCGCGCTGGCGCGCCAGCCGGGTTGGATCGTCACCCATCGCCCGATCTGGGCGGTGACCCCGGTGACCCGGCTGTGGCCGTTCGATCCGATCGAGGCGAAGCTGAACGAGACCGAACAGGCCGCTGTGCACGGGCGCGACCTTTCGGCGGTGCAGATGATCGTTTCCGGCCACGTCCACCACTTCGCCGCCTACGACTTCCTCGGCCGGCGCCCCTCGCAGCTGGTGGCCGGAACTGGCGGCGATGTCGGCGAGGACGGCGATATGGCCGACATCCGCCAGGGCAAGATCAAGATCGATGGCGCGACCGCCCAGCGGCTGACCTTCGACCGGTTCGGCTATCTGCTGCTCGACCGCGCCGGCGCCGACTGGGTCGGCTCGTTCTGGGACCTCAAAGATCGGGTGGTCGCCGCCTGCCGGCTGCATAACCGCCAGCTGAGTTGCGAACCGGCCGCCGCCTCGAGGCTGGGCTGAATGCGCGGTTTTGTTGGAATTTTAAGATCATAACCTCGGCGAACGCCAGGCTGTTCTTGTTTATAGATCAGATCTATCGGTCCATTATTTGACAAATCCGACCGCTAACGGATCATTAGTCTTAACATGATCCAATCTAACCTGTTTTTACGTGCGACAGTTCACCCGGGCGATGGCGTTTCTTAACGCCTCCCTAACCCATCCCTGGAATATTCGTCGGGTGTTCAATCGCGATACTGCTTAAGCTATGCCCAAGCCGGCCCCCGATCGCTCCTCGCCCGCCGCCGCGCGCCGATCCGGCGTTCGTGGTTGGCTGATCGCGTGCGCGGCCAGGTTCGCCCGCGAACGGCGCGCCAGCGTGGCAACCATCTCGGCCCTGGTCTTTCCGATCATTGTCATGATCGCCCTGGGCGGGACCGATGTGGCGATGGCGTTGAACGCCAAGGAAAACCTGCAAAACGCCACCGACGCCGCCTCGCTGGCGGTCGCGGCGGCCACCGTGCAGAACCCCAACACCGCCGAAGCCACGCTGAAGGCCACCGCCCTGGCGGTGCTGACCAGCGATTTTCCCGGCGGCACGACCGCGATCACCGGCTTTCACGTCTGTGCGCCGGTGCAGAACGACTGCACCTCCGGCACAACCACGCTGACGATGAATACGGTCAATATGACCACCACGGCCCAGGCGCCCTGCACCCTGTGCATCGGTGGCGGCAGCACCAAACAGGTGGCGGCTTCCACCACCACGGTGATCGGCTTCGGCTCGACCATCCAGCTGAACGTGGTGATGGACTCCTCCGCCTCGATGATCGTAGGCGCCACCACGACCGACGTCACCACCATCAGCAACTGGGTCAGCGCCAACTGGAACTCGGTCAAGCCCGGCGATCCAGGCCCCTGCTACAACGGAGGCAGCGGCTCCTGCGGCTCGAGCGACAATCCGCCCTGCGCCTTCGCCTGCCATGACGTTGGCGGTTCGACCACGTCGGCCAATATCGCCACCGGCCTGACCAACGCCCATACCGCCGGCGCCACCACCCGCTTCGACGTCATGACCTCGGCCGCGACGCAGCTGGTGAGCCACGTTCAAACCGAGGCGACCAGCAACGTCACCTTCGCCAAGAACACCTACGTCTTCAACATCTACTCGTTCGACACGACCCTGCATCAATATGGCTCGACGAACATGAGCTATACGGCGGCGACCACGGCGGTCGGCACGGTCACGCCGGGCCTGGACACCTATCTGTCGACCATCATGAGCACCCTGATCACTACGGTCGGCTCCAATGGCACAGGCGCGTCGACCACCTCGCCGCTCAAGTTCGTGATCCTAGTCACCGACGGGCTGCAATCGGACCGCAACAACAACTGGAACTGCGCGACCTCCAACGGCTACGACTCGGCCTGGAACTACAGCCCCACCTGCATCGGCGGCTACGACACCGCGATCAGTTCGACCCAGTGCCAGAGCCTGAAGAACAATGGTGTGGTGCTGGCGGTGCTGGAAACGCCCTATGTGCCGCTAACGGGGCAGTCGCCGGACGTGCAGCCCTACGAAAAGACGGTGCGTCACACCATCTATCCGGGCGGCTCCGGCAGCGCGAGCGTGATCAGTTCTGCGCTGCAGTCCTGCGCCTCAACCGGCTACTATTTCCAGGCCACCAACTCGTCCCAGATCGCCACCGGCTTTTTGACCCTGGCCGACAAATTCCTGGAACAGAGCGCCTATATTTCGAAATAGGGCGGGCGGCGTCTACGACAGCTGCAGCGGTTGCGCGACCGCGGGGCCGGCGGACGCTTGCGTGTTCAAGGGCAGCCCCTTCCTCACCTTGAGCAACGGCTTGATCGCGTCGGTGGCGAACAGGGCGATGGCGGCGTTGCGCCAGGCGCTGACCTTGGGCGAGCGGACCGCCTTGATCAGGTAGTAGGCCGCCAGGGTGCCGCTGAGCAGATGGATGCGCGAGGCCGGCGCGAACCAGACCTCGGTGTGGCTCTTGCGGCGGAAAACGTGCGCGCCCCAGGTCCCCAGCTTCAGCAGCACCAGGGCGCCGAACACCTCTGCGGCGATGCGGCCTGGCCGCAGGTTAGCCAGCCGGATGGTTGGCACGTGCAGGTGCGGGAAGTTGATGTGGTGATCGGGGTGGTCCGGATGGTCGAGCGGCAAGGTGCTGGCCGGGCCAGCAATGGGCTGCGGCGCGGCTTCGCCCGGCTCCGGCGGAATGATATCGTCGGTGGCTGGCGCGGCTGACGGCGCGGTGACGACATGGGCGTCGTGGCGACGCTTTTCTTCCACCAGCAGCTGCTCGACCAAAAGGCCGGCGCCGATGCCGACCAGGTTGGGGTGGTTGCGGCAGACCTCGGCTATGGTCTCGACGATGGCGCGGCCGGTGTGGCCGTGGACGGCCATCCGCGAGGTGAAATGGGAATGGGCGAGATTGACCGCCTTGGCGAGTTCGGTCCCCGCCAGCGACGAAATCCGCTCAAAAATGCCGGCCATGATGTCGTTCCGCCAAGGGGAAGGTTGCCGAAAAGGTTAACGCAAACGCACTGTCAAGGCCATGGTTGCTAGGCCACAGCTTGGCTTTATGCGTCGAACGCCTATAGTCGTGCAGATGGGTAGGCCGTCAAAACCATACAACCGGCGGGATCGCTTGGAGCGTTGGGCCTTCATCGCCATCGCGGTGCTTGCGCTGGACGCCTGTTCGCCCAAAGACCAGCAGGCCGCCGCGCCGTCTGATGCCGCATCGGCGGCGTCAAGCGTCTCTTCCTCCAGCGCCGCTGGGTCTAGCGCCGGCCCGCCGGCGTCGTCCGCGCCGGCGAGCCCCGATCCGGCCGGCTGGACGCGCTACAAGAGCACCGGCTTCTCCATCGCCACCCCGCCCGGTTGGACGGTCGACACCGGCTACGACTATCAGGAGCTGGGTCCGGGGCAGGACATCCACGGCGTCTCCTTCACCATCCCCGCGTCGCTGGCCAAGGGGACCAATCTGTCGAGCAACAGCTATATCTCGGTGGAAACCCTGCCGAGCCTGAAGACCTGCACGGCCTCGCCCTTCCTGTCGGGGGCTGAGGCCAAGCCGTCGGTGACCCAGAACGGCGTCACCTTCTCCGTCGCCGAGGCTACCCAAGGCGCTGCCGGCAACTTCTATGACGAGACGGTCTATGCGGCCAAGGGGACCAGCCCCTGCATCGCCGTGCGCTACTTCATCCACTCGACCAATATCGGCAACTACGACCCCGGCACGATCAAGGCCTTCGACGGGGCGGCTCTGCTTGCCCAGTTCGATGCGATCCGGAAAACGCTGGTGCTGGACCCGGCGAAGTAGGGGCGCCTCCCACCGCTCATCCCTGCGAACGCCGGGACCCAGATTGTAAAAATCCGAAGCTTGGCGGTCATCCTAAATGCCAGATCGGCTGCCGGCGGCGCCTTATGGTCTGGGTCCCGGCGTTCGCCGGGATGAGCGGGTTTGGAGTGTAAGTGAGCGCTCACTTGCAAACCTGATCCACCTATGCCATAACGGCGTCAGGAGACGCCGCCGACACCAAAGACCGCATCGACCAGGCCGCCATCGGGCTGTTCATCAGCCGCGGCGTCGACGCGGCCACCACCAAGGAGATTGCAGCCGCGGCCGGCATCTCCGAAGGCGCCATCTATCGCCACTACCGCAGCAAGGACGAACTGGCGGTCAGCCTGTTCATGGGGGTGCACAAACGCCTCTCCAGCCTGGTCGAGGAGGCCGGCGCCAATGTCGGCGATGTCAACGCCAAGGCCGCCGCCATCGTCGCGGCCTATTGCGAGGTGGCCGACGAGAACTGGTCGCTGTTCACCTTCCACATGCTGACCCTGCACCGCTTCCTGCCCCACTATCGCGAAGACGGCCGCGACCCGGTCACCGTGGTCGAGCGGGTGTTGAAACAGGCGATGATGGATTGCGAAATCCCGCCGGCCGACCCGACCGTGCTGGCCGCCATGGTCATCGGGGTGGTGATCCAGACCGCCCAGAACACCGTCTACGGCCGCATCGACTCACGGCTGACGACCCACGCCCCGCTGATGACCAAGGCCGTGCAGGCCATCCTGTTCGCTCGCTGATCCTTCAAACCGAAAAGGACTATCCGCGCCATGCGCAGCCTGCTGTTCGAAATCGCCTACTGGGTTTTGTCGGTGTTCTACGTGCTGCTATCGGCCCTGGCCGCCCTGATCCCGGGCCGCGCGCCGATGGCGGCGATGATCCGGCTCTATACCAAGCGCATGCTGGCGGCGATGCACTGGGTCGCCGGGATCAAGGTCGACCTGCGCGGCAAGGAGCGGTTGCCGGAGGGCGGCTTCATCGTCGCGGCCAAGCACCAGTCCTGGGGCGACGGCTATGTCATGTTCGCCAACATCGACAATCTGGTGTTCGTCACCGGCGACCATCTGGAGAAAATCCCGCTGCTGCGCGGCCTGCTGCACAAGCTGGGCGCCATCGTGGTCGACAGCTGCGGCGGGCCCGAGGCGCGCAAGGCCTTGAGCCAGTCCGCCGCCGAGGCCAATGCCGCCGGCCGCCGCATCCTGATCTATCCGGAGGGCCACCTGGCCAGGGCCGGCGAGAAGTACCGCTACCGCACCGGCGTCTACTACATGTACCGCGACTTCGGCATGCCGGTCGTGCCCGTGGCCACCAACCTCGGCCTGCGCTGGCCGCAGCAGGACTTCAAGAAGAACCCCGGGCTGGCGACGGTGGAGTTCCTCGACCCCATCCCGCCGGGTCTGGACCGCGACGCCTTCATGACGCGCCTGGAAGAGGTGATCGAGACCCGCACCGCCGAACTGATCGCCATGGCCACCGGAGAACCGGTGACGCCAGAGGTGTTAGTGCCAACGCCCGGGGAGTAGGATAACATCGTTCAGCCCTCGTCAGGGCCGCCGCTCGCGGTTATCTTGAGTAACCGGTATGTCAGGGGTGCGATGATGAAGTCCAAAACTGTGGCGGCCGCAGCCGCGTTGGTTCTGATTTTCGCAACCGGCACGGTCGCGAAGGCCCAGTCGGCTCCGGCCTCGACACCTCAGGCGACGGCCGCCGAGGGTGCGGCCCAGGCTGAAGGCGGCAACGGGAAGATGGGGTTGCTGACTGGCGCCGGCGGCGATCCAGCGCTGGGCGCGAAGCTCTACCAACAACGTTGCGCCGGTTGCCACGACGATCCGTCCGGCCGCACCCCGGCCAAGGCGATCATCGCCAACAACACCCCGACCGCCATCGTCTCGACCCTGGCGGAGGGGGTGATGCGGCCGATGGCGCTTGGGCTGGCCCCGCACGACATCACCTCGATCGCCGCCTACCTCGCCACCCGCAAGGGCGACGGCCTGGCCGACGCCAGCGCCCTTGAGGCGCCCGCCTGCACCGACAAGCCCGCGCCGATGAGCTTCGACGGGCCCAGGTGGAACGGTTGGGGCAATGCCGAAACCCAGGACCGCTTTCAGCCCAAGCCAGGCCTGGTTGCAGCCGACGTCCCCCGCCTGAAGCTGAAATGGGCCCTGGCCTATGCCGGCAGCCGCAATGGCCAGGCCACGGTGGTCGGCGGTCGGCTGTTCCTGACCTCGGCCAGCGGCGCCATCTACGCGCTGAACCCAAAGACCGGCTGCGCCTATTGGCGCTTCGACGTGCCCGGCGGCTCGCGCTCCAGCATCACCATCGGCAAGATCGCCGGACCAGATGGCAAGGCCCGCTACGCCGCCTTCCTGCTCGGCTGGACCGCGCGGAGCGCCTACGCCCTGGACGCCCAGACCGGCAAGCTGATCTGGAAGACCCAGATCGACAACCAGCAGGAGGTGCAGCTGACCGGCTCGCCGACGCTGCATGACGGGCGGCTATTCATCCCGGTCTCCTCCGCCGAGGAGGCCATCGCGGCCGACGATAGTTATGGCTGCTGCAAGTTCCGCGGCGCGGTGGTTGCGGTGGAGGCGGCGAGCGGCAAACTGTTGTGGGAGACCTTCATGTCGCCCCCACCCAAGCCGTTCAAGCTCAACGCCAAGGGGGTGCAGATGTACGGCCCCGCCGGCGCGGCGATCTGGGCCGCGCCCACCGTCGACGCCAAACGCGGCCTGATCTATGTGGCCACCGGCGACAGCTATACCGACATCGATATCGACATGGCCGAGGCGGTCGTGGCCCTCGATATGAAGACCGGCGAGGTGCGCTGGTTCAACCAGCTGACCAAGGGCGACAACTACATCATCGGCTGTTACGGCGCGAATCCCAGGGCCAACTGTCCCAAGCCCGCCGGACCCGACTACGACTTCGGCGTCTCGCCGGTGCTGCACACCCTGGCCGGCGGCAAGCAGCTGATCCTGGTCGGCCAGAAGTCCAGCCAGGTCTATGGGCTCGACCCCGACAACCGGGGCAAGGTGGTGTGGGAGCATCGCCTGAGCACCGGCGGCCCGCTGGGCGGGGTGGAGTTCGGGCCGGCGTCGGATGAGCACAACTACTATGTCGGGGTGTCGGACATCTTCGTCCCTAATCCCGCGCCGGGGGTCTATGCCTTCCGGATCAGCGACGGCGCGCTGCTGTGGTCGGCGCCGGGGTCCAAGCTGCCCTGTGTGTGGAAGAACCCCTATTGCAGCGCTTCGGTGTCCCAGGCTTTGACGGCCATGCCTGGCGCGGTGTTCGCCGGCGCTATGAACGGTCGCTTCCGCGCCTATGACAGCGCCACCGGCAAAGTGATCTGGGACTACGACACCGCCGCCGCGCCCGTGCCGACGGTGTCGGGCAAGCCGGCGAGCGGCGGCGTGATCGACGGCTCCGGCCCGACCATCGCCGGGGGGATTGTCTATGTCACCTCGGGCTATCAGTCGCGGTCAGGCCAGCCGGGGATGGTGCTGATGGCGTTTTCGGTGGACGGGAAGTGAGCGTGCACAGTCTAGGTGCGTCCTTCGAGACGCGCGAAGACGCGCTCCTCAGGATGACTAGAAGGGGTCGGCGGCGCCAACCTTAGAGCGCGTTAGGTTTGGATGGAATCGACAACCCTAGTTTCCGTCACCCCGGACAAGCCTTGGGCGAAGCCCGAGGCGCCGATCCGGGGCCGGACAGGCCGACGCTTAGAATACTTTCGGATGAGGAACCGGCGCCTCCAGCCCCGGCGCAAGGCCGGGGTGACGGAGGTGGGGCGGAGCCATCAAAACCTAACGCGCTCTAGCCGTGGTGGGGAGGGCTTGCCTTCGAGCCTGTCTCGAACCACGCACCCGCGCGTCAGCCCCCTAATCCGCCAGCTTCACCAGCATCTTGCCGATATTCTCGCCCTTCATCAGGCCGATCAGCGCCCCCGGCGCGCTGCCGATGCCATCCACGATGGTCTCGCGATACTTCACCTGCCCCGACGCCAGCCATCCGGCCATGTCGCGCTGGAAGTCGGCGTACAGGTGCATGAAGTCGGTGCCGACGAAGCCGCGCAGGGTCACGCGGCTGTAGATGATGTTCGACAGGTTCCGCACCGGCGAGCCGTTGTCATTGTAGCCGCTGATGGCGCCGCAGACGGGGATGCGGCCGAGCGTATTCATCCGCCGCAGCGCCGCCTCCAGATGCTCGCCGCCGACATTGTCGAAATAGACGTCGATACCCTTGGGCGTGGCGTCTTCCACGGCCTGGCGGATCGGCTGGGTCTTGTAGTTGATCGCCGCGTCCAGCTTCAGCTCGTCGCGCAGCCAGGCAGCCTTGGCCTCATCGCCGGTCGAGCCGACGACGTAGCAGCCCTTGATCTTGGCGATCTGCGCGGCGATCGAGCCCACCGCGCCGGCGGCGGTGGAGACGAACACCTGCTCGCCGTCCTTAAGCGCGCCGATGCTGAGCAGGCCGCCATAGGCTGTGAAGCCAGTCATGCCGAGCGCGTGCATATGCACTGTCAGCGGCAGGCCGGCTGCGGGGACAAGCTTGGTCAGCCCCTTGCCGTCGGAGAGGAAGGCTTCGCGGAACCCCATTCGGTTGGTGACCAGCTCGCCCTCGACGAAGGTCGGGTTGCGGGATTTGACGATGCGGCCGAGCGCCCCGCCCATCATGGCCTCGTTCAGCGCCTGGCCGGCGGTCAGCCTCGGCCGCATGGCCGGGTCCACTGACATATAGAGGTTTTGCACCAGCACCTCGCCATCGGCCGGATCGGCGATGGTGGTCTCCACCAGGGCGAACTCATTTTCCGTCGGCATGCCGGTCGGGCGCTGGGTCAGATGGATTTCGCGGCTGGCGGTGGTCATGGTGGTTTCCTCGGAGTGCGGGTTTGGCGCTTCTGCGGCGCCGGATGCTTCTAACCTAGGCTGGCGCGACGAGGGTCACAAACCGGTGATCGCGATGCTGTGAAGTCCGCCGATCCGCGCTATAGATGCCGGTTCAGGACGCTTTGTCCGGACACGACCAAAGGACGCCCCATGCCCGCTGACGGCGCGGCCCTCGCCGCCAGACCCCGCCAGACCCAGGCCGAGCGCAGCGCCACCATGCGCGCCAAGCTGATCGGCGCGGCGGTCCGCTGCCTCAACCGCGATGGCTATTCCTCGACCACCGTGGCGCTGGTGGCCGACGAGGCGGGGGTGAGCCGCGGCGGCATGCTGCACCAGTTCCCGACCAAGGTGGACCTGATGCTCGAAGTGGTCCGCTTCGCCTCCAGCCACGACGAATTCGCCGAGCCCGGCGCCGAGCCCAATCCGGATCGGCGCGAATACTTTATCGGCCTGACCGACAACTTCTGGCGCAACGTCACCCAGCCGCCCTCGATGGCCAAGCTGGAGATCATGATCGCGGCCCACTCCGACCCGGTGCTGGCCGTGCGCCTGCCGCCGATCATCCGCGACATCGACGAGGCGCGGCGCGAACGGGTCTGGCGCACGGCGGAGGAGTTGGGCGCCAAGGACCGCGCGGCGGTGGACGCCATGGTCACCCTGCACCTGTCGGCCATGCGCGGCCTGTCGATCGAGCTGATGTTCAACAAGGACCGCGCGGCGGTGGAGCGGTCCTACGCTTTGCTGAAGACCTACAAGCGTGACTTCGTCGAGCGGATGCTGGCGGAAATCGAGGGCTGACCCGAGGGAAATATCCGCCGGACAGCTATCGATACCGATAGGTCCAGGCCCTCCGCGCACGCAGCAATGTTGCGCCCCGCCGTCAACCGCGCAAAACTCAAGCCAACCAAATAAGAAATATTGGGTGGAGGGACAATCATGACGGGCGCACGCATCAATCCGGGCGGCAAGCTGAAGGGCAAGGTCGCCCTGGTCACCGGCGCCAGCCGGGGCATCGGCGAGGCGATCGCCGCGCGCCTGGCCATGGAGGGCGCCAAGGTGGTGGTCTCGGCCCGCACGGCCGAGGACGGTGAAAGCCGACTGTCCGGAACGTTGGGCGAAACCGTCGAGCGCATCAGGAAGGCCGGCGGCGAGGCTACCTTCGTCAAGGCCGACCTGGCTCAGGCCGTCGAGCGCGAACGGCTGATCGAGGAGGCCGAGGCCGTCTATGGCCCGATCGACATCCTGATCAACAACGCCGCCATCACCTATTTCACCCCGGTGATCGACTTCACCGAAAAGCGGTTCAAGCTGATGATGGAGGTGCAGGTCTATGCGCCCTTCCACCTGGCCCAGCTGGTGCTGCCGTCGATGAAGGCGCGCAAATCGGGTTGGATAGTCAACATCTCCTCGCCCGCGGGCCTGCATCCCAAGCAGCCCTATATGCGCGCCGGTCGCGGCGGCACCGTCTATGGCATGTGCAAGGCGGCGCTGGAGCGGTTCACCACCGGCCTGGCGTCGGAGGTCCATGACGACGGCATCGCGGTCAATGTGGTCTCGCCAGGCCTGGTCGATACGCCGGGCGTGGCGGTGCACGGCCTGATCAACGAGGCGACCAAATCCCGCGTCCAGCCGATCGAGTTCATCGCCGAGGCGGTCTACCAGCTGGCCTCCGGCGATCCCAAGACCATGACCGGCCGCATCGATTACGCCGAGCCGCTGCTGAAGGAACTCGGCCTGGCGCCGGTGGAGCTGGTATAGCTTCGCGGTAGTCGGAGAGTCCGTAACCCCTCACCCTCCCAAGCTTCGCTTGGCCGCTCTCCCTCCGGGAGAGGTGTGTTTCCCTTACCTTCTCCCAGCGGGAGAAGGAGGGGCCCGCGTCGCGAAGCGGCGTGGGAGGATGAGGGGTTACAGACCTCTCCGCAGAAGCACGGAGCACCCATGGCGAGTGGACGGGACATGCTGGCCTTGGCGCGCCAGCACATCGGCGAGCCCTGCCGCGGCGCCATCGCGCCGAAGAACAATGCCGGCTGGCGCGGGC
>Ga0302314_10012406_pt1 | contig 14754 bp, 14 predicted proteins | sample III_Palsa_N2_3_FD_200533 | JGI IMG/M metagenome (GOLD analysis project Ga0302314, IMG submission 200533) | Peat permafrost microbial communities from Stordalen Mire near Abisko, Sweden - III_Palsa_N2_3 | ecosystem: Environmental > Terrestrial > Soil > Palsa > Peat permafrost | place: Sweden... | reverse complement strand
TACCGCAACATCCCCGACCAGCCCTTTCCCCTCGGAGCCCGGCCCGCCGGAGGCCTGCAGTTCGCAGTAAACTGTCACGCAATCACCCAACCAGCCACCCGGCCGCCACCAACCCGATCATCAGCCACCATTAAGGGCTCGCCGAAAAACAACCCGTAGATTGTACGATTCGGGCAGGACGATGTGCTACAGCTGCCTCCTCCCCTGCCGACTCCACGCCTAAGGTGACGTCACCGTCTACCTGGCACGCCCCGCAACCGATTCCTTCGCCAAGATCAAATCTGCGTGTTAATTATCTGCGACTCCTAACCGGGTACCGGTCGCCTTCACCCCGACGGTCCACGTCGAGGTCCTCGAACGGACCGAGACGAGCGAACGGCTGCAGATCTGGGCGCTGGCCGCGGACACCGTCAAGACCTGGACCTCGCACCGCGACCTGGACCGGACCGGGCTGCGGATCGGCTTCGCCCAGGAGGTCCCGCAGGCGCCGATCGCGGCCATGTCCGGAGCCTGGGTCCTTACCCGTACCCCTGACGGCGGCACCGAACTCGCACTCGAACACAGCTATCGCGCCGTCGACGACGACCCGGGGCAGCTGGCCTGGATCGCCCGGGTCACCGACCAGAACAGCCGCGCCGAACTGGCGAACGTCAAGGCTCTGGCCGAATCCGCGGCCGACCGGGCCGAGCTCGTGTTCTCCTTCGAGGACGCGATCGACGTGGACGGTAGCGCCGCCGATGTGTACGAGTTCTTGTACCGCGCGCAGGAGTGGCCGGCCCGGCTGCCGCACGTCTCGCGGATGCAGCTGACCGAGGACCGGCCCGGCATCCAGGTCATGGAGATGGACACCGTGACCGCAGCCGGCGACCGGCACACCACCAAGTCCGTCCGAGTCTGCTTCGACGGCGAGCGGATCGTCTACAAGCAGACCGTGGTGCCGCCCCTGATGTCGGCGCACACCGGCGAGTGGCGGATCACTCCGGAGTCGGAGTCCGGCGGTGTTGTGGTGACTTCACAGCACACTGTCGTCATCCGCCCCGAGTCCGTCGCCGGGATCCTGGGCGCCGAAGCCACCCTCCGGGACGCGCGCGAGTTCGCCCGCCGCGCGCTGAGCGGCAACAGCCGGATCACCCTGGAGCACTCCAAGCAGTTCGCTGAGATCGCTGCCGGCACGCGCCCCGTCTAGCCTCCGACTCCGACTCCGACATCTCCGACTGGCGGTTCCGGGCGGCATCGCCAACCGTGCGCCCGGAACCGCCAGACCACACTCCAGCACCGGGAAAGGGATGACCATGATGCGCACAGCAGAACTCACGCCGTCGAAGCGGTCCCAGCGGGAACGGCTGACCGAACTGGGCAGTCTCAAGGAGGCGGCCCGGCAGGGGCCCGACCCCGCGGCGACCGAACGCCAGCATGCAAAGGGCAAGCTGACCGTCTGGGAACGGATCGAGCTCCTGTTCGACGAGGGCACGTTCAACGAGGTTGAACCGCTGCGCCGGCACCGCGCCCAGGGCTGTGGCCAACCAGCCACAGCGCCGAGCCGGCGTCCTGGACATCGACGCGAGCGAGAAGGCCGCACGCTTCGTCCAGATGTGCGACGCCTTCAACATCCCCCTGGTCACCGTCCTCGACGTACCCGGCTTCCAACCCGGCGTGAGCCAGGAACATAGCGGCATCATCCGCCGCGGCGCGAAACTGCTGTACGCGTACTGCAACGCGACCGTGCCGCGGATCCAGCTGATCCTGCGCAAGGCTTACGGCGGCGCGTACATCGTGATGGACTCCCGCAGCGTCGGCGCGGACTTGTCCTACGCCTGGCCGACCAACGAGATCGCGGTGATGGGCGCAAAGGGCGCCGCCGACGTGATCTTCCGCCGCGAGATCGCCGCCGCGGACGACCCCGAGGCCATGCGCCAGCGCATGGTCAAGGAGTACGAGGCCGAGCTGATGCACCCGTACTACGCGGCCGAGCGCGGCCTGGTCGACGATGTGATCGACCCGGCGGCGACCCGCGAGGTGCTCATCAGGGCCCTGAGCATGCTCCAACGGAAGCACGCCGACCTGCCCGAGCGCAAACACGGCAACCCGCCGCAGTGATGGCGATGAACTTGATGACGACTATGACGACTGCAACTCTCGCCGAAACCGCTGTTACCGCCACGCGCCTCCCGGTCTGGCTGCGGGTCGAACGTGGCCGCCCCGCTGACCTAGAGATCGCAGCGCTCGTCGCGGTACTCCACGCGCGGTCCGTCTCGCCTAGCCACGACGCCGACGCCAACACCAACGCCGCGCCCCCGGGACTCTCGTGGCGCGGCCAACTCCGCGGCTATTGCCCACCGGTCAGCTGGCGGCGCCCCGGACTCCGGGAGGCCGCATGACGCTACGCAGAATACTGATCGCCAACCGCGGCGAGATCGCCGTCCGCGTAGCGCGGGCCTGCCGGGACGCAGGCATCACAAGCATCGCCGTATACGCCGACCCCGACCGTGACGCCCCGCACGTGCGAGCTGCCGACGAGGCGTTCGCCCTTGGCGGGGACACCCCGGCGGCCAGCTATCTGGACCAGGCCAAGGTGCTTCACGCCGCCGCGCTCTCCGGCGCCGACGCGGTGCACCCCGGCTACGGCTTCCTGTCGGAGAACGCCGAATTCGCACAGGCCGTCCTGGACGCCGGCCTGACCTGGATCGGCCCACCGCCAGACGCGATCCGCTCCCTGGGCGACAAGTCCGCCGCCCGTCGAATCGCCCGCCGCGCCGGGGCGCCCATGGTCGCTGGCACCGCCGCACCGGTCACTGGCGCTGCCGAGCACGGCCGGCCGGTCGCGATCAAAGCCGTGTTCGGCGGCGGCGGTCGTGGGTTGAAGGTGGCCCGCACCATGGAGGAGATCCCCGAACTGTATGACTCGGCGGTACGCGAGGCGGTCAGCGCCTTCGGTCGCGGAGAGTGCTTCGTCGAGTACTACCTCGACCGCGCCCGGCACGTGGAGACCCAGTGCCTCGCCGACGTATACGGCGATGTCATCGTAGTCTCCACCCGTGACTGCTCGTTGCAGCGCCGCCACCAGAAACTGGTGGAGGAGGCACCCGCACCCTATCTATCCGAGGACCAGATCGCGCAGCTGTACTCCGCCTCCAAAGCGATCCTGGCCGAGGCCGGCTACGTGGGCGCGGGCACCTGCGAGTTCCTGGTCGGCGCGAGCGGCGCGATCTCCTTCTTGGAGGTCAATACCAGACTTCAGGTCGAACACCCGGTCACCGAGGAGGTCACCGGCATCGACCTGGTCCGCGAACAGTTCCGCTTAGCCGAAGGCGAACCGCTCGGCTACCCCGACCCGCCGTCGCGCGGGCACGGCTTCGAGTTCCGGATCAACGCCGAGGACCCCGGTCGCAGCTTCCTGCCCGCGCCGGGCACGATCACCTCGTGGTCGCCGCCGTCCGGACCGGGCGTGCGCCTGGACTCCGGAGTCCGCCAGGGCAGCGTGGTCGGCCAGGCCTGGGACCCCATGCTGGCCAAACTGATCGTCACCGGCGACAGCCGCTTGCAGGCGTTGCAACGCGCCGCCCGGGCACTGGCCGAATTCGAGATCGAAGGCCTGGCCACGGCTCTGCCGTTCCATCGGGCGGTGGTCGCCGACGCGGCCTTGTCGTAGACCGGCTCAAGCGGGAGGGCGCGCAGGGTCTCGATCGCCGGTCCGATCTTCAGATCGATCCGGTCGGCCACGCCGGCCCGTTCCCAGAAGGGCTTGCCGATGGACGTCCATTCGTCGCTGATGTCGCAGGAGAGGAGGCGGCCGTCCTCGGGCAGCCCGCGGGCGATGCAGAGCGAGGAGTATCCGGTGAACACGCCCACCTCGATCGCCGGGCGCGCGCCGATCATGCGTACGAGCATAGCCAGGGAGGCGCCCTCGTCGTGGGAGACCTGCATGCCCGAGGAGTTGCCAGTGGCCTCCTTCGTGGTCAACGCAGGGGCCGAAGTCGTGCCGGGCATCGTCGGGCCATAGGTGCTGCCGGGTGCGGCGGCGGGCAAAGTGGGAGTCCCCGAGGGCGTCGCGTTGATCTGCGTGTACTGACCGGGGTCGGTGATCGCCGTGTCCGGGGCGGTGCTACGCAGGAAGTTCTCGTAGGCGCCGCTGGTGTACGTGGACCACGGGTCGAAGCCGTTGTCGCCGGCCGCCACGTCGGCGTCGTACTTGGAGACCGCGGCCTCGGCGTTGTTCCACGGGTCCAGGAGCTGGAAGTCCGAGCCGTCGGCGGGCACCGAGTTGCCGCAGGTGATCTGCCACAGGCCCCAGCCGGCCCGGTCCGCCCCGGCGCCGCAGTAGTCGACACCCGACTGGATGATCCCGGGATCGAAGCTGCTTTCCGCACCTGTTATCGCCGCGGCCGTCTCCGCCACGCTGGAAGGGCCGCCGGCGTCGACCCAGTAGCCTTCGATCTGGGCGAAGCCGAGGCTTCCGCTGGGCGCGGTCGCAGGCTGCATCGTCTTCGGCGCCGCCGGCGACGAGATCTGGGTCTGGGGCTGGGTCCGGACGAGGGACAGGGGCGTCTCGTCGAAGGTCAGGCTGCGCTGGAAGCCGTGGGGAGTGGGGCCGGTCACGCGCAGCTCCAGCTTGGTGAACAACGTCCCTTTTCCGGGCTCCGAGACCGGGTCGGCCAGTGTGACGTGCGCGGTGGTGCTGTCCCACGTCGTGGCGTGCGCGCAGTCGGCGGCGCAGCTGCGCCAGGTGACGAGGCCGGTCGCGGTGGCGCTCTGCGCGGTCCAGCTCGTCCAGTCCAGGTTCTTGGCCAGCTCGCCGTCATCGGCGCAGGTCAGGATCATGCTTCCGGGCTTGACGACGGCCGAGCCCTGGCCGCACACCTCCACCGACGAGGCCTTGGCGGTGGACGCCTGGGCGGCCGACGACTGGGGGATGGTGGACGACTCAGCGGCCTGGGCCAGTGGGGCGGCGGTGCTCAGCACGGCGGCGACGGCGGCGACGGCCAGGGTGCGGGCGGTTTTCGGCATGGGGGTACCCTCGTTTCACGATCGGTGTTTTCGCGAGATCCGCGACACGGACTGCGGGATGTTCGCAAGGTTCTGTCTATTCGCGGCCTTCGGTTCTCCTCGGGCCCGATGAGTCATAGCCTGTCGCGGCCGACGGCGCGGGGGAAGGGTTTCACCCTGGACGCAACAGCCCTGTCCTAGTTAGGACAGACTCTCCGGCGACCTGCGGAGATTGCCTCTCGACAACAGAACATACGAGATCCCACGAGGGTTGCCTGCTCAGACACGGCTGCTTCGCGACACCTTTCGCCGATATGCAGCAGCCGCTACATCCAGTCGCGTTGGGCGGCCTTGAGCCCGGCTTCGAAGCGACTGGCCGCGCCGAGGCGCTCCATCAGGGCGGCCATCTGGCGGCGCACCGTGCGCCCGGAGACGCCCAGCCGGTTGCCGGCGGCCTCAGGATCAGGGCGGTGCGCACCTGCCCGCCGAGGTCGGTCAGCCAGCGAGCGTAGGCATAGGTGGCCTGGTCGTTGCGCACGCTGTCCTAGTACAGGGTGAGCAAGGATATGCCCCGGCTCATCGCGTCCTGGTCCAGCGGACGGGAGGCGCCCAGGCCGGCGGCCGACTGAGCGCCGCCGGGCATCACCGACAGGCACTCCCGCTGCAGGTCCCGGGCCAGGATCTCCAGCCGCTACTGGATCGCGTCCAAGCCGACCAGGCGCTCGCCCAGACCGGCCACCCTGGCCGACGGCATCGGCTGGGACTGATATCCCGTGTACCTGGCCTGGTTCACCCTCATCCGGGGTGATCCGCCATCCCAGTCCGAGGCCGAACTCCTCCACGACGCCCTATGGGTGCACCTGAGCTGCGGGCACGGTGTCGAGCACATCACCGTCACCGCCACACCGGCCGGAATCGACCTGGTTCTCTTTCTGAGCCACGACATTCCCGATCCCAGCGCCTACGCCCGCCGGCTCCTGGACGCCACCGCGCGTCACTGTCCCCTGCTTCACCCCTGGAGCACGAGCGCGCCGGACCAGACCCCGCCTGCACGTCACGACACACAACCACCCACCACCTGAAAGGCACATCGAGATGAAGACCGTCCCGGCCCCCCGTAGCAGAATGGGGCTTGCCTGCTCCACCACCTCTCCAGAGGTCGAGGAACACGCAAGCCCCATACGCTGTCGGACGATGATCACGGCATGCTATCTCTGACCACTGTGAATGGCCTGTTCAGCACGCACGTGACCGGCCGAGGTCAGGACTGGGTGCCGGTGCTTCCAGCAACCTTGGACATGCTCTCCTGGAGCGTCTGCGCACTGGGGACCTGTCCCTCGGGGGTGAGCTGGTCCACCGCCTGGGGCAGCTTCTTGGCCAGGGCGTCGGCGGCTTCCTGCTGGCTCACGCCGGCGGTCTCGGCGATCTTCGCGACGTGGTCGTCGCCCAGAACCTGGGTGACCTGGTCGCCGGTGACCGGCTTGTTCTCGCCGTGGCCGATCCAGGAGTCGACCTTGTCGGCCAGGCCGCTGGATTTGAATTTGTCGATGAGCCCGTTCAGGCCGCCGTTTTCGCCGCTGGTGAGCTGGGAGAGCAGCTTGGTGATGGCGTCGCTCATGATGCTCCTGCTTTCTGTAGGAGGGAACCTGCAGCACGAGTCTTGGCGGGTGCGGCGCCACCCGCCACCGGACTGCGCCATGCAGGGCGGCCGCAGGCTCCGTCCCCCCGATCGAGATCGCATCGGGGCCGCCGCCGGCCTTCGTGGGCCCCGCCTGCACTCACCCGGATGGAGTACCAGTCCGAAAGCGGGCCCGGTTGCGCGGTTAGGCTCGGAACGTTGTAGGGATCTGCCTTCTCAGACGGGAGATTGCCATGCTCACCTCAACCCGGCGCCTCGTGGGCGCCGCGCTCGCCGTCATCGCGGCAGTAGCCGTGGTGTGGAGCGCCTTCATCGACTGGTACGGCGGACGCAACGGTTCGGACATCCGCCTCCAGGACCTGTTCAACCAGATCACTTTTGTGACAGCCGACTCGCTCGGCTCGCTGTTCATCCCGCTGGGACTGAGCGCGCTACTGGTGCTGGTCGGCGTGTTCGTCGGCCGCTGGCTGTGGGTGCTGGCCGGACTGATCGCCATCGCCACGGCGTTCCTGTGGGGTCTGCGCCAGGCGCAGGCCCCGACCGGCCTGCACGCCAACCTGGTGGGCAACGGGCCCGCCACGGCCGTCGCGGCCGGTGCGTTGATGCTGATCGCGGCCGCGGTCTCCACCAGTCGGGAGCACAAGGCGAAGGCTGCCGCACCTGTCGGCGCGCATGCGCGCACCACCGACCCAGCCATGACCGCCACCGACCAGTGGTCCGACTCCGGCCAGGCCTACCAGCAGGGGTACGAACACGCTGGGGACCAGACCGTGGACCAGAGCAAGATCCTGGACGAGACGCTCAAGCAGAAGCACGACGGCTGAGCAGCTGAATACAGGCCGATGCCCGGCGCCCCTGCCGCTAACCTTGCTGTCCATGGAGACGGTGTGGGTAGTGGCCGGGGCGCCGGGCGCGGGCAAGAGCACGGTGGCGACGGCTTTGGTCCGGGCGCTGGAGCCGCATCCGGCGTTGCTCGACAAGGACACGGTCTACGGCTCCTTTGTGGACGCGACGCTTGCGGCGGCGGGCCGTGACCTGGGGGAGCGGGAGGGCCCGTGGTACGACGACCACATCAAAGTGCACGAATATCAGGGCTTGGCCGCCGTCGTCCGGCAGATCCGGGAGCACGGATGCCCGGTCGTCCTGGTGGCCCCTTTCACCGGACAGATCCGGAACCCCGGCCGCTGGAACGAGTTCTGCGGACAACTGGGTGGTGATCCGGTACGGCTGGTCTGGGTGGGCTGCGCTCCCGAGGAGCTTCGCCGCCGACTGCTCGCACGGGCCAGCGAGCGCGATACCGGCAAGCTTGCCGCCTATGAGGCTTTCATCGCCAGAATGACCCCGGACCTGCCGCCGCCGGTCCCGCATGTCGCGGTGGACAACACGGGAGACGGGCCGGAGGCGCTGGCGGCCGTCATCAAGGCGCACATCTCGGCCGTGAAGTAGAAACAACATCGCCGGAAGGATCAGCGGACCCGTCGCCGCTTGGCGACCGGCCCGCCGGTCCTCCCGGCGATGTGAACTGCACGTACTTACACGTACTTACACGTACTACGCAGTCGTGTTGCAGTCGTTGTAGCCCACGGCGGTGTCATCGCTACCTGTGATGCCCGGCGTGTCGACGCCCAGCAGGCACTTGCCGCCGGTCGAGTTGTCCGTCAGGGTTCCGCCGCCGGTGTTGCCGGCGACCTGGATGTTCCCGACGGCGCTGTTGCCCCAGCCGTTGCCGGCCGGGCCGATCGCCAGCCACCCGGCGTTGTTCTCCACCTGCAGGTTGCCGCTGATGGTCAGCGGGGTGGCGCAGTCCGGTGCGGCCCCGATGTCGAACGGCGCGTTCACGCCGCTGTTCTCCACCTGCACGATGTTGCCCACGGTCGCGCCGCACAGGTCGTTCGCGGTCGCGGTGCTGCCGGTGTCGGGGGACCCGGTGGTTCCCTCGACCAGCACCTTGCCGTTGATCGTTCCGCCCTGCACCTGGATCCAGGCAGCATCGGTGGCCTGGAGATTCTGGGTGATGGTCGAATCGGTGTCCAGGAGGCTTCCGCCACTCTGGACCTGGACGTCGCCTTCAACGGTCACGTCCGTCAGGGTGCAAGTGCTGCCCCACGGCACGGTGACGTTGCCGGGGATCGTCGTGTCGGTGTAGGTGCCGTCACAGGTGACGTTCCCGGTGGCGGCGGTCGAGCCGGGAGTGAAGGACACGCCCCGGACCACGGTGCCGTAGGCGGGCGCCTCGACGCTCTGGAAGGACTCACTGCCCGGGAGCGCGGTGGCACCGAGGTTGTCGGTGATGCCCACCAGCTGGTTCGGGTCCGCGCCCTGGTCGCCGCCGCCGCTGACGGTGGAGGTGACGCCCCAGATCGAGACGGTGCCGTTGGCGTTGACCTGGCCGGTGATGTTGCGCAGCCCGTCGGTCGCCGGAGCCCACGGCAGGCCCGTGCCGCCGGGGCCGTCGTTGAGTCCGGTCGGGTAGCCGGCCACGCTGTACGGCGTGCCCAGGTTCAGGCCCGACTGGAGGGTGTAGGCCAGGTTCCACTGCTGGGTGGCCGAGTCGTACACCCACTTCTGCAGGCCGGCCGTGGTTGAGGCCGCGGCGGCGGTGTAGGAGTTGGTCGCGGACGAGTAGGTGTTGTCACCGGAGCCCTCGTCGGCCACGTAAAGGGTGTAGGGGTTGGCGAACCACAGACCGAAGGGGTAGTCGCTCGCGTCGGTGGCGCTCTTGGCCAACGTGGTCGGGAAACCCTTCAGAATGCACATGTTCTCGGGCGTGAGGCCCGGGTTCTTGGCGGTGAGGCCGAGCGCCGGGTCGCTGGTGTTGTAGGTCAGGTCCGAGGACGTCGGCAGCGAGGCGCCGGCGACCGGCAGGCCGGAACCCGACGGGCACGCGGTGCCGGTGGTGTCGACGAAGTAGACGGTGTTGACGCCGTTGCTTCCGCTGCCCTTGGTGTAGTACAGGACATTGTCGTAGTCGGCGATACCGCGGAAGTTGTCGTCCTTGCCGGACTTGTCCGCCTTGGCGCCGAGCTCCGTGATGTTGTAGCTGCCGACCGGGGTCGGCTGCCCGGGGGTCTGCTGCGCGGTGGGCTCGCCCGCAGGCTGGATCAGTTGCGCGCCCGCGCCGGTGATGACGGCCGCCGGCTCCGGGTTGGCGCCGTTCCCGGCGTTGCCGGCGGCGTAGTAGACGTCCGTGCCCGACTCGTCGTCGAGGATGGCGCCGCGCCCGTTGTCGCCGCTGTAGGCGTTGGTCTGGGTGAGGGCGCCCACGCCGGTCGCGCCGAGCTGGTCGACCTCGCGGTAGAAGGAGCCGGGGTCGATGGACGTGGGGTCGATGTCTCCCGGGGTGTTGGCGTTGGAGACGTCGATGGCGCCGACCGGGGCGTCATAGCCCATGAAGGTCACGTACTTGCCGTCGGTCGAGAGGTTGAGCGCGAGCTCCGACTTGGACGAGAAGCTGGTGACCATCTGGTCGGTGCCAGAGGTCACACCGGGCTGCTGGCTGTCGGGAACCGTGAACGAGGCCACCTGCGCGCCGGACGTCGTCAGCTCGTTGAGGATGATCGGCGAGGTGACGCCGAAGCTGCCGTCGACGGTGGCGTTGTTGAACACGTACGGGTAGTCGCCGTCGACCACAGCGGTCCCACACGGTGCCGCGGCGCTCCCGCAACCCGGAGGCAGCTGGGTGGTGCCGGCCACGATGTTCGAAACGTTCTGGTAGACGCTGGTGGACACGAGCAGGTCACCAGGGGTGAATACGTTCGCTGACGGCGTTGACGCCACAGCGCTGGACGTTGTGGCGAGAGTACCCATCACGGTCAGTGCGAGGATCGCCGGCGCGATGACGGCGATTCGCCGTACGGGGGGCATTTCACGGGCAAACGGCATGCGTCGGCCTCCAAATTTGTCGGGTCGGGTCGGACAGCGCGTAACGTTGAGACGCTAATCTCACAGGTCCCGGGGTCGCGACTACCAACTGCTGAGCGGAAGGTGAATTCTCGGCCACTTCGAGGTATGGCTTGACACACCATCAGCCGCAACGGCGTGGACCCCGGCGCGGCCCCGGTGTCCTCTTGACGGCGCACAAACGAGGTACCCGGCGGGGCCTCCGGAGCGTGGAACAACGACGGAGCCTGCTGATCCCGGCGCGTCCACGGGCGATCGACTGCTTCGCTCGTGGACGCGCACGGTGGGAATGTCAACACCCAGCTGTTCAGCTCACCGACATAATTTCCCGTGCCGATCAGAGCCACACGGGAGCGATCGGCATCAGGCAGACGCACCTCGGCCTCGGCCCGCTTCCCCCTCCGCACCGCGTAGCGCCTCGCGCAGCACGCCCTCCAGCTTGCCTGCGGCGATCCGGTCCACGTCGAGCTCCACCGACGCGCCGTCCGCATTGTTGATCCGCAGCCGCAGGTTCGTCCGCCGAGGCTGTGAGAGCCAGACCTTGAGCGAGGTCGCCAGCACGGACAGCGCGCCGCCGGAACCCAGGGCCACCGTCAGGGCGTCCATCGCCGAGCCGAGCTCTCCGGGCGACGGCGTCGTGCCCACCGGTCGTACCCGCCCGGCCAGATCCGGCTCGCCGCGCAGCCAGTCGCTGAGCGATTCCAACCCCTCAAGCCGGTCATCTCCGACGATCGAAATCTGAACGTCCACGCTTCCCCCTCGCCACGCGAATGTGAGCCAGGCCACCAATTATTATGCTCACAATAGACCTCGGGTCGCACTACCCGTCTCGGCCGTTCAACCAGCGAAGACCGTCGCAAGGTACGCATCGAGGAGGGTAGCGGTCCGTTCCCGGGCGCCGGCCGCTTGGCGTTCGCACTCGGCCACCAGATCCTCGGGGTCGATTCCGTGCGCCCGTGCTTCGGCCACGCCGCCGCTGTGCAGCCACATCCGCACGTCCACGATGGTCACCTCGGGGTGGAACTGGGTGCCCAGGCAGCGGCCGATCCGGTAGGCCTGCGCCGCCGCCTCGGTGCGGGCCACGGTGACGGCGCCGGGCGGCGGGGTGAAGCCGTCGAAGTGCCACTGGAACCAGGGCCCCGGCCCGACCAGGTCCGGCTCGGCCGACTCGATTCCGTACCAGCCGATCTCCGGGGCGGCCAGCCGGGCGACGGCGCCGCCGAGCGCGCGGGCCAGCGCCTGCGCGCCGAAGCAGATGCCCAGGATGGCCGCGCCGGACTCCGCGGCCTCGGCCAGCCAATCCAGCTCAGGCCCCAGCCACGCGCCGATCTTCTCGTCGTCGTAGGCGCTCCACGGCGCGCCCATAGGCACGAGCAGGTCGTACTCCCGATGGTCCGGGAACGTGAACTTCACGTTCGGCGAGTGATAGTGCTCGGTTGGGACGATGAGCACCTCGTCCACGGTCCAGCCGCGTTCGCGCAGCCCCGCGCCGATCAGGCCGGTGGTCGAGAACGAGTCGTGGAGGATACACAGTGCGCGCACGAGACTTCCTAGGGTGAAGAAGGGGCCGATCAGGCAGCAGTGATCCGCACCGGCAGCGTCTTGACGCCGTTGACGAAGTCGCTGCGCACGCGCCGCACGTCCCCGGCTGCCTCGGCCCGGCCGATCCGTGGTAGCAGGGTCTCGAACATCAGCCGGATTTCCAACCGGGCCGACTGGCTGGCCCGGTTGGAAATCCGGCCAGTTGGAAGAAGCGGCCGGGGCAATTCGGCCAGGACACTTCATTAAGGACACTTCACCGATCCATCACCAGCTCAGGAGATCACTCCCATGCACATCGTCGTCGACCTCAAGAAATGCAAGGACCACGGGCAGTGTTTCTACTCTGCGCCGACCATCTTCCCGCTCGACGACGGAGGGAGGCTGGCGTTCCGGGCCGTGGCCACGGACAAGTACGTCTCCGCGCCGCTGGACGAGTCGTTGCGCGAGGATGTCGAAGAGGCCGCGGACGTGTGCCCGCTCCAGGCGATCACGGTAGAGGACTGAGATGACGGATGAGCAGCAGAGGTGTGTGGTTGTCGGCGCTTCCATGGGGGGCCTGCGCGCGGCCGAGGGCGTGCGGAAGGCCGGGTTCACCGGCGAGATAGTCGTGATCGGCGAAGAGCCGCACATGCCCTACAACCGTCCGCCGCTGTCCAAGGGCGCGCTGACGGTCGGCGCCGGCTCTTCGGAGTCTGACGGGGAGTTCGTCCTCGATGCGGCCACGCTGGCCTTCCGTGTGCCCAAGGCCGCGCAGGACGTGCAGTGGCGACTCGGCCGAGCCATCGTCGCCGCCGACTTGTCCGCTCGCACAGTAACCCTGGATGACGGCGAGATCCTCGGCTGGTCGGGCCTGGTCGTGGCCACCGGCCTGCGCGCGCGCCGCCTCGCGATCCCCGGCCCGACAATGGGCCGCCACGTGATCCGCGGCTTCGACGACGCGCTGCGGCTGCGCGCGGAGCTGACCCCCGGCACTCGGCTCGTCATCGTCGGCGCCGGTTTCATCGGCTGCGAGGTCGCGGCCGCCGCACGCAGTCTGGGTGTCGAGGTTGACGTCGTCGCGCCCGAATCCGCGCCGGTGGAACGGCCCCTGCAAGCCGAACTCGGCAATGCCCTGCGTCGCCGCCATGAGAAGCAGGGAGTCCGCTTCCACCTCGGCGTTGTGCCGACTGCCATGCTCGGCACGGAGCGGGTTACCGGTGTGGTGCTCAGCGATGGCACCGAGCTGCCCGCCGACGTGGTGCTCGAAGCAGTGGGCTGCGTACCGAACACCGAGTGGCTGGACGGCAACGGCTTCGACCTCAGCGACGGAGTTCTCTGCGACAACCTCCTCCGAGTCCAGGGCCGCCCCGACATCGTGGCCTGCGGCGACGTGGCCAGATTCGCCAATCCCCGGTTCGACGAGGTTCCCCGCCGGGTCGAGCACTGGACCATGGTCACCGACACCGCGAAGCGGGCCGGCCAGTCACTCGGCCGCCACCTCGTCGGCGACGAACCGGTCACCGATCCCTTCGCCCCGCTCCCGTCCTTCTGGAGCGACCAGTACGACCTGCGCATCCAGTCCTTCGGCGCGGTCGGCCTGGGCGCCGACGACGTGCGCATCCTCGAAGGCGACCTCGACGGGGAAGTAGCCGTCGGATACCACCGCGAGGGCCACCTGGTCGGTGTGGTGCTAATCGGCATGACCGCGCACTATCAGCGTTTCCGGGCCTTGATCGCCGACACGCGGCTCCCGGCGGCTGCCTAATGCGGTTTGATGAGCGGGTTGGTGGCGGCTAGGTGATTACGTACAGTTTACTGCGAACTGCTGGCCTCCGGCGGGCCGGGCTCCGAGGGGAAAGGGCCTGGTCGGGGATGTTGCGGTAGCAGCGTGGCTGGGTCACCTGTTGGTCGGAGTCGTCCTCCCTCGCCGCCCTGTCGACCCAAGGGAGCCAGACCGGGCAGGGTATGTCAACTCCCAGATCCCTTGATGTGGAGGTAGCACGGTTTTTAGGATCTGGGAGTTGACATACCCTGCCCGGCCCGGCTGGCTTCGCCTCGCCAGGGCGACGAGGGAGGACGACTCCTCCAGCCCCCGGTCAGCCTGCGGCGCGTGGAACTCGGCCACATCTTGCGACCCTGCATTCTGACTTTTCTAGGTGGGAACGCAGTTGGCTGGCCCGATCGGCGAGGCTGCGGACATCGTCGGTTGCGCCGACCATCGATCAGGACAGTGTAGATGTACTCGTAGGCTCGTCGGACCGACCGACTAGCCTGCCGCTGCGACTGGGGTTGTGGGATATGACATTGCCGGAGTTGTGCACTCGACTCGTCGGTCGCGCCAACGAATAGTGCTGGTCGGTCGGCTGGGCCGACATGCCGCCGGTCGACCCAGCCGACCGGTCGGCAGGGGTAGGGGTGTCGCCGCTTCAGCCGCAGCTGCCACTGCACATCTTGTTGGCCGCCATCGCATCGCCGTTGCAATCTTCGCTCGTCGGCTCGGCCGACCACCCTCTCATCCGCCTTTTGCCAGGGCACCCTGATTCGCGACATGTGGCCAAGTACCTGCTGCTGCAGGCAGACCTGTCTCTGGAGGTTTCGGCCTCCCTCGTCACCCGGGCGGGGCGAAGCCAGCCGGGCCGGGCGGGGTATGTCAACTCCCAGATCCTAAAAACCGCAATACCTTATCACGAAGAGATCTGGGAGTTGACATA
>Ga0302314_10012405_pt1 | contig 14755 bp, 15 predicted proteins | sample III_Palsa_N2_3_FD_200533 | JGI IMG/M metagenome (GOLD analysis project Ga0302314, IMG submission 200533) | Peat permafrost microbial communities from Stordalen Mire near Abisko, Sweden - III_Palsa_N2_3 | ecosystem: Environmental > Terrestrial > Soil > Palsa > Peat permafrost | place: Sweden... | reverse complement strand
CACCTACTGAAGTGCTTACTGTAGCCTCTGCGGGTATGACGCCCGAGCTTTGGTCGAACGCGCGCCGATGAGCGACACCGAGGCGTGCGGACTCAAAGTCGACGGTGGCGTCTTCTCCGACCTCGCCCGCGTGCCGGACCTGGCCCTCGAACTCGAGCGGCAGGGCTACGACGCGTGCTGGACCGGCGAAATCAACCACGACCCGTTTCTGCCGTTGCTGCTCGCCGCCGAGCACACGTCGCGACTCGAAATAGGGACCAGTATTGCGGTGGCTTTCGCCCGCAATCCGATGACCGTGGCCAACACCGCCTGGGATCTGCAGACCTACTCGCAGGGCCGCTTCATCCTGGGACTGGGCACCCAGATCAAGCCGCATATCGAGAAGCGCTTCAGCATGCCGTGGAGCCATCCGGTGGCCCGGATGCGCGAGTTCGTCCTTGCACTGCAAACGATTTGGTCCGCGTGGAAGGAAGGGACCCGCCTGCGATTTGAGGGTGAGTTCTACACCCACAAACTGATGACGCCGATGTTCACCCCGGAGCCGCAACCGTTCCCGGCGCCCAGGATATTCATCGCCGCCGTCGGTGAAGCGATGACCGAAATGTGTGGCGAGGTCGCGGACGGTCTGTTGGCCCACGCCTTCACGACGCGTCGGTATCTGCACGAGGTCACCATCCCGGCGGCACAGCGCGGCTTAGAGCGCGCTGGACGCGATCGGTCCGCGTTCCAGGTGGCGTGCCCGGTGTTTGTGGTGACCGGTGAGGACGACGCCGAATTACGGCTGGCCTCAACAGGTGTCCGCAAACAAATCGCGTTTTACGGATCGACTCCGGCCTACCACAAGGTCCTCGAACTGCACGGCTGGGGTGAGGTGGCGAGCGAGTTGCATCGGCTGTCGCTGCAAGGCGAATGGGACGCCATGGCGACGCTGATCGACGACGACATCTTGCATGCCTTCGCCGTGGTCGCAACGACCGACAAACTCGCGGCTGCGATCGCTGACCGCTGCGACGGCGTCATCGACCGGGTGATGCCGACATTTCCCCGCACCCTCTCCAGTGCGACCGTCACCGCGGTGCTGGAGGAATTGCGCCGATGAGGAGCTGTCCATGAGCACACCGACGATGGATGACGCCGCGAAGGTTCTTGCCGACCCGCAGGCGTACACCGATGAGCCGACATTGCATGCGGCGCTGGCTCATCTGCGCGCCAATGCGCCGGTGTCCTGGGTCGAGGTGCCCGACTATCGGCCGTTCTGGGCGATCACCAAGCACGGGGACGTGTTGGACATCGAGCGCAACAACCTGCTGTTCACCAACTGGCCGCGCCCGGTCCTGACGACCGCCGAGGGTGACGAGTTGCAGGCCGCCGCGGGCGTGCGCACGCTGATCCATCTGGACGACCCGCAACACCGGGTGGTCCGCGCGATCGGCGCGGATTGGTTCCGGCCCAAGGCGATGCGAGCGTTGAAACTCCGTGTCGACGAGCTGGCCAAGACCTACGTCGACAAGATGCTGGCGGTGGGTCCCGAATGCGATTTCGTCCAAGAAGTCGCGGTCAACTACCCGCTGTTCGTGATCATGTCGCTGTTGGGCATCCCCGAATCGGACTTTGCAAGGATGCTCAAGCTCACTCAGGAGTTGTTCGGCAGCGACGACAGCGAATTCAAACGCGGCAGCGCCAACGGTGATCAGTTGCCCGCGTTACTCGACATGTTCGGCTACTTCAACGGCGTCACCGCGGCGCGCAGAGAACACCCGACCGACGATCTGGCGTCCGCGATCGCCAACGCGCGCATCGACGGTGAGCCGTTGTCCGATATCGACACGGTGTCCTACTACTTGATCGTTGCTACTGCGGGCCACGACACCACCAGCGCGACCATCTCCGGGGGCCTGCACGGTCTCATCGAGAACCCCGATCAACTCGACCGGCTGCAAAACAATCTCGAGCTGATGCCGCTGGCCACCGAGGAGATGATCCGCTGGACCACGCCGGTCAAGGAATTTATGCGTACCGCCGCCGACGACACCACGGTGCGCGGGGTGCCGATCGCGGCGGGGGATTCGGTGCTGCTGTCGTACGTGTCGGCCAACCGGGACGAAGACGTCTTCTCCGATCCCTTCCGTTTCGACGTCGGCCGTGATCCCAACAAGCATCTGGCTTTCGGTTACGGCGTGCACTTCTGCCTCGGTGCCGCACTGGCCCGCATGGAGGTCTGCAGTTTCTTCGCTGAACTGGTGCCACGACTGAAATCCATTGAACTGAGCGGTGATCCACAACACGTCGCTACAACGTTCGTCGGCGGGCTCAAGCATCTGCCGGTCCGGTACTCCCTGCGCTGAACCGCTAGGGCGCCTCGTCGTCTTCTTCTGCGCGTAGGAGCTTTTCGGGGTGGTGGAAGGTGTTGACCCGGGGTTGGCCGTGATCGAGGCGGGCCGGTGGAATCCATTCGGTATCGCCGTTGGCGCGTTTGCGGGTGGTCCAGCCTTGTTCGGCGAGTTTGTGGTTGGGGCCGCAGCTCAAGGTCAGGTCGTTGATGTCGGTGACCGGGTTGGTGGCGTAGCGGTTGCAGTGGTGGACTTCGCAGAGGTAGCCGGGCATGTCGCAGCCGGGGAATGAACAACCACGATCCTTGGCGTACAACACAATTCGCTGGGCCGGTGAAGCCAACCGCTTGGTGTGGTACAACGCCAGTGCTTTGCCCTTGTCGAAGATCGCCAGTTAGTGATGCGCGTGATTGGCCAGCCGGATCACATCAGACATCGCCAATAACGTCCCGCCGCCGGTCAACGCTTTCCCGGCGCCGGCTTCGAGTTCCTGCAGTGTCGTGGTGACGATGATGCTGGCGGGCAAACCATTGTGTTGGCCGAGCGCACCGGAGGCCAGCAGCGCCCGGGCGGCGGCGAGCAGCGCGTCGTGGTTGCGCTGCCCCAAGCTGCGGGTGTCACCCTGGATCGCGGCCTGCGACGGGGTGCCGGTGACGCACGGCTCATCGTCGGCGGAGTTGCACATCCCCGGCGCGGCCAGCTTCGCGAAGACCGCGTCGATAGTGGCGCGAGCCTCCGGTGTCAGGTATCCGCTGATCGCGCTCATCCCGTCGATGTCCTGCTTGCCAAGCACAATGCCGCGGCGTTTGGCGCGGTCGACGTCGGTGAAGTCCCCGTCAGGGTTGAGGCAGTCGGTGAGCTTGTCGGCCAGCTTGGCCAACTCATCCGGGCGGTGCTCGCCGGCCAGCCGAGCCAGCTGCGCTTCAGCCTTGGCGCGGGTCTCGATGTCGACAAAATCCGGCAGCCGATGGAAGAACCCGCGAATCACCGCGACGTGCCCGGGGCCGAGCTCGCCACTGCGTTGGGCCTCGGCATTAGCGGGCAACACCGGCGGCAACGGTTCACCATTCAAAGCCCGGCGCTCACCCAAATCGGCGGCTTCGTGAATGCGCCGCGACGCCTCGGCGCGACTGATCCGCAGCCGGTTGGCCAACGCCGGGGCCAGCTTGCCGCCCAGCTCGGTCCCATCGGCCTGCTCGGCGAGCTCATTGACCAAGGGGTGCTCGACCGCCGACAGCACGCGGCGTATCTCCTCGCAGCTCTCCAACAGCGCCAGCCGCTCCGGGGTCGTCAGCGCGTCGAACCGCAGATCCACCGCGTGCTTCATGTCAGCCTCGAGCGCGTCGAAAACCTCGACGATCTCATCCCGACTACTAGAACGCATGTACGAAGGATAGCGAGGGTGTCCGACAAAGTTTTGGAGCGTGAAACTCAAGTGACACAAGTGGTTTCGGATGCGGTACAGCGCTCGATCAGGATCTCGGCCAGCAGTCGGGGTTCGCTGATCATCAGGTCGTGGCAGGTGTCGATGGGGATCAGCGTCTGCACGCCGCCCAACGCGGCGATGCTGCGCAACTGTGTTCGCCGAAAGAGAGCGTGATCGCGCAAGGTCAGGATCCAGGTCCGTGGAACATCTTCAGGCAGGTCGCTGCGATCGACTGGCTCGGCGATGATCGTCGTGGCCTCGTTGTGAATCCGCGACAAGGTGAAGCGGCGCTGCGCGCGACTCATGCCGTTACAGAAGATCAAGGCGCTCAGCACATTCGGCATTGTCGCGGGCGGCTTGCGGAGCCGGACGGCCCGTCGTACATACCAGGCCAGCGGGCCGACGAGGGTGTCGACAATCGCTCTGCCCTGCAGGGGCAGGCAGGCCGCCGCCAGGATCATCTCGCGCACCCGTGAGCGCCCCAACGCCCCAACGATTCCCGGCACCGTCAGGCCGGCGAGCGAATGGCCAACGACTATCACTTCGTCCAGACCGGCGTTCTCGATCTGTTCGACCGCCGACCGCACACAGTCGGGGATGGTGACCGTGGTGAGATCTCCGGGTGTCGTACCGTGTCCGGGCATGTCGACTGCCAATACCGGCAATTCCGGTGCGATCCGGCGTAGTTCGTCAATGGTGAGATCCCAGCAATCCGCTGAGTGCTCACCGCCGTGAACGAGAACCAAAGCCGGCGAGCGTAGGTTACGCCACGCCGAAATCGATGATGCCACGGACGATCTCGCCGTTGAGCAAGTCGGAATAGGCGTCGTTGATGTCGTCCAGGCGGTAACGCCGGGTGATCATCTCATCGAGCAGCAGTTGGCCGGTCTGGTAGAGCCGGGCCAGCCGCTCGATGTCCGCCTTCGGATTGCACGAGCCGAAGATGGTGCCCGCCAATGTCTTGTTCATCAGGATGAATTCCTGCAAGTTGATCTTGACCGAGTGGGTCAGCTGCGACGTCATACCGGTGAGTACGCAGGTGCCGCCCTTGCGGGTCAAAGCCACCCCATCGCGGACGTCTTCGCGACTGATCAACGACGGTGAGACGACCACCGCGTCAGCCATCACGCCGTATGTCAGACCCCGCACCAAGTCCATGGCCTCTTCGGCCGATCCGACGCTGTGCGTCGCACCGAACCGTAATGCCGACTTTTGTTTGAATTCAACGGGATCGACGGCGACGATCTGCGCAGCGCCGTTGATCCGCGCGCTTTGTATCGCCGCTGTGCCGATACCGCCGACTCCGATCACCACGACGGTGTCGCCGGCGCGCATGTTCGAGCGGTTGGCCACCGAGCCGTAGCCGGTCGGGATCGCGCACGACAGCAGCGCGCTCGGAGCCAACGGCAGATGCTTCTCGATCTTGACGAGCGACTTGGTGGATGCCACCGTATGTTCGGCGAAGGTCCCGACCTTGGCGAGGTGGCCCAGGTCCCGGCCGTCGGCGGTGTGGTGGCGAAACGTGCCGTCAGTGGGCATGCCCGGGATCATGGTCCCAATTCCAGCGTCGCAGATGTATTCGGCTCCGGTTGCACACCAACGGCATTGGCCGCAGACCGCCACGAATGACATCACCACGTGATCGCCCGGGGCGAACTCCGTGACGCCCTCTCCGACCTCCTGGACGATGCCCGAACCCTCATGCCCGCCGATGGTGGGGAACATGGTGGGTAGTCTCATGGAGCGCATGACCTCGTTGGGCGCGGACATGTCGCCTTTGAGGATGTGGTCGTCGGAATGGCACAACCCGGCGGCGGCCATCTTCACGAGAACCTCGCCGGCCTTCGGTGGATCCAGCTCGAATTCCTCGACGGACCACGGCCCGCCGACGTCGTGCAGGATCGCGGCGCGGCTTTTCACGACACCGGCGTGAAGGTCACGGGCAAACTGTTGGGCGAGCGGAACGTGACCCCGACGATGCGGGTGTCGTCGTCGGGCTCGAGCGTGAGATTTTCGACCCGGTCCAGCAGGCTGTCCAGCATCACGCGGGTTTCCAACCGCGCCAGATGCATTCCCAGACACATGTGGATGCCGCCGGCGAACGCGATGTGGGCCTGGCGGGGCCGGAGGATGTCGAAGGTGTTGGCATCCTTCCAGCGGCTCTCGTCCCGGTTGGCCGATCCCATGCACATGTCGATCTGGGCGCCGGCGGGGATTGCTGTGCCACTGATTTCGACGTCTCGGGTCGTGGTTCGCATGACCATCGTCAGCGGCGTCTCGACCCGCAGCCCTTCCTCCATGGCGGCCGGGATAAGCGATCGGTCCCGCTGGACCATCGCCAATTGCTCGGGATGTGTCAGCAGCAGATAGAGCAGGTTGCCTGACGACCGGTACGTGGTCTCCAAGCCGGCGGGCAGCAGCAGGCGCAAAAACGCGATGATGGCTTCGTCGTCGAGTTTCTCGCCGTCGATCTCCGCGGTACACAGATCGCCGATGATGTCGTTGGTCGGCTTCTTGCGGCGCTGCTCGACCTGATCGGCAAAGTAGGTGTGCAACTCGGCGGCCGCGATCAACCCCGCCTCGATATCGGTCTGTATCGAGATCAGGCCGAGCGACAGTCGCCGAAACATGTCGAGATCCTCGCGGGGCAGCCCGAGCAGTTCGGAGATGATCCGGGTGGGGAACTCGAACGTCAGGGCCTTCACTAAGTCGGCGTGGCCGTCGGCCTTGATTTCGTCGACGAGCTGATTGCAGACGGGCGCAATGACCGACGGTTCCCACCGCTCCAACGCGGTGGCCCGGAACGCCTTGGCCACCAAACTGCGGTGATCGTGATGCTCCTTGCCCTCCATCGCCAGGATGGTGTGACCCATCACCAAGCCGATCGTCTTGTCGTAGGCCGCGGAGGTGAAGGCCTTCTCGTCGCGGAAGGCCTGGAAAACGCCGTCGTAGCCGAACAGCACCCATTCGTCGTCGGCCTTCAGTTCCGGCGGCAACATCTCGATATCCATGAACGTGCCGTGGAACACCGGATTGGTGCGCCGCATGTACTCGAAGAACGGATAAGGGCTGGTCTCGCCGGTCACATCGAGGACGACGGGCTGGTCCCCAACATCTGGACTTTCGGTGCGCAGCGTCATTGCCGCTCCTTCGGGGCGTTGGGAATTTCGCTATCATAATATAAATAGCAACCAAGCCCAACGGCTTGTGGCGATTACCGAGACGGGGACAGTATTGACCTGCGTGATCGTCAGGGAGGCGGTGATCCGGCCGTGGTAGGACGCCGATTGGTGTGCTCCGTCGACGAATTACCGCCGGGCGCGATGAGGTTGGTCGACGTCGGCAAGTTCGGTGTCGGGGTATACAACGTCGCCGGTTCCCTGCACGCGATCGTCAACTACTGCTCGCACGAGGGCGCTCCGCTGTGCGAGGGCCTGCTGGGCGGCACCAACGAATTCGCTCCCGGTGAGCCGGGCGGGTTGCGCCGCGTAAAAGACGGCCAGATCGTTCGGTGCCCCTGGCACAACTGGGAATTCGACATCACGACGGGCCAGAACCTTGCCGACCCCAAGCGGCGGGTTCGCACGTATCGCGTCGATGTCGCTGACGGGCAGGTGTATCTGAACGCATGATCATCGACGCCAACGTTCAGCCGCATTTCCGCTACAACGCCGAAATCCGCAAGTACCTGCCTGCCGCACATCGACTGCGGTCGATCCCCGACGTCGAACAGCAGTGGTATCAAGCGCCCGGTGGCAACTACCGCGAAGACCTCTACGGCGAGCACTACCCGGGGTCGGATCGCGACACCGTGGCCCGGCATCTCTTCGATGACGGCGGTGTCGATTACGCCGTGTTGAACCCGTTGACCCGCGGCAACATCGCCGACTATCTGCTCAACAGCCGGATCTGTGCGGCGGTCAACGATTGGCTGCTCGACCGGTGGCTGGAACCCGACACCACGAATCGGTTCCGTGGCACCATCCGGGTCAACCCCGAAGACCCCAAGGGTGCGGTCGCCGAGATCGAGCGACTCGCCGCGCATCCCAAGCTCGTTCAGGTCGGGGTTCCGATGCAGTCCCGCGAGCCCTACGGCAAACCGGTGTTCGAGCCGATCTGGGAGGCGGCGGCGGCGCACGGGCTTCCGGTGGCTGTCCACATCAACGGCGGCAACGGCGTCGACTATGCGCCGACGTTCGCCGGTCACGCGCACACCTATCCCGGTTATGCCTCGTTCATGCCGCTGAACTATTTCGTGCACCTCGCGACGCTGATCGTCGAGGGTATGTTCGGCCGCCACCCGCACCTGAAATTCGTCTTCACCGATGGCGGCTACGACATCCTCACTCCGCTGATGTGGCGGTTGGACACGTTCTGGCTGTCGATGCGCGACCAGACACCCTGGGTCGACCGCTATCCCAGCGACTATCTGCCCGCCCACGTCCGGTTCTGCTCGTCGGCTTTCGACGGGCCGACCGATCCCGGGCAGATGCAGCGATGGATGGATTTCTCCGGCAAGACCGATCTGCTGATGTACGGATCGGGCTACCCGCACTGGTCTACCTGCGCACCGGGAGAGGCCGCCGCCGGGCTGGACAGTGCTCAACGCGACAAGGTGTTGTGGCGAAATGCCAATGAGCTCTATGGGCTTACGGAGCCGATCGAAGCCGGGCCCATCAACGAACGGAGTGTGTGATGACGACGATCGAACGGGTCAACCCGCAGACCGAGCACGACGAGATCGTCGTCGCGATCGTCGACACCGACGTGCATCCGATGCCGGTGTCGACCGACGTGCTCAAGTCGTATGCGCCGGCCGATTGGGTCGACAAGATCTGGCCCACCGGAAACGCCGTCACCCCACTGCCGCACTTCTACGACACACCCGACTCCTACAAGACCATGTCGATGCGGGTGGACGCCCACCCGCCCGGCGGTGGATTCGCCGGGACCGATCCTGATTACGCGGCCAAACAACTGCTCGTCGACGCCGGGGTCAGCATCGCCACCCTGGAGCCGATGTGCGACGCGCAGTTGCCGCAGGCCGAGCACGTGCTGAAAGCCACGTACAACGACTGGCTCGCCGACGTCTGGCTGGACCGGAACAACGCACACGGTCGTTGGCGGGGATCGATCGGTGTCAGCGCGCAGGTGCCCGAGCGGGCGGCGCGGGAAATCCAGCGGTGGGCGGGCCATCCGTACATGGCGCAGGTGCTGATGACTCCGCAGACGCGTGGAATCCCTTTCGGTAGCCCACATTTCGACCCGCTTTATGCTGCCGCGGCGGCCAACGGACTGCCGGTGGCCACCCACCTGATGGGCCAGACGCCGTTCGAGCTGATTCCGATCTATCCGGTCGGCAACCCGGCGCACTGGCACGACTTCTTTGCCGCATGGCCACTGCTGTACGTGTCGCACCTGATGAGCCTGGTGTTCGACGGCGCCTTCGACCGGCACCCCGACCTGCGGGTGGTGTTCGTCGAGGGTGGGTTCACCTGGGCGATGCCGGTGATGTGGCGGATGGACCGGATCTGGGAAGCCCGCCGCGCCGACCTCCCGCACGTCCGCCGCCGCCCGTCGGAGTACGTGCGCGAACACGTCCGGTTCACCACTCAGCCGCTGGAAGACGCCGACGTCAAACACTTCCGCGAATATCTGGAAATGATGGACCTCGGCGACAACCTGATGTTCTCGACGGACTATCCGCACTGGAGCTACGACGCGCCGGCCTACGCGATCAACCGTTTCCCGGCAGCGCAGCGGGAGCGGATCATGCGTGGCAACGCAACCGCACTCTATGGATTGCCGCCGACGGTCACAGCGCTCCCCGGTGAGGGGCCCGCCGCGGACGTCAGCTTCGAGTGAACGCGAGCATGACGACTGAGACCGATCGCGCGGCGGCCACGAAACCTAGAAGACTTAGCCGCATCGACCCGGCGTTGCGCGACGCCGCGGCCGGCCTCGACATCGCCGAGTTCCGGTCCGAGTCGCTGCCCGCCGAGCGGGAACGCGCGGGCCGGCTGGCTGCAGACCGTGCGGCAGCCGTCGACGTCGGCACCGTCGACATCGACGACATCGCCATCGCCGGTCCGGGTGGCCAGCAGCTCAGCCTGCGGCTTTACCGTCCTGCGGGCACCGCAGCGGCGCCGCTGGTGCTGTATGCCCACAGCGGTGGCTTCGTGACCGGAACTCTCGACACCGACCATCCGGAATGCGTGGAGCTGGCCCGCGAAGCCGACTGTCTGGTCGTGTCGGTCGACTATCGACTCGCGCCCGAGCACCCCTGCCCGGCGGCACTCGACGACGTGGAAGCCGCGCTGCGTTACGCCATCGACAACGGTGCAAGCCTGAACGCTGACGGCGGCCGCGTCGTGGTGATGGGCCGGGATGCGGGCGCGGCCCTGGTTGCCACACTGGCCCAGCGCACGTTCGACCAAGAAGGTCCGACAATTCTGGCCCAGGTGCTGCATCAGCCGATGCTCGATGCCGACGCCACCCCGTCCCGACGGGAATTCCAACTCACCCCCGGACTCAACGGTCCCGCGGTGAGCCGCGCGTGGGCGCACTACCTCGGCCACAGCGCCGTGGCCGCCGGACACGTTCCGGCGCACCGGGCGAACCTGGAGGGCCTGCCGCCGGCGTTCATCAGTTGCGCCGAGATCGACCCGTGCCGCGACGAAGCCATCGACTACGCGAACCGATTGCTGCATGCCTATGTGCACACGGAATTACACGTCGTCGCCGCCACCTTTCACGGGTTCGACTCCGTGGTGCCGGACTGGGTGGTCTCTCGGGAAAGCGTTGCGCTGCATGCGCAGACGGTGCGTCGGTCCTTCGCGCTCTAACTGGCCGGGAGTTAAACAGGATCGAACTTGTTGATCAGCCAGGTGCCCTGCACCTTGGCCAGCGACACCAGTACGCTGCTGGCCGCCGCTGACGGGTCGGGCCGTTCTTTGCTGGTGGTGACCTGGTTGACGAAGACCAGTACGACTGCGGATTTCGGGTGCAGTTCGGTGGCGGCCGCGCCCACCACCTGAGCGGTGGTCGTGACCGCCTTGTCCCTGGCGGCTGGGCGCACGACCTGCTTGGTGAATGTGTCGTAGTAGTTCAGGAAGTCGCCGGTGAGATGGGATTTCGCCGCGGCGAAGTCCTGGTCGAGGGTGTCAGGTTTGTAGGACAACATGGCCACCGTGCCGTTGCGCGCCGCATCGACCGCTGACTGAGCGGCCGCCCCGTCGGTCGTCTGGTCGGGCCGGTACTGGGAAAAGTACAACCACGCGAATAACCCGCCGGCGGCCAGCAAGGCCAGCACCAGCACCACCGGGATGACCGGGACGGAACGCAGATTCCGCCTAGGCGAGCGCTCGGCGTCTTTCGCGTCGGCGCTCTTGTCGATCTCGACGCCGGCGGTGGGCTCGACGTCCGGCGTGGTCTCATCGGCCATTTTCGGCTCGATCTTGTCGTCGTCGGTCACAGCACGAACTCCACTTTCGACAGCTTCAGCTGATCACCGTCGCGCACCACCGACACCTTGAATCGAAACGTGCGTGGTTCGTCCTTGGCTCCGGCCGAGTTGGTCACACGCTCGTTGGCCAGAACCAGAACGACGGCGGAATCCTTGGTCGTCGACTCAACCGCCGAGGCCGCGACCGTTCCTTCGGCCACCGCCTTGGTGTCTTTCACCACCGACGCGAAATCTTCTGCGGTCTTTTCGAATTGGTCTTTGAATTCGCCGGTGGCACTGTCCACGATCCGCTGGACGTCTTCCTTGGATCTTTTGAAGTCCAGTGACGTCAGGTTGATCACGCCTTGCCGGGCGGCGGCAGCGAAGGCCGCCGACTGCTGCCGATCCTTCACGACGTTGTGGTGGTGCCAGGCCATCCAACCACTGGCCCCGAGCAACGCACAGATGACGACGATCGTGACCGCGGTCAGCAAGACGGATGCCGACACCCGCAACCGGGCCCCGGTCGTCGTCGCTCCAGCTTCCTCAGGTGCTTCGGCGTCGGCCGGCTCGGTCTTCTGCTCAGTTGTCTCGGTCGACTCGGCGGTGTCGGCCGGGTCGACTGTCTCGGTTGCGTCGACAGCTTCGGCGGCCTCGGCCGCTTTGTCCGCTGCTTCGGCTTCCTCGGTTTCTTCGGCGGCCTGCGCTTCGCGGCGCAACTGGATGGCCCGAGCACGTGCGCGTGCCGCCGTGGCGAGGGCCTCGGCCTCGGCGGCTTCGGCCTCGGCCTGTTCGGCCAATGCGATCGCGTCCAACTTTGCCTTGGAATCTCGCGGCGGCTTGTCGGTGTCAGCCATGGCGGCCGCGGCTCCTCAACGTCATTATCGACTGAACTCCGGTATCTCTTACTGTATTGCTCATTGCTACCATCGAAATCACCAGTGACCACGACTGGGACCGATCGGACGGATGACCAGGACGCCCCGGGCCTTCATCCGCAACGGTGACGGAAGGCCAGGAAGGTCTCAGCCAACGTATGACTGTCGTCGATTCCCCCGAAAAGATACTCTTCGCCTCCACCACCCAAGCATTTCTGCAAAAAGAGGTGCCGCTGAGTCGGGTGCGCGCACTGCACTCCGAGGGCGTCTCGTTCGAGCCGGCCTGGTGGCGGCGCGCCGCGGATCTGGGGTGGACGGCGCTCCTGGTGCCCGAGGAACTCGGCGGGGGCAGCGTCTCCGGCGATGGTGTGGCGGATCTGGCGATGGTCGCCGAACAACTCGGAAAGACGGTGGCGCCCGGCCCGCTCTATCCGGTCAGCACGGTACTTGCAGCGCTGGTGGATAGCGCCGATCCGCAGTCGCACGCGGCGACCATCGAAGCGTTGGTCGCCGGGGAGACCGTCGCCTCGTGGGCGGTATACGAGCCGGGACAAGGTTGGGCGCCGCACAAGCCGTCGACGACTGCGACGACGACGGAATCCGGCTACCGGATCGACGGAGTGAAAGATCGCGTGGAGGCGGGCGCGCAGAGCGACCTGTTGCTCGTGGTGGCTCAGGCCGACGACGGGGTGCGCCAGTTCCTTATCCCGACCGATGCATCCGGAGTAAGCGTCGAGTCGCAGCAGTCGATCGATCTCGTCAAGCAATACGCCCGTGTGCATTTCGACGGGGTCACCGTCGAGCGCAGCGCGGTCGTCGATGGCAACGCCGCCGACCTTCTCGACCGGCAGAGCCAGATCGCCCAACTGCTGCAGTGCGCCGAAGTCGTCGGCATTTTGCAGACCGTGTTCGACTTCACCGTGGCCTGGGCGTTGGACAGGCACACCTTCGGGCGGCCGCTGGCCTCCTACCAAGCGCTCAAGCACCGCTTCGCCGACATGAAGATGTGGCTGGAGGCGTGTCGCGCGACGACTTCCGCCGCAGTGACAGCGATCTCGAGCCGTTCGCCGCAGGCCAACCTGTCGGCCAGCATCGCCAAGTCCTACGTCGGCGAAATGGCGACCGACATCATCCAGGGCTGCGTGCAGATGCACGGCGGAATCGGCGTGACGTGGGAGCACGACCTGCACATGTATTTGCGACGGGCCACGTTGTACCGGTCGATGTTCGGCACGCCCGAAGAACACAACCTGCGGGTCTATCAGTTGCAGGAGGCCGGACAACAGGCGGCGAGGTCCGCCTGATGACCGAAGTCACCGAAACAGTTGCCGACGTCGAATCCGTCGACGAGTTCCGGCTACGGGCCCGAGCCTGGTTGGCCGACAACATGCCGGTGATCGATCCCGCGGAGCCACCGGCGGCCCATCGCGACGAGGAACGCTGCTGGCTTCGCGCCCGCGAACTTCAAAAGCGTCTTCATGACGGCGGGTTCGCGGGGATCTGCTTTCCCCGTGAATACGGCGGACTCGGTCTGGACTACGAATACCAGCAGGCGTTCGACCAGGAGAGTCTCGGCTACGAGATGCCGCTGATCCTCAACACGCCGACGTTCACCATCTGCTGCGCGACGCTTCTCGACACCGCGAGCGAGGAACTGAAGCGCCGGCACATCGGCGCGGCGCTCCGTGGTGACGAGGTGCTCGTGCAGCTGCTGTCTGAGCCCAGCGGCGGGTCGGATCTCGCCGGTGTGATCACCCGGGCCGCACGCGACGGTGACCGCTGGGTGATCAACGGCGCAAAGACGTGGAGCACCAGCGCATTTGCCGCCGACTACGGGTTGTGCCTGGCGCGCACCAACTGGGATGTGCCCAAGCATGAAGGCCTGACCATGTTCGTGGTGCCGATCAAGCATCCCGGAATCACGTTGCGGCGCATCACTCAGCTCAACGGCTCGACGGAATTCTGCGAGGAGTTCCTCGACGGAGTGGACGTCGGAGACGACGCCGTAGTCGGCACGGTGAACGACGGATGGTCGGTGGCCTCCCGCCAGCTGTACCACGAACGCCGCGCGGTGGGCATGAGTTCGGAATTCGCCAGCGGCAGTGGCAGCGAGGGCGGTCGGTCGATGCCGGTGAACTATGTGGCGCTGGCCAAGACGATCGGGATGGCCGACAACGAGCGGGTGCAGCAACTGGCCGGTCGGGCACTGGTACACCGTGCGGTCAGCGAGCAGCTGGGTGGCCACGTCTACCGCAGTGTGCGCGACGGCAGCCTCCCGGCAGCTGCCGGAACTTTGATTCGGCTTTTCCACGCCGAGACCACCACGCTCGAGATGGATACCGGCCTGGCGATCACCGGAACGTCCGGTGTCGTCGGCGCCGAAGGGGAGGGCCTGCAGACCGGGTTGCGATACCTGGCCCGGCAGGGAGTCTGCATGGGCGGCGGCACTGTTGAGATGGCGCGCAACGTCATCGGCGAGCGGGTGCTGAACTTCCCCCGCGAATACGCCGCCGACCGCGGTGTGCCGTTCAACCAGGTACGGCACGGCAACTAGCTGTACCGAGACATCAGGTTGGTAGCAGTCGGCTGATCGGTGGGAGGCCGCCGAGTGCGCTGTGACGTCGTCGAGTGTTGTAGTGCTCGAGCCAGGGTGCAAGGGCGTCGGCGCGGTCGGTGT
>Ga0302314_10012402_pt1 | contig 14759 bp, 14 predicted proteins | sample III_Palsa_N2_3_FD_200533 | JGI IMG/M metagenome (GOLD analysis project Ga0302314, IMG submission 200533) | Peat permafrost microbial communities from Stordalen Mire near Abisko, Sweden - III_Palsa_N2_3 | ecosystem: Environmental > Terrestrial > Soil > Palsa > Peat permafrost | place: Sweden... | reverse complement strand
GCGGTGGAGGCGCTGCGCGCCCATCGCTGGCCCGGCAACGTGCGCGAGCTGGAGAACGTGATGCGCCGGCTGGCGGCGCTGTGCCCCGACGAGGTGATCGGCGCCATCACGATCCGCGCCGAGCTGGCCGAGGCCGAGCCGCCAATGCAGGCGAACGCCCCGGCCGACAACGGCCATAGTGGCGGCGGCGGCTCGACGGAACCGCTGGCGCGCGCGGTGGAGCGGCACATTAAGCAGTTTCTGGCGGCCCACCGCGACGGCATGGCGCCGTCCGACATCTACGACCGGGTGCTGGCGGAGGTGGAGCGGCCGCTGATCCAGATGACGCTTGCCGCCACGCGCGGCAACCAGATCAAGGCCGCGGCGATGCTTGGCCTGAACCGCAATACGCTGCGCAAGAAAATCCGCGATCTGGAAATTCCCGTGGTACGGGGAATTGCCTGAGCGACATCCGCCCGGTTGGGTTAACTGACGTCTTCAACATCGTTGTGGGGGCTGCCGTGGTGTTGCGGCTGCCATGAACGCGCCATTCCTGCGCAAGACCCTTGCCGCCGATCCGGCGGGGGCGGTGGAAAAGCGCCCGCGCGTCGCCGCTTTGCGCCGGCTGATCGACCTTGCCCTCGGCAAGGTCATTACGCTGCTGCTGGCGTCGTTCGCGCTGGTGCTGGGCATCGTCACCTTCGTCGTGCTGGCCGGCGGCGGCCCGCTCGGCGTGCGGCCGAACGTGGTGTTCGCGCTGGTGCTGGCCAACCTGTTCGTATTGCTTGGCCTGGGCTCGGTGCTCGCCGGGCGGTTGACGCGGGTATGGGTGGAACGGCGGCGCGGCTCGGCCGGGTCGCGGCTGCATGTGCGGCTAGTGCTGCTGTTTTCCGTCGTCGCGGTGACGCCGGCGATCGTGGTCGCCGTGTTCGCAACGTTCTTCTTCGATCTCGGCATCCAGTCCTGGTTCAACGACCGGGTGCGCACGACGCTGGAGGAGAGCCTCCAGGTCGCCCGCGGCTACCTGGAGGAGCACCGCAACAACATCCGCGCCGATGCGCTCGGCATGGCCAACGATCTGGCGCGCGCCGGCCGGCTGCTGGCCGACGACCCGAACGGGTTCGGCGAGGTGCTGGCCACCCAGACTGCGCTGCGCGGGCTCACCGAAGCCGTGATCTACGAGCCCGTCACCGGGCAGGTGATCGCCTCGGCCGGGCTCATGGCCGGCTTCGGCATCGCGCTGCCGCCGCGCACCGCGACCGACCAAGCGCGCAACGGCGACGTGGTGGTGCTGGGCACCGACGACTCGACGCGGGTGCGGGCGGTGGTCTCCCTGGATTCGACGCCCGCGCTGATGCTGCTGATCGGCCGTCCGGTCGATCCGCAGATCCTCGACCACATGAGCCGCACCGAGACGGCGGTGGCCGAGTACAACCGGCTGGACAAGAACCGCTTCGGGTTGCAGGTGACGTTGGCGTTGATCTTCGCCCTCGTCGCGCTGCTCGTGCTGCTGGCGGCGGTGCTGATCGGCCTCGTGATGGCCAATCAGATCGCGCGCCCGATCGGCGGGCTGATCCTGGCGGCCGAACGGGTGCGCGCCGGCGATCTGGCGGTGCGGGTGCCGGAGGTGGCGAGCGGCGACGAGGTGGCCGGGCTCAGCCGCGCCTTCAACCGCATGACCGGCCAGCTTGCCGCCCAGCGGGCCGAACTGATGGACGCCTACAGCCAGATCGACAGCCGCCGCCGCTTCACCGAGGCCGTGCTCTCGGGCGTCTCGGCGGGCGTGATCGGGCTCGACGAACAGGGCCGCATCGAACTGCCGAACCGGGCGGCGAGCCAGTTGCTCGGCGTCGACATGCTGGCCGCCATCGGCCGGCCACTGGCCGAGGTGGTGCCGGAGTTTTCCGCCCTGGTGGCATTGGCGCGGGAGGCGCCGGACCGGGCGCACACTGCCGAACTGCAACTCGGCCCGCCGGCGCGGCGGCGCACGCTGCTGGTGCGGATCGGCGCCGACCACTCGACACCGCGGGCGGAGAGCGGCGCCGCCGATTTCGGCTTCGTCGCCACCTTCGACGACATCACCGAATTGCAGTCCGCACAGCGCAAGGCGGCCTGGGCGGACGTGGCGCGCCGCATCGCGCACGAGATCAAGAATCCGCTGACCCCGATCCAGCTCGCGGCGGAGCGCCTGAAGCGCAGATTCACCAAAGAAATAACGTCCGACCCCGAGACGTTTTCGCAGTGTGCCGATACCATCGTGCGGCATGTGGGCGATATCGGACGGATGGTGGACGAGTTCTCGGCCTTCGCGCGGATGCCGCAGCCGGTGATCAAGCCGGAGGATTTCTCGCGCATCGTGCGGGAGGCGATGGTGCTGCCGCGGGCGGCGCACCCGGAAATCACCTACGTGACCGACCTGCCGGAGAGCGGCCCGGTGGTGCCGTGCGACCGGCGGCTGATCGGGCAGGCGCTGACCAACCTGTTGCAGAATGCAGCGGATGCGGTGGCCATGCGGCCGGGTGCCGGGCGGATCGAGGTCACGCTGGCGACGGGGCCGGCGGACGCCGTGGTGACGGTCGCCGATGACGGGGTCGGGCTGCCGCAGGAGGATCGGGCGCGCCTCACGGAACCTTATGTGACCCACAAGCCGAAGGGGACCGGCCTGGGACTTGCCATCGTGAAGAAGATCATGGAGGACCATGGTGGGCGGCTGGTGCTGGAGGACCGGCCGGCGCGGGCGGATTGGGAGGGGCCGGGCACGGCGGCGATGCTGTTCTTGCCCGTAAGGACGAACGATGGCGCATGACATCCTGATCGTCGACGACGAACCCGACATCCGCTTGCTGGTGGAGGGCATCCTGCGCGACGAAGGCTACGAGACGCGGCAGGCCGGCGACGCCGATTCCGCCATCGCGGCGTTCCGGGTACGCCGCCCCTCGCTGGTGGTGCTGGACGTGTGGCTGCAAGGCTCGAAGCTCGACGGGCTCGGCATCCTGAAAGTGCTGCACCGGGAGGAGCCGGCGGTGCCGGCGGTGATGATCTCCGGCCACGGCAACATCGAGACTGCGGTCGCGGCGATCCAGCACGGCGCCTACGACTTCATCGAAAAGCCGTTCCAGTCCGACCGGCTGCTGCTGGTGGTGCGGCGGGCGCTGCAGGCCGCCTCGCTGGCGCGCGAAAACGCCGAATTGCGGCTGCGCGCCGGGCCGGATTCGGAGCTGACCGGCGAGGGGCAACTCATCGGCCAGTTGCGCGCGCAGGTGGAGAAGGTGGCGCCGACCGGCTCGCGCGTGCTGATCCAGGGGCCGGCGGGGTCCGGCAAGGAAGTGGTGGCGCGCATGATCCACGCGCGCTCCCGCCGGGCGGAGGGGCCGTTCGTGGCGCTGAACTGCGCCATCCTGAACCCCGCGCGCTTCGAGGAGGAACTGTTCGGCGTCGAGGGCGGCGCCGACCCCGGCGTGCAGCCGCGCCGCGCCGGCGTGCTGGAGCGCGCGCATGGCGGCACGCTGCTGCTCGACGAAGTCTCCGACATGCCGATGGAGACGCAAGGCAAGATCGTCCGGGCGTTGCAGGACCAAACGTTTGAACGCCTCGGCGGCTCGTCGCGCGTCAAGGTGGACGTGCGGGTGCTGTCCACCACCAACAAGGACCTGCAAGGCGAGATCGCCGGCGGGCGGTTCCGCGAGGACCTGTTCTACCGGCTGGCCGTGGTGCCGCTGAGGGTGCCGGCGCTGAAGGACCGGCGCGAGGATATTCCGCTGCTGGCGCAGCAGTTCCTGCAACGCTCGGCGGAGACGGCGGGGATGCCGACGCGGGAACTGTCCACCGATGCGGTCACCGCGTTGCAAGCCTACGAGTGGCCGGGCAACGTGCGGCAGTTGCGCAACCTGATGGACTGGCTGCTGATCATGGCGCCGGGCACCAGCGCCGACCCGATCCGCGCCGACATGCTGCCGCCGGACGTGAGTTCGTCGGCGCCGGCGCTGTTCAACTCCGACCCCTCGGCCGATATCATGTCGCTGCCGCTGCGCGAGGCGCGCGACCTGTTCGAGACGCAGTATCTGCAGGCGCAGTTGCTGCGCTTCGGCGGCAACATCAGCCGCACGGCCGGCTTCGTCGGCATGGAGCGCAGCGCGCTGCACCGCAAGCTGAAGCAGTTGGGCATCGGCTCGGAGGATCGCGCGGGCGGCTGAGCCGTCATCGCAGCCTTACCCGGCACGTAATCGTGCCCATTCCCTGCCCGCCGCAAAATCCCCTCGCCAAGCCGCCGCATCAATCGACGCGGCCGGCGCAAGCCAGGGAGTTTGCCATGCGCCTCATCCCCATTCGCGCCGCAGGACGGACACTCGTCCGGCTCATGTCGGCCAGTGCCGTCCACATCGCGCTCGGCGCCACGTTCACCACACCGCAACCGGCGCTTGCGCCACAGGCCGCCACCTTTGTGGCGACCGTGCAGGCTGCGTCCGTCGTGACCCCGGCGGGGCAGGGGGATGCCGGCGACGACTCGCCGTCAGCGCCCGACGCACAAGCGCCGACGCCCGGTTTCGTGTGCATCGGCTTCGGCTGCGGCTGAAGCCGCGCGACGCCCCGCGAGGGTCCGATATGAGCCTTCTCATCCCGCTCGCCGCACTGATCATCGCGCTCCTCGCCGGCGCCTTCGTCGCGCCCGCACCCCTGCAACGGCCGCCGCCGTGGGTGCGCGATCGCCGGTCTGCTCAGAACCGTGCCACCAGCGTCATGCCGACGACGATCAGTGCCGCGCCGAGCACGCGCATCGGCGAGGCGGTGTGTTGCGGCAGGTTGAGCAGCCCGAAATGGTCGAGCGCCACCGCCATCGCCACCTGCCCGGTCACGGCGAGGCTGGTGAACAGCGCCGCGCCGAGCCGGGGCACCATCAGCGACTGGGCGGAGACGAACACCACGCCGCCGAAACCAGCCGCCCAGGCCCACCAGGGCACGTAGCCGAAGCGCTCGGCCGGGATCGGCCACAGCCGCCCGCTCAGCGCGCCGAAGCCGAGGATGCCGATCAGGCTGCCGACGATGCTGATCGTGATGGCGATCACCGGCTGGCCGATCGCGCGGTTGATCGCCGCATTGCAGGCCGCCTGCGCCGGCAGCAGCGCCGCGGCGAACAGGACGTATGCGGCGGGGCCCCATTGCATTGGCGACACTAGCCTCGGCTGCCGCGGCGCGGCCAGGGGCAGCAAAAAACGCGCCTGCCATGCAGACGCCGGGTGGGCGAACGGCATGGGCTTCTGATAGACTGGTCGCTTCAACTGCCGCCCCGGCAGCACGGTGTCGTGTTCTTGCATGGGGGTGGAGGACTACCAACCTGACCACATAGCCCCGTCGAGAGACGGAACGCAGCGCCGGGGTGCGCGGCAGGGCGGCCCTACAACAAGGACAAGAAAGAGGATTTCCTCGTGGCCAACGAGAAGTCGCAGAATGTTCAGGATGTGTTCCTGAACCATGTGCGCAAAAACAAGACACCGGTCACCGTCTTCCTGGTGAACGGCGTGAAGCTCCAGGGCATCATCACCTGGTTCGACAACTTCTCCGTGTTGCTGCGGCGCGACGGGCATACACAGCTCGTCTACAAGCACGCCATCAGCACGGTGATGCCGGGTGCGCCGATCCAGTTGTTCGATGGCGCCAAGCCCGAAGGCTCCTCGACGACGCTGACGATCGGCGCGCGGGAGACTGCCCCTGCCGGCGGAAACTGAGGACGCAGCCCAGGGACACGGCGGCGCGCACGGTCGCGCACGGTCGGGTGGCAGTACGGCCGCCCCGATCCGCGCGGCCGTCATCCTGCCCTGGGAGCGCCCGGAGCGCAGCACCGACGCCAGCCGCGCGGCGGACGCGAGGCTCGCGGAAGCAGTCGGCCTGACCGCCTCGATCGGGCTGGTGGTAGTGCATACCGCCATCCTGCCTTTACGTGCGCGCCGGCCCTCCACCCTGATAGGGGAAGGGCAGGTGGCGACCCAGGGGACAGCGCTGACCGAGCAGTCGGTGGCCGTCGTCGTCGTGGATGCGCAGCTTTCCCCGGTGCAGCAGCGCAACCTTGAGCGCGCCTGGGGTTGCAAGGTGATCGACCGCACCGGATTAATTCTCGACATATTCGGCGACCGCGCCCGCACCCGGGAGGGCACGCTGCAGGTCGAACTGGCACATCTGGACTACCAGCGCAGCCGGCTGGTACGGTCCTGGACCCACCTTGAGCGCCAGCGCGGCGGCTTCGGCTTCCTCGGCGGCCCGGGCGAGACGCAGATCGAGGCGGACCGGCGGCTGATCGGCGACCGCATCGTGCGGCTGAAGAAGGAACTGGAGCAGGTGCGCCGCACCCGCTTCCTGCACCGCACCGCCCGCCGCCGCGTGCCGTTCCCGGTGGTGGCGCTGGTCGGCTACACCAACGCCGGCAAATCGACGCTGTTCAACGCCATGACCGGCGCCGAGGTGGTCGCCCGCGACCAGTTGTTCGCGACGCTCGACCCGACCATGCGCGGCATCCGCCTGCCCTCCGGCCGGCGTGCGATCCTCTCGGACACGGTGGGCTTCATCAGCGAACTGCCGACCGAACTCGTCGCCGCCTTCCGTGCCACGCTCGAGGAAGTGGCCGAGGCCGACGTCATTCTGCACATCCGCGATATTTCGCACCCCGACACCGCGGCGCAGCGTGCCGACGTGCTCGCGGTGCTGGCGGACATGGTGCAGGACGGGGTGCTCGACGAAGCCTGGTCCGAGCGCACGATCGAGGTGTTCAACAAGGCCGACCTGCTGGGCGGCGTCGCGGCGGTGCCGGTGCGCACGGGGGCGGTCGCCGTCTCGGCGGTGACCGGCGAGGGCATCCCGGCGCTGCAGGTGGCGATCGACGGCCGCATCGCCGAGGGCATGGAAGTTGCAGAGTACGATCTGGCGCCGGAGGACGGGGCGCGGCTCGCGTGGCTGTACCAGCACGGCGAGGTGATCGGCCGGCAGGACGGCGCCGAGACGATCCGTGTGCAGGTGCGGTTGCTGCCGGCCGACCGCGCGCGCTTCGAACGGCCCGGCGCCGAGCAGACGGGTGGCGAACGCGGCTAGGCCATCGGCCGCGGCTGGGCTAGACCCCGCGCACTGCCGTGCGTGGGCCGGCTGCGGGGAACGATGATGGCGAGCTTCGAACTGCGTCAGGTCCAGGAACTCGTGCTGCTGCTGCGCACCGCGGCGCGCAAGGAGGTCCTGCCGCGCTTCCAGCGCCTGGAGCCCGGTGACATCCGCAGCAAATCCGGCCCGCTCGACCTCGTCACCGAAGCCGACGAGGCGGCGGAGCGCATGATCACCGCCGGGCTGGAGCACATCTTTCCCGGCTGCGTGGTGGTCGGCGAGGAAGCCACCGCCGCCGACCCGTCGCTGCTCGGGCGGATCGAGGGGGCGGATCTGGCGTTCGTGGTCGACCCGATCGACGGCACCGCCAACTACGCCGCCGGGCTGCCGCTGTTCGGCGTGATGGCGGCCGTGGTGATGCATGGCGAGATCGTCGCCTCGGTGATCCATGACCCGATCAGCGACGACTGCGCCGTGGCGCTGCGCGGCGAAGGCGCCTGGGTGGAAGCGCCCGGCGGCAAGCGGCGCGACCTGCATGTGGCGCCGCCCGTGGACGTGGCGCAGATGACCGGCACCGCCGGTTGGCGCTTCCTGCCGCGCGAGCAGCGGGTGACGGTCGCCAAGAACCTGACCAAGGTGGCCGCCACGTTCGACCTGCGCTGCGCGGCACACCAGTACCGCATGGTGGCATCCGGCACCTGCCACTTCCTGATGGCGAACAAGTTGATGCCCTGGGACCACGCGCCCGGCTGGCTGCTGCACCAGGAAGCCGGCGGCTACTCCGCCCGTTTCGACGGCACGCCCTACACGCCGACGCGTACCGTCGGCGGCCTGATCTGCACCCCCGATTTCCACAGCTTCATCGCGCTGCGCGAGGCGCTGTTCGCCGAATAGCTAGGGGAACGGCTCAGCGGCGATCCCGTCCGCCTGCAACTCCAGCCGGTCCAGCCAGTGCACGGTGCGCGCCGGCGTGTTGACGATGGTTGCGGTGGTGTCGAAGCTGTAGCCAAGCTCGGTCAGCCAGCGGCGCAGGTCGACATCCGGCTGGTGGGTTTCGACGGCGATGCCGTTGCTGCGGATCGACATGGCGTGAAAGCCGATCCGCCCGCCATCCGCCAGCAGCCGCCGCGCCCCGGCGAGCCAGATCATCGAGCAGGCGGACGCGCAGGAGGCGCCGCCCGGCACCAGCGTCGCCCAGCCGCGATTGCGGATTTCCGTGCCGATGGCGATAGCCGCGCCGACGCTGCCGCCGGGGCCGGTTGTGATGACGATGGCAGTCGGCATGGCCTCCGCCACCGCGTCGAACGCGGTCTGGTCGCCCTGGCTGATGATGCCGGAGAGCAGGATGCCCGGCGTCTGCGTGCCCGGGATTTCGGTCCGCTCGAAGGTCGCGGCGTGCGCGGGGAGCGCCGTCGCGAGGAACAGGCCGAGGATTGCGCCCGGCGGTTTCACTGCCCCCGCTCCCGCGCCTTCGCTGCTTGCCACGCCGCCTCCATCTCGGCCAGCGTCGCCTCGGCCGGCGTCCGCCCCTCGGCGGCGAGCGCCGCCTCTACGGCGCCGAAACGCCGGGAAAATTTCTGGTTGGCGCCGCGCAGACAGGCTTCCGGGTCGAGGTTGAGTTTGCGCGCGAGGTTGACCAGCACGAACAACAGGTCGCCGACCTCGTCGGCCAGCCGCGCCGGGTCGGCCTCGGCCAGTTCGGCGCGCAGTTCCGCCGCCTCTTCCTCCAGCTTGTCGAGCACGGCCGCCGCATTCGCCCAGTCGAAGCCGACGCGGGCGGCGCGTTTGGCGAGTTTTTCTGCGCGGGTCAGCGCCGGCAGCCCCAGCGCGACGCCGGCGAGCGTGCCGGTCTCGGCGCGTTCGGCGCGCTCGGTGCGCTTCTGTTCCTCCCAGGCGTGGGTTTGCGCCGCGGCGTCACGCGCGGCAGCCTCGCCGAATACGTGCGGATGCCGCCGCACCATCTTGTCGGCGATCGCGGCGGCGACGTCGGCGAAGGTGAATTTTCCCGCTTCCTCCGCCATTTGCGCGTGATAGACGACCTGGAACAGCAGGTCGCCGAGTTCGTCCGGCAGCGCCGTGAAATCCTGCCGCGCGATCGCGTCGGCGACCTCATAGGCTTCCTCGATCGTGTACGGCGCGATCGTCTCGAATGTCTGTAACTTGTCCCATGGGCAGCCGGTCGCGGGGTCGCGCAGCGCCGCCATGATGTCGAGCAGGCGGCGCAATTCGGCTTCGGGGGCGTGGGACACGGCTTGCTCCTACGGTCGCCCCGCGTCATAGCGGGAAGCACGGGGAGCGGCGAGGGGAGGACGAAATGGAACCGGTGTTGACGGGCGGATGCCAGTGCGGCGCGGTGCGGTACGCGATCTACGTGATGCCGGCGCGCACCAGCCTGTGCCATTGCCGGATGTGCCAGAAGGCGGTCGGCCAGCCGTTCGCGGCCTATACCTGCGTGCCGGCGGACAAATTCGCCTGGACGCGCGGCAAGCCGCCGACCTTCCGCAGTTCCACCGCGGCCGAGCGGCATTTCTGCCCCGCCTGCGGCACCTCGCTGACCTTCTGCTACTTGCACAAGCCGGAAATCGACGTCGCGGTCGGCACGCTCGACCATCCCGAGCGTGTGCGGCCGGTCGCCCATGTCGGCACGGAGAGCCGGCTGCCCTGGATGGCCTCCGCGGTGCTGGACGCGCTGCCGGACTCGCGGACGGACGATGGTCCGCTGCCGGAGGCGTTGCGCACGCTGGTGAATTTCCAGCACCCGGACCACGACACGCCGGAGGGCTGGGCGCCACCGCCGGCACCGTAGCGGCGCCGGTGAACAGGGAGGAAACAATGGCCGATCCCACGACGCGGACCTCAAAGGCCAAAACCGTCATCCGCGTCACCAGCGGCAACTTCCTGGAGATGTTCGACTTCTTCCTGTTCGGCTTCTACGCGACGCATATCGCCAAGGCGTTCTTTCCGGCCGGCAGCGACACCGCCTCGCTGATGCTGACCTTCGTGACGTTCGGCGCCGGGTTCCTGATGCGGCCGCTCGGCGCGGTGTTTCTCGGCGCCTACGTGGACCGCATGGGGCGGCGGCAGGGGCTGATCGTGACGCTGGCGATCATGGCCTGCGGCACCCTGCTGATCGCCTTCGTGCCGGGCTATGCGACCATCGGGCTGCTGGCGCCGCTGCTCGTCCTTGTCGGGCGCTTGCTGCAAGGCTTTTCCGCCGGCGTCGAGCTTGGCGGCGTCTCGGTCTATCTCGCCGAAATGGCAACGCCGGGGCACAAGGGGTTCTACGTGTCGTGGCAGTCCGGCAGCCAGCAGGTGGCGATCATGGCCGCCGCGGCCCTCGGCTTCGCGCTCAACCGCATGATGCCGCCGGCCGACGTGGCCGATTGGGGCTGGCGCATCCCGTTCGTCATCGGCTGCCTGATCGTGCCGTTCCTGTTCTACATCCGCCGCTCGCTGGAGGAGACGGAGGAGTTCCGCCAGCGCAAGCACCGGCCGACGACCGAGGAGGTCTTCGCCTCGCTGGCGCGCAACTGGCGCATCGTGCTGCTCGGCATGCTGCTGGTGGTGATGACAACCGTCTCATTCTACACGATTACCGTCTACACGCCGACCTTCGGCAAGAGCGTGCTGCATTTGACCGACGCGGACAGCCTGTTGGTCACGTTCTGCGTCGGCCTCTCCAACTTCATCTGGCTGCCAGTGATGGGCGCGCTGTCGGACCGGATCGGCCGGCAGCCGGTGCTGCTCGTGTTCTCGGCGCTCACGCTGCTCACGGCCTATCCGGTGCTGCTTTGGCTCGTGGCCAACGCGACGTTCGGCAACATGCTGATCGCGCTGCTGTGGCTGTCGTTCCTGTACGGCGGCTACAACGGCGCGATGGTGGTGGCGCTGACCGACATCGTGCCGGCGGAGGTGCGCACGGCCGGGTTCTCGCTGGCCTACGCGCTGGCGACCGCGCTGTTTGGCGGTTTTACGCCGCTGGTCTCGACGTGGCTGATCGACCAGACCGGCAACCGCGCGGCGCCCGGCCTGTGGCTGGCGTTCGCGGGGTTGGCGGGGCTGGTGGCGACGCTGCTGATCTACCGCCGCAGTGCCGCGCCGGGCGTCGCCGCCGCCACCGGCCTTGCCGGCGCGCCGCGCTCCTGATCGGCCTTGATCGGGCGGCGGTGGCGGCTAGGCTCGGCCGGAGGCGGGACAGGAACGGGCCGGTGAGCGAGATCGACTGGGATGCGGCGCGGGCGGACATGGCGCGCTGGTATTGGTGGGGCATCCCCACCTTCTTCCGCTGCCCGTGGAACGAAGACCCCGCCGCCAGCGACATCGCGCTGATCGGCATTCCGCACTCCTCCGGCAACGGCTCCACCGAGCGCGACCAGCATCTTGGCCCGCGCGCCGTCCGCCACGTGTCTGCCCTGTATCGCCGCGGCCACGGCCGGTTCGGATTCACGCCCTGGGACGTCTGCCGGATCAACGACGCCGGTGACGTGCCGCTGCCAGAGGCCATGCTCAACGACGTTTCCATTGGCCACATCGAGGCGTACGCCAAGCGGTTCGACGCCGCCGCCACCCGCGTCGTCTCGATGGGCGGCGACCACTCGATCACCGGGCCGATGCTGAAGGCGCTGGCCGGGCCGGGCGCACGCCTGACCGGCGGCGCGCCGGCGGCATTGGTGCATTTCGACAGCCACACCGATAGCTACCACCACATGCCGCACTGGCTCGGCAACCGCCGCTCCGCCGCGCACTGGGCCAGCTACACCGTCGCCGAGGGCCATGTGGACGCGCACCGCTCGACGCAGATCGGCATCCGCCCCAACGTCGGCACGCCCGGCAGCCGCAGCGCCAGCGAGGAACTCGGCTACCGCATCATCGGCATGGACGAGATCGAGGAGATCGGTACCAAGGCCGTCATCTCGGCCGTGCGCGAGCGGATCGGCGACGCGCCGGTCTACATCACGTTCGACATGGACTCGCTCGACCCCGCCGACGCGCCCGGCGTGTCCAACCTGGAGCCCGGCTACACCGGCATCCGCGTCGGCGAGGCGGTGCGCATGCTGCAGGGCCTGCGCGGCTGCAACATCGTCGGCGGCGACGTGGTGTGCCTGATGCCGACCAAGGACTCGCCGAACCAGATCACCGCAATGAACGCCATGGTGGTGATGTTCGAGATCGTCTGCCTGATCGCCGACCGGCTGCGCGCGGGCTGACAGGCGGGACATCGCGCCCATCTGACCGGTGACGCACCCCGCCCGGGGCGCCAATGGAGACGCGAATGTTCAACACCCCTTATCGGGCCGCCGCTGACCGCTACGGCCCGATGCCGTATCGGCGCAGCGGCCGCTCCGGCCTCGACCTGCCGGCCATCTCGCTTGGGCTCTGGCAGAACTTTGGCGGCGCCGACGTGTTCGAGACCGGCCGCAGCATCCTGCGTCGCGCGTTCGACCGCGGCGTCACGCATTTCGACCTCGCCAACAACTACGGCCCGCCCTTCGGCTCGGCGGAGGAGAACTTCGGCCGCGTGCTCGCCAGCGACTTCAAGCCGTATCGCGACGAGATCGTGGTCTCCACCAAGGCCGGCTACGAGATGTGGGACGGCCCGTACGGTGAATGGGGCAGCCGCAAATCGGTGACCGCCAGCCTCGACCAGAGCCTGAAACGCATGGGCCTGGACTACGTGGACATCTTCTACTCGCACCGCGTCGATCCGCGCACGCCGCTGGAGGAAACGATGGGAGCACTGGACCGCGCGGTGCGGCAGGGCAAAGCGCTGTATGTCGGCATCTCCTCGTATTCGCCGGAGCTGACGCGGCAGGCGGTGGCGATCCTGAAATCGCTGGGCACGCCGCTGCTGATCCACCAGCCGTCCTATTCGATGTTCAACCGCTGGGTGGAGCAGGGGCTGCTCGACACGCTCGGCGAACTCGGGGTCGGCTGCATTGCCTTCTCGCCGTTGGCGCAGGGGCTGCTGACCGACAAGTACCTCGGCGGCGTGCCGGAGGGGGCGCGGGCCGGGCTCGGCGGCTCGTTCAAATCCGAGTTCCTGAACGATGGCAACCTCGGCCGCATCCGCGCGCTGAACGCCATCGCCAAGCGGCGCGGCCAGACGCTCGCGCAAATGGCGCTGGCGTGGGTGCTTCGCGACCCGCGCGTGACGTCGGCGCTGATCGGCGCCCGCACGGTCGCGCAACTGGACGACAGCCTGGACGCCGCGAAGGCACCGGCGTTCACGCGCGAGGAGTTGGCTGAGATCGACCGCCATGCCACCGAGGCGCGGATCGACCTGTGGCGCACGTCCTCGACCGCGAAGCTGGGCAGTTCTGCCGCATAGGCGGCTTGGCAGCCTGCGTCGCCCGGCGCAGGCTGCCGGCAGGGCGGGGGAGGAACAGCGTGGCTCGCGTCGGCATCGTCGGCACCGGTTTCGTCGGCCGCGCCTGGGCGATCAGCTTTGTCCGCGCCGGACTCATTTCGAATAGACACTGAGAGGGCAACACATGGCTCGCAACAAGGTCATCATCACCTGCGCCGTGACGGGCGCCATCCATACCCCCTCGATGTCGCCGTACCTGCCGGTGACGCCGGAGGAGATCGCCGACGCGGCGGTCGGTGCCGCCGAGGCCGGCGCCGCGATCGTGCACCTGCACGCCCGCAACCCGGTGGACGGCCGGCCCGACCAGTCGCCGGAAGCGTTCGGAAAATTCCTGCCGCAGATCAAGCAGCGCACCGGCGCGGTGGTGAACCTGACCACTGGCGGCGGCCCGGGGATGCTGGTCGCCGAACGGGTCAAGCCGTCGGCCGTGTTCAAGCCGGAAGTCGCGAGCCTGAACATGGGCTCGATGAATTTCGGCCTGTATCCGATGCTGAACCGCTTCAAGGAGTTCAAGCACGACTGGGAGAAGCCGGCGCTGGAAGCCTCCCGCGATATCGTGTTTCGCAACAGCTTCAAGGACATCCAATATGTTCTGGAGACGTTGAGCGAGACCGGCACGCGCTTCGAGTTCGAATGCTACGACACCGCGCATCTTTATAATCTTGCGCATTTCCTGGAGCGCGGGCTGGTGAAGCCGCCGCTGCTGGTGCAGACGGTGTTCGGCATCCTCGGCGGCATCGGGCCGCATCCGGAGGATGTGATGCACATGAAGCGCACCGCCGACCGGCTGTTCGGCAAGCAGTACGAATGGTCGGTGCTGGGCGCCGGCCGCAACCAGTTGCCGATCGCGGCGATGGCGGCGGCGATGGGCGGCAACGTGCGCGTCGGCCTAGAAGACAGCCTGTGGATCGGCGCCGGCAAGCTGGCGGAAAGCAACGCCGCCCAGGTGACGAAGGTGCGGCAGATCATCGAAGGCCTGGGCCTGTCGATCGCGACGCCCGACGAGGCGCGGCAGATTCTGGAGCTGAAGGGCGGAGACAAGGTGGCGTTCTGAGGCGCCGCCAGCCGATGCGGCGACGGGTCATTCAACGCGTCGCCGTCGGCAGGCTCGGGTTATCGTTGTTATAGTGGAACATTATCGGCGTGCGGCGGCCACGGCCCCCGCTCAGGCTTTTCGGGGCGAGCCGCGGATGCGGGTCGGCGTCCAGCGCGTTCGGTGGGGCGGCCAGTTCTGCATCCACGCGGGCGCGTCCGGCGGCGTGGGCGGATACGGCGGCGGCAGCTTCTCGCGCCTGGGTCGGGGCTTTTTCTCGCGCGGCGGGCGGGGTTTCGC
>Ga0302314_10012401_pt1 | contig 14760 bp, 18 predicted proteins | sample III_Palsa_N2_3_FD_200533 | JGI IMG/M metagenome (GOLD analysis project Ga0302314, IMG submission 200533) | Peat permafrost microbial communities from Stordalen Mire near Abisko, Sweden - III_Palsa_N2_3 | ecosystem: Environmental > Terrestrial > Soil > Palsa > Peat permafrost | place: Sweden... | reverse complement strand
CGCCCCGGCGCGGAACGCCATCGAGTGGCCCTTGGCCAGGCTCTCGGACGCCGCTGGCGCCGTGCGGACGTTGGCCCGGACCGAGATCAGCATGCCGGCGAAGCCGGCGGCGCCCGAAAGCACCGCGCCGATCAGGAAGCCGGCCGCCTCGAGCGGGCCGATCAGGAAGCCGACGATGAGCAGGATCACCACGCCGACGATGGCGATGGTGGTGTACTGGCGGCGCAGATAGGCCTGCGCGCCTTCCTGGATGGCCGCGGCGATTTCCTGCATGCGCTCGTTGCCGGGCGACGCCCTTAGCAAGGCGGCAGATTGCACCGCCCCGTAGACGACGGCCAAAAGGCCGGCGGCGATCACCAGGATCAAAACCACATTCATATTGTCGCGCCCCTCTCATGTTCTTGCGCAGATCGCCGCGCTCGCCCTCGGGCGGCGCGGTCGGCGAAGGCTATTTCCCGCTCACGGGTCTAGACAAGGCGGCCGAAAGCCCCCCGGAAAGCTGGCGGAAACTGCCAAATGCAGTCGCGAGACGCAACAGCCCAGCGCAGAACGCTGGAATTTCTAGTGAATTACAGCGCCCGGCTTGGGCAATCCGGTGCGCCGCATGGGGCCGCCGCCCGGCATGATCTGGATCGAAGCCACCTGGCCCGGCCCTGTGATCGCCACCGCGGCTGGCAGAAACGCCGCCTTCAACTTCGGCTCATCGAGCTTGGTGTAGTCGGTAGCCAGGGAAAACGGCGTGCGATGGCCCATGCGCACCAGGGCGTCACGGAAATAAGGCTCCTTGTCCCGCAGTTTGAGGGCGTCGGCCGAGGGCGTCAGGTTCACCCGGATGTAGACGAACACGTAGTTGATCAGCCGCCCGTTGATCACCACCGGCAAGGCCACGGGCGACAGGTCGATGTACTGGCCCGCCGCAGCCTTCGCGTCCTCCGCTGACGCGGCGCCGGCGACGAGCGCGATGGGCAAGCTGGCGATGAAGGCGCGTCGAAGCATGGGGGTTCCGATTCGGTCGCCCGATTAAACGCCTCAACCCTTGCCGGTTGGTTGCGGGCGTCAGGCGTGCCGCCAGCCCATGCGCTCGGGCTGCAGTTCCGAGCCGTTGAACCACACGCGTACGCCTCGCCCGGCTTCGAAGGCGCCGATGATTCGCGCCACGGTCCCGAACTCCTCGGCCGCCTGCACCAGCGCCGGGCCGTCGCTCGCCGCGCAGACCAGGGCGTAGTCGTCGCCCCCCGTCGCCAGCGCGAGCATCGCCAGCGCCGGGTCCGGCTGCACCGAAAGCCACGCCCGCGCCGACGCCGAGACCGGGACGCGGTCGAGATCCAGCACCAGTGCGCACTCGCTGGCCTCGGCGATATGCAGCGCGTCGGCGATCAGCCCGTCCGAAACATCGGCGGCGGCCGAGGCGTGGGTGCGCAACGCGGTGCGGAGGTGCAGGGCTGGTTCCGGTAAGCGATAGGCGCGCGCCAGCTCGCCGGTCGGATCGGCGATCTCGCCGCGCGCGGCCTTCAGGCCGAGGTATCCGTCGCCGATCACACCCAGAACCACCAGCGCGTCGCCTGGACGGGCGCCGGAGCGCCTGACCGCGCGTCCGGCGGGGACCCAGCCGAACACGGTCGCCGATACCGTCAGCGGCCCCGGCGTCGAGACGGTGTCCCCACCCAGCAGCGTGACGCCGAATTCCTCGCCGTCTTCCGCGAGGCCGCGGATGAACGCTTCGCGGTCGCTCCAGTCGCGGGACGGGGGCCAGGCGGTCATCAGGGTGTAGCCGAACGGTTCGGCCGACTTGGCGGCAAGATCGGAGACGTTGGTCCGAAGCAGGCGCCGCGCGACGATGGCGGCGTCCTCGCCTTCGAGGAAATGCACGCCTTCGACCATCGCATCTTCGCTGATCACCAGATCGAAGCCCGGCCGGCTGGGCAGGATGGCGGTGTCGTCCATCAGGCCAAGCGCGGGCGCCGACCGCGCCAGGGGACGCAGCGCGGCGATCCAATCCAGTTCGTCAGGCGGCTCGCTCATCTCGGGCGATGGCGTCGAGGGCGGCGTTGATGAAGCCAGGTTCCGGTCCTTCGAAGAAGGACTTGGCGATCTCGACGTACTCGTCGATCACCACCTCGGCCGGTACGTCGCCGCGGCTAATCAGCTCGTAAGCGCCGGCGCGCAGGATCGAGCGGGCGGTGGCGTCGATCCGATCCAGCCGCCAGCCGATGGCGAGGCGGCGGGTAATCGCGGGATCGACCTGCGCCTGATCGGCCACCACGCCGCGCACCACGGCGGCGAAGAAACCTTCGTCGGCCTTGGCCAGCGTCTCGCCTTCCAGATCGCGGTCGAAACGATGATCGGTGAACTCGCGGATCACCGTCTCCACGCCGGCGCCGCCGGTTTCCATCTGATAAAGCGCCTGAACGACAGCCAGGCGGGCCACCGATCTCGCCTGCCGCCCCGAGCCGCCGCTCATCGCGGCGCGCCGAGCAGCCGGCGGCGCACTTCGATCACCGCCAGGCAGGCCCTCGCCGCGCCGCCACCCTTGTCGAGCTCCCCCGCCCTCGCCCGGGCCAGCGCCTGCGCCTCGGTGTCGACCGTCAGGATGCCGTTGCCGATCGCCAGCCGGCGCCCGATCGCGAGGTCGTTGATGCCACGCGCGCTTTCGCCGGCGACGATCTCGAAGTGATAGGTCTCGCCGCGGATCACGCAGCCCAGCGCCACATAGCCGTCGTAGCGCACGCCGGCCGGACGGTGACCGGCCTCCTCCGCCATGGCGATCACGCCGGGTATCTCCAGCGCACCGGGCACCGTGACGACGTCGCAGTCGGCGTTGGCCGCCTGGATCGCCGCCTTGGCGCCGGCCAGCAGCTCGTCGGCAATGTGGTCGTAAAAGCGCGCCTCGACGATCAGAATGCGCAAGGGATCTACAAGCATGGCTCAGGCCTCGCCGGTCACTGGGCGCCAGCCTACGATCTTCAGGCTGTAGCCGTCCAACGCCGCGGGGCGGACTTCGCGGGTGGTGAGCAGGATCATCTCGCGCACGCCGAGATCCAGCAGTATCTGCGCGCCGACTCCATAGTCACGCAGCGCATGCTCGGGGCTGGCCCCGATCGGCCCTTCCGAATAGCGCTCGGAGAGCCAGGCCGGGTTCGGGTCGCGCAGGAACACCGCGACGCCAGCGCCGTCATGCGCGCCGATCTGCTTCAGCGCGCCCGGCACGTAGTCGCGCCGCGCCTCGACGTGGCCCAGCATGTCCGCCGCCATGTCGACCCGGTGCATCCGCACCAGCGTCGGCGTGTCGGGATCGATCCGACCCTTCACCAGCACCACGTGCTCGGTGGCGTCGATGGTGTGCCGATAGACGTACATGCGGAAGTGGCCGCCGTAAGCGCTGTCGAACGGCCGCTCCAGCACCCGGTCCACTTGGCGTTCGGTGCGGCGGCGGTAGGCGATCAGATCGGCGATGGCGCCGATCTTCAGCCCGTGCAGCTGAGCGAAGGCGACCAGGTCCGGCAGGCGGGCCATGGTGCCGTCGTCGTTCATGATCTCGCAGATCACGCCGGCGGCGTTGAGCCCGGCCATGCGCGAGATGTCGACCGCCGCCTCGGTGTGCCCGGCGCGGACCAGTACCCCGCCATCCTTGGCGACAAGCGGAAACACGTGGCCGGGCGAGACGATATCATCGAAACTCTTGGTCGGATCGATCGCCACGGCGATGGTGTGCGAGCGATCGTGCGCCGAAATGCCGGTGGTGACGCCTTCCTTGGCTTCGACCGAGACCGTGAAGGCGGTGCTGTGCAGGGCGCTGTTCTCGTACGCCATCGGCGGCAGGCGCAGTTGGCGCGACCGCTCGGCGGTGATCGCCAGGCAGATCAGGCCGCGCGCATGCTTGGCCATGAAGTTGATTTGGGCAGGCGTGGCGAATTGGGCGGGGATGATGATATCACCCTCGTTCTCCCGGTCCTCGGCATCGACCAGGATGAACGGGCGTCCCTGGCGGGCGTCCTCGATAATCTCTTCGATCGATGAGATCGGCGTGTCTTCAGCCACGGAACAACTCACTGAGAAAGGTCACGCCGTCTCCTGCCATCTGGCGAGGTAGCGGGCCAGCATGTCGATCTCGAGATTGACCTTCGACCCTGGTTTAAGCCGCCCGAGCGTGGTCACATCCCAGGTGTGGGGGATGATATTGACGCCGAACACCTCGCCCTCGACCTCGTTGACCGTGAGCGACACGCCATCGACGGCGATCGAACCCTTGCGGGCGATGTAGCGGTGCAGCGGCGCCGGCGCGCGGATGGTGACCCGATGCGAGCCGACCTCGGGCTCGACCGCGACCACCTCGCCGACTCCGTCCACGTGCCCAGAGACGATATGGCCGCCAAGTTCATCGCCGACCCGAGTCGGCCGCTCCAGATTCACCGCGGCGCCCTCGCCCCACGCGCCCAAGGTGGTCGCATCAAGGCTCTCGGTCGAGACCTCGACCGCGAACCAGCGATCTCCCTTCTCGACCACGGTTAGGCAGCAGCCGGCGTGGCTGATCGAGGCGCCGATCTCGACGGTGCCCAGGTCATAGCTGGTCTCCACCTCGAACCTGCGGTCGCGATTGGTGTCGCGCACCGCGCGGACGCGGCCGATATCGCTGACAATCCCGGTGAACATCAGGCCCTCTCGTAGCGTTCCCAAACGTCTTCGCCCACGAGTTGGACCGTCGTGCGCCGGAACCTGGGGGCTGCGGCCAGGTCTTTCAACACGAAAGCGCCCACCGCCGGCCGGCCTTCGTCGCCAAGCACGATCGGCGCCCGGAACCATTCGATCGCGTCGACCAGCCCGCCGCTGAGAAAACTCGCCGCCACCTGGCCGCCGCCTTCGATCATCACCGCGACCAAGGGCAGCTGTTCCAGCACCCGCACGGCCGCCTCGGGATCGACGCGGCCGTCCTTCTCGGCGACTTCGATCACCCTCACCCCAGCGTCAGTCAAACGTTTGTTTGATTTCTCGGTGCTCAGCACGACGGTTGGAATGCGGTGCGCGTCCCTCACCAGCTTCGAGGTCAACGGCAGGCGCAAGCGGCTGTCGAGCACGATCCGTATCGGCTGCGCCATCACCGCCTTTCCGGGCAGGCGGACCGTGAGTTCCGGATCGTCGGCGATGGCGGTCTCGACGCCGACCATCACCGCCATATGGGTCAGGCGCAGGCGGTGGACTTCTTCGCGCGCTTCGGGGCCCGTGATCCAGCGACTTTCGCCCGACGCCGTCGCGATCTTGCCGTCGAGCGAGGTCGCCAGCTTAAGCGTGACCCTCATTCGTCCGCGTCATCCTTATCGCCCCCATCCTCGCCCAGGCCCTCCGTGCTGAGGAAGTCGGCGAAGTCTCCGGTCTGGCGGAAGTCGCGGTAGACCGAGGCGTAGCGGACGTAGGCGACGTCATCGAGCGACTTGAGCGCCTTCATCACCAGTTCGCCAACGACGCTAGAGCCGATCTCGGTCTCGCCCATGCTTTCCAGCTGGCGCACGATGGTGTTGACCAGCCGCTCGACCCGCTCCGGATCGACCGGCCGCTTGCGGATGGCGACTGAGATCGACCGCACCAGCTTTTCGCGGTCGAACGGGGCGCGCCGGCCGGAACGCTTCAGGATCGTCAGCTCGCGCAATTGCACGCGCTCGAAGGTGGTGAATCTGCCGCCGCACTGCGGGCACAGGCGCCGGCGCCTGATCGCCGCGGCATCTTCCGACGGACGGCTGTCCTTAACCTGACTTTCGGCGTGTCCGCAGAAGGGGCAGCGCATGATCTGGCCCTCCCGACGGCCGCTTCATACCATCCTTAGATAATGGACCCCCGTTAAGGCAATTGCCACCACCTGAACCAAACAGGCTTAACGGCCGTAGAGGAACCATAGCGCGGGCGACGCATTCAGCCCTTCGCCGGCCACCCGGATCGTCAGCGAGGGTGGAAACCTACTCGGAGGCCTAATGGCAAACGAACCAGAGACGGTCGAATTATCCACGAACGACATGCTCCGGCTCAGCGCTGACATCGTCTCCGCTTACGTGACGCGGAACCCGGTCGGCGCCAGCGGCGTCCCCGACGTGCTGACTCAGGTGTTCGGCGTGCTCTCGCGTCTAGGCCAGCCGGAAACGCCAGTCGCGGCGCCGGCACGGCAGAAGCCCGCGGTGCCGATCGCCAAGTCGGTCCAACACGACCACATCGTCTGCCTGGAGGACGGCAAAAAGCTGAAGATGCTGAAGCGCTATCTGCGTTCGCGCTTCGACCTGAGCCCGGAAGAGTACCGGCGCAAATGGGGTTTGCCGCCGGAATATCCGATGGTCGCGCCGGCCTACGCCGAGCGGCGCTCCGCCTTCGCCAAGGAGATCGGATTGGGTCGCGGCGTGCGCCGCAAAGGGGCTTCCTAGAGCCTGATGGGCTCATCTAGGCGATTCCGCCTTATCCCATCGTGCTCTAAGCCGCGATCCCACCCAGCCGGGCGATGTTGCACTTGGCCCAGAGGCCCTGCATCGCCGATGCCAGATTGTCCATCATCTCGTCGGTGTGGAACGGCGTCGGGGTGAAGCGCAGGCGCTCGGTGCCGCGCGGCACCGTGGGGTAATTGATCGGCTGTACGTAGACCCCGTGGTCGGCCAGCAGCATGTCCGAGACCAGCTTGCAGTGCACCGGATCGCCGACCATCACCGGCACGATGTGGCTCACCGACGGCATCACCGGCAGCCCCGCCGACGCAAAGCGCATTTTCAGGCTCTCGGCACGCTCCTGGTGGCGAACCCGCACTTCGTTGTGCGTCTTGAGCCATCGGATCGACGCCAGTGCGCCGGCCGACAGCGCGGGCGGCAGCGAAGTGGTGAAAATAAAACCCGACGCGATCGAGCGGATCGCGTCGATGATATCGGTGTCGGCGGCGATGTAGCCGCCCATCACGCCGAACGCCTTGGCCAGCGTGCCTTCGATGATATCGATGTCGGCGGCCGCGCCATCGCGCTCCGATACGCCCCCGCCGCGCAGACCGTACATGCCGACCGCGTGCACTTCGTCGAGATAGGTCAGGGCGCCGTACTTTTTCGCCAGGGCCGCCGTACCGCGGATGTCGGCGATGTCGCCGTCCATCGAATAGACGCTCTCGAACGCGATCAGCTTGGGCGCGTCGGCCGGCGCCGCGGCCAGCAGGCTCTCAAGGTGCTCGAGATCGTTGTGCCGAAAAATCTTGTATTGGCCGCCGCCGTTGCGGATGCCGGCGATCATCGAGGCGTGGTTCAGTTCGTCGGAGTAGGTGATCAGGCCTGGCAGGATCTTCTGCAGCGTCGCCAGGGTCGCTTCGTTGGAGACGAAACCCGAGGTGAACAGCAACGCGCCCGGCTTGCCGTGCAAGTCGGCGAGTTCGGTTTCCAGTTCGACCAGATAGTGGGTGGTGCCGGAGATATTGCGCGTGCCGCCCGAGCCGGCGCCGGCCTCGTCGATGGCCCTGTGCATCGCCGCGAGCACGATCGGGTTCTGGCCCTGACCGAGATAGTCATTGGAGCACCAGACCGTCACGTCGCGCGTTTCGCCCGATGGCAGCGTCCAGGTCGCCATCGGAAAGTCGCCGCTATGACGCTTCAGATCGGCGAACACGCGGTAGCGGCCTTCCTGGCGCACCTGTTCAACGGCGTTCCTGATCGCGGACTTGTAGTCGGTAGGCAACTGACACGTCTCCGTTGGCGCGTTTGCGCGGGTCTATTCGCACGGACGCGCTTTCCCGTCATCTAGGGAGTTTTACGAACGCCCGCCAGCAACCGCTTGTACACAAGCGCGGTAAAGAGATCGCCTAAGCCAACTCTTCCAATTTCCCGCGCAGCAGCTGGAGCACGGCTGAGAAGTCCTTACGGCCATACCCCAGCCGATCGAACAGGGCGTACATAGCCTCCGCCTGCGCGCCGAGCGGGGTCGTCGCGCCGGATTTAGCCGCCGCCTCCTGCGCCAGCTTGAGGTCCTTCAGCATCAAACCGGTGAGGAAACCGCCTTCGTAGCCCCGGTTCGATGGCGCGGTCGGCACCGGGCCCGGCCAAGGGCAGTAGGTGGTCAGCGACCAGCACTGGCCTGACGACTGCGAGGCGATCTCGAAGAATCGCTCGGGCGCTAGGCCCAGCTTCTCGGCTAGGCCGAACGCCTCGCACACGCCGAGCATGGAGACACCAAGCACCATGTTGTTGCAGATCTTGGCCGCCTGCCCTGCCCCCGTGCCGCCGGCGTGGATCGTCACCCGCGCCATCGGCGAGAGCGCCTGGCGCACCACCTCGAACAGTGGCTCGTCGCAGCCGACCATGAACGCCAGCGTGCCGCCTTCCGCCGCCATGGTGCCCCCGGAGACCGGGGCGTCGGCGGGCCTGAGCCCAGCCGCGGCCGCCTGTGCGGCGACCGCCCGAGCCGTATCGACATCGATGGTGGAGCAGTCCACCACCAGCGCCCCCGGCTCCGCGTTCGGGATCACCGTCTCGGCATAGGTCACCGCGACCTGCGCCCCAGTCGCCAGCATCGTGACGACGATGGACGCGCCCCGAACGGCCTCGGCAGCCGAGCCGGCCGCTTCGCATCCCGCCGCGCTCGCCCGCGCCAAAGCCTCGGGCGAGACGTCGTAAGCCACGACCTTCTGGCCCGAGGCGGCGAGGCGCGCGGCCATGCCGAGGCCCATGGCCCCGACGCCGATGAAGGCGACGTGGCTCATCGGTCTACTTCGGCTTCCTGAAGACCAGCAGGAACTGGTCGGTGTGGCCTCGGATCGCCGCGTCGAACACCTTCAGCGAGTGGTCGTCGGCCGGATTGCGCAGCGCGTCACTCTCGCCCACCAGCTTGAAGCCAACGCTCTCGACCTCCTTCTTGAGGAAGTCCTCGTCGATCCGGTGCTTCTCGTCCGTGGTCGAGATGCCGGTCCCGGGCGCCGCCGCGTGGTCTTCGATGAAGAACTCGCCGCCCGGCTTCAGCGCGGCGTAGAACAGCTTGTCCAGGCCGACGACATCCAGCTTCAGCTGGGTCAGGTGCAGGTCGTGATAGTTCTGCGAAGTCCAGATCAGATCATACTGGCCGGCGCCCTTCACCAGGTTTTCCGGGCTCAGCGGCTCTTCGCTGACGTTGGTGAAGTGCGGGTCGGCCGCGACACCGTTGGACGCCTTGCTCATGTCGGCCCCGCCGATCAGCGGCACCGCTTCGGTGACGCGGCCAGACGGTCCGACCGCGCCCGAAAGCAGTCGGGTGAAGTAGCCGCCGCCGGGGATCAGCTCCAGCACCTGCTCGCCCGGCTTCACCTTGGCGAAGGCCAGCACTTCGGCCGGCTTGCGGGCGGCGTCGCGGGCCGTGTCCTTGTCCGGGCGATTCGGACTGGCGACGGCGGCGGCGACGTTCGGCGGGATCGCGACGGCGGCTCTTGCGGCGAAGACGCCGCCCACGAGCGCGATCGCAGCGGCGGCTGCAAAATGGCTGGCTTTCATGTGACGTCTCCCCAGTCAGGCTTCGTTCTGAAGCGTCGCTTTTAGCCCGCCCTGCTCGCCCGTGCCATTGTTGTTCGGCTGGATTATAGGACGGCCATGACGACGCCGTTCCTCGCCCCCTACCCCGCCCTGCGCCTGCGCCGCCTGCGCCAAGCCGATTGGGTGCGCCGCCTGGTTCGCGAGACCACGCTGACGCCGGCGGATCTGATCTGGTCGGCCGTGGTGCACGATGGCGAGGGTCAGGTCCCGGTGCCGTCGATGCCCGGTGTCGCGCGATGGTCGGTGGCCGAAGCGGCGAAGGCGGCCAAGGAGGCCAAGGCGCTCGGTATCCCCGCCATCGCCATCTTCCCCCACATCGACGCCGAAAAGAAGGACGCCGAAGGCTCCGCCGCGGTCGATCCGGACGGGCTGGTCTGCCGGGCGGTGAAGGCGATGAAGGACGCCGCGCCCGAAGTCGGCGTGATGTGCGACGTCGCGCTTGATCCGTTCACGGAGCATGGCCACGACGGGGTGATCGAAGGCGGCCGCATCCTCAACGACGCCACCATCGAGCGGCTGGTCGAGCAGGGCCTGGCCCAGGCCGCCGCCGGCTGCGACATCCTCGCGCCGTCCGACATGATGGACGGCCGGGTCGGCGCGCTGAGAGCGGCGCTCGAGGCCGCCGGGTTCCAGGACACCATGATCATGTCCTACGCCGCCAAGTACGCCTCGGCCTTCTACGGCCCCTATCGCGAAGCGATCGGCTCGGGAAAGCTTGGCACGGGAACGGTCGAGAATCCGGCCGACAAGAAGACCTACCAGATGGACTTCGGCAACAGTGACGAAGCGCTGCGCGAGGTCGCGCTCGACATCGCCGAGGGCGCCGACATGGTGATGGTCAAGCCCGGCATGCCCTATCTCGACATCGTCCGTCGCGTGGTCGAGGCCTTCGCCCTGCCCACCTTCGCATTCCAGGTCTCCGGCGAATACGCGATGATCATGGCCGCCGCCCAGAACGGTTGGCTGGATCAGGATCGCGCGATCCTGGAGGCGCTAAGCGCCTTCAAGCGGGCCGGCTGCGCGGGCGTGATCACCTACTTCGCCCCGGTCGCCGCGCGGCTGCTGGGGGCTTAGCCGCTGCTGGCGTTCCGGCCTCCGCTCACCCCAACTTGTCATCCCGGTTTGTGGTGCGCGAAGCGGATCGGAAGACCGGGACCTACTTTGCACTCGCGGTGAAGTAGGTCCCGGACGAGTCCGCTGCGCGGCTCTCCGGGATGACGATGTGAGGGTGGCGCGGACAGCTACAACCGCCGCAGATAGCTCTCGGGATCGTTCAGAAACGCCCGCGTCAACCTGACATGATCCAACTCGTCATACGGCGTCGGCGTCAAGCTATCGCCGTCGAACAGCAGTATCTCCGCCCCCGGAAACGCCATCAGGATCGGCGAGTGGGTGCAGATCACCAGTTGGCTGCCGTCGGCCACCACCTGCTTCAGCAGTGAGATCAGCGTCAGCTGGCGCAGCGGCGAAAGCGGCGCCTCGGGTTCGTCGAGGAAGTAGAGCCCTTCGACCACCAGCCGTTGTTCCAGCAGGTTGAGAAAGGTCTCGCCGTGCGATCGGGCGTCGGGGTCGTCGCCGTACTTGCCCGCAAGCGCGTCGCGCTGACCTCTGACGGCGCCCATCGCCAGCTGGCGGCCGTAGTCGCCCTTGATCGTGGTCTTGTAGTGCTCTTCGAGGTCGGCCAACTCGTTCATGTCGCGGCTGACGCGGCGCACGAAGCCGAACAGGTCTTCGGCGCGGACGAACAGTTTCGCCCGCGGCCGGTGCTGGCGCGAAAACCGATAACCCGCCGCGAACCGCCGCGCGGCCGCCAGCGATTCGTCGCGCTCGATGTCGGCGCCGCCGGCGACCACCGCCTCCATCCCCGCCGCGAGACCCTCCAGCAGCGTCGATTTGCCAGACCCGTTCTCGCCGACCAGGAAGGTCACCGGCGCCTTGAACTCCAGCCGCTCCAGCCAGCGAAACACCGGCACGGACCAGGGGAACACCTCCGGATCTGGCGCCGCCTTGCGGGAAATGGCGTTGAGGAACACAGCTCAGACCGTCGCCGCTACGCGAAAGAGGACGCAATCGTGCCGGGCTGTCATGCCGCCCACTCCTCTCGCCGCGCCAAGAACACGATGGCAGGCAAACCCGGCTCAAACTCGAAGTCGCGGCTCGCGTCGCGGTGCAATTCCAGCCTGCGCATCACGGCTTGCGACCGCGCGTTGGTCAGCTGGGTGTAGCTCAGGACTTGCTTGGCCGACGTCCGTGCAAAGATGTCGACCAGCGCCGCGCGCGCCGCCTCAGTGGCGTAGCCATGGCCCCACGCGGAGCGCACCATTCTCCAACCGATCTCAAACCCAGGCGCCGGGGCCAGCGTCGGCCAGATCGGGCTGACGCCGCAATAGCCGAGGTAGGCGCCGTCGTCCTTGCGCCGCAGCGCCCACTTGCCGAAGCCGTCCCGGCCGAACGCCGCCAGGTGCCGCTCGAACCGCTCGTCCGCGATCTCACGGGTGAACGGCGCCGGATAGTCGACCATCACTTCCGGATCGGCGCACATCCGCCGGTACGGCTCGCGCTCGGCCTCGGTCCAGGCGCTGAGCGTGAGCCGCGGCGTTTCGATCATCGATCCAGTCGCGCGGCGAGACTGGAGGTGTCCCAACGCCTGCCACCCATCGCCTGCAGCTCGGCGTAGAACTGGTCGACCAGGGCGGTCACTTCCAGCCGGGCGCCGTTCGAGCGCGCCTCGTCGAGCACCAGGCCGAGATCCTTGCGCATCCAATCGACCGCAAAGCCGAACTCGAACTTGCCCTCGGCCATGGTCTTCCAGCGATTGTCCATCTGCCACGATTGCGCCGCGCCCTTGGAGATCGCGTCGTAGACCAGGTCGGTGTCGAGGCCGGCCTGCTTGGCGAAGTGAACCGCCTCGGCCAGCCCCTGCACCACCCCGGCGATGCAGATCTGGTTGACCATCTTGGTGAGCTGGCCGGCGCCCGAACCGCCGATATGCTGGATCGCTTTGGCATAGGCGCCGATTACCGACCGCGCCCGCTCCACAGCTTCGGTCTCGCCGCCGACCATGATCGCCAGCTGGCCGTTCTCGGCGCCGGCCTGACCTCCCGAGACGGGCGCATCGAGGAACGCGCAACCCTTCGCGGCGGCCAGGTCGGCCATCTCGCGCGCCACCTTCGCCGAGGCCGTGGTGTGGTCGACGACGATCGCGCCGGCCTGCAGGGCCGGCAGCGCCTCGCTCACCACCTGGCGCACGTCGGCGTCATTGCCCACGCACAGCGCCACCAGCTCGGCGCCGCCGACCGCCTCTACGATCGTGGCCGACGCCCTGCCCTTGTGCTCGCCCGCCCACCGCTCGGCCTTGCCCGGCGAGCGGTTGTAGACCGCGACCTCATGCCCGGCGCGAGCCAAATGTCCGGCCATCGGGAAGCCCATCACGCCCAGGCCAATGAAAGCTGTCTTCATGCCGTCTCCCGCAACCGCATCTTAACCACGTTCCGCCACCGTGCGGCGACGATCCGTCAACCATAGTCCCAAGGTCTCGCACGCATCATGGCTGTCGGCGAAGCGCCCGTCATCATCATCAAGAAGATCAAGAAGGGTGGTCACGCCGGCCACCACGGCGGCGCCTGGAAAGTCGCCTACGCCGACTTCGTGACCGCGATGATGGCCTTCTTCCTCTTGATGTGGCTGATCAACACCACCAGCCCCGAGCAGAAACGCGGCATCGCCGACTATTTCGCCCCCGCCGCGGTCTCGGAAACCACCAGTGGCTCCGGCGGTATCCTCGGCGGCGCGGCCCTCGCCAGCTCCGGCGCCAAGAGTTCCGGATCGAAGGATGTGATCCAGGCGCTTGCGCCCGAGGCGCCGCCGAACGTCACCGATACCGGCCAAAGCCAGAACCAGAGCCAGAACTCGTCGCAGGGTGCGCAGGACAAGGCCGACGATTCGGCCCTCACCAGCGCGGCCCAGTCGCTGCGACAGGCGATGCAGGAGATGCCGGAGCTTTCCGAGCTCTCGAAGCAGATCATCGTCGACCAGACGCCGGAGGGCCTGCGCATTCAATTGGTCGATCAGGAAGGGCGCTCGATGTTCAAGGAAGGCTCGGCCGAGCCCAACGACCGGGCCAAGGTGTTGCTGCACGCGGTGGCCAAGGTGGTGAACCAGTTGCCGAACCGCGTCACCATCGCCGGCCACACCAGCGCCAGCGCCGGCGGCGTAAAGCCGCAGTCGGACTGGGCGCTGTCCTCGAGCCGCGCCGATGCGGCGCGCCAGATCCTGCAATCGGCGGGCACCGATCCGGACCGAATCTACCAGGTCGCCGGCAAGGCGGATTCCGATCCGCTTTATCCCGACGACCCGCTGCTGCCGGGCAACCGGCGCATCACCATCGTGCTGCTGCGCGAAGCGCCGGTGCTGCCGCCTAATCCGGGCCTCTAGTTACGCCTGAGCGCTTGCCTACCGGCCCGGATTGGCCCCTAATCTCAGTCCCAACGCCGAATTGGAAAGTCGCCCGCGCTCCGTGACTCAGCACTTCCCGACGCGCCAGCTGCGTTTCTTTCTGACCGCGCCGTCGCCGTGCCCCTATTTGCCGGGGCGCGAGGAACGGAAGGTATTTGCGCATCTGCCGCTGCTCGACGGCGCCACGGTCAATGACAGCCTGACCCAGGGCGGCTTCCGGCGCTCCCAGAACATCGCCTACCGTCCCGCCTGCGAGCAGTGCTCGGCCTGCGTCTCGGCGCGCATCCCGGTGGCGGACTACGGCTACTCGCGCTCAGAGCGCCGGGTGCTCTCGCGCAATGAGGGTCTCAAGCGCCACGTGGTCGAGGCCGAGGCGACGCTGGAGCAGTTCGAACTGCTGCGCCGCTACCTCACCGCCCGCCACCCCGGCGGCGGCATGGCCGACATGGCCTGGCCCGACTTCGTCGCCATGGTCGAAGACACGGCTGTGCGCACCCACCTGGTGGAATACCGCGCCCCATCGACCGATCACGGCCCCGGCGACCTGATCGCTTGCGCCCTGGTCGACCGGCTCGGCGACGGGCTGTCGCTGGTCTACAGCTTCTACGATCCCAACCGGCCGCGTCACAGCCTGGGCTCGTATGTAATCCTGGACCACATCCGCCACGCCGCCCGGCTCGGCCTGCCGTTCGTTTATCTGGGCTACTGGGTCGAGGGCAGTCACAAGATGGACTACAAAGCCAAGTTCCGGCCGCTCGAACTGCTGCGGCCCAGCGGCTGGACCCGGCTGGACGACTAAATAAGG
>Ga0302314_10012400_pt1 | contig 14760 bp, 15 predicted proteins | sample III_Palsa_N2_3_FD_200533 | JGI IMG/M metagenome (GOLD analysis project Ga0302314, IMG submission 200533) | Peat permafrost microbial communities from Stordalen Mire near Abisko, Sweden - III_Palsa_N2_3 | ecosystem: Environmental > Terrestrial > Soil > Palsa > Peat permafrost | place: Sweden... | reverse complement strand
CCACTTCTTCACTAAGCCTCTCCTTCTTCACCCTGACCTTCGCTTGACAACACGACACCTATATCCCCCCTTCCCTCTTTCCATTTTTCTCCAATGTCTGTTCTCTCTGCTTCCCCTGCTGTCACTGCTCTCGTTGAGCTCCTCGCCGAGCGCTGCTCCGTCAGGTCTGCAGGCTCTTCGGGGTCTCCGGGGACCCTTGGCTCCCTGCTGAGGGAGTGGGACAGGCTCTCTGAGGTCGGATGCATGGCTGCCTACCTCAAGGTTGTGAGTCCTTCCCTTGGAATCACTGTCGCGTCCAGGCCTACCGGGACGGAGTGCGTGCAAGTCTTTGATCGCTTTCCCGGGCTGCTGGTTCCCTATTCCTCTGGCATTGTCGTCAATTTGACTACCGCCTGTGCTGCCTACAGGCCCCGTCCCCTTGAGGAGTGTCAACTCTACGTCCAGTCCCTGGTCTCGCCTGGAGTCTGCGCCTTCCTCTACGCGATCCTGATGAGTGGCGCCCCTTCCCTGGGCTTCATCTACTCTGAGTTGAAGGATCTCTTCATGAAGAAGAACCTGGCTGCCTTCATGAAGACCGCCAAGGCCACGCTGGGGTGGGGCTTTGCGATCACCACCATGAACGCGCAGGGGACCTTTGACCTGCTTGGGCAGCAGTCCGTCGGCGTTGTGCTGGCGTACGCCCGCAGTGCAATGAGGGGCCTGCAGGCCACCGGATCGGAGATCACCACCGCCGTCGCCTTGACCCGCCTGCCGACCTCTGCTCAGCCTCCTACACGCGCTCCTGCTGTTTCAGTGTCTGTCCCTGCTGTTCCTGCCGCTGCCTCCGCTTTCACATCTGCCAGATCGTCCTCCTCCGCCTCCGTTTCCCCTACTCCTGCTGCTTCAGGCGTGGCTGGGGCTCGCCTGCCCGCGGACACCGCCGTTTCATTTGCCCCGAGGTCTCTCTCGACTGGCGCCGGCTCTTTCTCGTCGTCTGCCACTGCTTCGGCTTCCACCTCCTCTCACAGTGGCTTCGAACATAGTGTCTCGTACACCCAAGACTTTGAAGATGACTTTAGCAGCGAGGGAGAGTTTGAAGAGTTTGAGGAGCCTGAGGAGAGCGAGGACGCTGAAGAGGTGGAGGAAGTTCCTCTCTCTTTCTCCCGTGCCCCTGCCGCAGTTTCTGCCGCAGTTCCTGCCGCTGTCACCAGTCCCGCCGCTGCCTCTGTTCCGATTGTTGTCGTGCAGTCGCCAGTGCTCTCCCAATCAGAAAGGGACCTTGCTGCCGCGCGTGCTGATGGTCGTCGGATCTTTGAAGCTCACAACCACGGGGCCTGCCACGCAGCCACCAGCACTGGCAGACGCTGCACCCGCCGCTGTGCTGAGACTCGCTATTTTTGTACCCAACATGTCTTCTACTGATTGCTTCTTCTTCAATCTTAATGTTGTAACTTGTGTTTTTGTGTCACGAATAAAGGAATTTTCGCAAAATAATTTTTATTGAAAGTCTCTTGGTCTCCCATTCCTTCTGTCTTAACTACCCAGGACGCTATGCAGTCTGAACCTCAGACTTCCCTCGCTGCCCTCGAGAACGAGCTTGAAGACTCCCTGAAAAGAGGCGCCATGAACCGGGAGCAGGCTGTGGCGGCGTTCGTGAGTCGGGCCCGGGTGCTGCTACAAGACGCCCGTGGACCTGGGTACACAGTTGTTTTTCCTGCTGTGGAGCTCGTGCTGCACCGGGCGCACTATGGTCTGAACAAATACGGGACCCTGGGCAGTTTCACCAGGCACAAGAATGTGTTTACGCCGCGACTTGGCTGGCTGCCGACCGCACAGATTACCTACGAAGTGGACGCTGCTGGCCAGCCTGATCCGCTCACCCTCCGCTTCTCCGCCTGACACACATTTTCATGCTCTTCGCTGCTTTTGTCATTCGAGACAACTTGAAATAAATTCAAAGAAACTTTATTCATTGGGCTTCATGATTTTAAAGACATGGCTTTGGTCCAGAGCGACATCTTGAAGGCGCCATTGGAGTTGGCCGCGGACATGCAGCGAACGCAGAGCGCCCTCAGGACATCGTAGTGCGCGGCGACGTAGTCCCGCGTTCCACAGCCTCCAAGACAGGGTGATACACCATCGTAGGGTGGCATGTCCTTGAGCCAGAGAAACTCCTGCCGCGCGATCGCCACCTCCGCCGCAGCAGCCGTTGAAGACAACAACAAATTTGGGAAAGATTTTACAGGCTGCATAGGCTGCACAGCCTCCACATTCGTCCAGGGAATCATGACGCAATCGTCGTCATTCTCCGCAGCCTGGACTGGAAAATGTGGCACAGCCTTCACCGGGTCGTCGAGAATCGGGAGGGCCAGAACGGGTAGTGCCACCCTTGGTGAACCTGGACGGGACGTAAAAGATGACGAGAGTATCGGTGCAGTGGCCGCCGCGAGGGCGGGGGAGCGCCAACGTTGGAGTCCACTTGCGTTCCTGGAGTTCACGAGCTTGCTGACGGATTTCGTGGTCCTCGTATCCTCATTTCCTTCGTCTTTATCATTGTCATCATTATCGGAAGTGGCGGCGTCAACTGGTGACTCTGGCTTGCGTTCCCGATTGCGGCAGGGTCGCTTGCTGCCCCTCCGCCTCGCAGGTGGCAAGGTAGTGAGGTGCGCAAGGGCCGCAGCGGAGGTGACCTTTACCGGGGCTTCGTGTTTGTGGAGTAGCTTGATGAAGAAGGTCACCTCGTTGCTGGTGTTCACAAATGCCATCGCTTCCCGGTGAAGATCAGGATTGTATTTTGGAAAGTATCCAATGCACCAATGGACGCTGTCGCGGAAGTCATTGAAGTTCACAGTGAGGACCCCGTACGCGATCATCAGCGCGGCGACAAAGCCATCCTGCTTGTTGGAGCAGCGCCACGACTTGTAGGCAATCCAGTTGTCCCGAAGAATCTCAGCGAAATCCTGCGTGTCCAATCCCATTCCAGCGTTCTTCCCCACGCCGAACGATGACAGGCGCCAATCGCTTGTGATGCTGGTGTCGCCTGTGATGCTGGTGTCGTTTGAGCCGCATGAGTCAAATGGGGTGCGAGAATCATCCTTCCCCTCAGGCGAGAAAGTAGGCGCGGGAAAGGACACGGCAAGAGGTTTGCTCTTCCGGCCCCAATCGGCGACCTGCTGCGCCAGGCCCCGCTGGTATTTGTTCGGACCAGGCCGATTGGCGGAGATGAAGAGATCAGATTCAGGGGGCGAGGAGAGCACCGCTGACGACGGAACAGGCGCCAAGGAGGGTGAAAAAGGTTCCGAGACTGCTGAACCTCTCTTGGAAGACGATGAGCATGAAGAAAATACCGTCGATACGGCTGCCGTCAGGGAGGGCGAGAAGGGATCCAACTTGGACGAGAAACGCCCCATCTCCAGTGATCTGGACAAGGCCTTGAAACGACATCTAGGTGCACCGCTCGCGTTCCTGTTGCCCAAAGGTCGCGGGGGAACCTGCTCACCATCATCCGACGAAAGATCATCCTCATCCTCGACCACATCTTCAACCCCATCGCAAATATCATCACCAATAGCATCACTAACATCATGGTCCTCAGTGGTGCCGTGCAGAGCATTCGACGGCAAAGGGCTGAGAGGGAAGTGCGCCCGACCGTGCTTGCCTTGGCGTGACTTGGGTCCCTCAGGCCACTTCTGGCCCCTCGGTCTGGCAGCAGGCATGGTCGCCAGGTGGGCCTGGGCCTCGGCAGTCGTCACCTCCAAAGTCGTCCGGTTCTTGCCAACGAGCACGATCGAGAAGGTCACCTCCTTGCGGGTGTCCTCGTTCTCCCTCGCCTGCAGGTCGAGCTCGCGATTCTTTTTCGGGAAGTACCCGAACTGCCAATGTACCTTGTCGCGAAACTCGTTGAACTTGGTGCTCTCAACGTTGTACGCCAGCATCATCGCCGCAACGAAGCCGTCCTTCTTGTTGTAGCACATCCACGACTTATAGGTGACCCAGTTGTCGCGGATGATGTCGGCGATTTCAGCACGTGAAAGCTCCAGTCCAGCATTCGGCTTCATGACGAAAAAATTGGAGTGACGACAAAGGCGGTCCGCGGGCCCCTTGGTGTACTCAAGTCCGTCACATTTATATAGCCGCGAAATGGACATAGACTGAGCTATCATGTTGTTGTTGTGATTGGGTGTCAGGTGATCTATTCATATCTTAATGTGAAACATCTGGAAATCGACGCTATCGTGTTCATCTCGCTTGGAATTATTTTTGACCTCGTCAGCAAAACGCTTTTGCCAGTTTTGGCAATGCTATAAGTACCCGCTGCGGGTCGCAGTCAATGGTTATTCTTTTCCAACACCCCTCTGTTTCCCACTTCTTTCCGTTAGTCTCACTACCATTAACTTTTCCCTCTCAAAGGAATGACCAAGACACTCAACAGCAACGGCAACAGCGACCGCGGTGGTGGTGGTGCGAGGACCAGGAACGAAGCCAGGACCCAGATGCTGATCGAATTCCAGGAGAGGATGACCAAGATTGTCAGCAGCGGGGACTTTCCGGCGTTTGAGGCTGCCCTGAACTCTGCCGAGGCCCTGGAGTGTGGATTTCGCGGTTCACCTGACAGGGCTGAGATTGTGGAGCTCCTTCATGACTGCGTGCTCGCCACTAATCCACAGATGGTGCAGATGTGTGTGCGTACCATGAGGGTCAACCCCATGACTGCCCTCATCGCCACCGGGCAGCGGGCCGCGGAGATGCTCACCCACACAGGGACTGTGAACGAATTGCAGTGCCTGGCACTTTTGGTCGACTGCCCCACCTTCGACCCGAACTTTGTCTACCACTCTGGCCGCCAAAGCGAGCGGGGCACTGCTTTTGGCGAGCATGGCACCCTGCTCTGGGAGATCGTTCAGGAGCCCTCGCTGGTGACCCTCCAGGTGTTTCTGGCCTACACCCGGAAGCCTGTGTCGTTGACCTACCAGGGGTACTTTGCGGACGACGGGTCTTACGACCCTCAGCGCATGTCAATTTGGCACCTCCTGACCACCCTCGAGAACATTGAGCCGGAGCGGGTTCCCATGCTGCAGGACATCCGCCGCCTGCTCCAGGACTACCGTGCCAACCCAAACGGTACCAAGGCGAACATCAAGGCGCTCAACTTATTCGCCTCCCCTACGCCTGCCATCTCAAGTGTCACTTCCTAGTTTCTCAATATTTATCCCTGTTTCTTCGTTTCCCGACGATGAATAAGAGCCAAGTCCCAAAAATATTTTTCGGAAGTCTTCTCTGCCTCGAAGGTCATTCTGTGGACTTCACAAACTCTGGTCGATACGGATCACACGGTGACCCTCTTGCGGGAGAGAAAGAGGAAAGCGAGAACTCAAGATCAACTGGGGAAATTCAGTTTTATTCGCTCCGAAGAAGGACAACACAAAATACAACAGGAAATAGCAGAGGAAATAGCAGAGGAAATAGCAGAGGAAAGAGCAGAGGATCAGAACTCGAGGCTGCCTGAGGCTGTGATGCCGGTGAAGGGGGGTACAGTGATCAGAGCAGCGGGGAAGGGATCCTCAATGTGGATGCCGTTGTCCACCTTGGCCGCCTGCTCGCGCCGCTCCTGAAGCATTCGTCGCAAGAAGAGGAGGGGAGGCACCCTGCGCTGCAGGGCAACGGCAGACAGAACGTCCCGAGGTGTCGCAACATGCTGAGCCATGGTAGGGTCAATCTGAGTAAGCTCTGGGTCCCCAATCATCCCCGGGTCAATCTGCGTGAGCTCTGGATCCACGATCATCCCCGGGTCAATCTGAGTGAGCTCTGGATCCACGATCATCCCCGGGTCAATCTGCGTGAGCTCCAAGTCCTCGAGGTCCCCGAGGTCCCCTAAATCTCGCGGCTTCTCGGGTTCCTTCACCTCCTCGTCAAACAGCGGAACCGGGGTCAACATTAAGGTGGGAAGTTGATCGAAGGGCAGTTGAGTCTGGGACTCGGAGAAGCTCGCGCGCCTGGGCTGGCTGAGATCCTCCCAATCGTCCTGCTGCGCCTGGGCGTAGGTGCGCTTCCGCCCTTGTGATCCGAAGAGCCGCGCCTCGCAGTCGACTGTATTCCAGCCGGTCACAAATTCCTGCGACCGCGGCAGAGCAGGTTCCTGATCTGCCTCGTCCTCCAAGCCCTCAGAATCCTCAGAGTCGCTGATAACAATCACCTCCACATTGCGCTTCGAAGGAAGTGAGATCTCCTGAGACTCCTCGTCGCAGTTGGCGAAAACATCTTCCTCATCGTCGATGGCGGTGACCGCCGGGTGAAGAGATTCCAATCTCTGTCCTTGGCTCCAAATCACCTCAACCTTGCCCACCAATTTGTCATAGAGTTCAAACATTCACACACCGCAAGCAAAACCAGTCAAATTGTAAAGGAGGAAGGAGGAGGAAGGAGGAAGGAAGAAGGAGGAAGGAGAAGGAGGAAGGAGGAGGAAGAGGACAACGCAGTAAAGGAGAAGGAGGAGGGAAATTGCGATTATGAAGATTTTAAATTCCAAAAATAGAAAGTCAACAAATTCAGAGTTGGATGATCATGCGAGCCTCCTGGCGCTTTCGCTCCCGGGCAAGGGCCCTCTTCGCACGCCAGGTGTCGGTCAGCAAGAAGGCGCAATGCTCTCCGGCGGATTCATGTCCCTTGCGACTGTGCAGGCATTTCAGGTGTGCGATCGCCTGGAGTGCGTGCAGAATCCGCCCATCGATGTTGTTCCTCAAGGAGACAAGGTTCGGCACGGTGCTGGGCTCGGGCTCGACAGTCCTGAGGTAGAACTGGCGGTGTAGATCAGCGTAGACCCCCTCCCAATGCTCCAGTCCACTGCGATAAAAAAGCTCGACGTCAAGCTCCACCTTTTCCCCTTCAAGATCCGCAGCCTTCAAAACAACCGGGTCTAAGGCCCGGACAGCAGACCAGAGGAGCGGCTTTCGCAGGAAACCAGCCTCCGTTTTGGACATGGCGCCCGCGGTCTCGGTCGGCGGAGCAGCGGTCTCCAACTCGGTTTCAGCGATGTAACTGCTCCTTGAAAACTTCGGTGTCCGGGTTCCGAAATAGTGCTCGCCAGCCTTGTACAGTCCCAGCACGGCAAAGGCGACCAGAAACGCAAGATAACACCAGCCGCCGAATCGCATCTTCTCCAAAGGTTTTGATCTGCAGATGCAAGGAGAGTGGGAAGTTAAGGGGGGAGGGTTATTTTCTGGCTGCGGAAAAGTCACGCTGCTTTTGCACTTCTTAAGAACCCCCTGAAAAGTATTTTTAGAAATCTATTGAGATTTATTGTGAACAAATGATATTTTTGGATCATGATGACACCTAATCAGATATCAATGGGTACAAAAGCAGTTGGAAAAGTATCACTCGCTTCTCTTCTCTCCACGACTCCTGCCTCTCCTTCTTCCCTCTCTCCTCTTCATCGCGCTTGTAGCTACCGTCCCTCCTCGCCGCTTTCAATTTTTCACGCCCTTCTACTCCGTCCCCCTCTTCACTTTCCAGGATGTTTGCCTTTTCGAGGATCTCTGATCTTGCTCGCAAGAACCCACTCGCCGGAGAGTCTTCTGTCTCCTCCTCGACCTCATCTTCTGCCTCTTCTTCTGCCTGCTCGTCTGTGACGGCCAAGCGCAAGAGGCCGTCGATCTCCAGCAAGGAGAAGAACATGCTGGATAGGCGCAACATTATTCAGGACTTGGCGGTCCGCGGATCCCGCCAGGCTGCTGCGCAGCGGATCTCTGCCCTCGCCGCCTACGAGCAAGCCTCTGACCAACGCCGGGCCGCCAGGATCCTCCTCTCCTCTGCCACTCCCGTGCTGGAATCCATTGAGGAGAGCAGTGAGGAGGAAGAGGGCAGCACCGCAGACGAGCAGGACGAGGCTGATGGGAACTCTGCTCTCCCACCTCCGCGTACTGTTGAGGACCTGCGTCAGAGGAAGCGCGCTCGTGTCACCTTTGCCCCTGCCATGGTGCATTTTGAGCACACCGAGGAAGACACAGAGCTTGAACAGCCTGACCAGACTGACCAGATTGATTTTGAGGCCGAGGACCACTTTGACAACAAGTCTGCTGCTTGCCCGCCTTTCACTGAGGGCCTGGCGGTGCCTGCTCCCTTGCTTCGCTCTGTGGCATCTGGCTCCTCTGCATTTTCACTTGTTGCCACGGGATCCTCGTCTGCTCTTCTCCCCCCGCGGGCGTCAGAGTCCGAATCCCTGGACATGTCTCCGCTACCTCTTCTCCCTCTTCCCCCTATTTTGCCTTTGGTCCCTACTTCTGCTGCAGTGTCATTGACTGTCCTCTATTGTCCTGAGATCGACGAGGACCCGGTGCCCGCTGCTCCCGTCTTAATGAATTCTTCTTCAACCGAGTCATCGTTTGAGGCTCTTCCGTCACATGAATCATTGGAGACACCCAAGCAAGTCACAGTGGAGACTCTTTCGGAGGCTGAGGAGATCGTTGCGGAGGCTGAGGAGACTGTTACAGAGGCTGAAGAGACTATTCCAGAGGCTGAGGATATCGTTGTGGAGGCTGCGGGGAAAATTGCGGAGGCTGAGGAGACCGTTGCGGAGGCTGAGGAGACTGTTGCAGAGGCTGCGGGGACCGTTGCGGAGGCTGAGGAGGCAGTTGTGGAACCCGTTGTGAAGAAAAGGCGCCGGAAGGCGAAGGATCCTGCCTCAATTGCTCCACCTGCTGCAGTTCCCCGTGAGGTGCTCTCTTCCAAGCGTGGGGTCAAGGTCGGCTGTCAGACTCATACCGTCAAGAACGATTACTGCCGCCGATGCGCCCTCACCGCCTAGCTCCACATCTTTCTCCTTATTATTCTGTTTTGTACTCCTCTGTTTTCTGTGTCTCTGTGTTCCTGTGTCTCTTCCGCCTCAAGGAAATAAAGAAATTCTTTCCAAATATTCGAGTCTCTCAATCTTGGCTCTCCGACGTTTGCTTGTTATTTCGAGGTGCCTGCTTTCTTAAGACAACAAAAGATTTGGCGGCATGCCGCCCGGGCCTTGGCGGATAGGCAGGCAGCCCTTAATAGGTGCACAAAACCTCGGCGGCAGTTCAAAATCGACGGTGCCTGCCTCCATCAGTCAAGATCTTCTCAGTGCTCAGTCTTAACATAATGTCGCTCTCACAGCCCCTTCCGATGTTCCAAGGGTTTGGGGTGGACACTGGTTTCAATGGCTTCCCTCAGGGCTACACATTTCAGCAGGCCGTGCAAGAGGCGCAAGGAACGGACGCCAACATTGTGTACCCAAATTTCATTGGGGTCTACAACCAGAGCGGCAAGCAGGAGGCTGGCAGCGTCCTCAGAATGCCGTCCGCCGTCGTGTTCATCAAGGGCAAGCACGGAACAAGGGTTGATGTCATCGTGCCCTACACTCACTTTGACGGCAGCGTGAGGTACGAGATCATCACTGGGATCGGGCGCAACTTCACCTCCAGCAGGGCACCTGGCGCGCCGCTTGTGGACGCCACCTTCGCCGGGGAGGTGGACAGGGGTCACGCCCCGGCCCCGGAGATTCTGCGTTTTCACATGAATGGACAGCCGTTCACAGGGTCTCGCCTGGTGACCAATCTGGTGCCGTACGGCCAGTTTGCCAACAAGGGAAACAAGGCCCAGCAAGGCCAGGACCTGATCGACGCCTGCGACGCCGTCGCCGATGATCTGATGGAGAGTTACAACAAGCGGGGCCTGACTGCGCTGGCGAAAGAGCGCAACATCCCCACCAGCGGGCTGCTGAAGTCGCAATTGTGCGTGCTGCTCGCACCCCAGTTCGTGGCGGAGGGGCTTCTGCAGCAAGGCCAGCAAAGCCGCGGGTGGTGATCGATTTTCGAGTTCTTCTTGTTGTTCACCTCAGACAGTGCACAGGAAGTACATGGGGCAAGATTTCCCAGGGTAGCAAGCCTTTTTATTGGTCGATTTGCGACATCATGTTCAATAATTTCAATGTGTTGCATCTGATCGTGTTGAAACAAGAAACGATCATCAGCCACTGCACCTCAAGAACACCTCTCACTGGAGTATGTCTGCAACCAGGTGTTGAGGTCACTGGGGTTGGTGGCGCGAGCCCAGAAGCGCCGTGACAGCGGCTGATACCTTGCGGACACCTCTGCGAAGACGCGGTCTATGATATCACACACCTGCGCCCCACGATTCCTGCTGCTGAAAAAATCCGTGGCCGCCTGTGTCAGTGCCGGCAGAGCGGCGATCCTCTTCTTGAGGCGATTTACGGCTGCCGTCGCGGTCTGCCCCTCAGGGCGGAAGCCAAATGACTCGTAGAAGGCAGGCCTGCCAACGGCCCACCGCAGGAGGGCGAGATAAGTGTCACAGCCGGCCACTTTGCTGGCGTCCGTCAAGACGGTCCCACTGAGACCGAAAAGCGAGGCGAGCGCCAGCAGCGTTTGCAATGCCGTCGTCCCGCTAGAGAGAGGCAGGCCCACCATGGGATAGCCTTCAGGGCGCCTCCGCGCGTACTTGATGAGAACTATGTTGCCCGCGTCATCGAGTTCCGCGGCCTCTGTAGACAGCCCGTTGGCCGCCGGCGGGGTGAAGTACAGTTTTATGCTGATGTCCGGCTCCCCAGGATCATCGCGCCGCGACCTTGAGAAAAAGGTCAGGTAAAGTGACGCAGGCGGCGCCAAGCACATATTCCAGAAGGAAACCAGAAAGGTTGGGGTCTCGCGCACCACAGGCCTGCCAAGAACACCGCTCTGGGTCAGCGCCAGCAAAGAGCCCGCAGAGCGAGCCATCCTGACAAAGTCGCAGACATTAATGCACGCGATCGTCTGCGGACCCTGCGTCCTCTGCACCCAGTCTGAAGAGGTCGCGTCCTCGGAGGCCTCCTCGAGATGAACCCAGAGCCTTTCCTCAGTATCTTCGTCGTCACCACCGCCAATGTAGATCTCCCTCAAGGCGTCGGCAACGGAGTCATCCTCGAGGGTCGCGACAATTTTTGCGAACTGTGTAAAGACTTGATTGGATGTCCGAATCTCATGAAAATGGGAGAAGGTAACATCGTCCCCTGTATCCTCCACGGCCATCTGGCCGCTGAAGGTGAGGTCGGGTGCTCCGCCACCGCCTAGGATGAACTCCAACCCAAAATCAGCAGTCTCATTCACCTTCAAGTTCGTCGCCGGCCAGTCGACGGAGTGAATGAAATCGTTCGGATCATCAGAGTACGCGGAGGCACCAGGCCTCAACTTGAAGATGCTCGCGTGTCCCTCCGGAAGAATAAGCACTACGCTACGGCGAGAAAATGGCGTATCAGCCATTTGTCTTTCGTCGCCTGATTAACAGAGGAATTGGAGATTGTTGCAACAGAGCCTCTACTTTATTGAGATTACTGAGTAACAACAAAGATATGAAATATCCGAAGATCACAGGAATTGATTGAGGGAGTAGTCGAAGACCCAGTAATCTTGGTAGTGGTTGATGAATACCCTGTCACCACAGAACCAGAGGTGACATTGACCCTTGAGACCCGGTTCACTCCACTGGGCGTCATGAGCGGCCTTCTCGAGGAAATCGGCCAGGTCATTGTCCCTCTTGGTCACCCCCGTGGGCTCGTCGGAGGATGGGAGGATCTGGTGAGGAGGGGTAGGACCACCTTTGCGGACGCAATCTTCCATCGCCGAGAAGATGATCAAGTCGTGGACGCTCGCCGAAGCCAGCAACTGCAGGTTGGCCAGGCGAAAGAGCTCAGGAAAGAATTCAGCCATTTCTTCGGTTGCAGGAGTGGAAGGAGAATGTCGTAAAATATTTTTGAGCCCCAGAATCAATCGTTGATTGGTCCCTCAAGGAAATGGAGGTCATGAACTCCAAAAAATATTTTTCGAATTTAAGTTTATTGCTCAAGTGACATGAGAAGAACATAGACAATACAAGACAGGGGGACAAGGAACAAGACACAACCAGAGAGGAATCACTTCACAGACGGAAATCCGCAATCCCTACAATACGGGCGCTTGCAGTGACCTCTGCAAGAAGCAGAGGAGGAGGACTTCAACAGTCTGGAGCTCCTGCGCAGTTGAAAAGGTGCCGCCGGCACAATGGCAGCAGTGATAGTAGCAACAGCAGCAAGACCGGCAGTAGGAGCAGGAGGGGAAGAGGAGGCCGCAGTGGGCGCTGGGAAGAGGAGATCCAACAAGGCCTCTAGCGCCGGGGAGGTGTTCTCGTCCGCTGTCTCCACCGACTCAGCGTCAGGAGAAGTCGGAGTCACCGGCCTGGTGGGCACCTCGTCAGATAGTTCGCCGCTCACAGGATCCCTGTTGTAATACGCCTCGGAAAGAGTCCTAGAACCAGACTCCGCTAAATCCTCCCCACAAATCTCGTTGTCGCTATCGTTGCCGCTAAGAACGTCGCCAAAGTCACTGTGCCCACTGAACAGCCTCCTGGTCGATCGAGAAACCGGTGCAGGTGCCGGGCGGTAGGTCATGGTGTCGGTCGCCAGTGAAGAGAAGGCCGAGGTGGGGGCTGTGCCAAGGGGAGATGAGAAAGCAGAGAGGAGGTTGCGCGGCAGGGCCAGGGACCATTGGCGCCTCCTGTGCTCCTCGAAGCTCCCGTCCTCGTCCTGCTCCTGCTCCTGCTCCTCGCCCTCTGAATCCTCCCACATCTCCGCGTCAGAGGAAAACTGCCTCTCGGTGGAGTCACTGTCGTTGCCAGAGCCTGAAAACTGTTCGACGGTCATGCCGTCCTCACTCTCAAATCCCTCCTCGGCAGTGAAGTACTCCGCGTCAGAAGACAAGGAGGAAGATGAGAGGGTGAGCGGGGTAGTCGATTTGCCAAAGATCTCGTCGCCCGGCTCGGCGTAGAACACACTCTGGTGCTGGCTCAAAAAGTCAGCCATCTCAGCCTCCTTGTTCTCCTTATTTTCCAGGTTGCGGGTATCACGAGGCACGTGGAACCTGGGCGTGAGCAGGAAGGGACCCGCAGGAGGGTTCGGATCCTTGGAGAAGCCGCGGCCTTTGAAGGCAAACTGGGCGAGGTGTTGGATGAAGTCAACGCGAGAAGGCCTGGTAGACTTGGGGGTCTCGGATCCGGCGAAAGAAGTAACTTTAAAGACAGACATGGTTGTGAGACTTGAAGTGCTTAGCGAAATGCAGGAAAGAGAAATGGGAAGAAGAATGAAGGTCAGCGACAACATTTTAACCTAAAGGTGAGGGCCCAGCAAGGCAGGTATATAAAGGTTCAGACGTTGAAACAAAGCTATTTTTGGAAGACAATTTTTGGAAATGTGAAACGTCATCAAATTCTCGATGATGTTGGCCCCATATCTTGAAATGTCTGATTCTGCGGGGAAGTTGACGTCGAGCACCTTCCACTGCGTTGACTCACTTCCTACTTCCGCGCTGCTTTTTTTGCCGCTCCTATCTCGATAGAATGAGTGCTCAGAACTTACGCGCTGCGATCAAGTGCAGATCGCTCGTGCAGGTGAAGGAGATTTTGTTAGCGCAACCTGGATTCGACGTTAATGCCGACATTTGGCGGGGAGAAAACTGCTTGCACTCTGCTTGCCGCTGGGACGCCGGCCATATCGTGTCCTGGTTGCTCACGCAGAAGGGGATCGATGTGAACCGGAAGTCCACGACAGCCCCGCCACTCACCGCGCTGTCCATAACATGTGAATATCACAGCACCACCGCTTTGCTGCCGTTGCTCGAGGATCCGCGAACGCGCGTTGATATTTTGGACGACGGTTTGACCTTAGCATGGCGCGCTGTCTTCTATTGTGGTACGTGGTTCACGCGCGCTCTGATAGCCTGCGATCGAGCCATTGACTGGGACACGAAATGCAGATACTTGGATAGTGAAGAATGCACCCCGCTGGAGCTCTCCCGTGCCGAGAAGGAGGAGTCTGAGAGGACTCGTATGCTCGAATTCTTCGGCACGAATCCTGCTGCTGCGAAGCATGAAGCCCGCGTCTCATTGAGGTTACCCATTGCTGTGGCTGCTGGCCTCTTTGCCGACGTCGTGTTCATCTCCGATGACCTCCTGGTCGTGAAAAATTTCACTACTCCGGCCTCGATGGGGACAGCGGGTCACTCGTGGGAGCGGCGGCTGCTTATTAATTTTGGGCGCTTCTTCTGCATGGCCGCCCGCCTCCCGCTGGATCTACAGGGACTGCTATGCCTCCGGTTCTTTGGCTCACGTCGTTCCATCATCCCTACCGGTGACGCGGAAATCGCTTTCAGGCATCTGGCTTACGAGCTTTCAACGAGACCGAGGATATCTTGATTTTCACAAATTTATTTTTCAGATGATATGTTTATCAGTGAAACCATTCCTACCTCCACTTCGTTGACTATTGACGCGACTCTTCCTTTCAATCACCTCTTTGTTATTGCTGGATCCATGAAATGGACACTCGAAAGCTTCTCGCTGCCATCAAGTGCGGATCACTCGCCGAGGTGAAGGATATTATACTGGCCCAGCCTGCGTTCGATATCAACGCCAACATTTGCCAAGGGGTTAACTGCCTGCACATTGCCTGCGAGTATGACGCTGGCGAGATCGTATCGTGGTTGCTAAAGCAGCCGGGAATTGATGTCAACCGCCAGACGAAAATACACCCCATCACCGCCCTCGCTCTGGCCTGCAGGGTTCACAGTACCACTGCCTTGAAGCCATTGCTCGACGATCCCCGCACCCGAGTGGACATATTGGAATATGGTCACAGTTTCGCGTGGGTGGCTGTGTATAGTGCTCCCACCTGGTTTGTGAGGCACCTGATCGCCTCCGATCGCGATCTTGACTGGGACACCAAGGGCAGACATTGGA
>Ga0302314_10012399_pt1 | contig 14761 bp, 13 predicted proteins | sample III_Palsa_N2_3_FD_200533 | JGI IMG/M metagenome (GOLD analysis project Ga0302314, IMG submission 200533) | Peat permafrost microbial communities from Stordalen Mire near Abisko, Sweden - III_Palsa_N2_3 | ecosystem: Environmental > Terrestrial > Soil > Palsa > Peat permafrost | place: Sweden... | reverse complement strand
ATCGATCAAATCAATGTGTCAATGCGTTATGGGCGGTTCTGCTTCAGCACATCATTCGTTCCCGGATGTTCAGGACAGATAGCGAGGTATCCAAGTGGCATTCCAGTCTCTTGCATTAACCCAGTCTCAAGATCAAACGCTCGCTGGCAGTGACACCGCTAGCAACCTGCGCGCGGTCTACCACCTCGACGCTCACCCAGACCGAGCGAGCCTTACCGACGACATTACCCAACTGCCCCCACACTGCGAACCGCTTGCCTGCCGGATCATCGACTCTCTAGTTGGCACGCACTTCATCGTCCAGCCGGATGCTTGCTTCGAGCCAAAGATCATCAGTAGCTTTTCCCTCCACGTCAACACCATCAATTAAACGCATTGATTAGGACTTGCAACCTGTCTTCCCGCTTCCGCCCAGGTCTGGGTGTGCGCAAATTTCAATTGCGAGGACGCGAAGCGTTTCGCCAAAGGACGAACAGGTTCAGTAAATGTCATCGCTTCCGGTTCGCTAATCTCTGTCGCAACCGGGCTGTTTAGGCCGGTCAGCTATCCGCTGCCCATTGCCTGGCAACAAGATCCTTCAAAAAGGAGCGCCCCGTGAATATCGTTTCGCAAATGCGCATCTTCGCGCGAGTGGCACAACTCAGAAGTTTCACGATGGCAGCGAAGGAACTCCAAATCGCTCCTGCATCGATCTCGCGTGGTGTTTCCCAATTGGAAATGCGACTACATGTGCGAGTCTTGATCCGAACAACGCGCGAGGTTTCTTTAACAACTGCAGGTGCCCGCTTCCTCGAATCGATTCGTGAATTTCTCGAGACCTACGACAATCTTGAGAAAAAACTCACGAACTCCTCACCGGAAATATGGCGTTCAATCCCGGTCGCAAGTTGGCAAAAATGGGATCCCATCGTGGCAATGCGTTGCCTCGTAGAACTCGCTCAATGCGGAAGTGTTTCACAAGCCGCCGAAACGCTATCCCTTTCGAGACGATCGCTCGAACAACATATCGCTTCGATGGAAGCGCGGTTCGGTGCGCCTCTTTTGATCAGGCTTAGATCTCACATTTCTTTAACGGCGACCGGAAATCAATATCTCGATGAAATCCGTCACGTGCTCATGGAATTTGAACGCATAAACCTCAATCCGCTCGACGGACAGAAACCGGCTGGCATTCCTGCTGCAACGGCTTCACAAATAGACGCCACATGGACGGGAGACAATGAAGCTGTCTGCTGGTGGTCCGATATGGATGCCGCTGAGGAAGAGATAGCGAGAGCTTGCTTCGAGCGAGGATATAACGAGATTTTCTTTGAATCTCGGCATCCTCGGTTCTGCAAAGAAAGCGGAGTCGTGGAGGGCGAGTACTCGGACCCCAGGATCCTTCGCGCTTGGAAAATGTTCAGACTCGGCTGGGTGGCTCGCAGGCAGGCCTCGAACTGAACCGCACCGGTTTGAGTGGAGGCTGTCGGGTTTAAGTGACGGTGCCATTGAGACAGCTTGGTCGGCGAGTGGCCGGTAGTAGTTGACCTCTGCCTGTAATTGACCCGGCCGCGAACTCCGAAGCCTCTTCCAAGCGAACCTCCCGAGTGCGAACGAACACATAACGGCCTGTCGGCTCCAGCTAAAATATTACAAACCTGGCGATGCCCACAACAGCAAGAACACCGCAAACAGCCAAAAAAAGACTTCGTTCCATCTCAAGGAGTTTTACCCATGCCTCTCGTATCAATGCGACAACTGCTGGATCACGCGGCTGAAAACGGCTACGCGCTTCCAGCGTTCAACGTCAACAACCTGGAGCAAGTACAAGCCATCATGGCCGCCGCCGACCAGGTCAACGCCCCGGTCATCATGCAGGCCTCTGCCGGCGCGCGGAAATACGCTGGCGAAGCGTTCCTGCGCCACCTGATCGAAGCTGCGGTCGAGTCATACCCGCACATCCCGGTCGTGATGCACCAGGACCACGGCCAATCCCCGGCGGTCTGCATGGCCGCCATCCGCAGCGGTTTTACGAGCGTGATGATGGACGGCTCGCTCGAGGCCGACGGCAAAAGCGTTGCATCGTATGAATACAACGTCGATGTATCGCGCAAAGTGGTCGAAGCGGCCCACTCGATCGGTGTGACGGTTGAAGCCGAACTCGGCGTGCTCGGCTCGCTCGAAACCATGAAGGGCGACAAGGAAGACGGCCACGGCGCCGAAGGCACCATGACGCGCGAGCAGTTGCTCACCGACGTCGAACAAGCCGCCGACTTCGTGAAGAAAACCCAATGCGACGCGCTGGCTATTGCCATCGGCACATCGCACGGTGCGTATAAATTCACCAAGAAGCCAACGGGCGATATCCTCGCCATCCAGCGCATCAAGGAAATCCACCAGCGCATTCCGAACACGCACCTGGTGATGCACGGATCGTCGTCGGTGCCGCAGAACCTGCTGGCCGAAATCCGCGAATTCGGCGGCGACATGAGGGAAACCTATGGCGTGCCGGTCGAGGAAATCCAGGAAGGAATTCGTCACGGCGTTCGCAAGGTGAACATCGATACCGACCTGCGGCTCGCAATAACGGGTGCAATCCGCCGCTATTTCGGCGAAAATCCGTCGAAATTCGATCCGCGTGACTACCTGAAACCGGCCCGCGAGGCAGCCAGGAAAATCTGCCTCGAACGCTACATGCAATTCGGCTGCGAAGGCCAGGCGAGCAAGATCAAACCGGTCCCGCTCGATAAAATCGCCGAGAAGTACAAGTCCGGCGAACTGGCTCAAATCGTCAGGTAAGCAAGTCGATAAGCGCTTCAGCCCCGGTTTGACAGGGTTTGGCGGGGCCAGCGTGCGTTGGAGCATAAGCCTCGGGCAAGTGGCAGGCAGGCGTTTGAACGGCCCGCTGGACGGCTTTTTTTGAGATGGCCATCCTCGGACGGCTTAGTGGGCGGTTTCGCCTGCAGCCTCACCGTCGATGAACCAAAATCGAGTCGTCCGCCCGACGCGTTTACAATGGCGTTGAGTCGCGTTTGGCGCCCGGTTTTGCGCCCGGTTTTGCGCCGGGCATCACTATGCAGAATGAATGCAAAGGCTGACCCTGGGCGCATGACAGGGTCAGCCGACACGAACCGCCGTTCCCGCAATTCCGGGGAACGGCGTGTTGGTTTTTTCTCTCAGCCTGATTTGCGGCACTTTTCCGGTAGATGACGATGTCCACCTCACATTCCCCGCTGTACGAATCCACGCTGAAATCGTTGCCCCTGCTTGGGCGCGGCAAGGTCCGCGACAACTACGCAGTCGGCACCGACAAGCTCCTGATCGTCACGACCGACCGTCTGTCAGCGTTCGACGTGATCATGGGCGAGCCCATTCCGAACAAGGGCCGCGTCCTGAACCAGATGGCCGATTTCTGGTTTGCGAAGCTCTCGCACATCGTGCCGAACCACAATACCGGCATCGATCCCGCAACCGTGGTCGCCGCTGACGAAGCCGATCAGGTCAAGGGCCGCGCCGTCGTGGTAAAGCGCCTGGAGCCGATCCTGGTGGAAGCGGTCGTGCGCGGTTATCTGGCCGGCAGCGGCTGGAAGGACTATCAGGCAACGGGTTCGGTCTGCGGCGTGGAATTGCCGCCGGGCCTGAAGAACGCCGAAAAGCTGCCCGAACCGATTTTCACGCCGGCAGCGAAGGCCGAAATGGGCCATCACGACGAAAACATCACCTACGATGAGATGGAACGCCGGATCGGCACCGAACTGTCGGCGACCATCCGCGAGATTTCGATCAAGCTGTATAAGGAAGCGGCCGAGTATGCGGCGACGCGCGGCATCATCATCGCGGACACGAAGTTCGAATTCGGACTGGACACGCGCGGCGAACTGTTCCTGATGGACGAAGTGCTGACAGCGGATTCGTCACGCTTCTGGCCGGCGGACGGGTATCAGGTCGGCACGAACCCGCCGTCGTTCGACAAGCAATTCGTGCGCGACTGGCTCGAAACGCAATCATGGGGAAAAACGCCCCCGGCGCCGAAGTTGCCCGACGACGTGATTGCGAAAACAGCCGAGAAGTACGAAGAAGCGCTGCAACGGTTGACCGGGCAGTCGCTGGCGTAAGGTTTCGCGGCTGGGCCGGCCAAGGATGGCGCTCGCTACGGCGGGCGTCTCCAGTGGCTTGACCGCGGTAGTGGCAAACGCAAAAAGCTGCCGGCAATCAACGCAGCCAAGCGTCCGGCCAGGCAGCGCCGAGTCCGAAAGGCCATCGCATAACGGCCGGAACGCTTCCAATCCGCACCACCCGAAAAAGGCCGCCAAAGGCCTGTCCACCCCAAAGGAATGCAGCACGATGAGCGAAGTCCAGACCGCCACCGCGGCCCACACGCACGACGCACCGTTGATCGGCGTGTTAATGGGTTCCAGTTCCGACTGGGACGTGATGAAAAACGCGGTCGCGATTCTTCAGGAGTTCGGCGTGCCTTACGAAGCGAAGGTGGTATCGGCGCACCGCATGCCCGACGAAATGTTCGCCTACGCCGAAAGCGCGCGTCAGCGTGGCCTCGCGGTGATCATCGCGGGGGCGGGCGGCGCGGCGCATCTGCCGGGCATGCTCGCCGCCAAGACCACGGTGCCGGTGCTGGGCGTGCCGGTATCGAGTAAATATTTGAAGGGCGTGGACTCATTGCATTCGATCGTGCAGATGCCCAAGGGCGTGCCCGTGGCGACGTTTGCTATCGGCGAGGCGGGCGCGGCGAACGCAGCGTTGTTCGCAGTCTCCATACTCGCTGTCACCCAAACTGCCTACGCTGAGAAACTCGCGGCATTTCGCTCGCGCCAGAACGACGCGGCGCACGCCATGGTCCTCCCGCCGCTATAGACGCAGCAGTTTCACGTAACACCTCCGGCACCATTTCCGGCCGAGACCGACTGACCGACCCCACAAGATGAACGCACACACCCAACCCAGTTCTCCCATCCAGCCGGGCGCATGGCTCGGCATGGTCGGCGGCGGCCAGCTCGGCCGCATGTTCTGTTTCGCAGCACAGTCCATGGGCTATCGCGTGGCGGTCCTCGATCCCAACGAGACGAGTCCGGCCGGTTCTGTCGCGGATAAACACATCCGCGCCGCGTACAACGACGAATCGGCGCTCACCGAACTCGCGCGCTTGTGCGCGGCGGTATCGACGGAATTCGAGAACGTGCCGTCCGCCAGTCTCGATTTCATCGCGAAAACGACGTTCGTCAGCCCTGCCGGCCGATGCGTGGCGATTGCGCAGGATCGCGTGGCGGAGAAACGGTTTATCGCGAGCGCAGGCGTGCCGGTGGCGCCGCATGTGGTGATCGAGTCGCCGCAAGCGCTGGCCGCCTTAAGCGACGAACAGATCGCCGCCGTGCTGCCGGGCATTCTGAAGACGGCGCGTCTCGGCTACGACGGCAAAGGTCAGACGAGCGTGCGCAACGTCGATGAAGTGCGCACCGCTTATGGGTCGCTCGCGGGCGTGCCTTGTGTGCTCGAAAAGCGCATGCCGCTCAAGTTCGAGGTGTCCGTGCTGATCGCGCGTGCCGGCGACGGGAAGTCGGCCGTTTTCCCGCTCGCGCAGAACCAGCACGTCAGCGGCATTCTGGCGAAGACTGTCGTGCCCGCGCCGGACGCGTCGCCTGCGCTCGTCGCCCAGGCGCAAGATGCCGCGCTCACGATTGCCGCGAAGCTGGATTACGTCGGCGTGCTGTGCGTGGAGTTTTTCATCCTGGACGACGGCACGCTGATCGCCAACGAAATGGCACCGCGTCCGCATAACTCCGGTCACTACACCGTCGATGCCTGCGCCACCAGCCAGTTCGAGCAGCAAGTCCGCGCGATGACCGGCATGCCGCTCGGCGACACACGCCAGCATTCGCCGGCCGCGATGCTGAATATTCTCGGCGACATCTGGTTTGAAGGCACGAAGTCGCGCACGCCGCCGTGGCATGACGTGATCGCGTTGCCGACCGCGCGGTTGCACCTGTACGGCAAGGAAGAGGCGCGGCCCGGCCGCAAGATGGGCCACGTGAATTTCACCGGCGCCACGCTTGAAGAAGTGCGCACGGCGGCGCGCGATTGCGCCCGCATGCTGCACATTGCGCTGGATTAACCTTGATGACTTTCGAAGCTCCCACCGTCGCGCAGATCACGGAGGCCGCCGCGTTGCTCGACGCCGGGCAACTCGTCGCGTTTCCGACTGAAACCGTCTACGGACTGGGCGGCGATGCCGGGAATCCCGAGGCTATCGCGCGGATCTATGCGGCAAAGGGGCGGCCGTCGAATCATCCGGTGATCGTGCATCTCGCGCCCGGCAGCGACCCGGCGTATTGGGTCGAATCGCTTTCAGCCGATGCGCAGAAACTGATCGATGCCTTCTGGCCCGGTCCGCTCACGCTGATCCTGAAGCGCGCGGCGCACGTGCCGGCGGCGGTCAGTGGCGGGCAGGATTCCGTCGCTATCCGTTGTCCGTCACATCCGGTCGCGCAGGCGCTGCTCACCGCCTTCAGTACTTTGCGCGATGGTCATGGCGGCGTGGCGGGGCCATCGGCGAACCGGTTTGGGCATGTCAGCCCGACCACGGCGCAACATGTCCGCGATGAATTCGGCGCAAGCGTGCATGTGCTGGATGGCGGGGCGGCGAAGGTGGGCATCGAATCGACCATTCTGGATTTATCGCGGGGCTTTCCTGCGTTGCTGCGGCCGGGACATGTCAGTCCGTTGGAGATCGCCGATGTGCTGGGCGTCATGCCGCGTCTGCCCGATGGCACCGACGCCAGCGCGCCGCGCGCCTCCGGCACGCTGAAGGCGCACTACGCGCCGCGCACGCCGCTCAGCTTGTTGCCGTTTGCGGCACTGGAACCGTTGCTCGCAGCCCATCCGCTGGATGCCGGCAAGAAGCTGGCGCTGGTCGCGCGGACATCGAGCGCGGGTAAATGGGCGGACGCACCGAACGTGCATTTCATTGCTGCGCCCGATGATCCGCAGAGCTACGCACGCGAGCTGTACCGTCTGCTGCGCGCGCTCGATTGCGCCGATGTCGAGAGGATATTGATCGAGACGCTGCCGGTATCGGCGGAATGGAGCGCGGTGAACGACCGGTTAGGGCGTGCGGCGGCGGCGTTTGAAGAGCAGGAATAAAGGGACGCGGCCGGCTTTGTATGCGTCTGATCAAGTTAAGATACTTTTTTGTATCTTAACTTGATCGAGCAGCGCGTCTGGCCCAATCTCCGCCGACTGAACGCCTATGGCGTTCTTAAATAAGCCAAAAATTAGCATAAAAATCATGCGCTTAGAATGGTAAAAAAATTAAGATACAAAAAAGTATCTTAAGGGTATCAGCATGGCGCAATGGTCGTTTTATGGTCGCACGGGCACGTTGGAAACGCTCGACAACTGGTTCACGGACCGGCTTGGTTCTTTTGCCGCATTCAGGGTCGTCGGCGTATAGGCAAGACAACGCTGCTGCGCGAGCTTTCCAAATCCGATGGAACATTGCTGACCCGCATGGTCTACATGCAAATTCCCGACTCGGATGAGCGCGATGTTGCCGCGAGTTTTCGCCGTACCCTCAGCGATTGCGAATCCCCTTTTGCGAACTCTCTGGCCGATTCGGTAGTGGATTTCAATTCTATGGCTTCGGCTATTGGTGATTTGTGCCGGGACGGGCTTGTCGTCGTACTCGACGAATTTCAGTACTTCACGGCACCGAAGCTTCGGCCTTTCAACTCGTTTCTGCAGGAGCAAGTGGATCGACTTCGCGAGACGCATAAAGGCGGTTTATTTGTACTCGGCTCGCTTCAATCGGAAATGAGCGCACTACTCGACGACAAAGGTGCGCCGCTCTTCGGCCGGCTGACCGCAACCATCGAATTGCAGCATTGGGATTTCGAAGATTTGACCTCCGTGTATCGCGCGCATGGGATCGAGGATCCTTACCAATGGCTCACGCTATGGAGCTTTTTCGAGGGCGTACCGAAGTTTTATCGAGATGCTTTCGATCAGGGGTTGTTTTCCGTATCCCGGGACAATTTTGCCCAAGCGCTGCTGGAACGGATGTTCCTCAAGGAGGGAAGTCCTTTGGCGGAGGAAGCGGACACATCATTTCTGCGGGAGGTGAAGGGGAAGATGCTGTCCATCCTGAACTACCTCGCGCAGAACCCGGGCTGCGGCAACGGTGACGTGATTGCTGCCGTCAACCGGGAAGACGACATGACGCCCTTGGGCACGCACATCAGGCGTCTTGTTGAAAACTACCAGATGGTCGACAAGCGTCAACCCGTGTTCTCCGACAGCAACAGTCGCAATGCCTGGTACTACGTTACCGATAATTTTCTGCAGGCGTGGTTGGCGGTGGTCAAGCCGGCGCGCGACACCTCACGCATGCGCCCGCTCGCCAAGGCAATCGAACGCGCGATGCCGCGTTGCTATGGGCACGAAGGTTTTGCGTTCGAAAAGCTGATCCGGCACCTGCATATTGAATGCTCGCGTAAGGGCCTGGGCGACTTTTCCCTGAGCTCCATCGAACTCGGTTATTGGAACCGGGCGCGCAATGTGGATAACGACATTGAGATCGATATCGTAGCGCTGGATGCCGACGATCAACGCGTGCGATTCGGTTCGTGCAAGCGCAATGCGACCGCGCACGACGGAGCGTCTCTCGCAAAGTTCGAGACGCATATCGAGAGATTCCTCTCAACAAAAGAAGGCAGAAGAGTAGCCGGATGGACCGTTGAGAAAGCGCTGTTTTCGCCCGTATTCACGGCCGTCGAAAAAGACGCCTGTTCAGATAGGGGTTACGAGTGCCGAGACCTGCAATGGTACGCAGCACTTTTTTAACACGCGCCGTGCACGTCTTCGGCGGACATCCGGATCTAAACTGTCCGACCAGTCTGGCGGCGACGGGGATTTTTCAGCGTACGCATGACCACCACCCAATGAGAAACGCCCGGTCTTCTTCGACCGGGCGTTTAACCTCATCGGCTCATTCAGCCGCGTTTATTTCCCCAGTCCGCTTGCAGCAATCTGTTGCTCCACGTACGAGGAGAACAGCGCGTGCAGATGCGTCGTCGGGTGGACGGTATCCGCATACATGTACGACTGGTCCGCGCCGGCCACCGTGTAGGTTTGCGGTGAGCAGAACAGCGACGTAGCGAATGCCGACGGGTCTGGCTCGCCCAGCTTGGTCGCGGCGGCGGTCATTGCGGCGAGATTACAGGCCGTGCCCGTATTCGATACCGTGAAGCCGTTCGCCTGGAAGTTCGCCTGGATGCCGTCGACCCACGTGTAGGCATCGACATAGATCACCTTCGACAACAACCCCGACTGCTGCAGCGCGCCCTTCAGGGTGCCGTTGAACAACTGCGTCACTTGCGAGAAGGTCACGCCTTTATCGGCGCTGGCCAATCCCTCAGGCGCTCCGCCGATGTCAGGAACCGCCGATACCACCACGTGCGTTGCACCGGATTGCAGCACCCTGCCAACTAACGTCGCCAGGTCGATGGCCGCCTGGCTGATAGCGGTCGTCGCGGCGGTCGTTGCGGCGGTGCCGGCTGCCTGCGCCTGCGCCGGCGTGATAGCGCCAGCGGCGAGCTGCGCCTGGATGCCGGCGGCTGTCGCTTGCGCCACGGCCAGGTTGTAGAAGATGTCGTTGGCGCCGCCGTTCACCAGCACGAGCTGGTTGGCGTTGAACGAACCATGCGAGCCGATGTACTGGGTGACCTGGTCGTTGATCGGGATGGTCGTGGCCTCCGAGAAGTCCGCGTTCGCCGTGCCCGGCGTGGCGTGGCCCACCCCCGGCTGCAGCGTCACGCGTGAGCCGCCTTGCGCATAACCCAAACCGCTGGCCGGCGAAAGCGGAATGCCGAAGCCGCCCGTGTTCGCTGCCGTCAGCGTGTCGCCGTAATATTGCGCCACGTTCTGGGTCCAGATCTGGCCCGGATTTGTCGTGAAGCGGCCGCCGCCGAAGTTCGCCGCTGCGACCGGCGCATACGTGCCGACGTCCGAGAGACTGTCGCCAAACGACACCACTTGCAGTTTCACACCGCCCGCGGGCGTGTTGTTGTTGTTATCGCTGCCGCCGCCGCACGCGGCCAGCAAGGCGAACGCGGCGCACGCAGTGGCCGTCTGGGCAGCGAGCAGCCAGCGCGTTTGACGCGCGGCAGGTTTCGTCAGGGCGGGTTTCATCGACTTCATCTCCTCGTTCCTCGTTTATCTGGTCATGTGGTCTGCACGCCGCTTCGAGGTTGCTGTCGGCTGGCTTTCCGCTTGGGCGTTGGCTTCAAACGACACGCACTGCGGACACTGCGTGTCGTCGGCCTGGCGTGGCGATAGCTTACCGAATCTTTAAGAAGATTTGAGATGTTTCCTACGAGGGTTTGCCTGTGCTTGCAGAGCGCGCGTCCTCGGGTTCCAAGTCAGTCAGCAAGCGTCTCATTCAGCCGATCCCGTGCGGCGAGCGCCTTCATACACCCACTCGAGCAGCGCGTCGTGCGCCGCCCGGGCCGCTTCGGCACGCGGGTCGTTGATAAAACTCACCACCACGTAGCTCTCGCCGTTCTCCGCACCCACGTAGCCGGCGATGGCCCGCACGTCGCGCAGCGTGCCCGTCTTGATGTGGGCGTTGCCGCCCGCGCCTGCGTTGGTGAGCCGGTTGCGCATGGTGCCGTCCACGCCCGCGATGGGCAACGACTCCACGAAGACCTGCGCCACCGGGCTCGAATTCGCGGCCGTGAGCAGGTCGGCGAGCGATTGCGCCGTGATGTGTTCTTCGCGCGACAGGCCCGAGCCGTTATCGAGATAGAGACCGGTCATGGGTAGCGCGCTGCGATGCAGGAACGCCTCGATCGCCGCCGATGATTTCTGGGTCGTCGCCGGCGGTTTGCCCATTGCGGCGCCGATGGTCAGGAACAGGTTGCGCGCCATTACGTTGTTGCTGAACTTGTTGATGTCGCGAACGATGTCCGACAGCACCGGGCTGCGGTGCGTGCCGACCAGCCGCGCGCTGACTGGCGTCGGGCCTTCGCGGGTGGTGCCGTTGAACGTGCCGCCTGCCTGTTTCCACAGCGCGAGGAAGCCGCCGGCAAAGAATGTGGAGTGATCGAGCGCGGCGACGTTGATGGTGCGCGGGCCGCATCGCAGCGGATAGTCGCCGATAAACGACGCCTGCACGAAGCCGCCCGTGGTTTGCGCCACGCTCGGCGACGCCGCCGGCAGCGAGCCCGCGCAAGCGCCGCGCGTGACCTTGAGTTCGTTGTCGATCTGCAACTGCGCGAGTTGCGGCAGCACATCGATTGCAACCTGGCCGTCCGGGCTCGGCGTCAACGTGAACGACAGCGACTTGAACGCATACAGCAGCGGGTCCGGGCCGACGTTGTAGGGCGCGTTTTCGTCGGCGTCGAAGGCGGGGAGATCGCGCGTGGATGTATCGAAGTAACGTTTGTCCAGGACCAGCGCGCCGTCAATGCCTGTGATCCCGTTGTGGCGGATCTGGTCCACCAGGTCGATGAGTTCTTCCGGCACGAGTTTCGGATCGCCCGTGCCCTGGATATACAGGTTGCCGTGAAGGACGCCGCTTGCATCGACTTCACCATCGGCGTAGGCCGTGGTTTTCCAGCGGTAATCCGGACCCAATAACGACAAGCCCGAGTACGTGGTGACCAGCTTCATGGTGGAGGCGGGCATCATCGGCTCGTTGGCGTTGATCGCGACGAGGGGCACGCCGCCTCCGCCAATCCGCTCGACCACGACGCTCATCGACGAAAGCGGCACGTGGGCGCGTGCAAGCGCCGCCATGACAGTGGCCGGAAGCGGACCGGCCGGGACAGCGACCCGCTGGACCTTCGACTTCTTCGCCGCTGCGCGATTCGGCGTTGGTTTCTGTGCTTCCGCCCTGGAACCGCCGCCACCGCCGCCGCGGGCCTCGACAGGCGAGTTCATCGCGAAGGTGAAAGTGGCGGCGGCTATAACCAGGGTCGCGGCTGTGCGCCAACGTTTGCCAAGTGGATTTTTCCTGTTCAGAAAAGGTGCTCTATACATGTGGTCGGGTCGTGATGGGGTGATGTGGGGCGGTTTTGCGGATTGCAGGGCGAGGGTGTCCCAAGCGGTGCGGCTATTGTATGGGGGTTCTGCTTACGGTTTAAGGTTTGCGGGCTTTCAGCCGGCAGCGGATGCGAAGCCTTGGCGCTCGCATCGCGCTTGCGGCTCAGCGCGGCTAGCGCGGCGCGAGCCGTTCGGGCAGTGAATAACGCTGCATCGTGCGCTCCATGCCATCGAGGAACGCCTGCTCCGCGGCGTTCATCTTGCGTCCGCGATGCCACAGCAGATCGACGTCGACATCGACCAGACCCTCTTCCGGCGGCAAACGCCACAGGCGCTGCTGCGTAAGGTCGTCGCGGACAATGTGCTCGGGCAGGCAGCCGATGCCATACCCCGCGAAGATCAGCCGCCGCACTTCGTCCAGACTGGGCGACGCCGCCACGATCCGTCCCGTGAATCCGCGCTGGTCGCGAAAGACGGTCAGCGGCGACAAGCTGTCGCCAATTTGATCGCTCGTGAATGACACGAAGTTTTCCGCGAGCAAATCTTCCATCGACAACCCATGCCGTCCGAACAGGCGATGGTACCGGCCACAAAAAATGGCATATCGCTGGCGCAGAAAACAACGCTGCTCGAGTTTATCGATGGGCGTGCGGCACAAGCTGAGCCCCGCCGTCGCGGTCTTTTGCAGCAGCGACGAAATGATGTCCGAGGAACGCATTACCTCGATATGCAAGTCGATGCGCGGATAAGTCCGGTGAAATTCGCCGAGAAACTCGTCATACACGCCTGAATCGATGCGGCTCACCGTCAGCAGCCGGATCGAACCGGTGATGTCTTCGCTGCGGTCATCGAGCTCGGTTTCGAGCCGCGACATCTGGCCGTAGATATCGCTTGCGATCCGGTACACCTCTTCTCCCGCGTGTGTTGGCTCGAAGTGCGGGCCACGGCGCTGGATCAGGTTGCGCCCGAGCGTGTCTTCCAGGCGCTTGAGCGCCTGGCTCACCGCTGGTTGTGTGAGATGCAGGCGCGCGGCGGCGCGGCTCACGCTGCGCTCTTGCATGATGACCAGGAAAGTGCGCAGCAGGTTCCAGTCGAGCCGGTCGTTCAGGAACCGGGCCATATCTACACGCCGTTGAGTCATGGGGAAATGTCCAAGGTATTAGCCAAACTTATACGGCGAATAATAAATCGAAATTGGACTAATGTTTTATGGCTGGCGATAAAACGCTCTGACCATCCGCATCAATACGAGCGAATCAGGAGACACCTTGACCCCAGCACTTAATGCGACTCGGCAGCCCGTGCGCGCGGCGGCCGCCGCTTTCATCGGCACGATGATCGAGTGGTACGACTTCTATATCTACGCCACTGCCGCCGCGCTTGTCTTCGGCGAGCTGTATTTCCCGTCGCACGATCCGTTCATCAGCACGATGGCGTCATTCGCCACGTTCGCCGTCGGGTTCTTCGCGCGGCCCTTGGGCGGCGTGATCTTCGGTCATCTCGGCGACAAGATCGGCCGCAAGAAAGCGCTGATGACCACGCTGATGATGATGGGCGTGGCGACCGTGTGCGTCGGTTTGCTGCCCGCTTATTCGAAAGTCGGCCTGCTCGCGCCGGTGCTGCTCGTGTTGCTGCGCGTGGTGCAGGGCATTGCGGTTGGCGGCGAATGGGGCGGAGCCGTGCTGATGGCGGCCGAGCATGCACCCAAGGGGCGGCGGACGTTTTTCGCGTCGTTCGCGCAACTCGGCAGCCCGGCCGGCCTGATTCTGTCGCTGATCGCGTTTCGCGCGGTGACGTCGATGCCGCATGACGAGTTCATCGCGTGGGGCTGGCGCTTGCCGTTTCTGGTGAGCGCGGTGTTGCTGGTGGTCGGCATCCTGATTCGGATGGGCGTGAACGAGTCGCCGGAATTCGAGCGCGAGAAGTTGTCCAAGCGCACGGTGGACCTGCCGATTGCCGAGGTGTTCCGTTCGTCGGGCGCGCTGGTTGCGTTTTGCATTGGCGCAAATACGATTGGCATTGCCGGCGTGTATTTCACCAACACCTTCATGATTTCGTACACCACGCAGTATGTGGGCGTGACGAAATCGCTGATCCTCGATTGCCTGTTTGCCGTCGCGATCATCCAGTTTCTTACCCAGCCGCTCGCCGCGTTGCTCGCCGAAAAGATCGGCGGTGCGCGCTTCCTGAAGCTCACGGCCCTGTGCGCGATGATCTCGCCCTATCCCATGTTCATCCTCGTGCAGAGCGGCAACATGGTGTCGATGATTATCGGCATCGCGATCGCCGTGGTCTGTATGGCGAGCTTCTATTCGGTCATCGCGGGTTTTGTCAGCGGCGTGTTTCCGGTGCGTGTGCGGTACTCGGCGATCTCGATTTCGTATCAGGTTTGCGGCGCGATCGCGGGCGGTTTGACGCCGCTCGTCGGAACTTGGCTTGCGCACAAATTCACGGGGCAATGGTGGCCGCTGGCAGTGTTTTACACGTGTCTTGCCGGGATTTCGCTCCTGTCGATTGTCGTGCTCGATGCGCTGAAACATCGCCGCGCCGATGCTCCGGAAGCACTGGCTACTCGTTGAGTCAAGAGGATAACGAATCATGATGAAGATCGACGGCCCGCGCCTGTGGGCGAGCTTGATGGAGATGGCAAAAATCGGCGCGACACCGAAAGGCGGCGTACGGCGCCTTGCGTTGACGGAAGAAGACCGGCGCGGCCGCGAGTTGTTCG
>Ga0302314_10012398_pt1 | contig 14761 bp, 14 predicted proteins | sample III_Palsa_N2_3_FD_200533 | JGI IMG/M metagenome (GOLD analysis project Ga0302314, IMG submission 200533) | Peat permafrost microbial communities from Stordalen Mire near Abisko, Sweden - III_Palsa_N2_3 | ecosystem: Environmental > Terrestrial > Soil > Palsa > Peat permafrost | place: Sweden... | reverse complement strand
GTCTGGCGGCGCGGCAGCGTGGTCTCCTCCTGGCTGCTCGACCTGACCGCCCAGGCCCTGGCCGGCGACGGCGAACTGTCCACCTTCAGCGGCGAGGTCGACGACAGCGGCGAAGGCCGCTGGACCTTGAACGCCGCCATCGAGGAGGCTGTGCCCGCCGACGTCCTGGCCGCCTCCCTGTTCGCCCGCTTCCGCTCCCGCGAAAAGAACACCTTCGGCGAAAAGCTGTTGTCGGCGATGCGGTTCGGCTTCGGCGGACACATCGAGGGCGCCCTGGAGAAGAAGAGCTAGCGCGGGCTGGAATTGGCTGCGTTTTGCATCTTTACGCCGCTCCCTCGCCCTTTTGGCGAGGACCCATTCGTGCGCTGAAGTCTGGAGAAGGGATCTGGCGGCGCCGCGGCGCCACCTTCTGCCCTTCGAGTCCGATGAACCCTCGCCAGAACGGGCAATATTCGACCTTTTCGGCGTGCCCGATGGGGCGCCATTGCGCGGGAGCGGACGTGGACAATTTCTGAGAAGGGGGAAAGCGGAAATCGGCCAACCCCGAAAACGCACCGCCTTTCTGCTGCAAGAGACGCCTAGGCGCTTAGCGCGGCTTCCTGGACTGATCTGCCGGTCGCGCGGATCGCTCCATTCACGTTCGTGGCGGCAGCCGCACAAATCCCTCGGCGCGGGTCGATCATCACTTGAGCAAGCCACAAGTCTGTTGCCCCGCCATGAACGAGGTTTCCGTTCGGGGTCACGCCCCAGCCCATGGCGTAGTCGCCGCCCGGAGGCGGCGCATGCAGCGTCCGCCAGCTCTCGGCGGTGAGAAACGGCGACTGCTGTCCATGCGCGGCCAGATAGGTCAGCAGATCGGTCAGGTTGATGTGGATTCCGCCCGCGGGTCCGACCACAGCCGGGATATCGTGCAACCCACCCCCGGCTTGTACGACCTCGTAGCCGTGCAGTCCCAGCCTGTGCCCGAACGGCTGTTCGATCTGACCCGCGCGGCCGGGCGAGCCAAACCCCGCGCTGGCGAGTTCGAGAGGACCGAAGACCTGCTCGCGCATCAAGTCTTCCCACCTCTGTCCGGTAGCGGCTTCCAACATGGCGGCTGCAACGATGTAGCCCGCGCTTGAATAGGAAAACTTCTCTCCGACTGACCCTACCGGGGGCGCTGCGAGAGCCTGTCGAACATAGTCCAGCCGTTCGGAAGGGCCCCCGATCTCCTCGAAGCTGAACCGCGCTAGCGCATCGGGCGGCAGGTCTTCGATTAGGCCAGCCCGATGCGTGAGAAGGTGTCGGTAGGTGGCATGGCGATACTCTGGGCGCATCGCGACGACCGCACCGCCCAGGACGTCACCGACCGTATCGTCCCATCGAACGAGCCCGGCCTCGACCAGTCTGGCGACCAGAGTCGCCGTCATAGATTTGGAAATGGAGCCGATCCGCCATTGGTCAGTGTCCTTAACAGGAACCTCGGCGTCTACGCGCCGGCGACCGGTGCTCCATAGGGTTGTCCTGCCGCCTTTCCAGACGCCGGCCGCCAGCGCGGGGGTCAGGAACGTTCGCCGATAGATTTCCAGACGCTCCTTGCTCAGAGCGGTCAGGGGCGTTGCATAGATCGCCCAGTCGGACCAACCAGCCGGATCGCCTCTGCTGAGTACGAAGGGCAGCTTGAAAGGTCCCTGCGCCCAGATCCCTTCCAACCAATTTGCAACGCGTCTTCCTTGAAATGTCGCGTGTGGGTTCACCGGGTTAGGGACAGTAAATTCGACCGACACATCCGACGATGTCTGAGACGTGATACGGCCCTTCACAGGCAGGCCATCGGCATCCAGATCGACTAACTCGGCCGTTCCGTCTGGCTCGAGTTCCAACCTTAGGCGAGTGGCCTTCGCTTCAGAGATAGAGATGAGGGTTCCGGACCAAGGGCCGAGGAAGGGGTTGTCCTCCGCAAATGATGTGGCAGGCGAGAGAATGACGCCGGCCGTCCCCAACATAAAGTCTCGTCGCAGCATGAAGGGCCCCTTAGGTTGCAAAGACGATAGGCGATTTCGCCCTGCCCCGAAAGCAGGCGGTCAATACGTGCGCAACGGGTCCAGGCTGTGTAAAAACTCAAGTTAGGTTCCGAAACGGGGGTTGATCCAGGTCGATCAATTTTGCTCCGTACGCGACAGAGCCAATTTCGGCCATTTCCGTGCAATCTCGGATTGCAGCCAAATAGGTCCAAATGAGTTTTTACACAGCCTCGGTCGGAACCTGCCGCGAGGAGCGGGCCGGAAAGCAGGCTTTCAAACGCCAGCTAGCGCGAGGCCAACCTGGTCTGCTGGCCGAAGTAATCGTCGATGGATTCGGCGACGCCGCTCATCAGCCGATCACGCTTAGCAGCGTCATTTAGTTCGGCTTCGTCGTCCGAATTGGTGATGAAGCCCATCTCCAGCAGCACCGCCGGCACGTCGGGCGCCAGCAGCACGACGAACCCGGCGTCCCGGTGATTGCGGCGCTGCAAGTCCACGCGATCACCGATCCGCGTCAGCAGATCCTCGGCGAAGGTGGCGGAGCGGTTGCGGGTGGCGCGCTGGGTCAGATCCAGCAATATCTGGTTCACCGCACGGTCGCGGCCCGGCAGGTCGACGTTGATGAACCAGTCGTTCTGCCCCATTACGCCCCGGACCACCCGGTCGGAGCCCTTGTCGGACAGGGTGTAGACGGTGGCGCCGCGAACGCTCGGGTCCGGTCCTGAATCGGAATGCAGCGAGATAAACAGGTCCGCGTCGGCCCGGCGGGCGATCTGCACCCGGGTCTCCAACGGCACGAAGGTATCGGAATCCCGCGTCATCACCACGCGATAATGTCCGGTACGCTCCAGCTTCGCCTTCAGCGCGCGCGCGGCGGCGAGGTTGATGTCCTTCTCGCGGCTATCGGCGCCCTTGGCGCCAGGGTCCTTGCCGCCGTGGCCGGCGTCGATGACGATCACCTTCTTCAGGTGCAGCGGCGTATTGGCCGCCGCCGCGATCAGCTGGGCCGCATGGGTTTGGCTTGGGGCAGCCGCCCCGACGCCAGCCGCGGGCATCATCCCGTCCTCGGCGCTCAGATCGATGACATAGCGGTACACGTTGACGCCATCGGCCGGCGACAGCAGGAAGCGCCGCACGACATGGGCGTTCTTGGTCAGCTGCAGCGTCAGCTTGGCGCCATCCACCGTCCGGTCGATCGCCCAGGCGCTCACGAGCCCCTGGCCGTGTCCATCCAGGTCGGGACCGGCCTCGACCTTGGCGAGATCGACGATGACCGTCCTGCCGGGTCCGTCACCGGTCTCCGCGCGCCCCTTGGCGGCGCGGTCCATCTCGACCACCACGCGGGTCTCGTGAGCATCGCCCCCGAAGCGCACGTTGAGCACGCCCTGACGCGCTGGCGCGGGCTGCGCGTAAGACGCCGCGCCGACGGCCAAGCAAGCGGCGGCCCCGAGCGCGCCGATCAGGCCGACCCATCGTGTCCCGATCGTTTGGATCGGTCGCGCGCGCATTCTTCGCCCCGCCGTTTGAAATTCAAATTTGACGATAGATTATCCAGTCTTCGTCGTAGCCAAACCGTTAAGCACAGGCCAGTCCCAGATCGCAGCCCGCGGCGCTTTCCTTTCCCTCTCGATTGTTGCAAACTTAGCGCGCGCAATAGACGCCCTGTCATCGGGCGGCGAGCCGCGCAAGGGCCGCGCGCGATTTCACCCCGAGGTGATTCGCCGCGCCATCCGATCCGCGCCACTCCGGCGCGCCTAATCTGATCCGCGCCACTCCGGCGCGACAGGAAAACCTCATGGGCAGCGCCGCAAACGCTCGCACTCGGCAGATGGTTCGCATCGTCCTTACCGACGTAGCGCCGCCGTTTGCGCGCGCCCTTCACTTCGTCCGGCCCCCGGAATTGCATTCCGGCGCGCGCCGTGGAGAAAATTTAAATGACAAAAAGAATGTTGATCGACGCCGCCCACGCGGAAGAGACGCGTGTGGTGGTGGTGGATGGATCCCGTGTTGAAGACTTCGATTTCGAGAGCGCCTCGCGAAAGCAGCTTCGGGGGAATATCTACCTCGCCAAGGTAACCCGGGTCGAACCCAGCCTGCAGGCGGCCTTCATCGAGTATGGCGGCAATCGTCACGGCTTCCTGGCCTTCAACGAAATCCACCCCGACTACTACCAGATCCCGATCGCCGACCGCGAAGCGCTGATGCGCGAAGAGGCGGAAGAGGCCGACGAGCCGGCGGCTTCGGCCCGCGGCGACGACGACGACGATTCGGATGACGACGACGATGACGTGATGGGCGACGAAGCCGCCCGCCGCAATCGCCGGCTGATGCGCCGCTACAAGATCCAGGAGGTGATCAAGCGCAAGCAGATCATGCTGGTGCAGGTGGTCAAGGAAGAGCGCGGCAACAAGGGCGCGGCGCTCACCACCTACCTCTCGCTGGCGGGCCGCTACGGCGTGCTGATGCCGAACACCGCGCGCGGCGGCGGCATCAGTCGCAAGATCGTCGCGGCCACCGATCGCAAGCGTTTGAAGAGCGCCGTCCAGAGCCTGGACGTGCCGCAGGGCATGGGGCTGATCGTCCGCACGGCGGGCGCCAAGCGCACCAAGGCCGAGCTGAAGCGCGACTATGAATATCTGATGCGTTTGTGGGAAAACATCCGCGAGAAGACCCTGCACTCCATCGCCCCGGCGCTGATCTACGAGGAGGAAGACCTCGTCAAACGCGCCATCCGCGACATGTTCGACAAGGACCTGGAGGGTATCTGGGTCGAGGGCGACCACGGCTTCCGCGAGGCGCGCGACTTCATGCGCATGATCATGCCCTCGCAGGCCAAGAAGGTGATCCACTACCGGGAGCCCACGCCGCTGTTTGTGGACGCCAAGATCGAGGACGTGCTGGCGCAAATCTATTCGCCGGTGGTGCCGTTGAGATCCGGCGGCTATCTGGTGATCAACCAGACCGAGGCGCTGGTCGCCGTCGACGTCAACTCGGGCAAGTCCACCCGCGAGCGCAACATCGAAGCGACCGCGCTGAAGACCAACATGGAGGCGGCCGAGGAAGCCGCCCGTCAGCTGCGTCTTCGCGACCTTGCCGGCCTGATCGTCATCGACTTCATCGACATGGACGAGGGCAAGAACAACCGCGCGGTCGAGAAGAAGCTGAAGGACAGCCTCAAGGACGACCGGGCCCGCATCCAGATGGGCAAGATCTCCGGCTTTGGCCTGATGGAAATCAGCCGCCAGCGCCGCCGCACCGGCGTTCTGGAAGGCACCACCCACGTCTGCGAGCACTGCCAGGGCACGGGCCGCGTGCGCTCGCCGGAATCCAGCGCCCTCTCCGCCTTGCGCGGCATCGAGATGGAAGCCGTCCGCGGCGGCGGCGGCGCGGTGATCCTCAGCGTCTCGCGCGCAGTCGGTCTTTACATCCTGAACGAAAAGCGGGCCTATCTCGAGCGCGTGCGGGCCGGGCATGGTCTGCATGTGACGGTGCTGATCGATGACGCCATCACCCAAGGCGAACATCGTATCGAGCGCACCGAGACCCGCGATCACGACCGCAGTTCGCCGGAAGCGGTCGCTGCGCTGAGCTATGACGAGGAACCCTTCGAAGACACGGGCCTCGATGTTGACTACGACGACGAGGAACTCGACGAGGAAGAGACCGAAGTCGAAGAGTTCGAGGGCGACGTCATTCCGCGCGCCGAACCGGCGCGAAGCGATGCGGATGAGAGCGATGGTCAGGCCCGCGGCCGTGGACGCGGCCGTAGCCGCCGCCGCCGGGGACGTCGCGGTGACGAAGGCGCTGAACGCCCCGCCGCCGCTGAAGCCGCCGCGCCAGCTCGCGCCGAAGAGGATGGCGAGCATGGCCCGGACGAGGGCGATCGCGGCAAGCGCCGCCGCCGTGGTCGACGAGGCGGACGCCGCATGCGCGAGGAAGTCCGGCGCGACGATCCCTACGCCTGGACGCGTCCGCGCGTGCCCGAAGGAGACCCCTACATCTGGATGGAAGCCGGCCAGCCGGCGCCCCGCGCGCCGGAGCCGGAGCGCGAATTCGAACGTGAGCGTCCCCGCGCCGAGGTAAGCGCCCGGGAACCGGCGCCAGCAGCGCAGCCCGCGCCTGTCGGCGTCAACGGCGATGGCGACGAGATCTGGGTCGAACTGCCGGCCGCGGCCGAACCCAAGGCCAAGCCAGCAAGAGCGCGTCGCTCAAGGTCCAAGAAAGCCGCCGAGGTCGAGACCGACGTGCGCGTGACGGCGGAAATACCTGCCGCCGAGCCTGAACCCGTGCTGGCCGACCCTGTGCATGCCGCGCCGGAGCCAGAGCCGGCGGTGGCGGAAGCCCCGCCTGCTCCGGCGCCCAAGCGCGCAGCCAAACCGGCTCTCGTCGCCGCCACCGATGTCGCGGAAATCTCCGCGCCGCCGGAAAAGCCCAAGCGGGGATGGTGGCGTAGAGGCTAAAGCCTTAGGTTTGCCTTGATCGTCGTAGAAGGGCGCGGGGGGCGTTTACCACACCGACGGAGCCAGTTGCATGATCGCTGCCGCGCCGCCTAGTTCGCACCGTCGCCCGTCGCGGCTGCCCCACCTGCTGTCAACGGCGGTGGGGCTGGTTGCGACGGCGTCGATGCTCCTCGCCCCGGTCGCGCCGGCGTTGGCCCAGGATGATGACGCCGGCCCACAGATGAACCTGATCCGGGACACCGAGATCGAAGCCATTCTGCACGAGGACGTCGATCCGATCTTCACCGCGGCGGGCATCAACCCGAAGGCGACGCACGTCTACATCATCGGCGACCCGGACATGCAGGCCTTCGTGGCCGGCGGCCAGAACCTGTTCATCACCACCGGCCTGATCGTCCGCACCAAAAATCCCAACCAGTTGATCGGGGTCATGGCGCACGAGACCGGCCACATGGCCGGCGGCCACCTCGCCCGTTCCGAGCTGGGCGAGAAGCAGATGCTGGCGACCTATCTGCTGACCATGGGCCTTGGCATGCTGGCCGCCGTCGCCGGCGCGCCGGGCGCGGCTGGGGCGCTGATCTACAGCTCCGGCGAGTTCGCCTATCTGACGGGCGCCGGTTTCACCCGCGTGCAGGAAGCCTCGGCCGACCAGGCGGCGATCACCTACCTGGAAAAGGCCGGGGAGTCGGGACGCGGAATCATCGATTTCTTCGACGCCTTCCGATACGAAGAGGTGTTCGACAACGTCCGCCGGTTCAAATTCTTCGACGACCATCCGCTGACGGACGATCGCATCGACGCCCTTCGCACGCGGGCCGCACACCAGCCGCACTGGAACGTGGTCGATTCTCCCGAGGCGATGGCCAAACACGCGATCATGGTGGCCAAGCTGAAGGCCTTCATGAACCTGCCGCAGCAGACGCTGAACGATTATCCGGAATCCGACACCAGCTTTCCGGCCCGTTACGCCCGCGCCATTGCCTATTACCGCGATCTGCAGACCGAGAAGGCGCTGAAGCTCACCGACGAACTGATCGCCGAGGAGCCGAACAACCCCTACCTCTATGAGCTCAAGGGCCAGACCCTGTTCGAGATCGGCCGGGTCGCCGAGGCCGAACCGGCTCACCGCAAATCGGTGGAGTTGAAGCCCGATGCGCCGATCCTGCGGATGAACCTGGGTCAGGCGGAACTCGCCGAAGATAAGCCGGCGAAGACCGACGACGCGATCCTCCAGATTCGCCGGTCGCTGGACGTCGAACCTGACAATCCCTTCGGCTGGCTGTTGCTGGCGCAGGCTTATGACCACAAGAACGAGCCGGGCATGGCCCGCCTGGCCGCCGCCGAGGAGAACTTCGCCCTGGGCCAAGCCAATGAGGCCCGCGGCTTCGGGATGCGCGCCCGCTCGCTGCTGCCCAAGAACAGCCCCGAATGGCGGCGCGCCACGGACATCGTCCTGGTCTCCAATCCTACGCCAGCCGACCTGCGGGAGTTGGCGCAGGAAGGCGCGCCGGGCCAAGTCCGTCGTTAGCCCTTGCCAAGCCTTTCAGGACCCCCAATTGGGATGGGCGCGACGCCCGCCCGGAGACACGCATGCCCCGTTCGATACTGATCCTGGCGACCCTCGCCGCAACGCTTTGCCTGACCGGCTGTGGCAAGCTTGAGAGCGACAAGGCGTTCGGTGATCGCGTGCACGCCTATCTGATGGCCCACCCCGAGGTGATCGAGGAGGCGTCGCAGGCGCTGCAGGCCAAGCAGGAAAACGATCAGATCGCCAAGGCCAAGGTGGCGATCGACAAGAATCGCCAAGCCTTGGAGCGCGACCCGGCCGACTATGTGGCCAATCCAAACGGCAAAATCACCGTCACGGAATTCTACGACTACCGCTGTCCGCACTGCGTGAACATGGCGCCGACGGTGCTGTCGATCATCCATGACAACCCCAATGTGCGCTTCGTGTTCAAGGAATTCCCGATCTTCGGCGCCACCTCGGACAAGGCCGCCGAGGGTGCGCTGATCATCAAGCAGCGCGGCGGCGATTACGTCGGCCTCTATCGTGATTTCATGACCACCAAGGGGCTGAACGATGAGGAGATCGACCAGATCCTCCAGGCTCACGGTGTGAGCCCGGCCGACCTGTCCGACCAGAAGACAGCCACACAAACCTCGGCGCATCTCTCAGCGGTCAAGCAACTGGCGATCACGCTCGGCATTGAAGGAACGCCGGCCTTTGTGGTCGGCGACACGCTCATTCCCGGTGAAGACCCCGATGGCCTGCGCGCCGCGGTCAAACAAGCGGGCGCAAAGCAGAGCTAGACAGAAGGAGGCGAGATCATGATCCGCAAGGCCAAGGCTGTATGGCGGGGAACCGGCCGCGAGGGCGACGGCGACCTTACCGGCGATTCCGGCGTCCTCTCGGAGACGCCCTACTCCTTCAAGACCCGGTTCGAGAACGCCAAGGGCACCAATCCGGAAGAGCTGCTGGCGGCGGCCCATGCCGGCTGCTTCACCATGGCGCTGGCGTTCCAGCTGCAGGGCGCAGGCTACACGCCGACCGAGCTGAGCACCGAGGCCGCCGTCAGCCTGGATCCCGACGGCGAAGGCTTCAAGATCACCAAGTCGGCGCTGACCCTGCGCGCGGACGTGCCCGGGCTGGATGAAGAGACCTTCAAGAAGCTGGCGAGCGCGGCGGAGAAGAACTGCCCGCTGTCCAAGGTGATCAACGCCGAGATCACGCTGGACGCGGCCCTGGTCTGACGTCCGTCAGATCAGCCCCGCCAGCGGGGACGACGGATCCGCGTAGAGGCGCTTGGGCATCCGCCCGGCGAGGTAGGCCTCCCGCCCCGCGATGACGGCGTGCTTCATGGCTCGCGCCATGCGGATGGGGTCCTTGGCCTCGGCGATGGCGGTGTTCATCAGCACCGCGTCACAACCCAGTTCCATCGCGATCGTCGCGTCGGAGGCCGTGCCGACGCCGGCGTCCACCAGCACCGGAACCTTCGACTGCTCGACAATCAGCCGGACATTGACCCGGTTCTGCAGACCCAGGCCCGAGCCGATCGGCGCCGCCGCGGGCATGATGGCCGAGGCGCCCGCCTCCTCCAGCTTCAGGCAATAGACGGGGTCGTCGGTACAATAGACCATGACCTGGAAGCCTTCGGCCACCAGCAGCTTCAGCGCACGCAAGGTCTCTTCCATATCCGGATAGAGGTGTTTGGTGTTGCTGAGCACTTCCAGCTTCACCAAGTCCCAGCCCCCCGCCTCGCGCGCCAGGCGCAGGGTGCGCACCGCATCCTCGCCGGTGAAACAGCCGGCGGTGTTGGGCAGGAAGGTGAAACGGTCGGGCTTTACGTAGTCCACCAGCATCGGCTGGCTGGGGTCGGACAGGTTCACCCGGCGCAGAGCCACGGTGACGATCTCCGCGCCTGCCGCCTCAGCCGCGGCGGCGTTGACCGCATAGTCCTTGTACTTGCCGGTGCCGACGATCAGCCGCGAGCGGAAAGTGCGGCCGGCGACGCTCCAGGTGTCTTCGGCGACTGTTAGTGTTTGGGCGTTCATCATCCGCCTCCGATGAAATGCACGATCTCGATCCGGTCGCCGTCGGCCAGAGGCGTAGCGGCATAGAGCGAGCGGGGGACGATCTCAAGGTTACGTTCGACGGCGACCTTGCGAACATCAAGGCCGAGCGTCGTCACCAGGGCGGCGATGTCGCCCAGGGCACCGAAACTCCGCGCCTCGCCGTTGATTGTTAGCTGCATGATCGCCTTCCATTTGAGGCCCTTGCTTGTGGCCCCGCGCCGCCAACGATACAAGACGGCGGAATCGACAGCGCGTCATAAGCGCGGAGCTGAATGCCCCAACCAAGCCCAAAGCCGATCTATGTGCTGAACGGTCCCAACCTCAATATGCTGGGGACCCGCGAACCGCACATCTACGGAACCACGACCCTGGACGATGTCCGTGGCCTTTGCGAGGCGCGTGCGGCGACGTTGGGGCTGACGGTGGTTTTCCGACAGACCAATCACGAAGGCGAATTGATCGAGTGGGTGCAGGAGGCGCGCGGGCAAGCCAGCGCGGTGGTGCTGAACCCCGCCGGCTATGGCCACACCTCGATCGCCCTTTTGGATGCGTTGAAGTCGCTGGAAATTCCCATCGTCGAATGCCATCTGTCCAATCCCGCGGCCCGCGAGGCGTTTCGCCACACCAGCTATGTCAGCCTGGCCGCGACGGGCCTGGTGTCCGGCTTCGGCGCCAAGAGCTATGAACTTGCGATCGAGGCCGCCTCCGGTCTAATTCGCCCGACCCACGCTAGAGCGTAGAGCAAGGTAATTTCCTCCCATGGCTGAACCGAAGGCATCCGCGTCCAAGGACGCGTCCAACGGGATCGACACGCGCCTGGTGCGCAAACTGGCCGACATCCTGGCGGACACCGGCCTGACGGAAATCGAAGTCGAGCAGGGCGATCTGAAGATCCGGGTCGCCCGCGAGATCACGGTCGCGCCGCAGCAGATGACCTACGCCGCCCCCGCCATGGCCGCGCCGCAGGCCCCTGCCGCCGTCGCGCCCGCGGCCAGCGCCACCGCGGCGCCCGCTGAAGAGGCCCCGCAGCGCGGCGAAATCGTCAAGTCGCCCATGGTCGGCACGGTCTATCTGCAGCCCCAGCCGGGCTCTCCCTCGTTCATCAAGGTCGGCGACACGGTCTCGGCCGGCCAGACCCTGCTGATCGTCGAAGCGATGAAGACCATGAACCCGATCCCGGCGCCCGCCGCCGGCGTCGTGCTGCAGATCCTGGTCGAGGATGGCCAGCCCGTCGAGTTTGGCGAGCCTCTCGTGATCGTCGAGTAGACTCAGATGTTCGAGAAAATCCTGATCGCGAACCGGGGCGAGATCGCGCTCCGGATTCATCGCGCCTGCAAGGAGATGGGCATCTCGACAGTCGCGGTGCATTCCGAAGCCGACGCCAGCGCCATGCATGTGCATCTGGCCGACGAGAGCGTTTGCATCGGCCCAGCCCCGGCGGCCAAGAGCTATCTGAACGTGCCCTCGATCATCGCCGCCTGCGAGATCACCGGCGCCCAGGCGATTCACCCGGGCTATGGCTTCCTGTCGGAGAACGCCCGCTTCGCCGAGATCGTCGGCGCACACGGCTACACCTTCATCGGGCCCAAGCCCGAGCACATCCGCATGATGGGCGACAAGATCGCCGCCAAGGCCGCCGTCAAGGCCGCCGGCATTCCGGTGGTGCCCGGCTCCGACGGCGGCGTGACCACCGAGGAAGAGGCCATGGCGGCCGCCCTGGAAATTGGCTTTCCGGTCCTGATCAAGGCCTCCGCCGGCGGCGGCGGGCGCGGCATGAAGGTGGCCCTGGACGAGGAAGGCCTGGCGGAAGCCGTCTCCACCGCCCGCTCGGAAGCGCGCTCGGCGTTCGGCGACGACACCGTCTATCTCGAACGCTACCTGCAGAAGCCCCGGCACATCGAGTTGCAGGTGATCGCCGACAGTTTCGGCAATGTGGTGCACCTGGGCGAGCGCGACTGCTCCCTGCAGCGTCGTCACCAGAAGGTGCTGGAAGAGGCCCCCTCCCCGGCCATCGACGCCGCGACCCGCGCCAAGATCGGCAAGGTGGTGGTCGATGCGATCCGCGCCATCGGCTACCTGGGCGTCGGCACCATCGAGTTCCTGTACGAGGACGGCGAGTTCTTCTTCATCGAGATGAACACCCGCCTGCAGGTGGAGCATCCGGTGACCGAGGCCATCACCGGCATCGACCTGGTGCGCGAGCAGATCCGCATCGCCGCCGGCCTGCCGCTGTCCTTCACCCAGGAAGACATCGTCTTCGAGGGCCACGCCATCGAGTGCCGCATCAATGCGGAGAACCCGCGCACCTTCACGCCATCGCCGGGCCTGGTCACCGACTTCCACGCGCCGGGCGGCCTGGGCGTGAGGCTGGATTCGGCCATCTACGCCGGCTATTCGATCCCGCCCTATTACGACAGCCTGATCGGCAAGCTGATTGTCCACGGCCGCGACCGCGCCGAGTGCGTCGCGCGGATGCGCCGCTGCCTGGGCGAGATGGTGGTGGGCGGCATCGAAACCACCATACCGCTGTTCCAGGACCTGCTGGTCCAGCCGGACATCCTCAACGGCGATTACAACATCCACTGGCTGGAGCAGTGGATCAAAGCCAACAGCTGACGACGTGTCGTCCGGGGGTGCAGAATTTTCCGTCGATGACCTGATCGCCTGCTACGCGCGGGGAGCCTTCCCCATGGCCGACGCCCGGGACGACGAGGAGATCTTCCTGATTGAACCAGACGAGCGCGGCGTCATGCCGCTCGATGGGTTCCATGTGCCTCGGCGCCTTGCACGCACCATCCGGTCCGACAAGTTCCAGGTTCGCGTAAATGCCGGTTTCGAGGCGGTGCTGGACGCCTGCGCCGAAGCCAGGCCCAATCGTCCGGAGACCTGGATCAGCGAGCCGATCAAAGGGCTCTACATGGAACTCTATCGCCGCGGCCTCGCGCACAGCGTGGAAGCCTGGCAGGACGGTCAGTTCGCCGGCGGCCTCTATGGCGTCAGCCTGGGCGCGGTCTTCTTCGGCGAGAGCATGGTCTCCTTCGCCCGCGACGCCAGCAAGGTGGCGCTGGCTCATCTGGTGGCGCGGCTGAAGGTGGGTCAGTACCGGCTGCTCGACGCCCAGTTCATGACCGAGCATCTCATCCAGTTCGGCGGGGTCACGCTGACCCGCACCACCTATCGCAAGCGCCTCGCCGCCGCGATCACCCAGGAGGCCGACTTCTTCCGGCTCGAAGCCTACGCCGGCGGCAGCGCGGTTTTGCAGGCGATCAACCACGCATCATAGATCGGGTGCTGCAACAGGGCGACGCCCGGCGCATTGGCGAACATCCAGCCCTTGAACACCTGGCGCGCCGGCGGCGCGGAACCGCCTTCCGGCGCCTTGGGCTGTGAGATCACCTCGACGTGGGCGACCGCGTCGACGGAGTCCTCGTCCGACGCTGTCGTCTCGCACGCCTGCACCGTGAAGATCAGCGTCTTGTAGCGGATCGGCGTGTTGAGCGGCACTTCGAACCGTTCGGTCTCGGCCGTTACCTTGTCGAGCGCCTGGATGATGGCGACACCGAACTTCGGCCGTTTCAGCGGAACCGGCGGCGGCTTGGGGCCGGCGGGTTTGGCGGGCGCGCTGGGTGTGGGCCTATCGTCATCGCTCTGGTCATCCGCATCAGGCTTGGCCGGCGATGCGACAGGCAGACTGGCGGGTTCGGAAGGCTTCAGGACCGGCGGCGGTTTCGGCGCCGCAACGGGCTTTGGGGGCGCCGGCGTCGTGTCCTGGTCGTCCTGCTGGGCCTGAACCAGGGTCGCCGCGCCGAGCACGGCGGCGGCGATCAAGGCCGCGCGCAGAACGCCCCGCATCCTATTGGCCCTGCGCCGCGGCGGGCGCTGGCGCGGCCGGCGCGCTTGAGGCCGGCGTCTGCGGACGGAGCACCTGGCCGACAAGGCTGAACAGGTCGACGGCGCCTTGGGTGTTCTGGATCTCGGCGCCGGCCTTCAGATTGTCCGGCGCACCACCGGGCTCGATCGCGACATGCTCCCCGCCGAGCAAGCCGTCAGAAGTGATCTTCGCCGTGGAGTCCGACGGCAGCTTCACTGCCGGGTCCAGATCAAACTTGGCCACGGCCAGGAAGGTTTTGGGATCGAGCGTGATGGTGGACACCGTGCCAATTTTCACACCCGCCAGGCGGATGTCGGCGCCGGGCTCCAGGGCCCCCACCTGTCCGAACTTGGCCGTGACTTCATAGCCGGACCCTCCCACGCTCTTCCCGCCGGCCGACAGGGCGTAGGCGAAAAAGACGCCGGCGGCGATCAACACCACCGCGCCCACCCCCGTTTCCGCAAGCTCCTGTCCGCGCGCCACGATGAGGTCCTATTCCGGTCGCCAGGCTTGGTAATCGCCTACGGCGTGGGGACGCTCGCCATCGCGCGAGATCGACCCCTGGGGCCGCCAGGCTTCAACGGTGCCCGTGAGGTTGGGCAGATGGTCCTTCTCCCAGCCACGCCGCATCAAGGGCTCAATCGTCGGCGGCTCGTCGAAGGTGTAGTGCAGCCAGCCGTGCCATTCGGCCGGCACCTTGGACGCCTCGGCATAGCCCCGGTAAATCACCCAGCGGCGCTTGTGCTGGTCATAGCTGTCGCTGTTGTCGCGGGCTTCGAAATAGCGGTTGCCGTAGTCGTCCTGGCCGATGAAGACGCCGCGCCGCCAGGCGGTAAAGCGGATGCCGATCG
>Ga0302314_10012397_pt1 | contig 14761 bp, 14 predicted proteins | sample III_Palsa_N2_3_FD_200533 | JGI IMG/M metagenome (GOLD analysis project Ga0302314, IMG submission 200533) | Peat permafrost microbial communities from Stordalen Mire near Abisko, Sweden - III_Palsa_N2_3 | ecosystem: Environmental > Terrestrial > Soil > Palsa > Peat permafrost | place: Sweden... | reverse complement strand
GCCGCCGCCTGCTCGGGCTTGGGCGGTCGCACGCGAATGTCCTTGAAGCGGGGACGGTATTGAAACGCGGTCGTCATGGTCCGAAGTATGCGACTGAACTTTTGCCGATCAAGAATTGACAGGCGACGAATAGGGAGGCGGAATAGTGGGCGCTGTAGCAGAGCAGCTTGAGCGTAAGCTCACCGACGCCTTCGCACCGGCTCGCCTCGCCATTGATGACGACTCCGCCCGCCACGCCGGTCATGCGGGTGCGGGGCAAGGCGGCGAGAGCCATTTCAATGTGGTGATCGAGTCCGCCGCCTTCGAGGGGGTCTCGCGCGTACAGCGACAGCGGATGGTCTATCAGGCGCTCGCCGAGGAGCTGGCGGGGCCGGTGCACGCGCTTTCGGTCAAAGCCCTGGCGCCTGGAGAACAGAGCTAGGCGCCTAAATAACACCCAGCGCCTTGTTCAGGGCGCGGGCCAGATCGCCGGCGCGAAAGGGTTTCTGCAACACCGGCGAACCGCGATCGACGTCGCGCAGGCCCGCATCGCCGTAGCCGGTTGAGAAGATCGCCGGCACGCCCTTGGCCCGGAGCGCATCCGCCACCGCGAACACCGGCTGGCCGCCCAGGTTGACGTCGAGCAGCGCCGCGTCGAGGCCGACTTCGGTCTGCGCCAGGTCGAGCGCGGTATCGAGCGCGTGAGCGGGGCCGACCACCGAACAGCCAAGCTCGGACAGCATGTCCTCGACCAGCATCGCGATCATCATTTCATCCTCGACCACGAGGATGCGCCGGCCGGCCAATGTGGGTGAATCGGCCATCTCAAAACTCCAAGCGCCCTTCTCGAACCACGGGCGACGGCGGACACGGGAACTGTATGTCAGCCAGAGAAGCGCGACAATGCGCCGCCTGCCAAACTTAGGTCTCAATCTGTCGCGGCAGCGGGGTGACTCTGAGCGAGGTGATCTGATTGCGCTGGCGGCGCAATACCTGAAACCGGTGGTCGTGGAAGATGAACGACTGTCCGACATCCGGAATGGTCTGCGCCTCGTGAATCACCAGGCCGGCGATCGAGACCGCGTGCTCGTCCGGCAGGTCCCAGTCGAGGGCGCGATTGAGTTCGCGCACCGCCACGTCGCCATCGACGATCACCGAGCCGTCGGCCTGGGCGCGCACACCCTCGATCGCCGCATCGTGCTCGTCCTCGATCTCGCCGACGATCTCCTCAAGGATGTCCTCCAGCGTCACCAGGCCTTGCAGCGCGCCATATTCGTCGACCACGAGGGCGAAGTGGGCGCGGCGCTTCAGGAAGATGTTGAGCTGGTCCTTCAGATGCGTGGTCTCCGGCACGAACCAGGGCTCGTTGGCGATGGCGGCGATATCGAGCCCTTCGGTGCCGCCCGCGGCGGCGATGGCGCGGGCGAGGTCCTTGGCGTGCAGCACGCCGACCACGTTTTCCGGATCGCCGCGATAGAGCGGCAGCCGCGTGTAACGGCTCTTCAGCGCCTCGCTGACGATCTCGCCGGGCGGCAGATCGATGTCGATCATCAGGATTTGGCGCCGGTGCGCCATCACGTCGGCCACGGTCAGCTCGCCCAGGTCCAGCACCCCGCCCAGCATCCGCCGGTCGCCGCTTTCGACCAGGCCCTCGGAGTGGTGGTATTCCACCGCGCCGCGGATTTCCTCGTGCGCCGCCAGCACGTCGGTCTCCATCTCCAGCCGCACGCCGAAGATGCGCAGTGTGTGCCGCACGATCCACTGGATCGCGTAGATAATCGGCCCCAGCACCCGCACCACCAGCAGCATCGGCCCGGAGAGGCCGCGGGCGACGTCGTCGGCGCGGACGATCGCCAGGGTCTTGGGCAGCACCTCGACGAACACCACCACCAGCACGGTCATCACGCCGGTGGCGATGGCGACGCCCCAGGCGCCGGGCACCACCTGGGTGATGAACTCGGTCGCCAGCGCGGAGCTCAGGATGTTCAGCACATTGTAGCCGATCAGCACCGCGCCGATCATGGTCTCCTGGTCGGAGAGCAGCCTGTTGACGCGGCCCGCCGCGCGGTCGCCATCGCGCTCCAGCTGGTGCATGCGCCCGCGGCTCGCGCGTGTCAGGGCGGTCTCGGCGGCGGAGAACACCGCCGAGATCACCAGCAGCACGAGGATGAAGGGCCCCGCGGCGAAGAGCGCGGCCTGGAAGTTCATGGGACGGCCCCTTCGGCGATCAGGAAGTCATGGACGGCGGCGGCGTCGACGCCCTTGGCGACGAAGGCGTCGCCGAGGCCCCGCGCCAGGATGAAGGTCAAAGCGCCGCCCTCGGCCTTCTTGTCCTGCGCCATGTGGCGGACGAGGGCCTGGGCGGCGAACGGATGGCCGGACAGCGCGTCGAGCCGGGTCGGCAGGCCGGCGGCGGCGATAGCGCGCGTGGCGCGCTCGGCGTCCTGACCGGCGCACAGCCCAAGCTTCACCGAAAAGCGGAACGCCAGCGCCATGCCGATCCCGACCGCCTCGCCATGCTTTAGTCCGTCGCCGAAACCCGTCTCGGCCTCCAGCGCGTGGGCGAAGGTGTGGCCGAGATTCAAGAGCGCGCGGCGGCCGGTCTCGCGCTCGTCTTCGGCCACGATCTCGGCCTTGATCTCCACTGAGCGCTGCACGGCGTGCGAGATCGCGACCGGTTCGAGCGCCAGCACGTCGCCGCCGCGCGCCTCCAGCCACTCGAAGAAGGCGAGGTCGCCCAGCAGGCCGTATTTGATCACCTCGGCGTAGCCGCAGATCAGCTCGCGGCGCGGCAGGGTGCCCAGCACGTCGAGATCGGCCAGCACCAGGCGCGGCTGGTGAAAGGCGCCGACCAGGTTCTTGCCGCGCGGCGTGTCGATCGCGGTCTTGCCGCCGACCGAGGAGTCGACCTGCGCCAGCAGCGTGGTCGGCAGCTGCACGAAATCGATGCCGCGCTTGAGGATCGCCGCCGCGAACCCGGCGAGGTCGCCCACCACCCCGCCGCCGAACGCCGCGATCAGATCGCCCCGATCCGGCTCCAGCGCCAGCAGCGCCTCGCACAGCGCCTCAAGGCCGGCGAAGCTCTTCGCCGCCTCGCCCGGCGCGATCACCACCGGATGGAACGCGACGCCCGCGACCGCCAACGACGCCTCCAGCGCCGCGCCATGCAAGGCGCTCACCGTCTCGTCCATCACCACCACGAGCCGCGGCCGCTTCAGCAACGGCCGCACCAGCGCCCCTGCCCGCGCGATCAGCCCCGGGCCGATCATGACATCGTAGGGCCTGCCCGCCACATCGACTGAGACGACCCCGCTCACGGCAGCGTCTCCGCCCGCTCGGCCAGGGCCGTCAGGATCGCCTCCACCGCGACCTGGTGCGGCGTGTCGCCGGTTTCCACCGCGATGTCGGCTTCGGCGTAGATCGGATAGCGGTTGGCGGCCTGGGCGGCGAGCACCGCCAGCGGGTCGCGGCCGGCCAGCAGCGGGCGGTTGTCCTTGCGGCCCACGCGGCGGGCCAGCACCTCGATGTCGGCCTTCAGCCAGACCGAGATCGCCTGCGCCTTGATCAGCGCGCGAGTCTCGACGTGCATGAACGCCCCGCCGCCGGTCGCCAGCACGTGCGGCGTGTCGGCCAGCAGCCGGGCGATCACGCGACGTTCACCGTCGCGAAAGGCGGCCTCGCCATATTGGGCGAAGATCTCGGCGATCGGACGGCCGGCGGCGGCTTCCACTTCGGCGTCGGCGTCGCGGAACGGCATGCCGAGCGCCGAGGCGAGGCGGCGGCCGACGCTGCTCTTGCCGACGCCCGACAGGCCGACGAGGGCGATGGTCTTGCTGAAAGGGCCGGGGCTTGAGGACATGAGCGTCAGCGGCTTTACACGAGCGGCCACCGCGCCGCCAACTTCACCGCGGAGCGACGCCTGGATCGAGGCGTTCCTGGAGATGATGGCCGCCGAGCGCGCGGCCGCCGCCAACACCCTGAAAGCCTACGCAAGAGACCTCGCGGATGCAGAGGGTCGGCTGGCGCCCCACGGCGCTGACCTGGCCTGCGCCACAGACGAACAGATCGAGGCCTATTTCATCGACCTCGCCGCGCGCGGCCTCTCGCCGGCCACGGCCGCGCGGCGGCGCGCGGCGGTGCGCCAGTTCTACCGCTTCGTGCTCGGCGAACGCTGGCGCGAAGACGACCCCTCCCGCCGGGTCGACGCCCCGAAGAAGGGCCGGCCGCTGCCGAAGGTCCTGACCCGCGCCGAAGTCGATGCGCTGATCGCCGCCGCGGCGGCCAAGGACGGCGCCGCCGGCCTGCGGCTGGCCGCGCTGATCGAGACCATCTACGCCTCCGGCCTGCGCGTCTCCGAGGCCGTGTCGCTCACCCTCGCGGCCTTGGCGCGTGATCCCGCCTACCTGATGGTGCGCGGCAAGGGCGGCAAGGAGCGGCTCGCGCCGCTGAACGCGCCGGCCCGCACCGCGATCAAGGCCTACCTCGAAATCCGTCGCCAGTTCCTGCCCAAAAGTGGAAAGGAGGGCGGCGTGAAGGAAAGCCCGTGGCTGTTCCCGTCCCGCGCCCGGACCGGCCGGCTGACCGAGCGCCGATTCGGCCAGCTGCTGGACGAGGCGGCCAGGGATGCGGGCGTCGATCCGGCCAAGGTCAGCCCACACGTGCTGCGCCACGCCTTCGCGACTCACCTGCTGGAGGGCGGGGCCGATCTGCGCGTGGTGCAGACCCTGCTCGGCCACGCCGACATCGCCACCACCCAGATCTACACCCATGTCGCCGAAGACCGTTTGCGCGAGGTGGTGGAGACCAAGCATCCCCTGGCCCGGCGGTAGACTGCTCAGTTGCGGTCGATGCCAGTCGCCCTTAGCCTTGGCGGCGACTGGGAGACGAGCAGGTGTGGCGTGTAATCTTGTCGGTTACCGCCGCCGTCTTCGACGGCATTCTCGTACTGTTCATGAGCTTGGCGCTTATCGGCATCATGAATCAGCCGGCGATTCCGCCGGTACATCGCACCGCGATCCGCAGCGCTAGCGTCATTCAGTCCGCCCGGACTGCCGGATTGGTGTTCGGCGGCGTCATGACCGCCGGCTTTGCGCTTAACCTGCTCGCGATCGGCTTTGGCGCTCGACTGCCGATTCGCCGGCGGCCTTCCGTCGCCTCGATCGCCTCGGAATTCGCCTGACGGACCCCGCAATCGCGAGCAAGGTTGTCCTCCTCCCGCTTCCTGCCTAGTTTGCGCCACCTTTTCCGGTCCCCCGCGTATAGGATTCATGGCGGCGCATTATCTGGAGTTCGAGCGGCCGATCGGCGAGCTCGAAACAAAGATCGAAGAGCTTTCCAAGCTCTCTGACACGGCCGGGCCCGGCGCGTTCGACGCCGAGGTCACCGCCCTGCGCAAGCGCGTCACCGAGATGCGGCGCGAGACCTACGCCCATCTCGACGCCTGGCAGAAGACCCAGATCGCCCGCCATCCACAGCGTCCCCACTTCGTCGATTATGTCGCCGGGCTGATCGAGGAATTCGTCGAACTGCGCGGCGACCGCAAATTTGCCGACGACCAGGCGGTTGTCGGCGGCCTCGGCCGCTTCCGCGGCCAGCCGGTGGTGGTGGTCGGCCAGGAGAAGGGCCACGACACCAACAGCCGCCTCAAACACAACTTCGGCATGGTCCGGCCGGAAGGCTTCCGCAAGGTGGTGCGGCTGGCGGATCTGGCCGAGCAGTTCGGCCTGCCGATGCTCTCCTTCGTCGACACCAGCGGCGCCTATCCGGGCCTGGTCAGCGAGGAGCGCGGCGTGGCCGAGGCGATCGCGCGATCGACCGAACGTTGCCTCACGCTCTCGACCCCGATGATCGCGGTGATCGCCGGCGAGGGCGGCTCGGGCGGCGCCCTGGCGATGGCCTGCGGCAACCGGGTGCTGATGCTGGAGCACGCGATTTATTCGGTGATCACCCCCGAGGGCTGCGCCTCGATCCTGCTGCGCGACGGCACCAAGGCCGAGGGCGCGGCCAAGGCGATGAAGATCACCGCTCAGGATCTGATCGGCTTCAAAATAGTCGACCGGATCATTCCCGAGCCACTGGGCGGCGCTCACACCGATCCCGCGGCCACGATCCGCACCGTCGGTGACGTGATCGAGGAAGAGCTGCAGGCGCTCCTGCTGATGTCGGCCAAGGAACTGAAAGCCCAGCGCGCCCAGCGCTTCCTCGCGATCGGGCGGTAGAACTTAAGCGCTGCTTCGCCACCAATCGGGCATCGCCGGGCGTCAGTCCCGGCGACCCATGAACACCGTCCGGCGGGTGGCCGTGCCCGGCACGGCCACGGTCGGTCTTGCGTACTTGGGTGGCCGGGACTTACGCCCGGCCAGGACCGCAAAACGGGGTATGGGTGACGCGCCCTAAGACGCCAACTGCGCGAAGATGCCCTTCATTCGGCTGCGCCAACTGCGGCGTTCGATCAGTTTCAGCATGCGCAGATTTTGGGTGATCAGGCCCAGCGGGGTCAGCACCCGGGTCGCGTCGGCGATCATCTTGGCTTCGGCCAGCGCCCCGCGCCAGGCGCCGACCTTCTGGTATTTGCGGATGTTGAGCACCCGTCGCCATTTCACCACCGCGATGCGGCAGCCCTGGCGGATAAAAATTTCGTTCATGAACACTTCGCCGCCCCAGCGCGGCAGGCGCTGCATCGCCTCGACCGCGCTTCTGAGCAGCCACTTCGGCACGACCCGCTCACCGGAGACGAAGTCGAGCCCGAACTGGCGGTAGATCCACAGGCTGTTGCTGCGCAGCGAGATGCTGACTTCGGCCTCGCCGCGCATCACCGGCGCCGCCAGCGAATCGATGTCGGCCGGCGTCACGCCCGAAAGGTCGGCGTCGAGCAGCATCAGGTGGTCGTATCTGGCCGCCGCGATGCCGCGGCTGAGGGCGTAGGTCTTGCCCCGGTTGGGCGTGTGCGACAGCACCCGGATGGTGGGATAGCTGCGGATCAGCGCCTCGGTGTCGTCGGTCGAACCGTCGTTGACCACGATCACTTCGCCGAGCGCCGGATGGCCGACGATTACGTCCAGGATATTCCTTATCCGCTCCGCCTCGTTGTAGGCGCAGACAATGCACGAGATGCCGCGAAGGTCGCCGGGCGGCGAATCAGGGGGCGCCGTCTCCTCAATCGCGAAATCTACGAAGGATCGAAGCGCGCCGCCGCGCGAGCCATCGAAGTTCATCCTGGCAGCCCCTCCTCGTCTTTTAGCGGTCGTCTATGGGCCATTGCTCGCCCTTGAACGCTTGGAAAGACAATCCGGTTACAACGCCGCCGTCGCAAAAACGCGCGAGGCTTCGATCGACTGCCATTTATCATAGTCAGTTCCGCCCGGTTCGGGAAACCACTACTGGCGAAGTTTAGAAGGCGCCGTCGCCGCACCCTCCGATCTGGCAGTTCACTTGGCCGTCAGCTCGTCCGCCAGGGCGCCCGCCCCGTACACCTTGCGCAGCGCCTCGGTGATGGCCGCCGCTGAGACGATCACCGAACGATTGACGCGCGCGTCAAAGCCGTAGTCCCCGCCGAGGCTCTGGATGTTGCCGTCGAACGCGGCCCCGATCACCTCGGCCGTCGCATTCAACAGCGGTGAGCCCGAATTGCCGCCGATGATGTCGTTGGTGGTGGAAAAATCGAAGATCGTGTCCGGGTTCAGGCGCGGTTTGGCGGCGATCCAGCGCGGATCGAGGTCGAACGGCTTCTGGCCGGTCGCCCGGGCGTAAAGGCCGGAGAACCGCGTGAACGGCGCGACGGTCTTGCCGCGCCAGTCCCAGCCGGCCACCGCGCCATAGGACAGGCGCAAGGTAAAGGTCCCATCGGGATAGACGCTGTCCCCGAGAATGGCGAAACGCGCTTTGGCGATCGCCTCCGCGGCGCGCTGGGTCGGGCCGCCCACCTTGTCCTCGTACTCGCGCCGCACGCGCCGCGCCTCGGGATCGATCCGCAGCGCGAAGCGAATCATCGGGTCGTCGGAGGCTTCGATCGCCGGCAGGCCGCCATCCCACAGCGCCTTGCGCACGGCCGCATCGCCCAGCTTGGTGTCACTCATCAGGTGCGCGGACAGCGTCTCGGGGCTGTCGTCGCCCAGCAACACCTTGGTGTCCGGATCGTCCGCGGTGAGCAGTTCGCGCGACTTGGAGAGCCAGAACTCCAGCACCAGCTGTTCCAGCGCCGGATCGATCGGCTCGGGGTCGAGCACCTCCTTGGCCACGCTCGGCAACTGGCTGTCGGCATAGCGCGGCATCCGATCCGCGGATGGCTTCTGCCGCTCCTCCGCGGCGCGGACCAGGTCACGGGCATAGGTGAAGAGCTGGGAGAGCTCGCCGCCGCGCTCAAGCTGGCGATAGGGGACGTAGAGCCCGGCGGCGACCTTCTGCGCCGCGGCCATATCGGCCCAGGGATCGCCGAACGACGGTCCCAGCTTCACCATCGCCCTGGCGCGCAGATCGGCTTCCTGCGCCCGCCGCGAGGCCATGAAGTCGGCGTCGTCCAGGGCGGCCAGGCGGCCCACCACGACCTTGTCGTCGTTTTCCAGGTCGTTCAGGGTCTCGTCGGCGATCCTGGCGTGGTCCGGGCTTTCTTCGCTGAAGCGGATCATCCGGCCACGGAGCTCCTCGCCGGTGGCGATGTCGATCGGCAGGGAGACGTCGCGCTGGGTCTCGAGCTGAGAGAGGGTCTGCTGGCGGAAGGTGCCGCCGGGATTGCCGGCGGTGAACACCGGCTCACCGGCGGTGGGCGCCGTGGGGTTCCAGGTGAGGTGGCCAGGCGTCGCCACCGGCTTGCCGTCCTCATAGAGCCGCAGGAAGGCGCAATCGAGGTCGTAGCGCGGGAAGTTGAAATTGTCGGGGTCGCCGCCGAAGAAGGCGGCGCGGTCGCCCGGTGAGAACACCAGGCGCACGTCCGTATACGCACGATATTTGTAGAGTTTGTACTGACCGCCCTGATACAGCTTCACCATCTCGCAGTGCAGCTTCGGATCGCCGGCGCAGGTCTGCTGCTCGATCGCGCTGCCCATGGCGCCCCGCGCGTGCACCAGCGCCTCGCCGGTCAGCCGGGCGCCGACCGACTGCATCCGCTGGGTGACATCGACGATCTCAAGCAGGATTTCGGCCCGCATCTGGGGGCAGGTTCGCGCCTCGCGTTCGCTCGCCGCCAGGAAGCCGGCCTTGGTGTAGTCGGCGGCGCTCGTGGACAGCGCCTGGACGCAGTCGGAGACGCAGTGGGCGTTGGTCAGCAACAGGCCGCTGCCGCTCACCACCGAGGACGAACAGCCGACCGAGAGCCGAGCGGCGGCGCCCTGCACATGCGCCAGCCAGGCCGGCGTGATGTCGACCCCGTACGCGACCTTCACCTTGTCAGCCGGGAAGTTGTCGAAGGTCCACAGCCCCTCGTCGGCTTCGGCCGCGCCGGCGAAGGCGCAGGCGACAAGGAGGCTCAGGGCGAACTGGACAGGCTGCATCGATGGGGCTCCGAGGGCGGCGACGCTTACCACGACCGGCGGGAACCGCACCCCCGTTGACGCTTTCATCTGGTTAACCTCGCCGGCCCGCATGGCTGGCGCTCGCCTTTGGAGGAGGGCCCTATGTCACTGCTTTCTTGGCTCGTCGTCGGCCTCGTCGCCGGATGGATCGGCAGCATGATCGTCAATCGCCGCGGCGAAGGGCTGATCATGGATATCCTGCTGGGCGTCGTCGGCGCCTTCGTCGGCGGCTATCTGTTCCACCTGTTCGGCCATGCCGGCGTTTCCGGCATCAACCTCTACAGCATCTTCGTCGCGGCGTGCGGCTCGGCGGTCGTGCTGTTCATCTACCACGCCGTCTTCCGTCGCCGCGTGCTCTGACCTGAGCCGTCGCAATTGCGGGTCGGAATATCCAAGTCTAGGTGGCGCGGCGCTTGGCCTCGCCACCCGGGAATTTGAGGAGCATCCGATGATCCGTAAGGCGAAGGCGGTTTGGCGGGGTACGGGCCGCGACGGCGCCGGCGACATCTCGACCGAGTCCGGCGTGCTGCATGAGACGCCCTATTCCTACCGGACCCGGTTCGAGAACGAGAAGGGGACCAACCCCGAGGAGCTGATCGCCGCGGCCCACGCCGGCTGCTTCACCATGGCGCTGGCGTTCCAACTCCAGACCGGCGGCTACGAGCCGACGGAACTCACCACCGAAGCGGCGGTGACGCTCGAAGCCGAGGGCCAGGGCTTCACCGTCACCAAATCCGCGCTCACGCTTCGAGCGAGCGTGCCTGGTCTCGATGAAGCCACCTTCGCTCAGATGGCCGAAGGCGCGGAGAAGAGCTGCCCGGTCTCGAAGCTGATGAAAGCCGAGATCACGCTCGACGCGAAACTGGTTTAGCCCGCGCCTAACAGAGGGTCATCGCCGGGCTTGTCCCGGCGACCTAAGCACGCGGAACAGCGGGTGGCGGCGCCGGGCGCGGCCACGGCGAGGACGGTGGGCTTGGGGAGCCGGGACTTGCGCTTGGGTGTGACCGGCAGTTTGGAGGGGCGCCCGCTCCCTAAACCGCCCGCGCCACCTCGGCCTTCGGCGCGCGCTCGGCGCCCAGGAACGCGTGGATCGCGGCCACCACCTGAGCCCCCTCGCCCACCGCCGCGGCGACGCGCTTGACCGAACCGGCGCGGATATCGCCGATCGCAAACACGCCTGGCCGGCTGGTTTCCAGCGGATGTCGGCCCTCGGCGCCGGTGAGCACGAAGCCCTGCCGATCCATCGCCAGAGCCGAACTCGCGAGCCAGTCGCTGTTGGGATCGGCGCCGATGAAGAGGAACAGGTTGCGCATCTCACGCCGCCCCTCCTCGCCGCTCATCCGGCGCCAGCGCACCGCCTCCAGGATGCCGCCGTCGCCTTCGAGGCCGACGATCTGGGTGTGGGGCAGCAGCTCGACATTGGGCAGGCCGCCGATGCGGTCGATCAGATAGCGCGACATGGTGGCTTCCAGGCCGGGCCCCCGCACCAGCAGCCAGACCTTCTTGGCCTTGGCCGCAAGATAGACCACCGCCTGCCCCGCCGAATTGCCGCCGCCGACCAGCGCCACCTCCTCGCCGGCGCAGAGGGTGCGCTCCATCGCCGAGGCCCAATAGTGCACCGAGGCGCACTCAAAGTCCTCCATCCCCGGCACGTCGAGCCGCCGGTAGCGCGCGCCGCTTGCCAGCACCACCGTGCACGCCCGCACCACCTCGCCGCTCGCCAGCCGCAGCCGGATAGGCGCGCCGGCCTCGCCGGGCTCGAACGAAATGACCTCGTCAGGGATCGCCATCTCGACACCGAACTTCTGCGCCTGGGTATAGGCGCGCGCCATCAGCGCCTGGCCAGTGATGCCGGTCGGAAAACCGAGATAGTTCTCGATCCTGGCCGACGCGCCGGCCTGGCCACCGAACGCGCGGCAGTCGAGCGTGATCGCCGAGAGCCCCTCGGACCCGGCGTAGACCGAGGCGGCCAGGCCCGCCGGCCCCGCGCCGACGATGGCGACGTCGTAGACCTTATCCGGATCGATCGCGCCCACGAGGCCGATGCAGCGCGCCAGCTGCACCTCGGTCGGATTGCGCAGCACCTGCCCGCCGGCGCAGAGCACGATCGGCCACTCGCCGGGCGTGACGTGGAAGCGTTCGAGCAACGCCATGGCCTCATGCTCGTCGGCGTCGAGCGACAGCATAGGATGACTGTTGCGCCCCAGGAACTCGGCCAGCCGCCGCGCGCCGGGATGTCCGTGCGGGGCGACGATCACGGGGCCGCCGGCGCCGAGTTCGAGCAAGCCCACGCGGCGCAGGATCAGCGCGCGCATGATGGTCTCGCCCAGGTCCGCCTCGGCCACCAGCACCGCGCGCAGGCCCTGCGGACTGATCGCCAGCGCCTCGACCGGCTGGGTCGCCATCGCGTCGACCAGGGCGGGCCGCCCGCTGAGCTGCGCCAGTTCGCCTATGAACGAGCCCGCGCCGTGGCTCACCACCGGTTGCGCCGCCCCGGCCCCGTCGCGGCGGGTGACATCGACCGCGCCGCTCAGGATCACGACCAGGCCATGGCCAGGTTCGCCGGCCCGCACCAGCATATCGCCTTCGGCGAAGCTTCGAGGCTGGCCGAAATGACGCATCCGGTCGATCTCGGCCGGCGCGAGGACCGGGAACATCTGCGCCCGGCGGGTGTCCATGATGGTGGGCGGCATGGCGGCTAGACTTTCGCGGTGGCGGGCTTGGCGGCGGCGGATTGCTTCACGGCGGTGGCCGGCGGCGGACTGAAGACCAGCGCCACGGCGCCCAGCACGACCGCCAGCGCCGAGCCGATCAGTATCCCCAGCTTAGCCACCGCGGCGTAGGATTGGCCGGTGAAGGCCTGTTCCGCCATCAGGATCGAGAGCGGGTCGCCGATGCCGCACAGGCAGGCCGCGCCGAGGAACGCCATCCGCGAGGCGTCGGCCGGCCCGATCGCGATCCGCGCCTTCACCGCGGCCCAGGTGGCGACGACGATGCCGATCGGCTTGCCGAGCGCCAGCCCCAGCACCACGCCCCACAGCACGTGTGAGGAGTCCGCGCCGGAGAAATTGGCCGCCAGCGGCACGCCGGCGGCGGTGAAGGCGAACATCGGCAGCGCCACATAGGTCGACCAGGGCGCCAGATTGCGTTCCACCCGCTCGGCCGGCGAGAGCAGCCGCGCAGCGGCGGCGGAGAGATTGCGGCTGGCCCAGTCCCAGATCGGCTCCTGCTCGACCCGGCGCTTGTCGGCGCCGGCGCGGCGCAGCGCGTGCTCGGCCTGTTCAAGCTCGGCCAGGGCCGTCGCCGCCTGGGCCAGCAGCGGGCTGGCGGACGGCGCCGGCCGGGTCGGCAGGAAGGCCGCCAGCACCACGCCGGACAGCGCGCCCTCGATCCCGGCCAGGTGCAGCGAGGTCCACAGCACGGCCACAGCGACGAGATAGGGCCAGACCACATAGATACGCCAGCGGTTGAGCGTGAACATCGCCAGGATGGCGGCCAGGCTGAGGATCAGCCACTCGGCGTGCAGGTTGTGTGGATAGAAGATCGCCAGGATCAGGATCGCGAAGATGTCGTCCGCCACCGCATAAGTGGCGACGAATACCTTCAGGCTGGCCGAAGCGCGGCCCCCGAACACGGCCAGGATGCCGAGCGTGAACGCAATGCCGGTGTCGCTGGGCGCCGACCAGCCGGGCGCGGTCGCCCCGCGGTTCAGCGCCAGGTAGATCGCCGCCGGCGCCAATATGCCGCCCAGCGCCGCGATCACCGGCGCGGCCGCGGCCCTCGGGTCGCTGAGCGAGCCCGCGCTCATCTCCCGCCGGATTTCCAGGCCAACGATCAGGAAGAAGATCGCCAGCAGGCCCTCCGAACACCACTCGCCGACGCTCAGCGACATCGCGCCGCCCAGCGGCCCGATCGAAATCTGCGCGTCGACCAGCTGAGCGTAGAACGGCGCCAGCGGGCTGTTGGCGCAGACCAGCGCCGCGGCGGCGGCGATCAGCAGCACCAGGCCGGCGGAGGTCGGCAGGTTGGCGAACGCGCGCGCCGTGCGCTGCACCCGCGCCCCGACCGGCCGCTCCAGCGCCTCCAGCATCGAGTAAAAATCCCAGGCGCCGTCGTAGCGCACGCCGTCGATAAAGATGGTCGGCGTGCCGGTGACGCCGTTCTTGCGGCCGTCGGCGACGTCTTCCTCGATCCGCTTGCGCAGCTTCGGGTCGTCGAGGTCACGGCGGAAGCGGGCCATGTCGAGGCCGAGGCCCTCGGCCTCTTTCAGCGCCGCGGCTTCGCTGAGCGGCGTCGTGTGGCTGTAGAGCGCGTCGTGCATCTCCCAGTACTTGCCCTGCCGCCCGGCCGCCTCGGCCACGCGCGACATCAGCTCCGCGCCGGGATGGACGCGCTCATTGGGGAAATGGCGGAATACATAGGCCATCCGGTCGCCCAGCGACTTTCGCAGCCGCTCCAGCACCGGCCGCAGCCGCTGGCAGTAGGGGCAGAGGTAGTCGCCGTAGATCAGCACGATCGACTGGCCGCGGCTCGCCGCCGCGCCGCGCACATGGTCGCGCTTCCGGTCGACGGGGCGGAGCAGCCGGCGCTCGGCGGCGGCGGCCATCAGCCGGCGCCCATGGCGCGGCCCGGCGATCGCCGGTCAATTTGGTGAAGTCTGCGTCCCATCGCCCTGGCGTCTTAGCTCGCGACGCCGTGTTGCGCGACCGCCAAGCGGGCCGAACGCTACCTGTTCGCGCTCTCGCCCAGCCGCGCGACCACCGCGTCCACCTGGGACGGGATCGGCGCCGCGCCGTCGGTCACGATCACCGGTTCGTCCGCGGTCGGCGTCTCGAGGTCGGCGAACTGGCTGGCGAGCAGGCTGGGCGGCATGAAGTGGCCCTTGCGCGCGGCGACGCGCTCGGCGACAGCCGGCTCCGCCAGCTGGATGAACACGAACCGAACCCCCGGCCGGCTGCGGTCCAACTCGTCGCGGTAAGCGCGCTTCAGCGCCGAGCAGGTGATGACGCCGGACTTGCCCGCATCCAGCAGCACGTCGATCCATGCCCCGATCGCCTTGAGCCAGGGCGCCCGGTCGGCGTCGGTGAGCGGGTGGCCGGCCTTCATCTTGGCGATGTTGGCCGCCGGATGCAGGTCGTCGCCTTCCTGGAACGGCCAGCCCAGCCGCTCGGCCAGGGCGTGCGCGATGGTGCTCTTGCCGACGCCGGAGACGCCCATCACCACCAGCACCCTGGCGTCGGCGCTCAAGTCCGCACGTCCATCGCGGCGAGGCGGGG
>Ga0302314_10012395_pt1 | contig 14763 bp, 13 predicted proteins | sample III_Palsa_N2_3_FD_200533 | JGI IMG/M metagenome (GOLD analysis project Ga0302314, IMG submission 200533) | Peat permafrost microbial communities from Stordalen Mire near Abisko, Sweden - III_Palsa_N2_3 | ecosystem: Environmental > Terrestrial > Soil > Palsa > Peat permafrost | place: Sweden... | reverse complement strand
GTGCCAACGCGGGTGTCGGCACCGGCGTCGGCACGGCGGCCGAGCTGCGGGACTGGCTGGTGGACGAGTTCGTGGTGATGTTCGCCGGCGCGGCGCTGCACGACCCGCAGTGCGACCGGGTGCTGCGACGGATGATCACGCACTCGGCCGACGACGGACTGGGGCTGCGGCTGGCGTCCCGGATCGGTCGGCTGCTGCTCTCGCCGGGCGCCGAGCCGGAGCCGGAGCCGGAGGACAAGCCCGAGCCCGAGCCGGAAGCTACCGGCGAGTCACCGGACTGACGGAGCCACACATCCGATGTCTGCGTCGATTTGGTTGATTCACCAATAGCCGCAGAGAACGGAGGGCGGGTGGGGCACCGTGCCCCACCCGCCCTCCGTCAGGCCGCCTGCCGTCAGGCCGCGCGGCTCACGCCTTGCCGAGGACCTGCCGCTGCCGGCCGAGGCCGTCGATCTCCAGCTCCATCACGTCGCCCGGCTGCAGGTACGGCGTGCCGGGGCGGCCCATCGCCACCCCCGCCGGGGTGCCGGTGTTGATGATGTCGCCGGGCTCCAGCACCAGGAACTGGCTGACGTACCAGACCAGGTGGCGCACCGGGAAGATCATGTCGGCGGTGCTGCCGTCCTGCCGGGACTCGCCGTTGACGACGGTCCGCAGGCCGAGCCGCTGCGGGTCGCCGACCGTCTCCGCGTCCACCAGCCACGGGCCCAGCGGGTTGAAGGTCTCGCAGGACTTGCCCTTGTCCCAGGTCCCGCCGCGCTCCAGCTGGAACTCGCGCTCGGAGACGTCGTTGCTGAGGGCGTAGCCGGCGATGACGCCGGCCGCTGCCTCCGGCGACTCCAGGTAGCGGGCGGTGCGGCCGATGACCACGGCCAACTCGACCTCGTAGTCGGTCTTGGCGCTGTTCCTGGGGATCAGCACCTCGTCGTCGGGGCCGACGACGGTGTTGCTGGCCTTCATGAAGATCACCGGCTCGGCGGGCAGTTCCGCCCCGGTCTCCTCGGCGTGGTCCCGGTAGTTGAGACCGATGCAGACCACCTTGCCGGGACGGGCCACCGGCGCGCCGACCCGCTGCCCGGCCAGGTCCAGCACCGGCAGTGCGCCCTGCGCGGCCAGGGCGGCGATCTCCGCGCCCGCGCCGTCCAGCAGCCGCCCGAGGAAGGCGCCGTCGATCTCACCGGTGACCTGGGACAGGTCGTAGCCGGTCGTCCCGCCGTCGGCGTCGCCGTCGGCCAGAAGTACGGGTCGTTCCGCCCCGAGGGGCCCCACTCGCAGGAATCGCACCTGCCATCACCACCTTTGCGATCGTGACGGTCCGGTCGCCCACCGCCGCCAAGAGATCCGATGTATATCAACCCCGACCGAATTCGTCCAGGTTCGCCCGGCATCCGGACAGTCGGCCCTACCCGACCGAGGGGCCGCCGGACGCGGGCGGCTGCTCACCGGCCTCGACCGAGGCGCGCAGCCACTCCTCCACCCCGGCGATGTGGACCATGGCGCAGGCGTGCGCCAGGTCCGCGCGCCCGGCGCGGAGCGCGGCGACCAGCCCCCGGTGCTCCGCCAGGGTCCGCTCCAGCGCGCCCTCCTGGGTCAGCCCGCGCCACACCCGGGCGCGCACGGTCGGCGAGTTGAGCTGCACCAGCAGTGCGGACAGCACCTGGTTCCCGGCCGCCTGGACGATCATGCGGTGGAAGTCGAGGTCGTGGGCGACCAGTTCCTCCACGCTGTGCGCCCCTTCGGCGCGCAGCAGCTCCTGTTCCAGCTCCGCCAGCTGCTCGGCCGAGATCAGCTCGGCGGCCCGCGCCGTGGCGGCCGGCTCCAGCAGCCGGCGGACCTCGAACACCTCCAGCAGCGAGGTGTCGTGCCGCAGTTCGACCATGAAGCCCACGGCCTCCAGCAGCCGCTCCGGCTCCAGGCCGGTGACATACGTCCCGTCCCCCTGGCGGACGTCCAGCACATGGATCAGCGAGAGCGCGCGCACCGCCTCGCGCAGCGAGTTGCGCGACAGGCCGAGCAGCGCGGCGAGGTCCGCCTCCTTCGGCAGTCGGTCGCCGGGCTTGAGCCGCCCCTCGGCGATCATCTCCCTGATGCGTGCGATGGCCTCATCGGTGACCGACACGCGGCCCGCCTTCCTGCCCACTGGAGTCCCGGAACCCAGGGCGAGTCCCTGGAACGCCAATTATGCGCGTCACCCGGTCCCCGGGTGCCCCCGGTGCCGCTCCCATTCCGCGGCCAGGATCGACATCGCGGTGGAGTCCACCCAGCGGCCCTCCCAGAGCAGGGCATCCCTGAGCACGCCCTCCACCACGAAGCCGGCCTTCTCATAGGCCCGGCGGGCCCTGGGATTGAAGGCGTACACCTCCAGCGAGATCCGGTGCAGGCCCAGCTTCTCGAAGCCGTAGCCGCAGATCAACCGGGTCGCCTCGGTGCCCAGGCCGCGGTTCCGGCCCGCCGCCACCAGGGCGATCCGGAAGCTGCAGCTCTCGTTGCCGGGGCTCCACTCGTTCAGCACCACCTCGCCGACCACCAGTCCGCCCGCCCGGTCGACGACGGCCAGGTCCAGCCGGTCGTCCTGGCCGGCCCGGGTGGTGTACCAGGCCGCCACCTTGGCCTCGGCGACCTCGGCGGACTCCTCCGGCGGCAGCGGATGACTGCCCGTCAGCCGGCGGCACTCCGGCTCCTCCCAGAGCGGGCGCAGGGCGGGGATGTCGGCGGCGGTGACCACCCGCAGGGTGACCAGGTCCCCGTCCAGCACCGGCTTGGTCAGGAAGTCGGGCCGGGGAGCAGCGGCGTGCAGCGGATCGCTCATGCCCGGAGTCTGCCCACTCCCCGCCTCCTGCGCACCGGAATTCGCTCCGGTCACGCCGCTCCGGCCCGAACCCCGTTCAGTGCTGGAAGACGTGGGTCTCCCCGGCCGGGACCGCGACGGCGAGCCGGTTGCCCGGGGGCGGGAAGGGGCAGATGAAGTGGTCGGCGAAGGCGCACGGCGGCAGGTAGGCGCGGTTGAAGTCGAGCACGGTCGCGCCGTCCCGGTCCGGTGCGGCCAGGGAGACGAAGCGGAAGCCGAAGGACTCCCGGCCACTGGTGGCGTCGGCGAAGACCGCGCTGAGCGAGCCGTCCCCGGCCCGGCTGACCTGCAGGGTGAGCTCCTCACCGGAGTCCGGCACGGTGAACGCGACCGTCCCGGCCAGCTCCAGCGGCCGCTCGCGGCCGTCCGCGTTGCGGACGCCGACGCTGCGGTCCTCGTCGTAGGCGGTGAACCGGGCCGGAAGCGCCCACTGCTCGTCGTAGGGGTGGGCGTCGATCCCGGCGAAGGCGGAGCGCGCCGCCGAGGCGGGGTCGTAGATCCGGACCGCGTACTCCCCGTCGCGGAGGATCAGGATCAGCTTCCGGCCGCCGTGGGTTATCACCGAGGGCTTGGGCGCGGTGTCCGGACAGAGCTTCACCGAACCGTCCAGCGCCACGCCGTCCACCGCCAGGCCGTCGTGCGCGGCGGCGGTGAGGACGACGCACTTGTCCTGCTGCTCCCAGCGTCCGGGCACCCCGGGCACGCCGCCGCGCAGGTCGGCCAACCAGTGGGTGCCGGTCAGCGCCAGCGGCCCGTGCGGGGCGCGGGCGGCCACCACCCGCTCGTCGCGCCAGTGCTTCCAATCATCCAGACTGCTGCTCACTACGGGGCCTCCGGGAGGAAGGGGACAATCGGCGAGAGTGGGATCGGACCTGCGGAGTCATCGTCTCATCCGGGCCGGCGACCCCCGGTTGCCACCCGAGGGAGGCACCGCCCCACACCTTCCCAACCACCGGACGACGTCCGTATTCCCGACCCTGCCCGCCGGTATTCCCGAACCGGCACCGGGATTCGGAAACCTCTCCGCCCGGGCCGCGGTCGGCCTACCCTGGGCGTATGGAGCCACGCCCCGGGCGGCCGCCCGTCCAGGTCATCGTCCCGAACCTGGTCGGCCTGCACGTCGCCGTGGCACGGGACTTCGCCCACCGCTCGCAACTGGTCGCTGTCGGCCCGGATCCGGACCTCCCGGCCGCCGTCACCGGGACCGTGGTCCGGCAGCAGCCACTGCCCGGTGGCATCGTGCCGCGCTGGTCCACCGTCCTGATCTGGACCTCGGACCGCGGACCCGGCGACGCCGGGGTGCGCGAGCCGCGCCGTCCCAGCCCGCCGCCGCTCTCGGTCCAGCTCCACCAGGACGAACCGGAGCCCGTGCCGACCGAGCCCGAGCCGGTCCCCCGGCAGGACGAGGACGACCCCGTGGTGCCGTAGCACCCCTGGGCCGGAGGCGGCAGGATCGTCCCATGGTCAAGGGCGTGATGTTCGACTTCTCCGGCACCCTCTTCCGGATCGAGCCGGTCCCGGACTGGTTCGACTCCCTGGGCCTGGACCTGCCGCCGGCCGAGCGGGACGCCACCGTCGACCGGCTCACCGCGGCCGGCGCGCTCCCCGGCGGACCGCCGCCGCTGCACGCCCCGGCCGGCTGGGGCGAGCGCGACCTCGGCGCCGCGCGGCACCGGGCCGCCTACACCGCCCAGACCCGGGCCGGCCTGCGGCCGACCGTCCCGGCCGACCGGGTCGACGCCCTGGCCACCGCCCTCTACGAACGCCACCTGACCCCCGACGCCTGGCGCCCCTATCCGGACGCCGAACCGGTGCTGGGACGACTGCGGCAGCTCGGCGTGCCGGTCGCCGTGGTCAGCAACATCGGCTGGGACCTGCGCCCGGTCTTCGTCCGGCACGGCCTGGACGAGTATGTGGACGCCTACCTGCTCTCCTACGAACTCGGGGTGCAGAAGCCAGATCCGCGGATCTTCCGGGCCGCCTGCCGGCGGCTGTCGGTGGCCCCCGCCGAGGCGCTGATGGTCGGCGACGACCTCCCGGCCGACGGCGGGGCGACCGCGCTGGGCTGCGCCTTCCACCGGGTGCCGGCCCTGCCGGTGGAGCAGCGCCCGGACGCGCTGCTGCCGGTGCTCGGCCTGCTCGGGCTGTGAACTGCGCAATATCCCCGACCGCGCCTCCCCGCGGCCCGCCTCGGAGTGAAAAGATGCAGGTACGCGTGGGGGCAGGGAAGCCGGCCGCGCGTGCGACCCGGAGGTGGACGAGAGATGGCCAGGCAGGCGCCCGAGACGGATCCGGCACAGGACGCACCCGAGGTGACCGCCCCCAAGCACGCGGCCGCCGGTCTGCCCGCCCTGCTGCACACCTCGCAGATCGCCCTCGCGCAGATGGGCGCGGCCCGCTCGGTGCGCACCCTGGCGAAGGTCAACCAGCCGGACGGCTTCGACTGCCCCGGCTGCGCCTGGCCCGAGCCCGAGCACACCCACACCGCCGAGTTCTGCGAGAACGGCGCCAAGGCCGTCGCCGAGGAGGCGACGCTGCGGCGGATCGGGCCCGAGTTCTTCGCCGCCCACCCGATCGCCGACCTGGCCGGGCGCTCCGGCTACTGGCTGGGCCAGCAGGGCCGGCTGACCACCCCGATGCTGCTGGAAGCGGGCGCGACCCACTACACCCCGATCGGCTGGGACGCCGCCCTCGACCTGGTCGCGGCCGAGCTGAAGGCGCTGGACACCCCGGACGCCGCCGCCTTCTACACCTCCGGCCGGACCAGCAACGAGGCCGCCTTCACCTTCCAGCTCTTCGCCCGCCAGTTCGGCACCAACAACCTGCCGGACTGCTCCAACATGTGCCACGAGTCCTCCGGTTCGGCGCTCACCGAGACCATCGGCATCGGCAAGGGCAGCGTCCACCTCAAGGACCTCTACCAGGCCGACCTGATCATCGTCGCCGGGCAGAACCCGGGCACCAACCACCCCCGGATGCTCTCCGCGCTGGAGCGCGCCAAGCGCGCCGGGGCGAAGATCGTCAGCGTCAACCCGCTGCCCGAGGCCGGTCTCGAACGCTTCAAGAACCCGCAGAACGCGCGCGGACTGGTGGGCAACGGGACCAAGCTGACCGACCTCTTCCTGCAGATCCGGCTCGGCGGCGACCTGGCGCTGTTCCGCGCCCTCAACCTGCTGCTGCTGGAGGCCGAGGAGCAGAACCCCGGTACGGTGCTGGACCGCGCCTTCATCGACGAGCACTGCCACGGCTTCGAGAAGTGGGCCGAGGAGGCCCGCTCCACCGACTGGGACGCCGTCCACGCCGCCACCGGCCTGCCGGAGCAGCAGATCCGCGAGCTGGCCGCGCTGGCGCTGGCCTCCGAGCGGACCATCGTCTGCTGGGCGATGGGGCTGACCCAGCACAAGCACTCGGTGCCGACCATCCGCGAGGTCGTCAACTTCCTGCTGCTGCGCGGCAATGTCGGCCGCCCCGGCGCCGGCGTCTGCCCGGTGCGCGGCCACAGCAATGTCCAGGGCGACCGGACGATGGGCATCTTCGAGCGCCCCAGCACCGCCTTCCTGGACGCTCTCGGCACCGAGTTCCGCTTCGAACCGCCGCGCCACCACGGCCTGGACGTGGTCGACACCATCCGGGGCATGCGCGACGGCAAGGTGCAGGTCTTCTTCGCCATGGGCGGCAACTTCGTCGCCGCCACCCCGGACACCGAGGTCACCGAGGACGCGATGCGCCGCTGCCGGCTGACCGTCCACGTCTCGACCAAGCTCAACCGCTCCCATGTGGTCACCGGCGCCCGGGCGCTGATCCTGCCGACGCTCGGCCGCACCGACCTGGACCGGCGGGCCGGCGGGCCGCAGCAGGTCACCGTCGAGGACTCGATGGGCATGGTCCACGCCTCGCGCGGGGCGCTCAAGCCCCCGGCCGCCGACCTGCTCTCGGAGACCGCGATCGTCTGCGGCCTGGCCCGGCGCACCCTCGGCCCGCAGAACCTGGTCCCCTGGGAGGACTTCTCCGCCGACTACGGCAACATCCGCGACCGGATCGCCCGGGTGATCCCCGGCTTCGCCGACTTCAACACGAAGATCAAGCAGCCCGGCGGCTTCGCGCTGCCGCACGGCCCGCGCGACAACCGGGCCTTCCCCACCGCCACCGGCAAGGCCAACTTCACCGTCAACGAGCTCACCGCGCCCGAGGTCCCGGCCGGCCGGCTGCTGCTGCAGACGCTGCGCTCGCACGACCAGTACAACACCACCATCTACGGCCTGGACGACCGCTACCGGGGCATCAAGGACGGCCGCCGGGTGGTCCTGCTGCACCCCGAGGACGCCGCCGAGCACGGCCTCGCCGAGGGCGGCTTCACCGACCTGGTGAGCGAGTGGGCCGACGGCGTGGAGCGGCGGGCCCCGCACTTCCGGGTGGTCCACTACCCGACCACCCGGGGCTGCGCCGCCGCCTACTATCCGGAGACCAATGTGCTGGTGCCGCTCGACAGCACGGCGGACACCAGCAACACCCCGACGTCCAAGTCGGTCGTCATCCGCTTCGAGCCCGACTCGGGCCCGGAGTCGGTGCCCTGCTGAGTCAGCGCCCCGCCGAGCCGGACGGCGCGGCCGTGCCGGAGGCGCTGCCGGAGACGAAGGCGCCGGCCGAGTCCACGGCGGTGGCCGACGTCGACGCGGCAGGCGTCGACGGGGTGTCCGAGGGCGACGGCGAGGCCGCGGTCGAGCCGCTGGGCGTCGGCGACGGCGTGGGCGTCCCGCTGCCGGAGGGCGTCGGGCTGGGCGAGCCGGAGCCGCTCGGCCTGGGCTTCGGCTTGGTCGTGGGCTTGGGGGTGGGCTTGGTCGCCGGGGGCGTCGTCGGCGCCACCGGCGCGAGCGGCTGCGGCTTCTCCGCGGACGGCGGGATCACCGGCGGCGTGTAGCTGCTGAGCGAGGAGTCGGAGCCGTCCGGCCGGACCGCGCCGAGGATCGGGTCCACCGCCATCGGCTCCACATCGACGAAGGCCCCGGTGTGCGGCGCCTCGATGACCATGCCGTTGCCGATGTACATGGCGACATGGCTGGCGCCGGAGAAGTAGATGATCAGGTCGCCGGGGCGCAGCGCGTCCAGCGCCACGTGCGGCAGCTCGGCCCACTGCTCCTCGCTGGTCCGGGGGATCGCCACGCCCGCGGCCAGCCAGGCCTGCGAGGTCAGCCCCGAGCAGTCGAAGCCCGCCGCGTAGGGGCCGACGCCGCCCCAGACGTAGGGGGCGCCCAGCTGGGCGAAGGCGAAGGCGATGGCCTCGGCGCCGGCCGCCGAGGGCTTGCCGTCGTCCTTGCCGAGGATGCCGGAGGCGAGGAGGGCCACCTGGGCGGCGTTGGCGTCCTTCTGCTCCAGCAGTTCGAGTTCCTGCTGCTGGGCGCCGGTCAGCGAGGCCACCTGCTTCTCCACGGCGGCCAGCTGGTCGTTGATCACCTTCCGCTGGGCGGCCTCGGCCGCCAGCAGCGTGCCGGCCTGGGCCTCGGCGACGTCGGCCGCGTACTTGGCGGTGGCCAGGTTCGACTGGTCGTTCCGGAGCTGGGCCAGGAACTTCGCCTGCGAGGTCGCCGCCATCCGCAGCAGCTGCTCGGTGTGCAGCGCCTGCTCGGGGTCGTTGGTCAGCAGCAGCTCGCCGAGCTGCGAGAGGCCGCCGTTGCGGTACTGCGCCTCGGCTATCTCCCCGGCGATGGTCATCCCGTCGTTCACCTGGGACTGCGCGTTCTGGACCTGGACCAGCAGCGCGGTGTCGTCGGACCGGGCCTGGGTGAGCTGCTCGGCGAGGCCGTCGTACTTCTGGGTCTCGACCTCGGCCTGCTGGTAGGCGCTGTGCAGGTGGTCGAGGATCGGCTGCAGCGCGGCCTCGGCCGAGGTCAGGCTCTGCGCGTGCTGCGCCTTGGCGGCGTTCGCGGCATCGGCCTTGGCCGCAGCACTCGCGCCGGCACTCGCGGCGGCGCCGGCCGAGGCTCCGGTGCTGGGCGCGACCGTGGCTCCGCTGTCACCGCCGGTCGCGGCGTAGGCGGCCGACGTCGTCAGTGGGAGCACCGCCAGCGCGGCGGCGGCCAGCAGCGCGCCGCACCGCAGCACCCCCGCCAACCAGGGCCTGGTCCGCTCACCGCGTGCTGTTCCGCCCGCCCTGCGCATGGCGCCCACCGCTTCCCCTCCACCCGCCCCTGGTACTCCGGTCCGGCCCGTTCCGTCGTCCCCAGCGGTTCGGCCCCCCGTGATCCTGCCACGGGCAGGTAACGGTGCGGCAGACCGCGTGGGGATTCTCATGCGGTCTACAGGAAACTCAGGCGACTGAAAGGTGTGACTCATGTCTCGCCCGTGCGGCGGGTGATCCGCCGCGCCCCGGGCGACAGCCGGGGCGACCGACCGCTTTGCTCCGGTTCCGAGATCTGGTCAACTTCGAATAGGGCGTCAGTTCACCTTCCGTTCATCATGCATCCCTACCGTCGGCACGACGCTTCCGCTGAGACGATTGTTTGGTTATGGAACATATGACGTTCCTGGTGACCGTCGTGATCTTCACGGCCCTCGCCTTCGACTTCACCAACGGCTTCCACGACACCGCCAACGCGATGGCCACCTCCATCGCCACCGGCGCCCTGCGACCCAAGGTCGCGGTCGCGATCTCCGGAGTCCTCAACCTGGCGGGCGCGTTCCTGTCGGTGGAGGTCGCCAAGACGATCTCCGGCGGGATCATCGACGAGAAGGCCGGCATCCGGCCCGCGGTGGTGTTCGCGGCACTGATCGGCGCCATCCTCTGGAACCTGGTCACCTGGCTGCGCGGCATCCCGTCCAGCTCCTCGCACGCGCTCTACGGCGGCCTGATCGGCGCCACCGTGGTGGCCGTGGGCATGCACGGCGTGGACTTCGCCGTCGTCGTCACCAAGATCATCATCCCGGCGGTCGCCTCACCGATCGTCGCCGGCGTCGCCGCCTGGGGCGCCACCAGGCTCGCCTACCGGATCACCCGACGCAGCAGCGCCTCGGCCTCCGGCAAGGGCTTCAAGGCCGGCCAGATCGCCTCGGCCTCACTGGTCTCGCTGGCCCACGGCACCAACGACGCCCAGAAGACCATGGGCGTGATCACCCTGACCCTGGTCAGCGCCGGCGTGCTGGCCCCGCACTCGGCCCCGCCGCTCTGGGTGATCGTGGCCTCCGGTGCGGCCATCGCCGCCGGCACCTACCTCGGCGGCTGGCGCATCATCCAGACCCTCGGCAAGGGCATCACCACCATCGAGGCCCCGCAGGGCTTCGCCGCCCAGACCGCCTCCGCCACGGTCATCCTGACCTCCTCGCACATGGGCTACGGCCTGTCCACCACCCAGGTCTGCTCCGGCGGCATCCTCGGCGCGGGCAAGGGCGGCGGCACCGGCCAGGTCAACTGGTCGACCGCGCGCCGGATGACCTACGCCTGGTGCCTGACCCTGCCGGCCGCCGCCGCGCTGGGCGGCGCGGGCGCACTGCTGGCCGACCGGGGCACCTGGGGCGTGGTGCTGCTGGGCGCGCTCGGCGCCGCCGCCTCCGGCTGGATCTACCTGATCAACCGCCGCCGCCCGATCGACGCGAGCCATGTGGTCGACGGGGCCGCGGCCGACGGGAGCGCCCCGGCCACCCCACTGGCGGTCGTCCCGGCCCAGGCGCCGGCCCCGACCACCACCACCGCCGCCACCACGACCGCCGCGGCCTGAGCGCCCGCACCGGACCGGAGTCCCCACCATGACCATCAACTGGGCCGCCCTCGGCAGCACCTTCGGCGTCAGCGTCCTGATCACCCTCGTCGTCGCCGGTGCCTTCTGCCTCGGCATCGCCGCGCTCTCGCAGCGCGAGACGGCCGTCGCGGACGGCGCCGGCGGCAGCCTCCGCGGCGCGACCGCGCTGGTCGGCGTGGTGCTGTCGTTCGCCGCCTGCGCGGCGGCCGTCGGCTACGGCCTGTACCTGATCGCCGGCTGACCCACCACCACAGGGGCCGCGCACCGGATCGTTCCGGTGCGCGGCCCCTCGCCGTCCGCCCCTGGTCCGGAGCCGCCCGGCTCAGGCCGCCCGGCCGCCGACCCCTTCGGCCTCGCGTCCGCCGCGCGGGCGGACGGCGGTGACCGCCAGCGTGATCGCCACGCCCACCACCGCCCAGACCGAGACCACGATCAGCGGCACCGCGATCCGGGTCCCGTCGAAGTAGGCGATCGACCGGGCGGCGCTGGTCGCCGCGCCGTTGGGCAGCCAGGGTCCGATCGCCCGCCAGAACGGCGGCATCAGCGGCGGCGGGTAGACGCCCCCCGCACTGGGGTTGCCGAGGACCACGAACAGCAGCACCGCCAGACCGATCCCGACGATGTCGAAGACGCACTGGAGCGCCATGGTGAAGGCGCCGACCGCGAAGACCAGCAACGTCCCCAGCCCCCAGAAGGGGAGGACGCCGCCCGGCAGCGCGTTCAGCACCGGGCCGACGATCACGATGCCGCCGATACCGGCGGCGATCGAGAAGAGCGCCAGCGTGCCCAGCCGGATGGCGGCCCGCTTCAGGTTGGCCGGGCGCGAGCCGGCGCTGATGCCCAGGATCGAGGCGACCAGGTAGCCGCCCACGCACCAGCCGATGACCAGGTAGAAGGAGGACAGCCCCTCGGCGTCGCCGGAGGCCAGCGGAACGACGTCCTCGACCACCACGGTGCGGTGCTGCAGCGCCTCGACCCCGGTGATCACCTGCTGCACCGCCGTGGCCAGCGCCGGACCGGAGGCCTGGGCGACCAGCAGCCGGTCCCTGGTCCCGGCCGGGTCGAACGCCAGCGCCGCGTAGTACTGCTGACCCTGGATCTGCCGGCGGGCCGTCGCCTCGTCGGCGACGGCGGTGGCGTGGAGGGTGTCCTTGGGCAGCGCGTTCAGCTGGCCGACCAGCTGCCCGGCCACCTCCTTCGGGGCGACCACCGCGATCGCCGCCCGGTGCGGATAGGGATGGTGCAGCGCCCCCACGTAGGAGACGATGAAGCCCAGCACCAGCGCCAGCACACCGAACACCAACAGCGTGGTGCGGACGCTCACCGCGTCCCGGAACTCCGATGCGAATCCCCGCTCGCGGCTGGTGCCGCTCAGTCCACTCGACATACTGACGATCCGTCCGCTCGCATCTGGCTACAAATCAGACAATTCGTAGCACCCGGGCGGGTGAGGACCGCGGACCCACGCCGACGGCGGCCGGATCAGCCCGGCAGGAGCACCGCGCCCGGGTCGTCCAGGATCCGACGGATCGTCACCAGCGCCGCCCCGAGCAGGGGTCCCCGCCGCCCGAGGCCCGAGACCGAGAGCGCGGACTCGGGCCACTCCCGGACCCGCACCCGTTCCGCCAGCTCCCGGCACATCCCCGGCAGCAGCCACTCCCCCAGCTCGGCGTAGGCGCCGCCGAGGACCACCGCCGAGGGGTCGACCAGGTTGACCGCCCCGGCCAGCGCCGTCCCCAGGGCGCGGCCCGCCTGTTCCAGCGCGGCCAGCACCCGCGGCTCCCCGTCCGCCGCGAGGTCGGCCAGCAGCGCGATCCAGTCGCCCCCGGCCGTCCCGATCCCGGCCGCCGCCAGCACCGCGCGCTCACCGGCGTACTGCTCCAGGCAGCCGCGCGCGCCGCAGGCGCAGCGGGGCCCGTCCGGGTGCAGCGGGATGTGGCCGAGCTCGCCGGCGAAACCGCGCGCGCCCCGGAACAGCCGTCCGCCGACCACCAGCGCGGCGCCGATCCCGGCCTCCGCCGAGACATGGACGACGTCCTGCGCCCCGCCCTGCCACAGCTCGGCCAGGGCGCCGAGGTTGGCCTCGTTCTCCAGCTCCAGCTCCAGGCCGAGCAGGGTGCGCGGCAGTTGCTGCTCCCGCCAGCCCAGGTTGGGCGCGTGGACCACGCGGCCGGCGGCCCCGTCGACCAGACCGGGCACGGCCAGCGCCGCGCCGACCGGGCGCAGCCCGAGCCCGCGCGCCTCCGCCACCACCCCGTCCGCCAGTGCGGCCAGCTCGGCGAGGACGGGTCCGGCGGCGCGCCCCCGGTTGGCGGCGGCGACCCGGCCCTGGGCCCGGATCGCGCCGCGCAGGTCGACCACGCAGGCGGCCAGGTGGTCGACGCCGACCTCAAGGCCCAGCCCGGCCGGGCCGGTGTCGGCCGGCCGCAGGGCATTGCCGGGACGGCCCACCCGGCCGCTGGGGGCCGGACCGAGCTCGACCAGCAGCCCGTCCCGCATCAGCTCGACGACCATGCTGGAGACCGCGGCCCGGGTCAGCCCGGTGACGGCGGCGGCCTCCGCGCGGGACATCGGGCCGTGCGCGGCGACCGCGCCCAGCACCAGCGCCAGGTTCTGCCGCCGCATGCCCTGCTGGGAGGCGGGGGCGGGGGCGGCGTTGGGACGCGCCGGGCGCGGCTCGTCGATCGGCATCGGGGACCCCCGTCGGCGCAGGTCGGCGCGCGGCGGCACCGGAGAACTCAGGACTCGAACAGTGTCCCGGACCGCCGCAGGGTATCGGCAATCCGCTCCAGGGCCGCGTCGTCGCGCGGCAGCGGCTCCAGCAGCACCCCCTCGGCCGTGCCCCAGCGGCGGGCGACCTGGTCCGCGCGCTCCCCGGTCAGCAGTCCGGCCGCCTGCGCCGCCGCGCCGAGGGCGACCAGCTCCTCGGCGGCGGGCACCCGCACCGGCCGGCCGGACAGCCGGCGCACCGTCCGCTGCCAGGCCGCGCCCCGGGCGCCGCCGCCGATCAGCAGCAGCTCGGCGTCGTCGGCCGGCCGCTCCCCGCCCGCCGTCAGCACCTGCCGCAGTGCGGCCAGCAGCGAGTGGGCCGCGCCGTCGTAGGCCGCCTGGAGCAGCTGTCCCGGGGTGGTGTCGTGGCGCAGCCCGTGCACCAGCCCGGTGGCGCCCGGCAGGTCGGGCGTCCGCTCACCGTCCAGGTACGGCAGTACGACGGCGCTGCCGCCGGGCTCCACCGCCTCCCGGTCGCGGCCCAGCAGCGCGGCGAAGCGGTCGACGGCGAGGGTGCAGTTGAGGGTGCAGGCCAGCGGCAGCCAGCCGTCCAGCGCGTCGGCGAAGCCGGCCACGGTGCCGCTGGGGTCGGCCGGACGGCCCCGGGTGACCGCGTAGACGGTGCCGGAGGTGCCCAGGCTCAGCACCGGGGCCCCGGCCGTCAGCCCGAGTCCGAGCGCCGCCGCCATGTTGTCGCCGGTCCCGGCGGCGACCAGGGCCCCGGCCCGCAGCGGCAGGCCGGGCAGCACCGTCCCGGCCGGTGTCCCGGCCGGGACGACCTCGGGCAGCATCGCCTGGTCCAGGCCCAGCCGCGCCAGCAGCGCGGTGTCGTAGCCCTCCGGGGTCCACCAGCCGGTGCCCGAGGCGTCGCCCCGGTCGGTGGCGGCGACCCCGGTCAGCCGCTCGGTCAGGTAGTCGTGCGGCAGCCGCACGGCGGCGGTCCGGGCCGCGGCCCCGGGCTCCCGCTCGCGCAGCCAGGCCCACTTGGCCACGGTGAACGAGGCGCCGGGGACGCTGCCCGCCCGCCGCGCCCAGCCCTCGCGTCCGCGCTCGGCGACCAGCGCGGCGGCCTGCGGGGCGGAGCGGACGTCGTTCCACAGCAGCGCGGGGCGGACCGGCTCGCCGGCCGCGTCCAGCGCGACCAGGCCGTGCTGCTGCCCGCCCACCGAGACGGCCGCCGCCCGCTCGGCCCAGCCGGTCCCGGCGACGGCCCGGGCCAGCGCCCGCCACCACTCGCGCGGATCGCTCTCCCGCCCCGGTCCGGTGCTGACGGTGTGCGCGGCCCGGCCCGTGCCGAGGACGGCGCCGCTCGCCACGTCCACGGCCAGCGCCTTGGTCGACTGGGTGGAGCTGTCGATCCCGATGACCACCTGCACGGCGCACTCCTTCGATCCCGGCTTCGATCCACGCCGGGGG
>Ga0302314_10012394_pt1 | contig 14764 bp, 13 predicted proteins | sample III_Palsa_N2_3_FD_200533 | JGI IMG/M metagenome (GOLD analysis project Ga0302314, IMG submission 200533) | Peat permafrost microbial communities from Stordalen Mire near Abisko, Sweden - III_Palsa_N2_3 | ecosystem: Environmental > Terrestrial > Soil > Palsa > Peat permafrost | place: Sweden... | reverse complement strand
GCGCGCTCCACGTTCAGGATCTTGCCGCGCAGGGGCAGGATGGCCTGGTTCTCGCGGTTGCGGGCCTGCTTGGCGCTGCCGCCGGCGCTGTCGCCCTCGACGATGAACAGCTCGGACTTGGCGGGATCGCGCTCCTGGCAGTCGGCCAGCTTGCCGGGCAGGTTGGTGATGTCGAGCGCCGACTTGCGGCGGGTCAGCTCGCGCGCCTTCCTGGCCGCCTCGCGGGCGGCGGCGGCCTCGACGATCTTGGAGACCACCAGCTTGGCCTCGGCGGGATGCTCCTCGAACCACTGATTCAGGCCCTCGGAGACCAGGTTCTCCACCGCCGGGCGCACCTCGGACGAGACCAGCTTGTCTTTCGTCTGTGAACTGAACTTCGGGTCGGGCAGCTTGACCGACAGCACGCAGGTCAGGCCCTCGCGCGCGTCTTCGCCCGACAGGCCGACCTTCTCGCGCTTCGCCGCGCCCGAGCTTTCGGAATAGTTGGAGATCACCCGCGTCAGGGCCGCGCGGAAGGCGGCCAGGTGGGTGCCGCCGTCCTTCTGCGGGATGTTGTTGGTGAACAGCAGCATGGTCTCGTGGTAGCTGTCGTTCCACCACAGGGCCATGTCGACCTCGACCCGGTCGCGGGAGCCGCGGACCACGATCGGCTCTTTCAGCAGCGGCGCCTTGGACTTGTCGAGGTGACGCACGAATGCCTCCACCCCGCCGTCATAGTGCATGGTCTCCTCGAACGGCTCGGCGTCGCGGAGGTCCTTGAACACGATGGTGACGCCCGAGTTCAGGAAGGCCAGCTCGCGTAGCCGGTGCTCCAGCGTCTTCCGGTCGAACTCGATGAAGGCGAAGGTGCCGTCGTCCGGGCCGACGCGCAGGCCGGGCAGGAAGGTGATGCTGGAGCCGGTCAGGGGCTCGCCGGTCTTGCGGCCCGTGGTGCGGATCGGGGCCTTGCCGGTGACCTTCAGCGGGCCGACCGCGTCGCCGCGCTCGAACCGCATCTCGTACTCCTGGCCGTTGCGCCAGATCTTCAGGTCGAGCCAGTCCGACAGGGCGTTGACCACCGAGACGCCCACGCCGTGCAGGCCGCCCGACACCTTGTAGGAATTCTGGTCGAACTTACCGCCCGCGTGCAGCTGGGTCATGATCACTTCGGCGGCCGAGACACCCTCGCCCTGGTGGATGTCCACCGGGATGCCGCGCCCGTCGTCGGTGACGGTGGCCGAACCGTCGGGGTTCAGCGTCACGTTCACGGCAGTGGCGTGGCCGGCCAGGGCTTCGTCGATGGCGTTGTCGACCACCTCATAGACCATGTGGTGCAGGCCCGAGCCGTCGTCGGTGTCGCCGATGTACATGCCGGGGCGCTTGCGCACCGCGTCCAGCCCCTTCAGCACGCGGATCGATTCCGCGCCGTATTCGCCCTGGCCGTTTTCGTCGAGAATCGGCGGCAGGGTCGGCGGTTGGTCGCTCATTCAGTCCTATCCATGACGGTCAGCGCAGCGCCTGTTTCCGGCGACGGCTCGACCCTGATGACCTCGGCTGCGTCGAAGGCTTCGAACAGCGATCGGTCGGTTCCGGTGAGGAAGGCCTGCAGCCCCAGAGCCGCGATCTCCTGCGCCAGTGCGGCGCGTCGCTGAGCGTCCAGGTGGGCCGCCACCTCATCCAACAGCAATATAGGGGTTGGCGCTGATTCTGCACGCGAAAGCCGGCTTGCCTGGGCCAGAATCAGGTTGAGGATCAGGGCTTTCTGCTCGCCGGTGGAGCATTCCGCGGCCGGACGGTCCTTTTCGGCGTGGATCACCATCAGATCGGTGCGTCCGGGGCCGGCCAGGGAGCGCCCGGCGGCGGCGTCGCGCTCGCGGCTGCGGCGGAGGGCCTGGGTAATAGCCGCGGGCTCCGCGTCCACGCCCCACTCGCCCGACAGGCTGAGCCGGGCCAGGGGGAACGGCCGATCGGCGCGGCCGTCGATCTCGGCCTGCAGGGCCTGGACCGTCTCGGCCCGGCCGCGGGCCAACTCGGCCCCGGCCTCGCCCGCCTGGACCTCCAGGGCGTCGAGCCAGGCCGGGTCGGCGGGGCCGGCGGTGAGCAGGCGCAGCCGCTCGCGCATGGCCCGCTCATAGGCGGCGGCGTGGACCGCGTGCACCGGCCGGTCGGCGAAGGTCAGCCGGTCCAGGAAGCGGCGGCGCTCGGTCCCGCCCTCGAGGAACAGCCGGTCCTGCTGCGGCGTCAGCCAGACCAGGCGCAGCTGCTCGGCCAGGCGCGCGGGCGCGGCGGGCTCGCCGTCGATACGGACGATGCGGCGGGCGCCGCCGGGCTCGACGCCTGTTCCTATGCGGGTCTCGCCCTCTGCGTCGGTGACAAGCGCCGAAACGCTCCAGGCGCGGCCCGAACGCTCGCCGGGCGCGCGGCGGCCGACCTCGGTCGCGGTCGCGCTGCGCAGGCCCCGTCCGGGCGACAGGTAGGAGACGGCTTCCAACAGGTTGGTCTTGCCCGCGCCGTTGGCCCCGAACAGCACCACCGGCCCGCCGTCCAGGGTCAGGGCGGCCGAACGATAGGAACGGAAGTCGGTGAGCGACAGCGAGGCCAGGAAGGCTTTAGCCATGCCCGCTCATACAGGGTTCGGCGGCCTCCGCGAAAGGCCGGGGCGAGAGTTTGCCCTGTGGCCTTGCTGCAACGCAATATAAATTGCCGCGATTTAATGTGCGACGCAGCATTCTGCCCTTGCGGAAGCAGGGCATGCGGACTATTTCACCACTGTCGCTCACGGGGTGAAACGCCCCCTCCAAACGGTGTTTTCCTGGAACACCCCACCCTGTGGGCGACGACAAAGGGGATAGAAAGTGTTTACGATGATTAAAAATCCGCAATCTTTCACCAACGCTCTTCTGGTTCTCGCCCTGGCGCTCACGCCGGTCGTGACCCTGGGTATCCTGGCCACCGCCAGCTGAACCCCGATGACCTCGGTGAAGTGTTGAAAGGCCGGCCCAGCGTCGGCCTTTTGCATGTCTGGGGGTTGGCGCAGCGCCGACCAAGGTCTTCCCCCTTTGGGGGAAGTGGCCGCGAAGCGGACGAAGGGGGTAGCGCCGTCGCTGGATTTGATCTCGACGCAGGTCGGTTTGCGTTGAGGGTGCAGTCGCCGTCGGCGCTACCCCCTCAGTCACTTCGTGACAGCTCCCCCAAAGGGGGAGCACCTGGATAGCGCCGCGCCAGAGTCGCGCGTCTTACCGCCCCGTCGACCCGAACCCCCCCGCGCCGCGGACGGTGTCGCTGAGCGCGTCCACCACTTCCCACTTCGCCTGCACCACCGGCGCGACCACCATCTGGGCGATGCGTTCGCCCCTGCGGATGACGAAGGGTTCGGGGCCGTGGTTGATCAGGATCACCTTCACCTCGCCGCGGTAGTCGGCGTCGATGGTGCCCGGGCTGTTCAGGCAGGTGATCCCGTGCTTGGCGGCCAGGCCCGAGCGCGGACGAATCTGCGCCTCGTAGCCTTCGGGCAAGGCGATGGCGAGGCCGGTGGGGGCCAGGACCCAGGAGGCCGGCTGCAGGGTGATCGGCGCATCCTCGGGCACGGCGGCGCGCAGATCCATGCCGGCGGCGTGGGCGGTTTCGTAGGCGGGCAGGGGCAGGCCTTCGGCGTGCGGCAGCTGCTTGACCTGGACCTGGACCTGATCAGGATTGGAGACGGGCTGGCTCATCCGCCCTTGATAAGCGATTCTGCGAACACGCGAGCCAGGCGCGCGGCGACTTCGGCCTTGGGCAGGCGCGGCCAGCGCTCGATCCCGTTTTTGCGGATCAGGGCGACGGCGTTCTCGGCCCCGCCCATCACGTCGCCGGAGACGTCGTTGGCCACGATCAGGTCGCAGCCCTTCCTGTCGAGCTTGGCCAGGGCATGGGCCTCCAGGTCGTCGGTCTCGGCCGCGAAGCCGACCACCAGCCTCGGCCGGTCCGGGCCGGGCGCCGACAGGGTCTTCAATATGTCGGGCGTCTCGGTCAGCGCCAGCGCCGGCGGGCCGTCCGCGCCCTTCTTGAGTTTCCGGTCGGCGGCCGCGGCCGGCTTCCAGTCGGCGACCGCGGCGACCAGCACGGCGATGTCGGCCGGCAGGGCGGCGCGGCAGGCGGCCAGCATCTCGTCGGCCGTCTCCACATTCACCCGGGTCACGCCCGGCGGCGCGGTCAGCGCCGTGGGGCCCGACACCAGGGTCACTGCCGCGCCGAGCCGCGCCAAAGCCTCGGCGATGGCGTAGCCCTGCTTGCCGCTCGAGCGGTTGGACAGGAAGCGCACCGGATCGATCGGCTCCAGCGTCGGGCCGGCGGTCACCAGGGCGCGGCGGCCGATCAGCGGCCGCCCTGTCAGCGAAGGGGCGGCCTCGCCGGCCAGCATGGCGACGATGGCGGCGAAGATCGCTTCCGGCTCGGCCATCCGCCCGGGCCCGAACTCGCCGCAGGCCATGGCCCCCTCGTCGGGTCCGACGAAGCGCACGCCGTCGGCCTTCAGCGTCGCCAGGTTCCGCTGGGTGGCCGGATGCAGCCACATGCGCACATTCATCGCCGGGGCCATCAGGACCGGCTTGTCGGTGGCGAGCAGGGCGGTGGTCGCCAGGTCGCCGGCCAGGCCGTTCGCCGCCTTGGCCATCAGGTCGCCGGTGGCGGGGACCACCACCACAAGGTCGGCCGCGCGGCTGAGCTCGATATGGCCCATCTGGTGTTCGTCGGTGAGCGAGAACAGGTCGCTGCGCACCTGCGCCTCGGCCAGGGCGGCCAGCGACAGGGGGGTGACGAACTCGGCCCCGGCCGCGGTCAGCACCGGGCGCACACCGATCCCGGCCTTGCGCAGCAGGCGCACCAGCTCCAGCGCCTTGTAGGCGGCGATGCCGCCGCCAACGATCAGGAGGACGCTCTTTTCCGTCATGCCAACTCCGCCAGGGCGGCTGTGTAGCTGAAACCTCGCGCGGCGTCTTTCAAGACCGATTATAGGGCGAATCACGCGCCGGGATTGACCGGGGCAGAAATATGTTGCCAATATGTTCTCGCAGCGCTGGGCCAGGGAGCCCGCGCATCTGGGCAGGAAGGGTGAATGGGCATGATGCGGAAAATGCGCGCGGAGTTGATGATCGCGGCCGCACTGGCGTGCGTCTCGGCGTTGGCGGCCTGCGACCGGGGCGACGCCGGCACGCCGGCGCGGGACCACGCGGCGGCGGCGGGTGGGGCGGGGGCCGTGGCGCATGCGCCGCCGCCGATGCTCGACGGCAAGCCGATGTGGGCCGACAACCGCGAGCACTCGGCGCTGGAGAACCTCGACTACCAGTTCGGCCACTGGGGCCAGGCGCTGGGCGCGCGAGACTCCAAGGATTACGCCCGCAAGGCCCGCGCCTTCATCGACCATCCGCCGCACGCGGTGGAGCGGGTCAGCCGGCCGAACGGCGACGTGCTGATGTACGACAAGACCGCCAACATCCTGGCCATCGTCCGCCGCGACGGAGCGCCCCGGCTGTTCCGCAAACCCGTGGACGGCGCCGCCGACTGGGAGAAGGCCAAGGCCGAGGCGCCCTCCGGCGGCCGCTCGCGCAGCCGCTACCACGCCCCCGGCTCCGGCGACTACAGCCGCGGGGCGGGCGACTAGGGCTGGCGGGAAGCTATCCCCGTCATCCTCGGCCTTGTGCCGAGGACCCACTTTTCAGCCTCGCGGCGGCGTCACCGTGGATCCTAGGGACGAGCCCTAGGATGACGGTTCGCGGCGAGGAGGGATTGCTCAGCTCCGCCCAACCTTGGCCGCAGCGGCGCCACTCCCGTCAATCCGATCTTTACGCGAATGTGACAGGAAATCCGGCGACAGTTCGTTACCGGAGTCCGGGGTGTTCAACACCGATCCTAAACTGATGGCGCGCATCGCCCGGCACATCGAGCGCGTGCTGATCGTCGACAGCAGCACGGCCGCGGCGCGCCTGGTTGGCGAGCTGCTGAAGGAGGTCGGGTCGCGCCAGCCCGTGTACGCCAGCCAGACCGAGAGCGCCTTCGATCTCGCCGCGGAGTTCGAGCCGCAGCTGGTGTTCGCCGACCTCGAAGGCCCCGGGCTCGACGGAATAGAGCTGACCCAGCGGTTGCGCCGCAGTGGGCTCGCGGCGCGCAAGGCGCCGGTGGTGATCACCGCCTTCCAGCCGCGCGAGGGCGCCATCAAGGCCGCCCGCGACGCCGGCGCCCATGAGTTCCTGGTCAAGCCGTTCACGGCCGGCCATCTGTTCAAGCGGATCGAGAACGTGACGCTGAAGCCGCGCCTGTGGGTCGAGGCGCGGATGTACGTCGGTCCCGACCGGCGCCGGTTCAACGCCGGCGAGTTCGCCGGCCAGCGCAAGCGCCGCTCGGACAACAGCGAGAGCCAGCGGCTGGCCTGCACCTTCGCCGCGGCGGAGCAGGGTTTCCGCGCCCAGCTCGACCTCTACGAACTGCGGCCGCAGCAGGCGCTGAAGGGCATGATCGAACGCGCCGCCGAGCTGCAGGGCGCCGCCTTCCACCACGCCGACCCCGACCTGGCCTCGGCCATCTCCTCGTTGCTCGGCTATCTGGCCCTGTCGGTCGAGCGGGGCGAACTGGCCCGCGCCGTGGTCGAGCAGCACATGACCGCCGTCCGCGCCCTGCGCGACCCGACCAACAAGCTCGACGCTCCGAGCCGCGCCCGCCTGCTGCTCAAGCTCTCCAACGCCTCCGCCGCCGACGTCGCGGCCTGATTGAGGTCCGCTCATCCCCGCGGAAGCGGGGACCCAGTGAGCAACTCATCCCGGCGGGTCAAACTGTGATCCTGGGACTGACGGAGACTGCGCTCCGCCAAAGACCTGGGTCCCCGCTTCCGCGGGGATGAGCGGAAAAAGCTGGGTCCACTGCAAAGCGAAAAGGGAGCGCCGACCCCTTTGACTCTCCGGCCTCGCCGGGGGAAGCATGCGCGCCGCAGACGCCATGGATCCTCCGACATGACCACCGCTCCTCGTCTCACCCGGCCCGAAGGGTCGGAGCCCCAGGATTTCAACCTCAGTCGTCGGGGGCTGGCCGGCCTGCTCACCGCCGGCTACGCCGCCTACGCTTATTCGGCGGACGCCGCGCCGATCGTCACCGACACCGAGGGGCTGACGGTCGAGACGGTCAGCGTGCCGGAAGCCGGCGGCGCCCTTCCGGCCTATGTGGCCCGTCCCGCCGCGTCCGGCCGCTATGCGGCGGTGCTGGTGGTGTCCGAGGTGTTCGGCGTGCACGAGCACATCCGCGACCTCTGCCGGCGCTTGGCCAAGCTCGGCTATGTGGCCATCGCCCCGGCCTTCTTCGTCCGCGCCGATCCCGACAACCAGCTGGCCCAGACCCAGGACTTCGCCCTGATCCAGAAGATCGTCGGCACGGCCAAGAACGAGCAGGTGATGGCCGACGTGGGCGCCACCCTGACCTGGCTCGAGAACCAGCCGTTCGTCGACCGCAAGCGGCTGGCCATCACCGGCTTCTGCTGGGGCGGGGCGGTGGTGTGGATGGCCTGCGCCCGCTTCCCGGAGCTGAAGGCCGGCGCCGCCTGGTACGGCCGGCTCAGCCACCCGCCGGCCACCGGCTTCATGGGCGACGACGTGCGCCAGTGGCCGCTGGAGATCGTGACCCAGTTGCACGCGCCGGTGATCGGCTTCTACGGCGGCAAGGACCAGGGCATCCCGCTGACCGACGTGGAGCTCATGCGCGGGGCGCTGAAGGCGGCCGGCAAGACCGACAGCCAGCTGATCATCTATCCCGAGGCCCAGCACGGCTTCAACGCCGACTACCGCTCGAGCTACAACGAGGCGGCGGCCAAGGACGCCTGGACCCGCATGCTGGCCCATTTCGCCGCCAACCACGCCGCGCCCGGCAAGGCGCGGGGCTGGCTGTTCGGCTGATGGCCAGGGCAAGGGGGCGGATCGGCCGGGACAACTATCCGGTCGCCATCCACGCCGGCGACCACGACCTTGGCGCTGACGAGGGCCCGGCGCTTGGCGGCGGCGATACCGGGCCGGCGCCGTTCGAGCTCCTGGCCGCGTCGCTGGTCGCCTGCACCGCCATCACCCTGCGCATGTACGCCGATCGCAAGGGCTGGCCGGTGGAGGCGGTCGAGGTCGATGTCCACTATATCAAGGAGGGCGACCAGCCGGCCCGGATCGAGCGGACGCTGACCCTCACAGGCGCCCTCGACCCTGACCAGCGCGCCCGCATGGCCGACATCGCCGAGCGCACGCCGGTGACCCTGGCGATCCGCGGCGGCGTGCCGATCACGACCACGCTGGTTTAGCTTTTACTCGGAGCAGGTGAGGCTCCCTCTGAGCAGAACACGGTCTAGAATAGGCCCATGACCCCGCTCCGATTCGATATCGACGGCCTGATGGACCGGCTCGGCGACAAGCGCGCGCGCCGGGCGCAAAACTATTTCAACAACGGCTGGGTGCGGGTCGTCGCCATCGAGGACGGCCGGGCGTTGGCCGTCGTCACCGGCGAGACCGGCCGGCTGTATTCGGTCGAGGTGCGCGAGGACGGCGAGGGCGAGTGCACCTGCCCGGACTTCCCGCTCGAGCGCACCTGCAAGCACATCGGCGCCACGGCCCTGACCGCCGACGCCCTGGGCCCCCGCGAAGTGCGCGCGCTGGACGGGCGGCTGTCCACCCTCAGAGACGCCCTGGCCGCCGAACCCCGCGAAGCCCTGGTCGCCCGCCTGATGGACCTGGCCCGGCACCTGCCGGCCGCGGCGGAGATGATCGAGGGCGGAGAAGAAGGGTAGGGGGTTAGTACTTCCCCCACCCGGCGGCCCTTCGGGCCTGCCACCCTTCCCACAGAGGGGGAGGGATGCTTGGCGCTGCGTTTTCTCATCCCTCCCCTTTGTGGGGAGGGTCGCAGGGCGAAGCCCGCGGGGTGGGGCAAGTACGCTGACGTCTATTCCGCTGCGTGCGGCACAGCGACGGGGGTGATGGCCACCACAGGCCGCTTCGGGTTCACCAGCCGCATCAGGGTGATCATCACGGCCACCACGGCCAGCCAGGCGATCAGCTGCAAGCCGTCGGGCCGGTCGGTGTAGCCGACGATGGTCTTCAGGAGGCGGCCGAGGGTCGAGCCCTCGTCGAGGATGCGCGAGGTGTCCCACAGGGGCGAGGTCAGCATGTCGATCACGCCCGCCTGCTGCAGGAAGGCGGCGGCCTGGGCGGCGAGGCCGGCGGCCAGGAGGGTGATCAGACCGGTGGTGGCGGCGAACAGCCGGTGCGCCGGGATGGCCAGGAGGCCCAGGTACATCAGCGCCGACACGCCCGCGCCGGCGATCACGCCCAGCAGGCCGCCGGTGAACAGGCCGAGGGTGGTGGTCCCGCCCTGGGCGACGATGCCGTAGAGGAACAGCACCACTTCGGATCCCTCGCGCAGCACGGCGACGCCGACCACCACGGCCATGGCCGTCAGCGAACGCGAGCCCCGGGCCACTTCGGCGCCCACCGCCTTCAGCTCGCGGCTCATCTCGCGACCGTGGCTGGCCATCCAGACGTTGTGCCAGGTCAGCATGCAGACTGCGAGCAGCAGGATGGCGGCGTTGAACAGCTCCTGGCCCGAGCCGTGGAACAGCGACGATAGCCCGCCGGCGAACACCGCCAAGACGCAGGCGCCGAGCACGCCGGCGGCGACCCCGGCCGAAACCCAAAGGCCGCGGCCGGGCACGCCGCGCGTGGCGGCCAGCACGATGCCCACGATCAGGCCGGCCTCGATCACTTCGCGGAAGACGATCAGCAAGGCGCCGAGCATGGGCTAAACTCCTACTGGACGATCACGGCGCCCTGCGCCGTTTTCGCGTGGTATTCCCCCATGAACGGATAGCGGCCGGGCGGCAGGGGCCCGACGCGGACCACGCCCTTCTGGCCGCCGGCGATCACCTTCTCGCGCTTCAGCGAGTCGGAATCGAACTCGTCGGCGACGCCGTCGGCATTGGTGACCTCAAGGGCGAAGGGCTGGTTGGCCTTGACGGTGATCTCGGCCGGCGTGAACCGGTGGTCCTTGAGCAGCAGGGGGATCGGCGGCGCACCTGCGGCGGTCTCCGCCTTCGAACAGGCGCAGAGGGCGGCGCAGGCGGTCAGCAGGACGAGGGTCCGGATCATGCCGTCTTGTAAACGAGAACCGTTCGCAATTGCAATACGATTCAATATTCCCCATTCGCCCGATTAGGGTTCAGCGGCTGTTCAGGGTCGGGCGGGTTTAGGATAGGGGTGTCACCGCTGGGTTGCGTGGGGCCGCCCTTGCCTGGAGCGTCCATGTCCGTTCGCCTGCTGATTTCACTCGGGGTCCTGTCCGTATCGGCCGCCTTGGCCGCGCCGGCGTCGGCGCAGCTTCCGTTCATGAAGAAGGCCCCCCTGCCGTTCGTCGGCCCGGCGCTGACCCAGGACCGGGTGATCTCCCGCGCGGTCGGCAGCCTGCAGGTGACATCGCCGGTGCTGAACGCCGACGGCGACATCCCGCTGGTCAACACCGGCTACGGCAAGTCGACCTCTTTCCCGATCAGCTGGAGCCCGGTGCCCGACGCCAAGGCCTATGCGGTGGTGTTCGAGGAGCTCGATCCGGTGCAGCGGCGGGTGATCACCTACTGGGTGGCCTACAACATCCCGGCCGAGACCACCTCGCTCGGCCACAGCGTCCACACCAAGGCCGAGATTCTCGGCCCCAAGGGGATGATGCAGGGGCAGAACTCCATGGGCGGCGTCGGCTATATCGGGCCACACCCCCCCGAGGGCGATACGGCGCACCACTATCATGTGCAGGTGTTCGCGCTCAGCCGCATGCTGCCGATCAAGGGCGGCGTCCCGCTCGACAGGATGATCCAGGTGATGAACGACCGCGTGCTGGCCGAGGGCGACCTGGTGGTCAACTTCACCCCGCCCCGCCCCGGCGACCTGCCCAACGGCAAACCCGCGCCGGTGGCGAAGCCCTAAACTTTGATAGAGGGGCGCCTCGGGGGGCGGCTACTGGGCCAGCGGCAGCCTGAGTTCGAAGATCGCGCCCTTGGGGCCGGTGGAGACCAGGGCCAGTTCGCCGCCGTGGGCCCGGGCGAGTTCGCGGGCGATGGCGAGGCCGAGGCCCGACCCCTCCGCCCGGCCCGACCCCGAGAACGGCTGGAACAGCCGCTCCTGCACCCGCTCGGGGATGCCCGGTCCGTTGTCGGCGATCCTCAGCACCGCGACGCCGTCCCCGGCCGTGGCCGAGACGCGCACTACGCCCGGCCCGTTCGGGCTGCCGGCGGCGGCGATGGCTTCGCGCGCATTGCGGAACAGGTTGACCAGGAGGCGGTGCACCTGGTCGGCGTCGACCTCCAGCTTCATGCCCTTGGGGACCTTGAGGGTCAGGCGGGCGCCGCCGCCGGGCGGGGCGTCGGTCAGGCCGGCGTCCTCGGCCGCGGCCTCGAGCGCGGGACCGAGCGGCATGGGCGCGGGCTGGGGCGCGGGCTCCTCGCTGCGGCCATAGGCCAGCACGCCTTCGGCCAGCTTGACCGCCCGGCCCAGCGCCCGCTCCAGCCGCGGCATGGCCTGGGCGACGCGGGGATCGGTGGAGCTGGCCAGCCGCTCGGAGGCGATCTGCGCCGAGGTCAGCATGTTGCGGAGGTCGTGGTTGATCTTGGCCACCGCCTCGCCCAGCGCCGCCAGCCGCGCCCGCGATTGCAGCGAGGCGATCAGGTCCTCCTGCATCCGGTCGAGCTCTACCTCGGCCCGGCCGATCTCGTCGCGGCGGTGAGAGGGTTCCAGCCGGGCGGTGGGATCCTCGGGCCTGGCGCGGAATCGCTCCATGGCCAGAGTGATGCGGCGGATCGGCCGCACCAGCAGGCCCGCGAGCAGCAGATAGACCACCATCCCGGCGATCGCCGAGATCAGCACCGACACCAGCACCACCTGCAGCAGATAGGCCCACAGGCTGGCGCGCAGGGGGGCGGTGGGCAGGACGATCTCGATGAAGTCGCCGCTGCGAAGCTCCTGATCGGGCCGTTCGACCACCCGCAGCATCCGCGGCCCGCCTGGTCCCAGGGTGATGAAGGGCTGCAGCAGGAAGTCCGCCGGCGACTGGCTGCGCAGGTCGACCAGGGCCGGCGCCTGCTCCATGCGCGGCGCGGCCAGCAGCAGGCGGCGCACGCCCTTGGTCTGCACGGCCACCGACACCACCCCGGCGCCCTTCAAGAGCTGTCCCGCCAGCTTGTCGGAGACCACGCCGTTCGGCGAGGCGTCCACGGCCAGGGAGGCCACCTGGGCCTGGTGGGCGCGGTCGGCCAGCCAGCTGTCCTCGAACCCGGCCACGGACGGGAGCAGGATGAACAGCTGGGCGACCAGCAGGAACAGGGTGGTCAAGAGCAGCAGGCGCGCGGACAGGCCGACGGGTCCGCGCAACCCGCTCCAGCGCAGGATTGGCCAGCGAAGGCTCGGCCAGCGAAGGGGCAGCCGAAGCAGGCGGCGCAGTCCGTCCATGAAATGGCGAGCGGCCATTCGCCCTTCTCGACGCCAGGCCGGTGCGGCCTGCTTGCCTGCGTTACTGTACGGCGTGTCTTTGGGCAACGCGGCGGCCGGTCCACCAGCGGGCGGCGAGCGGCACGGCCGCCAGACACAGCAGTCCCAGCACCGGTAAGGCGAGCTCGGTGCGGATCACGCTCATCAGCGAGTCCGGCTGGATGGTGGCGAACAGATAGTCGAGGCCCTCGCCGACCCAGGCGTAGAGGAAGGTCGAGGGGATCACGCCGATCACCGTCGCCAGCGCATAGGGCAAGAGCGGCATGCGCACGAAGCCGGCGGCGAGGTTGACCAGGAAGATCGGCGCCGCTGGGATCAGGCGGAGGGTCAGGGTATTGGTGAAGGGATGCCGGCTGACCTCGGTCTCGAGCCGCTGCAGCAGGGAACTGCGCCGCATCAGCCACAGGCGCAGGCTGTCGCCGAGCGCCGTGTGCGCGCCGAGGTACATCAGCACCGAGCCCAGCGACACCGCGCCCACCGCCGCGACGCCGCCCTCCAGCACGCCGAACAGGAAGCCGCCACTGAGGGTCATCACCAGGGCGCCGGGAATCGAGAAGGTCACCACCGCCGTATAGAGGAGGAAATAAAGCGCCAGGCTCTGCCACGGATGGGCGTGGACGAACGCCAGCAGCACGCCGCGCTGGCTGCGCAGTTCGTTCAGCGACAGCTTGTCGGGCAGGCCGAACCAGATCGCCGCCGCGATCGCCGCCAGCAGGACGCCGACGACGACGAAGCGCGCCCACTTTGGACCTGCCGGAGCGAGAGCTTGTGTGCGCCCCCGGCTCGTGGTGATCGAAACCATTCGGCTCCTCCCGTCCAGCAGGAAAACACGAGTAGGGTTTTGGTTCAACGGAGCGGCGCGGCGATCCCGCCGCAGCCGCCGTTTCACCCGCCCTTGCGACCTGCTAAGCGCCGCCCCGGTAGGGACGAAGGCACGGCGCAGGGACGGTATCGCATGAAAGGTTTCGCGGTTCTTGCGCTGGCGGCGGCGGGCTGCGCCTGGGGCCTGGGCTTCCCGCTCGGCAAGGTGGCGCTGCGCGAGATGGATCCCGCGCACCTGGTGCTGCTGCGCTTCGCCGTGGCGGCTCTGGCCGGCGCCCCCTTCGCCCTCGCCCGGCGCGACACGCGCGCCCTGTTCCGCTCACCGGCCCTGCTGACCGGCGGGGTGCTCTATGGCCTGGGCTTCCTGCTGCAGTTCGAGGGCCTGGCCCGGGTCAGCGTCACCGTCGCCGCCCTTCTGGTCGGGGCCATGCCGGCGATGATCGCCCTCTCTGCGCGGCTGATGGGCGAGCGGCAGACGCGGCTGTCGTGGGCCGGGGTGGCTGGCGCGACCCTTGGCGCGGCCCTGATCGCCGGTCGGCCGGACGGGGCCAGCACGCCGCTCGGCGTCGTTCTTTCGCTCGTGTCGCTGTTCATCTTCATCGGCTGGCTGGTCGCGCTCAAGCGGGTCCCCCAGCCGCCGACGCTGATGGCCATCCCGGCGGTGACCATGATCGTCGCCACCCTGACGGTGCTGCCGATCGCGCTCCTGCTGCACGGTCCGCCCAGGCTGGACGTGAGCCCGGTCGCCTGGGCCGGCGTGATCGGCCAGGGGCTGATCTCGACCCTGCTGGCCACGGCCGCCTGGCAGTACGGCGCCCGCCGGGTGGGCAGCGCCACCGCTGGGGTGTTCATCAACATCGAGCCGCTGATGGGTGCGGCGCTCGGCGTCCTGCTGTTCGGCGACCGGATGAACCCCGGCCTGGTGGTCGGCGGGGCGATGATCCTGGTCGGCAGCGTGGCGGTGGTGATGGGCGAGCGCGGCTCTCCCGCCACGGCTCTGGGCCACGACGTCCCGGCCACGCCGGCTTGAATGGCGGCCCCGCCATTGACAGGCGGGGCGCCGTCCCTCATAAGCCCCCGCTCTGATTTCCCGACCCTCCGGAGTTCTTCGCCGTGAAGCGCACCTTCCAGCCGAGCCGTCTTGTGCGCAGCCGTCGCCACGGCTGGCGTTCGCGGATGGCCACCAAGAATGGCCAGAAGGTCATCGCGCGCCGCCGCGCCCGTGGCCGCAAGCGCCTGACGGCCTGATCGACGGCCTGACCCCAGCCGCGACTCCTTCGATCCAGCGCCTGACCAGGCGGCCGGAGTTCCTGGCCGCCGCCAAAGGCCGTGTCAGCGCCAAGGGGTCGGTGATGATCCAGATGATCGCCGGACCCGCGCCAGGCCGCCTGCGCGTGGGCTTCACCGCCACCAAGAAGCTCGGCGGAGCGGTGGTGCGC
>Ga0302314_10012390_pt1 | contig 14767 bp, 13 predicted proteins | sample III_Palsa_N2_3_FD_200533 | JGI IMG/M metagenome (GOLD analysis project Ga0302314, IMG submission 200533) | Peat permafrost microbial communities from Stordalen Mire near Abisko, Sweden - III_Palsa_N2_3 | ecosystem: Environmental > Terrestrial > Soil > Palsa > Peat permafrost | place: Sweden... | reverse complement strand
GCCGGGCAAGCCCGAGGCGCTGATGGCGCTGATGTCGCCGGCAGCACCCGCCGGCGATTGGGAGGCGATCGGCGCGCGCGGCGTGCGCATCAGCCGGATCATTGGCAGCCCGGCCTATCCGCAGGATGAAGCGGTGCTGCGTGAGTCCTCTCTGGCCGATGCGCGGCGCTGCTATCATCCGCAGGGCGGGGCGCGCCAGATGGCGGCCGTGCTGTGCGCCGAGGATCGCCGGCCAAAACTCCAGGCGCTGCGCGTCCCGACCGTTGTCCTGCATGGCGCCGACGACCCGCTGGTGCCGGTCGAGGGCGGCCAGGATACCGCCGCCAATATTCCCGGCGCCGAGCTGCGAATCGTGCCGGGCATGGGCCACGACCTGCCGCCGGCGCTGATCGAGACGGTTGCCGACGCCATCGAAGCGGCGGCCCGCCGCGTGACCTGAATAAAAAAGGGCCGCCGGGAGGGGGAGTCCCGGCGGCCCGAGTTAGGGTCGTGGCCATTGCGGACAGGCCGTTGCCGGCCTGGCCGTGTTTCACGACTCCGCGCAATCTCAGTCGGTGTTGTTGAGCGCTCCGCCCGGGCTGACGATGATGGACGAGGCGCTGACATTGGTGTTGGCACCGGTGCCGATGATGGTAAGCGACGCGCGCTGGCCGGAATTCGCCAGGTTGAGGCCGGGAACGGCGGCCTCGAGCTGCGGCAGGGTGAAGATGGTACCGGTGCCGGGCCCGATCGTGCCCAGATCGCCGATCAGCAGGGCGCCGCCCGACCAGGGCTGGAACTCGGCGATGACCGAGGCCGTACCCTTGCCGGAATTGTTGACCCGCAGCAGCGAGGCATAGCCGGAATCGGTGCCTGTGAAGAAATTCGTCACCGCCTGCGAAGTACCGCCGGTATAGGTGTAGAAATTATTCGCCGTGGTCTGCGCCAACCCGCCGAAGAAGTCAGTGCTGGACCCGGCACTGTAGGTATAGACATAGGGCTGCGTGCCGGGGATCATCAAATTCGTGCCATCCGGGATCATGCAGATCTGGACTGCCGTGTTGATCAGGACGCCGGTAAAGGTAAGCGAGCCGCTGTTGACCGTACCGGCGATGGCGCCGGCCGGCAGGGAGGTGGCGCAGGTCGTGACTGTCGGGTCGGCGTAGGCACTGCCGATGCCGGTGAAATTGCCCTCGACGGTGATGGTTACCGTGTCGGCAGGATTGAGGCTGTTGGCCAGACCATCCGGGCTCAGCACCGGCGCATTGGAATTGAACGGGTCCTGCAACTCGGTGTTGATTGCGAAGGTGGCGACCTGCAGAGCCGGCGATGGTCGCGCCGTTCGGGATGAACGCGGTACCCGGCGGGGTCGAGGCCAGATTGATCGCACCACTACCGGGGGTGATCGTATCCGGGAGCGAACCGACCGCGTTGGCAAAGACCGGCACCGAAAGCGGGGCGATGTCATTGTTGTTGGTCGAGGAATTGGCAGTAGACTGGAACGTCATCGGCAGCACATTGCCGCCGTACGGGCTCTCCAGCGGGGTGGCACCCGACAGCGTGAACTCGCCGAGGGAAACCGTGCCGGCCGCCGGCACATCGGCACCGGCAAACTGGTAGGTGACCGAATTGGCGCCGATTCCGCCCGCCTGCACCGTGAAGGTCGTGGCCCCGGGAACCGCAAGCGCCGGCACGGATTGGAACAGGAAGCCCGCCGGCAGCGTCACCGTGAAGCGCGAGCCGATATCGAGATCCGTCCCGGCCTTGACGGTATAGACCGCATTGGCGAGGATGTCGCCGAACGGCACCGTTATGGCGCCGGATGCGGCTTTCACCTGCGCGGAATTGTAATCGGCCAGAGGGGCCGTGACCGTGCCCTTGGCGAAAGCGTCGGTTCCGGCCAGTGCGACCATCAGGGCTGCGGCGCTGACGGCGAGAACGCGTGTATTGCGCATTTTTATGCTCCCTTTATAGAGCTGGGCCCCGGCCGATTACCGGCCTACGCCGGACCGAAATCTACGCCTTGGATGTGTCATCGAACACGACCGGACCATCCGCGGATCAGGGCGACGCCCCGATTGCGGATCAATCGCGACGCGTGTCTTCGGTGGGGCACGGCATTGACGATCAAGTAGTGGGATAGTGAGGCCAACGCGGTTTTCAGTAAATTGGACTGAAGTCTTAGGACCATCCCGAGCCGGTCTTACGACTTCCTGCTGCCTTGCCAGCGAGGCAAAGGGGTGCTGATACTTGTCGCCATGAAACTTCTGATCGTCGATGATCACCCGGTCTTGCGCGAGGGCTTGGCAGCGCTGCTGCAGCAAGCATCGGCCCAGACCGAAGTCCTGCAGGCCTGCGACGACGCGGCCGGGCTTCGCCTTGCCGAGGCGCATCCGGATCTCGACGCCGTGTTCCTCGATCTCAACATGCCGGGCGGCGGCGGCATGCCGGCAATCCAGGAATTCGGCCGATGCCGCCCTGACCTGCCGGTTATCGTGCTGTCCTCGTCCGAAGACCCGCACGATATCCGGCGCGCGCTGGCCTTGGGCGCGCTCGGCTATATTCCCAAATCGGCCAGCCCGCGCACCATTCTCTCGGCCCTGCAGCTGGTGCTGTCGGGCAGCGTCTACGTCCCCCCGGTGATGCTGAACGCCATGGCCGCTTCAGCCGGCCATGGCGGCGGGCCGCAGGGTCCCGAGGCGCTCTCGAATCTGACCGATCGCCAAGTCGACGTGCTGAAACAGCTGTGCCGCGGCCTGTCGAACAAGGAAATAAGCCGCGAGCTCAATTTGTCCGAGAAGACGGTGAAGGCCCATATCACGGCGATCTTCCGCACGCTCAACGTCGTCAATCGCCTGCAGGCGGCCGCCATCGCCCGCCGGGCCGAGCTGGTCTGAACCGGCGGTCAAGATGCCGCAGCGGCAATCGCCCCGCCCGCCTTTGTCGAAATTATTCCGGCAGGGCAGCTAAGCAATGAAAGCGTTGATCCCCGCCGAACGCCGCCTATCTATACTCGGTAGCGCACATTCGGATGTCGATCGGCCGCGGTGCCGTCGAACACCCTATAGGTGATCAAAATGCGTCATATCGGTTCTGTCGTCCTTCGTACCGCCGGCTCGCTGGCCTTGGCCCTGGCGCTTGTCGGGGGTGCCGCGCTGTTGCCGGCGCCCGCCTATGCCTTCAACGGCCAGAGCGGCAGCCATGCCGGGTCTTCGGGCGGTGCCCGCTTCAGCGGCCATGGCGCGGGCTTTCACGGCGGCAACGGCTTCCGCGGCGGCGGCGGTTTCCGCGGCGGCTTCGGTTGGGGCGGCGCGGCCTTCTGGGGCTGGCCGGGCTATTACCCTTACGGCTACTATGCCGGCTACTACCCCTACGACGGCTACGGCTACGGCTATCCCGATGCTTCCTATGCGCCCGCCGCAGTCCCGGCAGCCGTCGGCCAACCGGCGCCACCGCCGGCGCAGGCCCAGTCCTGGTATTATTGCAGCCAGCCGCAGGGCTACTATCCTTACGTCCAGGCCTGCCAGAGCGCTTGGCAGCCAGTGCCGGCGACCCCGCCGGGAGCGCACTAGCCTGCTTGATCTGCGGGTCTTTTCACCCGGTCCGGTGAAGAGACCCTGGGATCTGCGGAGTCTCGACCGCTTCTAGCGGGCGCCGGAATGTGCCTGGGCCGAACGGGGGTGGCTACGTCACCCGCGACCCGGTCTCGTCGGCCAGTTCGGCACCGGCCCGCGCGCGCATCAGATTGCCGATCGCCGCGCGCAGCCGGCTATTGGCGACCGGCTTGTGCAGCAGCACGAAGCCGCTTTCCTGTGCTTCCCTGAGCCGGTCCGGCGCGGTATCGCCGGTGATCAGCATGGCCGGGATATCCTCGTTGTATTCGGCCTGCAGCCGCTGGATCACGTCGATGCCGTTCTCCTGGCCGCGCAGCCGGTAGTCGCAGATGATCAGCGATGGCCGGTTCGGACAGGTTGCGATCCGGCCGAGCATCTCGCTGAAAGACCCCGCGGTGATCACGGCGAAGCCCCAGCTGGCCAGCAGGCTGCGCATGGCCTCCTGGATCGCCAGCTCGTCGTCGAGCACCAGTACCAGCCCTGAGCCGGCCACGCTCGACGCCAACTCCAGTCCGGGCATGGCCAGCGGCAGCGGCGCCGATTGCACGGCACAAGGCAGGCCGAGCTTGAAGACCGAGCCCCGGCCCGGCTCCGAGCGCAGGCTGAGCGGGCAGTCGAGCAGCGCCGTCAGGCGCCGGACAATTGCGAGGCCAAGCCCCAGACCCTTGGTGCGGTCGCGCTCGGGATTGCCCAGCTGATAGAATTCCTGGAAGACGTTCTCCTGCTGCTCCGGCGGAATGCCGCGTCCGGTATCCCAGACCTCGACACTCGCCAGCTCACCGCGCCGGCAGCCGACCAGCACCCGACCGCGATCGGTGTAGCGCACGGCATTGGAAACGATATTGCGCAGGATCCGCTCGATCAGCACCGGATCGCTGTCCACGATCACGGAAGACGGGCACAGCACCAGGCGCACGCCCTTGCGATCGGCCTCGGCCGTGTGGTCGTCGCAGACCCGTTCGAGCAGCGCCTGGATCGGAAAGGCGCAAGGATGCGACTGGATGATGCCGGCATCGAGTCGCGAAATATCGAGCAGCGAGCCGAACAGGCTGTCCGTAGCGCTGACCGAGCGCTCGATATGATCGACCAGCCGCCGCGCCTCGTCGCCCATGTCGCACACCCGCAACGCGCCGACGAACATGCCGAGCGCATGGACCGGCTGGCGCAGATCATGGCTGGCCGAGGCGAGGAAGCGCGATTTCGCGATATTCGCCTGCTCGGCCGCCTCCTTCTCCCGCCGCAGATCGCCGACCAGGTCCAAGTTCTCGAAGCGCAGCCGCATCGCCTCGATGAAATGGGTGTTGAATTGCTGGGCGAAGCTGGAGGTGATCGCCATGAACACGACCATGGCGAAGGTCAGGGCCTCGTGGAGGCCGTCGCCCTGGAACGCGATCCACAGCGTGCAGGGCAGCAAGCCGGGCAGGAAGAAGCCATAGAAGGCCGGCAGATAGGCAGCGCCATTGGAAACCGAAACCGAGCCGAAACCGGCATAGAGGACGATGAGAAAGGCCTGCTCCTCGATCTGGCCGGGCTGCAGCGCCCAGAGGGCGGCACTGCCGGTGATGACGCCACCCAGCGCCGAGCTGACGACGAAATAGCGCAGCCACGGCCGCCATTCCGACGGGCCGGGTGCGGCGCGCCGATAGGCCTGGCAGAGGCGGATGCGGATGACGGCATGGGCCGCATGGATGCCGACCCAGCACAGCGCGACCCCGACCGTCACGAACCCGCCATAGACCAGACCGCCCCAGAGCAGCACCGTGACCAGCATCGAGGTCGGAATCGTGCGCCGCTCGGTGCTTTCCAGCATCGCGACCTGCTGGGTGCGAACCTGATCGAAATGGGCAGAATGTCTGTCGAGTGCCGCCGTCATCGCCTCCCGATCTCGTGCAGCCGGCTGCGGCCGCGTCGGCGCCGGGCACCGCCGGTTCGCTCAGAATACCGCAAGTAGTGCGTCCTGGGTATCCTACGCAGCACGCGAACCGGCACCGACATGGTTTGCTGTTGCTCCGGCGGCGGCGGCGCGCTCTAGTGGCCGTCGAAACGATCGGAATCGACAGGCCGGGGAGGCAGCGGGTGGATGCTTTGGTTTCGGAACGGCTGACCCTGACCGGCGCCGCCCCGGCGAGCCGCCTGGGCCAGGTCAGCTGGGCTCTCTACGAATGGGCCCGCAACCCCTACTACATTCTGGTGACGATCTACGTATTCGCCCCGTATTTCAGCAATGTCGTGGTCGGCGACCCGGTGCGCGGCCAGGAGATCTGGGGCTATACCACCTCGATCGCCGGCATCATCCTGGCACTGACTGGCCCAGTGCTCGGCGCCGTTGCCGATGCCGTCGGTGCGCGCAAGCCCTGGCTCTTCGCCTGCACGGTGATCGCCGTGCCGGCCATGGCGTCGCTGTGGTTCGCCCGACCCGGCATGGGCGAGAACATCCTGCCGGTGGCGGCGAGCCTGATCATCGCCGGCCTGCTGTTCGAGTATTCGGTGATCTTCCACAACGCCATGCTGCCCTCGCTGGCGCCGCGCGGGCGGGTCGGCGCGCTGAGCGGGCTGGGCCTCGCCCTCGGCAATGTCTCGGGTGTGCTGGTCTTCCTGTTCGTGCTGTTCGCCTGGGAATGGACCGATCACCCGGCCTTCGGCTTCGACCGCGAGGCCTATGAGCCGGAGCGGGCCATCGGGCTGATCACCGGCCTGTGGTTCGCCCTGTTCTCGCTGCCGCTGTTCCTGTTCACCCCGGACAATCCCGGCACCGGAACGCGGCTGGTGCCGGCGATCCGCGAGGGCGTCGGCTCGCTGCTCCACACGATCCTGCAATTGCGGCGGTATCGCAATGTCGGGCTCTTCGTCATCGCCCGCATGATCTACACCGACGCCTTCGGCATCACCCTCGCCTTTACCGGCATCTATGCCGCCGGCATTTTCGGCTGGGGCAGCAACATGCTGGTGATCTACGGCATCGTGCTGAGCGTGGTCGCCGCCATCGGCTCGGTCATCGGCGGCATGATCGACGACCGGCTGGGATCGCGCCGGACGCTGCTGCTGGCGCTCGGTATCGGCATCGGCATGAACATCGTCACCGTGTCGATCTCCTCGACCTCGATCCTGTTCATCCCGGTTTCCGATGCCAAGATCCTCGGTGAGCTGTCGCTGCCGGAATGCGTCTTCTTCCTCAACAGCTTCCTCGGCGCCTTCTCGATCGTGGCCGGGCTGGCCTCGAGCCGGACCCTGATGGCGCGCCTGTCGCCGCCCAGCATGGTCGGCGAATTCTTCGGCCTCTTCGCCTTCTCCGGCAATGTCACGGCGTTTCTGGGCCCCGTCAGCGTCGCCTTCGTTACCGGCCTGTTCCAGAGCCAGCGTGCCGGGTTGAGCGTCACCATTCCATTCCTGCTGGTCGGCGCCCTGTTGCTGTTTCCAGTGAAGGAAGAGCAGACGATCGCGTAGACTACCGGAAGTTCCTTCACCGCCGCCCCGGCCCATTGCCGCCTCGGCATTGACCGTCTTCGACAGTGCCAAGACCCGGATCGGGCCCGAGCATGCCATGGCCAGCGGCGCCCTGCCGCCCGGTTTTCCACCGGTCGAGATCGATGGCCATTGCTATCGGTCGGGGATCGAAGAGCGCCGGGCCTCCGGCTATCGCGACATGCTCGCTGCCCTGGATGCTGAGCCCGGGCTGACGGGCCGGCCCCCGACCCATGCCGGCGCGCGCGTGCACAGCGTGAGCAAGGGGCGCGTCGTGGCGGCAGCCTCGCCGGTCAAGAACAGGACGCCCGGCACCTCGGTTGAATGAGCACCCGGTCTCAGGCAAGCTTGAGCGGACGACGACCGGCCGGGAAGGGAAATCGTGACCATCAGACCGCGTGCCGTGCCGATCCGACGCCGCACCATGCTGAAAGCGGCCCTGGCGCTCGGTGCCGCCCGGCTGGCCAACCCCTTTATCGTGCCGGCCCGCGGCGAGACGCCGGTCGGCATCGGTTTTGTCACCCCGTTGACCGGCCCCTATTCAGCACTCGGCCGGAACGAACAATTGGGTGCCGAGTATGCGGTCGACCAGCTCAACGCCGCCGGCGGCATCCTCGGCCGCCCGGTCGAATTGCGGGTCGAGGATTCGACCAGCGGCGAGGTCAGTGTCGCGGTGCGGCAGACTGCCAAGCTGATCGGCCACGACAAGGTCAGCTTCATGCTCGGCAACGTCAATTCCGCGCTGTCCCTGGCGATGAGCCAGAAGACCAACGAACTCAGGACCCTGCATATCGTGACCGGCGGCCATATCGATGCGCTCACCGGTGCCGAATGCCATTGGAACGTGTTCCGGACCTGCAGCACCACCCAGATGGAAGCGAATGCCGTCGCTGCCGTGCTGATCCGGAAATATGGCCGGAAATGGTACTACATCACGCCCGACTATTCCTTCGGGCATGCGCTGCAGGCCGGGCTGGAACGGGCAGCGTCTCGGCTCGGCGGGATCACGCTCGGGGCCGAGCTGACGCCGCTCGGGACCAGCGACTTTTCGGCCGCGCTGACCAAAGCCGCGGCGGCCCGGCCCGACGTCCTGATCCTGCTGACGGCCGGCGATGATTCGGTCAATGCGCTGAAACAGGCGGTCGAGCGCGGCCTGCACCGCAAGCTGCATATCGCCGGGGCGCTGCAGGAACTCGAGGTGCTGGACGGGTTGCCGCCGGAGGCGCGGATCGGCAACTGGGTGTTCGAATGGTATTGGAACCAGCCCGACATCGCCGAGGTCGCCGCCTTCGTCGACGGCATCGCGAAGAAGACCGGCAAGATGCCGACCGCCCGGACCTGGTTCGGCTTCGTCGCGGCCATGAGTTGCGGGCTGATCGCCAATCAGGAACAGACGCTGGATGCGGTCAAGCTGGCCAGGGCGCTGGCCGGTTTCAAGCTGCCGCCCGAGGTGGCGCTGACGCCGGGTGCGCCGTTCTATCGCGCCGAGGATCATCAACTGATCGCGCCGCTTTTCGTCGGCGAGGCTCAGGCGAAGGGCAGCGCGCCTGAGGATCTGTTCAAGGTAGCGGCAGTGGTCGAGGGCGCGGATGTCGCAGCGCCGCCGGCGAAGACCGGCTGCCGGTTGGCGTGGCCAGCCTGATCGCAACCCGTGCCATGGCGCCCCTTCCGCTCGTGCGGACCGGCACTAAAGCGGCGGCAGCGCCTCGATCCCGGCTCCTACCAACCGCCGGAAGTCCCGACTTGCTTCGGGCTACGAAAACCCCTCGCCCGCACTGCGGGAGACGGAGGGCCCCGCGAAGCGGGAGGGTGAGGGTCGGCGCGCAAGCGCCCAGCGATAGCAAAGCGTTATCCGCTTGCGAGCCCCCTGGTGCTTGCGCGCCTCACCCTTATCCGGCTCGCTGACGCTCGCCACCTTCTCCCGCAATGCAGGGGAAGGACGCCCCACCGTCGTGCCATTTATTCCGACGGTCGGTATCAGCGCAGCAGCCGATCGATCAGGCCGGGCGGCTTGATGTCGAAGGGCTGGCCATTGGCCTGCATCTTGTCGTGCACTTCGGCGGCATTCCAGCCGGTCAGCTTGACCAGATTGTCGGCCTCGGCCTGAAAGCGCACTGGAAGGGTTCGCAGATAGGCATCGCCGGCCCGGCACTGGGACGCGCCGATCCAGGGATGCTTGAGCTTGTAGACGACCTGGAACGGCGCGCGATCGCTGGTCTCGGTGAAGGCCAGATCCTCGGGGAAGTGGTCGGCGCTGTAGCGGACATGGAGCCGGGTCAGATAGGCGTCGTCCTGCATCGGCTGGAACCGCGCAGATTTCAGCTGCTCGGCGCCGGCATGCAGCAACTCGGGGTAATGCCAGCGGGCGCCGAGGGCGAAGAGATCGGTCGAGTCCGGCACCGCGGCCGAGCAGGGGTCGCAGGGCATGTAGCCATGCATGTCCCAGGCATATTCCTCGTAGATCTTGGTCATGCCGTCATCGGCGACGGTTTTGTCATAGGCCGCCTTGTAGAGGGCGCCGAACTCGTTCTTGGCGAAGAGCGGCACATCCAGGCCCGAGGCCATCTTGACCGTCTGGTAATTTGTGGTTTCGACCCGGCCCTTGCGCGACAGGATGAAGACGATCATGTCCTGCGGGCCCTGGGCATTCACCGTGCCGAGGCGGATCGGCAGCATGAATTTCTTCGAGGCGTAGGACACCTGGAGCGGCCGCAGGAAATGCTCGCCGGCCGCCTGCTGCCGGTCGAGATTGACCTTGGCGACGAAGAAATGCATGCCCTGCTTGATATAGGAGCCCAGCACGTCCTCGGCGCCGTCCGGAATCTTGTAGTTGTTGCTGGTCAGCCAGGTAACCAGCCCGTCGCTCTCCTTGGCCGAGAGGATCAGGATGTCGTAGACGCCGACCGCGTAGCGCGCCTCGATGGTGACGCCGAGCGAATCGGCCCTGGCCATGCCGGCCGATGCTGTCATGGGCGGGGGTGCCGAAAGGACGACGCCGGAGCGATACATTATCGCCGGCGCGCAGGGATCGGTGTCGAAATACTCGGTCAGCCGCGGCGCCGAATAGGCGTCGAGCTTGTCGATCAGATGATTGTCGACGACCCTTATATCATCCTCGGCGACCACTGTGGGTACCGGCACGACCAGCGCGAATTCCTTGGGGTCGCCCTCATAGTCGCTGGCCATGGTGACGCTGGCCTGGCCGGCATCCCAGGCCAGCACGACTTTCGAAGATTTGTTGAACAGCTTGGTATCGGCCTGGGCGACGTAGAAGCCGCAGAAGGCGACGGCCGGGCTGATCGCAGTTGCGAAGGCACCGGCGGCTGCGAGCAGGATGGCGGCCGGCCGGACGAAGCGGGGCAGGGTCTGGGTCATGGCAGGAAGCTCCGTGGCGGGGCGCCAGCTGAACGCGGTTGCGGGAAAGAGGTAGTCGAGCAGCGCCACGAAGGGCGCGAGCCCGACCAGGGCGACATAAAGCGCTGGCCGCAGCTGCTCGAAGAACAGCAGCCAATGGGCGAGGCCGGCGACGGCGATGGCGAAGCCGATCCGGGCCCAGCGGTTATCCGGTGTCGTGCGCGGATCGGTGATCATGAAGAAGGCGAAGAGCAGCAGTGCGCCGTTCTGGACCTGATGGACCGGGATCGGCAGCGGATCGCCGAGCCAGGCGGCGCGCAGCAGCAGCAGGGCGACATGCGTGCCGAGAAATGCCAGTGCAATATCCAGCCGTGCTGCCCGGCTCAGCACCAATATTCCGGCGAAGACAATCAGCGTGACGATGAAGGTGCTGGAGCCCCATTGCCCGGGCGAGACCCAGGCATGGCCAGTCTGCAGCAGCAGGAAGATGCCGAAGGCGGCCGGGTTCCACAGATGCTTGCCGCGGATCTTGAAGATGAACTTCGAGCCGATCGCCAGGACGGCGGCCAGGGCCGGGACCCAGAGCGCATCGCCGCGGATGAGCAGCGCCAGCGAAAACCCGGTGATCAGCGGCGAGCGCAGATCGAGCTTCTTAGCTAAGCAGCCTTGCGTGGCTAAAGCCACGATTGGATTTGCTCGGAAGCGAGCAAATCCAATGCTGCTCAGACTCATGATAGGTAAGCAGACCTGTGAAGGTCTGCTTTGGCCGGCGGCGGTTGCGATCGCCTGGGTGCAGAGTGCCGCCAGAATGGCGACGAGGCTCGGCACGATCGAGGCGCCGAGGCTGAGGGTCGCGATGTTCCAGCCAAGCAGGCTGCCGAGGGCTGCGATCTGCCAGAACCTTGCGTCGCGGAACTCGGCGGCGACGGCGCTGGCGGCAATGCGGAACGACGGCATGGCAATCCCCCCACGCAAGATCGAGTGGGGCGACGCTAAGTGCCGATTGTGGCCCGATTGAGCCTGCAATCGGGCTGTTCGGCGGTATTTTAAGGTGGTTTGCTACCGCATGGGCATGTAACCCAGGCGAACCCGGGCGCGAAAGGAGGCAAGTGCTGATCCCCCTCCGCGTCGCCCCAATCCCCCGTTTTTCATCCGATAGACGATGGCGCAACGCGCGCGGCTCAGCTAGACCATCATCTTGCGCCGCAGCATTACGCGAGGAGCTCTTCGATGCCGTCCAAAGCCCAGTCGCGTCCCGCCGAACCCGCAGCCCCGCCGAAGGCGCCCCGCAAGATCATCAATCTGGCACTCCAGGGCGGCGGCTCCCATGGTGCCTTCACCTGGGGCGTGCTCGACCGGCTGCTCGAAGACGACCGCATCGATTTCGAAGGGGTGACCGCCACTTCGGCCGGGGCGATGAATGCGACCCTGCTCGCTTATGGCCACATGGTCGGCGGCAACGAGGGCGCGCGCCGGGCGCTCGAGGATTTCTGGCACCGGATCAGCGACGCCTCCAAGAAGGGGCCGCTGCAGCCGAGCTGGATCGACAAGGCGATGCATAATTACGGGCTGGATTACTCGCCGGCCTTCCAGGTCCTGGACATGATGTCGCGCGTGTTCAGCCCCTATGAGCTGAATCCGCTCAATCTCAATCCGCTGAAGGATGTGCTCGAGGCCGCCGTCGATTTCAAGCGGCTGCGCGAGCAGCCTTCACCGATCAAGCTGTTCCTGTCCGCCACCAATGTCCGCACCGGCAAGGTCAAGGTCTTCGACAAGCACGAACTCTGCGCCGAGGCGGTGCTGGCCTCGGCCTGCCTGCCTTTCATGTTCCAGGCTGTCGAGATCGACGGCGAGGCCTATTGGGACGGCGGCTATATGGGCAATCCGGCGATCTTCCCGGTCATCTACAATTGCGACAGCCGCGATGTCCTGGTCGTCCATATCAACCCGATGGAACGCGCCGATGTGCCCAAGACGGCCAAGGAGATCATGAACCGGATCAACGAGATCAGCTTCAATTCCTCGCTCATGCGCGAGATGCGGGCGATCATCTTCGTCAGCAGCCTGATCGAATCCGGCCGGCTCGACGGCAAGGACATGAAGCATATGCTGATGCATTCGATCTCGGCCGACGAGGTCATGGTCGGGCTCGGTGTCAATTCCAAGCTCAATGCCGATTGGGAGTTCCTGCAGCATCTGAAGGAGACCGGCCGCCGTCACGCCGAGGCCTGGCTGGCCGAGAATTATGAGTCTATCGGCGTCACATCCTCGGTCGATATCCGCGAACAATATCTCTAACGGTTCAGTCTTACGGGAGACAGATTTCATGAATCGCCAGCAGATCCTGAGCAAGCCGTCCATGCCCCTGGCCAGCCCGAGCTATCCGCATGGGCCCTATCGCTTCATCAATCGCGAATATTTCATCGTCGCCTATGAAAGCGATCAGGACGCGATCCGCGAGGCCGTGCCGGAGCCGCTGGTGCCGGATCCGTCCAACACGGTCTATTACGAATGGATCCGCATGCCCGACAGCTCGGGCTTCGGCGACTACACCGAAAGCGGCGTGGTCATCCCGTGCAGCTTCGACGGCAAGCCGTGCAATTTCACCGCCCAGATGTATCTCGACGACGAGCCGCCGATCGCCGCCGGTCGCGAGATCTGGGGCTTCCCCAAGAAGCATGCCGAGCCCAAACTGGAGCTGGTCCACGACACGCTGACCGGGACGCTGCATTATGCCGGCCAGCTGGTCGCCATGGGGACCATGGCCTACAAGCACGAGCCGCATATCCGCGACATCAAGAAGACCCATGAGGCGCTGACCAAGCTGCAGGTCAATCTGAAGCTCATCCCGCATGTCGACGGCACGCCGGCAATCGCCCAGCTGGTCGGCTATCATTTGACCGAGGTCAAGGTGAAGGGCGCCTGGACCGGGCCGTCACGGCTGCATCTGGTGCCGCATGTCAACGCCCCGGTCGCCGATCTGCCGGTCCGGAAAATCCTCGGCGCCCGCCATCACATCGCCGATCTGACGCTGCCCTATGGCTTCGTGCTGCACGACTATCTGAAATAGGCCAGTGCTGCGCGCAGCGTCAGGAAAACGCCGCGCGCCGGCCCATCTCGTCGGCTTCGCGCTCGAGCATATGGTCCTGGACGACGGCGATGCCGCCGCCGAACGGGTTGCGCACGCGGCCGGCGCGCTGCTGGACGACATGGGTCAGCTCATGGCCGAGCAGTGCCTGGCCATTGGGCGAGCCCGGCTGATACTGGCCGGGGGCGAAGAAGATCTGCGAGCCGATGGTGAAGGCGATGGCGCCGATCGCCGGCGCCTGCGGGCCGACATGGATGCGCACGCCGCTGAAATCGGCCTTGAAGAAGCTTTCCATCTTCTGCCGGACCGGATCGGGCAGCGGCGCGCCGCCACCGCTCGGCAAGCTCATGCCATCGGGCAGGCGAGCCGCCCCGCCGGGCGCACCGGAGGGCTGGACCAGCCGCATCGCGCCGCGGAACGCACCCTGCAGCACGCCGGAGCGGCCGGGGATCGGGGCCGCCGGCCGCATCTGCACGGCCGGGCGCGTCGCCTTGGCGAAGGGGGCCGGCGGTGGCGGCGCGGCCAAGCGGTTGGAGGGATGCTTCGGGATCATCGCGGCATTCCCGTCAGAGCTTGTTGTAGAAGGCGCGCGGCAGGCTCGGCAGCGGCGCCGTGCCGATGCCCGCGGCCTTGACGACGTCGCCGGCGAAAGTTGTGCATTGCCGGCGCGTGGCGCTGAAACCCGTGGGCGCGTTGCGGTATTCGGCGACCTTGGCGAGTGCCGCCCGCGCCTGATCGGCGCTGATCGGGATGCTGCGCGTCCGCACGCCCGGCCGTGCGAAGGCCGCGGCATCGTCATGCACCTTGCCGCGCACCCCGGCGCTCAAGCGGCCCAGATCCTTGATCGGGTCGTAGCTGCCGTAACCGGCCGGCGAAAAACCGAAGGCCTCGCGTCGCCCGCCCGGCTGCTGGATGGCGACGAAACTATGTCCGGCCAACTCAGGCGGCAGCGCCTTGCCGGCGCTGTTGGGGTGAAGATAGGCGCCGATCACCAGCCTGTAGCCTTCGGCCGCCGCTTTGGGCAGGGCACGTTGCACCGGCTGCCCGCCGAAGCGGGTCGGCGGGGCGGCGAATTTCTGGATCGTCCGCATTGGCGACAGCGCCGGCGGCGGCACGGGCGAGCGGGGCGGCGCCATATTCATCTCCCGGAACGGGGCGGACAGGAGAATACGCCACTGCCGCCAGGTTGTACAGCGTCTAGCCGGGTCGCCTCAGGGCAATCGGGTGAATTAACGAGTGACAAAGGGCTAAAATGTTGAATCGATGAGTG
>Ga0302314_10012388_pt1 | contig 14768 bp, 12 predicted proteins | sample III_Palsa_N2_3_FD_200533 | JGI IMG/M metagenome (GOLD analysis project Ga0302314, IMG submission 200533) | Peat permafrost microbial communities from Stordalen Mire near Abisko, Sweden - III_Palsa_N2_3 | ecosystem: Environmental > Terrestrial > Soil > Palsa > Peat permafrost | place: Sweden... | reverse complement strand
GGCGTTTGCGAAGCGCGACGACGGCCAAGGCGAAGGCCGGAAAGCTCAGATAGGCGAACCACTCGGCCGAAATCGACCAGGACGGATGGTTCCAGCCGGCGGTCGGCGCCAGGCCCCAGGCCTGCATCAGCGCGAGGTTGGCCGGCAGCGACGTCCACGAGAGGATGTTGGGATCGACCTGGACGCCGACGCTCAGCGCCGCGGCCGCCATTAGCCCGACGCCGACCAGCGTCGCCAGGTGCAGCGGATAGATCCGCGCAATCCGCGCCCAAAGGAAATCGCCGTATTTGAATCGGCCGGCCTCGAACGCCGGCACGTAGACGTGGCAGAGGATGAATCCGGACAGCACGAAGAAGCACTCGACGCCGAGGTAACCCTTGGCGACCAGCGGCGGCGTTCCTACGACGGCCAGGTGCGGCCAATAGTGGAACAGCACCACCCACATCGCCGCGTAGAAGCGGAGTGACGTCAGCGGCTTGAGGTTGGCCGGGGCTTGCATCGCCCGCTGTCTCCGTGCGGGCCAGGTGCGGCGCGCGAGGAAGCCGGCTGCAAATGGTAAGCCAGTCGTTAAAGGAAGCTGTAGGGATCGACGTCCACGGTGAGCCGCACCGAGCCCGGAACCTTCACTCGCGCCCGCCAGGCGGCGAGGAATCCTTGCAGATCGACGCCGCGGTCTGCGCGAATCAGGAAGCGCTTGCGGCGGCGGCCGCGCACCAGGCTGAACGGCGGGTCGGCCGGGCCGTAGACGTCCACCCCCTCGGCGTTCGGCGCGGCGGCGGCCAGGTCGTGCAGGAAGCGCTCCATCGCCGGCGGGTCGACGCCCGACACGATCAGCGCCGCCAGCCGGCCGAACGGCGGCAGGCCGGCGAACTCCCGCTCGGCCATCTCCAGCGCGACGAAGGCGTCGCGGTCCTGGTCGGCCAGGGTCTGCATTACCGCATGCTCCGGCGCGTAGGTCTGCAACATCGCCCGCCCGCGCTTGGCCTTGCGCCCGGCGCGGCCCGCGACTTGGGCCAGCAGCTGGAACGTCCGCTCGGCCCCGCGCAGGTCGCCACCGCGCAGGCCGAGGTCGGCGTCGACCACGCCGACCAGGGTCAGGTTCGGGAAGTTGTGCCCCTTGGCGGCGCTCTGGGTGGCGATCAGTATGTCGATCTCACCTTCGGCCATCGCGCCGATCATCGTTCGCGCGGCTTCGGCGCTGGTGATGGTGTCCGACGAGAACACCTCGATCCGCGCGTCGGGAAATCGCTCCCGGGTCTCCTCCTCCACCCGCTCGACCCCCGGTCCGATCGAAACCAGGCTGTCCTTGGCGCTGCAATAAGGACAGCGCTCCGGCTTCGGCATCGAGAAGCCGGTGAGGTGACAGACCAGCCGGCCGGAATAGCGGTGCTCGACCAGCCAGGAATCGGTGTCCGGCGCGCGCAATCGCTCGCCGCAGGCGCGGCACAGCACCAAGGGCGCGTAGCCACGCCGGTTCAGGAACAGCAGCACCTGCTCGCCGCGCGTCAGCGTCTCGCGCATGCCCTCGATCAGCGGCGGCGAGAGCCAGTGGCCATGGTCAGGCGGCGTGGCGCGCATATCGATCAAGATCACGTCCGGCAACACCGCGCCGCCGTGGCGCGACGCCAGCTTGAGCCAGCGATAGCGGCCGCTCTCGGCGTTCCACAGCGTCTCCAGCGACGGGGTGGCCGAGGCCAGGATCACCGGGGCCTCGCCGATCTTGCCGCGCGCCACGGCCAGGTCCCGCGCCTGGTAGATGAAGCCGTCCTCCTGCTTGTAGGAGCCGTCGTGCTCCTCATCGACCACGATCAGCCCGAGCTTCGCGAACGGCAGGAACAGCGCCGAGCGCGCGCCGACTACGATGCGGCACTTACCGAGCGCCACTGCCTCCCACACCCGCCGCCGCTGCGTCGGCGGCAGGCCGGAGTGCCAGGCGGCCGGCTCGGCGCCGAACCGCTCCGCGATCCGCGCCACCACCGCCTGGGTCAGGGCGATCTCCGGCAGCAGGATCAGCACCTGCGCCTCTGGATCGCGGCGCAGGGCGTCCGCGGCGGCCTCCAGATAGACCTCGGTCTTGCCCGAGCCAGTGACGCCGTCGAGCAAAGTGACGGCGAAGGCGCCCTGCGCCTGCATCGTTACCAGTTCGGCAAGCGCCGCCGCCTGGCTGAAGTTGAGCGTCGGTCCGGCGCGGTCCGGATCGGGCGGTGGGAAGTCGATCGGCTGCTGGCGGATCTCCTCGACCAGCACCCCGTCGGCGATCAGCGCCGAGACCACGCCGGCGCTGACGCCCGCGGCGCGGGCCAGGGCGGCCGGCGCAAGCGCCTGTTCAATCACCGCTTCGAGCACTTTGGCGCGGGTCGGCGTCATCCGCGTCGGCGCCTTGCCGGTCGCGATCAGCACGCGCTCGGCCTTCGCTCTTGGCGCCGTCGAGCCGCGCAGCACGATCGCCAGCGGCTGGCCCGGCTGGTCGACCGCGTAGCGCGCCGCCCACTCGATGAAGGCTAAGCTCTGCGGCGGCAGCGGCGGCGCTTCCATCCGCCCGGCCACCACCTTCAGCGCGCGGTTTCCGCCCGTCGCGTCGCGCAGCCCGGTGACCACCCCGCGCACCAGCCGCGGCCCCAGCGGCACGGCCACCACCTCGCCCAGCTCGAGCGCCATTTCGTCCGGCTCGGCGTAGTCGAACGCTTCCGGCAAGGGCAGCGGGATGAGGACGGAGGCGATCCTCACCTGGAATTTGTCCGCCCGCTGACGCCGCTCATGCAGGGGTCATCGCCGAGATTTGAACCGGCGTCGAGACCGACCACGACGGATTTCGCGCCGCCTTCAAGCGGGCGTTAACCGAGCAGGGTCTTCATCGGGCGTGTGGGGACTGAGCCGGAACGGCCGGTCGAGTCGGGTAAGGCGGGACATGACGGACATATTGCGCGCCAACACGCATGAGTGGGCCAGGGACGAGGCGATCCGCGCGTTTCTGAAGGGCCGTCCGGAGTTTCTCCGCGACGATCCGGAGTTGATGCAGTCGCTGGGCGTGCGCGCCGACGCCGCCAATGTGATCGACTTCGGGCCGGCCGCGCTCTCCCGAGCCGCGCAGGCGCACCGCAAGGAGACCAGCGTGCGACGCCGGCTCGAGGCCGTCGCCCAGGCCAACTTCGACGCCCAGTCGCGCACCCATGAGGCGGTGATCGAACTGCTGGGCGCGCGCAACCATTCCGACCTGGCGATGCGGCTCGATGGCCTGGCCAAGGCGCACTTCGGCCTCGCCGCCGCCGTGTTGGCGATCGAGGGACCGGAGCGCACGCCGGCCGGCTGGCGCGCGCTCGCCGAGGGGCAGTGCGACCTGACGCTGGGTCCCAACAAGCCGGCGCGGCTCGGCGTCGTGCCGACCGCGCTCGGCCTGTTCGCCGCCGGCGACAACGTCGGCAGCGTGGCCCTGATCCGACTCTCGCTCTGGTCGCCCGGCCGCGCCGGCATCCTGGCCTTCGGCGCCGAGGACGACACCGCCTTCGCGCCCGACATGGGCCACGAGCTGATCGACTTCCTGGCGCGGGTCGTCGAACGCACGGCCGAGCGATGGCCGCTGGCGTAGCCACGCCGCGCGAGGCGCTCGCCGCCTTCCTGGAGCACCTTTCGGGAGAGCGGCGTGCGAGCCCGCGCACCATCGAGGCCTATCAGGCCGCCGGTCTTTCTTATATCGCCTTCCTGGAGCGCCACTTCGGCGGCGCCTTGGCGCTCGCGGACCTGGGAACGCTGAGCGCGGGCGATGTGCGCGCGTTCCTGGCCTTTCGGCGCAGCGGCGAGCATCCGCTGTCGGCCCGCTCGCTCTCGCAGACGCTTTCAGCGGTGCGCAGCTTCCACCGCTATCTCGACCGGCGGCTGGGCATAGCGTGCCCGGCGCTCGCGCTGGTGCGCGGCCCGAAGGTGGTCCCGCCACCGCCCCGGCCGGTGACCGAGGATCAGGCGATGGGCCTGCTCGCCGAAGCCGGCGCCGATCCCGATCGCGAGGACTGGGAGAACCTGCGCGACGAAGCCGTGCTGGCGCTGCTGTACGGCTGCGGCCTGCGCATCTCCGAGGCGCTTTCGATCAAGCGGAGCGACGCGCCGCTGGGCGCTTCGCTGCGGATTCTCGGCAAGGGATCGAAAACCCGCATCGCCCCGGTGCTGCCGGAAGTTCGACGCGCGGTAGGCGCCTATCTCGACGCCATGCCGTTCGTGCTGCGGCCCGACGCGCCGCTGTTCCGCGCCAAGCGCGGCGGGCCGTTGCCGCCGCGCCGGGTGCAGGAGCTGATGGCGATCTTGCGCGGCCGGCTCGGCCTCTCCGAACGCGCGACGCCGCACGCCCTGCGCCACTCCTTCGCCACCCATCTGCTCGGCGCCGGCGCCGACCTGCGCTCGATCCAGGAACTGCTCGGCCACGCCTCGCTCTCGACGACGCAGCGCTACACCGCCGTCGATGCGGCGGGGCTGCTGGCTGCGTATTCGAAGGCGCATCCGAAGGGATGAACTTCTTCCGCTTTTCCCGCGCCTCCGCTTCGCGGGGAAAAGCGGATTGTTGGCTATCCCACCCGCGCTTTGATCCAAGCCGTCGACTCTTCGATCGCCCGGCCGCCAGCGCTGAGCATGGCGAAGAAGGGCCAGATGTGGATCATGTCGGGCCAGATGCGCAGGGTCACGTCCACCCGCGCCAGGCCGGCCGCCTCGGCGAGCTGGGTTGAGTCCGACATCAGCACCTCCTCCGAACCAACCTGGATCAGCATCGGCGGCAGGCCGGCGAAATCGGCGAACAGCGGTGAAGCCTTCGGGTTTTTGCGATCGCCCTCGCCCAGATAGCTGCTGGCGAACTCGTCGATCCCTTGCTGGGTAATGATGAAGTCGGTGGCGCCCTTCACTGGATAAGCCGGGCTCACGTTGGTCAAGTTCACCCACGGGCTGATCAGGTGCAGGCCGGCCGGCAGCGGTAGCCCTGCGTCGCGGGCGGCGACCGCAAGGGCCACGCTGAGGCCGCCGCCGGCGCTGTCGCCGGCGATCACCGTGCGGGCCGGGTCGCGGCCAAGCTCGAGCACCGCGCGCCAGGCCGCCAGCGCATCGTCGTGGGCGGCGGGGAACGGATGCTCGGGCGCGAGGCGATAGTCGACCACGAACGCGGTCGCCTGCGCCGCCTCGGCCATCCGCGCCGCCAGCGTGCGGTGGCTGGCGCAGCCGCCGACGCAATAGCCGCCGCCGTGCAGGTAGAAGAGGGTGCGGTCGGCCACCGCGTTGCTCGGGGCGATCTTTTCGACCGGCAAGCCGCCCAGCGTCATCGCCTCGACCAGGCAGGATTCCGGCGGCGGGACCGAGGCGCCCATCGCGTCGATGCCCATCCGCCGTTCGGGCCAGGGCGGTCGCGGGGCATCGGGCGGGGTCGCGAACGCGGCCATCGCGGCTTGCAAGGCGGCGACTTCGGGGTCTCTCCAGGCGGTCATGGGCGCTCCTCGGCTTTCGACCAGCCTGGAGCGCCTTCACCCGGCGTCGGTCAAGCCTGCATGGTCCAGCCCTCGACGCCCATCGCCGCCTGGCGCAGCGCTTCGGAGCGGGTGGGGTGCGGGTGGCAGGTGCGGGCGACATCCTCCGACGCTCCCGCGAACTCCATCGCGACGCAGTATTCGGCGATCATCTCGCCGACATCGGGGCCGACCATGTGGACGCCGAGGATGCGGTCGGTCTTGGCGTCGGCCAGCACCTTCACGAAGCCCTCGGCCTCGTGGTTGACCTTGGCGCGGGCATTGGCGGTGAACGGGAACTTGCCGACCTTGTAGGCGACGCCCGCGGCCTTCAGCTCCTCCTCGGTCTTGCCGACCGTGGCCACCTCCGGGAAGGTGTAGATGACGCTGGGGATGATGTCGTAGTTCACGTGCCCGGCCTTGCCGGCGATGATCTCAATGCAGGCCACCGCCTCGTCCTCGGCCTTGTGCGCCAGCATCGGCCCGTGGGTGACGTCACCGATCGCCCAGACGCCCTCGGCGCTGGTGCGGAAGTGCTCGGTCTCGATGAAGCCGCGCCGATCCGGCGTCACGCCGACGCTCTCCAGGCCGAGGTTGGCCGTAAACGGCCGCCGGCCGATGCAGAGCAACACATAGTCGGCGCTCAGCGTCTCCGCCGCGCCGCCCGCCGACGGCTCGACCGTCAGCTCCACCGACTTGTCGCTCACCTTGGCCCCGGTGACCTTGGAGCCGAGCTTGAAGACGATGCCCTGCTTGGCCAGTGACCGCTGGAAGGTCTTGGCGGTTTCCTCGTCCACGCCGGGGGTGATGCGGTCGAGGAACTCCACCACCGTCACCTTCGCGCCCAGCCGCCGCCATACCGAGCCGAGCTCCAACCCGATCACGCCCGCGCCGATCACCACCAGGGTCTTCGGCACTTCCGGCAAGGCGAGCGCGCCGGTGGAATCGACGATGCGCTTCTGGTCGACCGTCACACCGCCGAGCGGCGCGGGTTCGGAGCCGGTGGCGATCACGATGTTCTTCGCGTCCAGCGTGGTCACCGCGCCGTCGGCGCCGGTCACCTCGACCTTGCCCGGGCCCACGATCTTCCCCGCGCCCTTGATCCAGTCGACCTTGTTCTTCTTGAACAGGAACTCGACGCCCTTGGTCAGCTGGCCGACCGACACATCCTTCTGCGCCATCATCGCCGGCAGGTTCAGCTTCGGCGTCACCTCGATCCCGAGGCCAGCGAAGTCCTTGCCCGCCATCTCGAACAGTTCCGAGGCGTGCAGCAGCGCCTTGGACGGGATGCAGCCGACGTTGAGGCAGGTGCCGCCCAGCGTCGCGCGCATCTCAACGCAGGCGGCCTTCAGCCCGAGTTGGCCGGCCCGGATCCCCGCGTTATAGCCGCCAGGTCCGCCACCAATGATGACGACGTCGTATTCGGCCATGCGCGGCTATTCTCCAATTGCGGGAAGTCGGGACTGATATAGGCGCTCGACCGGTAAAGGTCAGCGGCTTTGGGGACTTCGGGTCACCAACCCGTTTTCGGGTCTTCAGCAGGAGGATCGTCAGGCGGCGTCAGTTGCGCGTCGCCTCGCAAGCGATCGATCCTGGCCCAGAAGGCGGCCCGATCGTGCTCGACCGGAGCAAGGACGACCGGAGTGAGGATGACCGCGTCGCCCTCCTTGCGGACCATCACTTCCTGGCCCTCGAAGCGAAACTCCTTGGGCAGGCGCACGGCTTGACTGCCGCCATGCATGAACAGCTTGGCGCGCGTTCGCTTCGAGGTCGTCGAGGCTGAGGAAATCTTGCCATCGTTAGGCACAACCGCACCTGTCATTTCTACAGTTCATAGATACGACATTGAGCTTGCCAGCGCGACCGATCAGCCGCTCAGCCGCAGGATCAGCCAGATCAGGAACGGCGCGCCGAGAAACAGCGCCGAGACGATCCGCATGCCCTTGGCTCTCGACCGCGATGACGTAATCGGCTGCGTCGCCCAGGGCGAGTCGTCATCTCCCGTCGACAAGCCCGGCGTCGCCCTTAGCGCCTTCAGGGTTTCGCGTGCGTCGGCGACCTCGGCCTCCGGCGCCATCACCCGGTAGCCGCCGAGACCTTCGATCACCGGCGCTTCCATCGCGCCGAAATTGCCGTCGAACACCTCGGCGGCGATGCCGGCCGAGCGCAAGGCGCCCACCGCGATGTGCGCCTCCATCAGGTTCGGAATGCGGGTGACGAGGGCCAGACCCACGTCAGCGGCCTAGACGTCCAGCAGCAGCCGCTGCGGGTCCTCGATGTATTCCTTCACCTTGACCAGGAAGGTCACCGCGCCCTGTCCGTCGACCACGCGGTGGTCGTACGAGAGCGCCAGGTACATCATCGGCCGGATCACCACCTGACCGTTCACGGCCATCGGCCGGTCCTGGATCTTGTGCATGCCGAGGATACCCGACTGCGGCTGGTTGAGGATCGGCGTCGACATCAGCGAGCCGTAAACCCCGCCGTTGGAGATGGTGAAGGTGCCGCCCTGCAGGTCGTCCAGCGCCAGCGTGCCGTCGCGGGCCTTGGCGCCCAGGGCGCCGATGGCCTTCTCGATTCCCGCCAGAGTCAGGGCGTCGGCGTCGCGCACCACTGGCACCACCAGACCCCGCTCGGTGCCGACGGCGACGCCGATATCGTAGTGGTTCTTGTAGATCAGGTCGGTCCCATCGATCTCGGCGTTGACGTTCGGCACTTCCTTCAGCGCCGCGACGCAGGCCTTCACGAAGAAACTCATGAAGCCGAGTTTGACGCCGTGCCGCTTCTCGAACACGTCCTTGTAGTGGCTGCGCAGCGCCATCACCGCCCCCATGTCGACCTCGTTGAAGGTCGTCAGCATGGCCGCCGTTTCCTGCGCCTCCTTGAGGCGCCGGGCGATGGTCTGACGCAGTCGGCTCATCCGCACGCGCTCTTCGCGCTCCTGCGGCGCCCGGGGCGGGGCAGGCGCCTGGGCGACCGGCGACGGCTTCGGCGCAGCGACCGGAGCTGGCGTGGGCGCCGCAGCGGGGGCGGGCGCTTCGAGCGCGGCGAGCGCATCGCCCTTGGTGATCCGGCCGTCCTTGCCGGTGCCGGCGATCGTCGATGGATCCAACCGATTCTCGGCCACGATGCGCGCGACCGACGGCGCAAGCGAGCGCTCCAGTTCGGGCGCGGGGGCAGGCTTCGGCGGAGTTGGGGGCGCTTCCGCCACCGCTGCGGCGACAGGGGTCGGCGCGGCTGCCGCGACGACGGCTTCCTTGACGGGAGCGGCCTTGGCGGTCGCGGCCCCGGCGGCGCCGATGTGGCCCAGCACCGTGCCAGGTCCGATCGTCTCGCCTTCCGCGACCAGGATCTCGGTCAGCACGCCGGCTTCAGGCGCGGCGACTTCGAGGTTGACCTTGTCGGTCTCCAGCTCGACCAGCACCTCGTCCTTGGCCACGGCGTCGCCGGGCTTCTTGGCCCAGCGCGCCACGGTGGCTTCAGTGACGGATTCCCCAAGCGTCGGGGTCATGATGTCGGTCATCGACAGCGGCTCCTTGTCCGCGCGGCTTCTAACGTCTTTTCGCCTCTCAGGCGAATGCTTGGCCGAGGAAGGTCTGAAGTTCCTTCATGTGCCGGCTCATCAGGCCGGCGGCGGTGGAGGCCGACGCCGGGCGGCCCACATAGCGGGCGCGCTTGGCGCTGATCTTCATCTTCGCCAGCGTCAGCTCCAGCCACGGGTCGACGAAGGTCCAGCCGCCCATGTTCTTCGGCTCTTCCTGGCACCAGACCAGCTCGGCGTTGGCGAACCGCGACATCTCGGTGGTCAGCGATTTCACTGGCCACGGATAGAATTGCTCCAGCCGCATCAGGTAGACGTCGTCGATGCCGCGCTTTTCGCGCTCATCCAGCAGGTCGTAGTAGACCTTGCCCGAACAGAGCACGACGCGGCGGATATTATCGTCGGGCGCGAGCTTCACCGTGGTGAGACGGTTGTGCTCGGCGTCGTCGTGCAGCACGCGGTGGAAGGCCGAGCCCTCGGCGAAGTCAGTCAGGTCCGACACCGCCTTCTTGTGCCGCAGCAGCGACTTCGGCGTCATCAGCACCAGCGGCTTGCGATAGTCGCGCATCAGCTGGCGGCGCAGGACGTGGAAGTAGTTGGCGGGCGTCGAGCAATTGGCGACCTGCAGATTGTCCTCGGCGCAGAGCTGCAGATAGCGTTCAAGCCGGGCGGAGGAGTGCTCCGGACCCTGGCCCTCGTAGCCGTGCGGCAGCAGCATGACGAGGCCGCTCATCCGCAGCCACTTGCGTTCGCCCGACGAGATGAACTGGTCGATCACCACCTGGGCGCCGTTGGCGAAGTCGCCGAACTGCGCCTCCCAGAGCGTGAGCGTGTTCGGATCGGCCAGCGAGAAGCCGTATTCGAAGCCGAGCACGGCCTCTTCCGACAGCGCCGAGTCGAGCACCTCGAAGTGCGCCTGGCCGGGGCGCAGGTTGGAGAGCGGGGTGTAGTGCTCCTCGGTGGTCTGGTCGATGATATCGCAGTGGCGCTGCACGAAGGTGCCGCGCACCGAATCCTGGCCCGAAAGCCGGACCGGATAACCCTGGTCGAGCAGGGTGGCGAAGGCATAGTGCTCGCCGGTCGCCCAGTCGATGTTCTCGCCGGCTTCGATCGCCGTGCGGCGGTTCTCGATCACCCGGCGCACCGTCTTGTGCACGTCGATCCGGCCCGGCAGCGTGGTGAACTTCAGGCCGAGGTCCCGAAGTTTCTGCAACGGCACCGCGGTGTTGCCACGCAGCTCCTCGTGCTCCGGCGCGATGCCCGACCACTTGCCGTCCAGCCAGTCGGCCTTGTCGGCGTGGTAGGTCTTGCCGGCTTCGAACTCCTTGTCGAGGTAGGCGTCGAACTCGGCGATGAAGCCTTCCAGTTCCTGAGCCGTGATCACGCCCTCGTCGATCAGGCGCTGGCCGTAGAGTTCACGCACGCCGGGGTGATGCTTGATGGCCAGGTACATCAAGGGCTGCGTCATCGTCGGATCGTCGCCCTCGTTGTGGCCGTACCGGCGGTAGCAGAACATGTCGATGACCACGTCCTTGCCGAACTGCTGGCGGTATTCGGTGGCCACCTTGGCGGCGTAGGTCACCGCCTCCGGATCGTCCCCGTTGGCGTGAAAGATCGGCGCCTCGACCATCAGGGCGGTGTCGGACGGGTAGGGGCTGGTGCGCGAATAGCGCGGGCTGGTGGTGAAGCCGATCTGGTTGTTGACGATGAAGTGCACCGCGCCGCCAGTGCGGTAGCCCTTCACGCCCATCAGGTTGAAGCATTCGGCGATCACACCCTGGCCGGCGAAGGCGGCGTCGCCGTGCATCAGCAGCGGCATCACGTGGCCGCGGCCAGTGGTGGGGTTTTCGCGCAGCGAAGAGGCCTGCTTGGCCCGCGCCTTGCCCAGCACCACCGGGTTGACGATCTCGAGGTGGCTGGGGTTGGCGGTCAGCGACAGGTGGACCGAGTTGTCGTCGAAGGTGCGGTCGGACGAGGCGCCGAGGTGGTACTTCACGTCGCCGGAGCCTTCCACGTCCGACGGCAGCGACGAGCCGCCCTGGAATTCGTGGAAGATCACCTGGTAGGGCTTGCCCATCACCGCCGCCAGCACGTTCAGCCGCCCCCGGTGCGGCATGCCGATGACGATGTCGCGCACACCCAGCGCGCCGCCGCGCTTGATGATCTGCTCCAGCGCCGGAACCATCGATTCGCCGCCGTCGAGGCCGAACCGCTTGGTGCCGGGGAAGCGTTTGTGCAGGAAGCGCTCGAAACCTTCGGTCTCGATCAGCTTCTTCAGGATCGCGATCTTGCCTTGGCGGGTGAAGGCGATCTCCTTGTCGCGGCCCTCGATCCGCTGCTGCAGCCAGGCCTTCTCCGACGGGTCGGAGATGTGCATGTACTGCACGCCGACGTTGCCGCAGTAGGTCCGGCGCAGGATTTCCAGGATCTCGCGCAAGGTCGCGGTCTCGAGGCCCAGCACGTAGTCGAGGAAGATCGGGCGGTCGTAGTCGCTTTCGGCGAAGCCGTAGCGTGACGGATCGAGTTCCGACGCGTCGCCCTGCGTCACCGCCAGACCAAGCGGGTCGAGATTGGCGCGCAGGTGGCCGCGCATCCGGTAGGCGCGGATCATCATGATCGCGCGCAGCGAATCCAGTGTGCGGGCGCGCACTTGGTCGGGCGTCGCCGTCGGCTGCACCGCGCCGATTTTGGCTTCCAGCTTGGCGTCCATCGCCGGCCACAGGCCATCGATCGCCGACAGCCACTCGGGGCGCGGCTCGGCGATCGGCTCAGGCGTCCACGACGGCTGCACGCTCGTCTGCACGGCGTCGCCCGCCTTGTCGCGGATCGAGTCGAAGAAGGCGCGCCACGATGGCTCGACCGAATTGGGATTTGCCGCCCAGCGGGCGTGCAAATCCTCAACGAAGCCGGCGTTGCCGCCATACAGAAATGAAGTCTCGGCCAGAACTTCGTTCAGCCGTCCAGCGTCGTCCGCCATTTGCCTCTCAACCTTGAACCCCACCGGGGCCTGTGTTGGAGGTCTCCGGGCGGGGCCCGCTACATAGTTATTCTTTAGGCCCCTTTCAGGACCTCCAGCAGCGTTTCGCCCAAAGCCGCCGGAGAGGGAGAAACGCGGATGCCCGCGGATTCCATCGCGGCGATCTTATCGTCCGCGCCCCCTTTGCCGCCGGAGATGATCGCGCCGGCGTGACCCATCCGCCTTCCGGGCGGCGCGGTCCTGCCGGCGATGAATCCCACCATTGGCTTCTTGGTTTTTGAAGATTTAATGAACTGAGCCGCGTCCTCTTCGCCTGACCCGCCGATTTCGCCGATCATGATGATCGATTGCGTCGCCGGATCGGCAAGAAACATTTCAAGGATGTCGATGAATTCAGCGCCCTTGACCGGATCGCCGCCAATCCCGACCGCGGTTGTCTGGCCCAGGCCCACATTGGTGGTCTGGAACACCGCTTCGTAGGTCAGGGTGCCGGAGCGCGAGACCACGCCCACCGAGCCCTGCTTGAAGATATTGCCCGGCATGATGCCGATCTTGCACTGGTTCGGCGTCAGCACGCCGGGGCAGTTGGGGCCGATCAGGCGCGACTTCGAGCCCGAAAGCGCCCGCTTCACCTTGATCATGTCCTCCACCGGGATGCCCTCGGTGATGCAGACGATTAGCGCCACATTGGCGTCGATCGCTTCGAGGATCGCATCGGCCGCGAACGGCGGCGGCACGTAGATCGCGCTAGCCGTGGCGCCGGTCCTGGCCACCGCCTCGGCCACGGTGTTGAACACCGGCAGGCCGATGTGGGTCGATCCGCCTTTGCCGGGCGAGGTGCCGCCGACCATCTTGGTTCCGTAGGCGATCGCCTGCTCGGAGTGAAAGGTGCCCTGGGCGCCGGTGATCCCTTGGCAGATCACCCGCGTCTCCGTGCCGACGAGAATGGACATGACGCTGTGACGGCTCGCTGCTGTTGCTGATCGCCGCGTCTGATCGGGAGACGCTGGACGCGGCCCTCCCATAGGCGATGCGCCGGCCTAAGCAAAGCCTGACGCTGTGTCAGGCCTGTCATTCGCGCGGCGATTAACAAAAGGCTAAGCCTGCGACACAATTTACCGTTGCCCGACGGCCAAACACCCTCGAAGGTCGGAATTGGGTAAGGCGCGGTCGCCTGACGCCCGCCGTAACCTCCCCAAGGAACCGGCAGGGCAAGCCCAAGCCCGGCGGGGAAACCCGCCGGGCTCCCTATCTTGGGTCCGATCGTTCAGTCAGCGGGCGTGTTGCGCAGCTCGGTGAGCTTGGCGCGATCGAGGCCGCCCACGCGGGACAGTTCGACCCGGGCGGCCTCGGCGCCGGGGCCGGCGGCCTCGACCGCCTTCAGCACCACGTCATCGTCATCCGCGACGCCCTTGGCCGCGCCGGCCAGCCAGACCGTCGCCTGGGCCGTCTTCGACGCGGGTGGGCCGTATTTCTCGGTGAAATAGATTTCCAGATCGCCGTTCACCGGCTGGTCCGAGGCGGCGTTGCAGCGGAAGTAGCGAACCAGCGCCGGATCGGCGGCGGTCACTGTGCCGCTCTGAATCGTCGCCTCGACGAAGGTGCTCTTGCCGCCATCGTCGAAGGTGCGCCGGCTCTCGCCCCCCGCCTCGCGCTTGTAGCCCTCGGGATGTTCCAGATAGCCCATGAACCGGGGCCAGCCCCAGATCTCGCCATGCTCGGCGACCACCGCCGCGTCGGGCGCGTCCTGGCGGCACAGGTCGAACAGGCCGCGCGCCGCGGTCTGACTCCACGACAACAGCGGATCGTCGTCGGCCTCGGCGACGGCCGGGGCCAGGCCCAGGAGCGTGATCAGGACGACAGCGAGCAGCGAGCGGCGCGGCAAGATCAGCCTCCGGCCCCCCGGAATGCGGTTATTTCGAGTAGCTTTGATCGACCAGGATCGCGGCGTCGGAGTCCTGCTGGAACTTCAGGATGCTGAGTCCGCCGGCCGCGAGCGCCGCATTCATCCCCGCCTTGCCGACATGGTTCGGCGTGCCGGGCGTCAGGGCGACATAATATACCGCCAGCGTCGCATCGCCGCCGTCGGCCGCGCCGCCGATCCAGGCCTGGGCTTCGCTGGTCAGGGCCGGGATCGCCTTGTCGTAGCTGAGCTTGCAGGTGGTGACCTTGAGGTCGCCGCTTTTGATGTGACGAATGCCGCGCGTGACCAGCAGCGTCATCCGCCCGCCGTTGTCGCCCGGCTTCTCCAGCGCCGCCTTATCGGTGATCGAGACGCCGTCCTCGTCGCCGCCGGTGACCTGGGTCTCCGTCCAGCCGGCGGACCCGGCGGTCTTCAGCGACGCCAGATAGTCGTCCGACGTCGCGAAGCAGATCGATTGAAACGCGCTGAACGTCGTGTCGGCGGCCGCGGCCGAGACCGGGATGGCCAGCACCGAGACGGCGGCGGCGAGAGCGAGGGAACGGATCATGATAGAGAGGCCCTAATGTCTTTGCAGCTTGCTGTTGGTTGAACTCACCATCGCGGTGGCGGAGGGCCGTGGCAAGCCGAACCTCGTTACAGCCCTGTTTCAGGCCGCCGACTTGACCGCGTCGACGATCTTCTGCGCGCCGTCGGCGAGATCGTTGGCGGGGATCACGTTGAGGCCGGAATCACGCAGGATCTGCTTGCCGAGCTCGGCGTTGGTGCCTTCCAGCCGCACCACCAGCGGCACGACCAGGCCCACTTCCTTCACCGCCGACACCACGCCTTCGGCCAGCACGTCGCAGCGGG